>Ga0102593_1000292_pt1 | contig 104565 bp, 102 predicted proteins | sample AraplaCol_mMS_r2_2_FD_76862 | JGI IMG/M metagenome (GOLD analysis project Ga0102593, IMG submission 76862) | Arabidopsis root microbial communities from North Carolina, USA - plate scrape MF_Col_mMS_r2 (SPADES assembly) (version 2) | ecosystem: Host-associated > Plants > Roots > Endosphere...
TTTTTTTTAACCTGACGAATATGTACCTCGGACTTTACCAGCGGAGTACATAGTACGCCCTACAGAATGATCTAAAACGCGCTTGGTGGGTCTATAGTTATGAAAACCAAGGCCACGAGTCCGAGTCTTGCGAAGATAAAACCTTCATTTTCCTGGTCAACGCATTATTATGTGATGTGAAAGAGCTTGCGGATCAGATAACTTTGTCTTGCTCCACTGGCTAAGGCGTGAAGTAATTGCGGTTCGACCGGCTCCGTAAATCGGCATCCTTGACGCTTCGGTTAGCTCTGTCAGAGGCGGAATATCCAGCCTTTTTTTTATTTGACTTCCGGAAACTCGTCATTTAGAACTTTTGGATTTCACCGTTAAGCTCACCGAGTTCAAGCATTTTGGATGTTTGTTAGTTCCATTGATACCCGGTCTTGAGTCGAGCTTCAAAGGCTGAGAACAGCGTGTACCCGAGAAAGAAGGTGAGCTCTGGCAATACTTTAAATCATCTTGAGAGGAAACATTATCTCTAATGTAGAATCGTTTACTATTTGCAGTGGATTGCGCAACGAATTCTTTGTGACCCAAGAAACTCTAGAAGTCTCATCACTCCGATCTCCAACTTCGAGCCCTTCTGTCCTAGAGAGAGTGACGAATCGCAGCAATGAGCCCTATAGGCCTTAACGACATTCTCGATCGTAATAATAGGGGCTATGTATCTTCTGGACACTCTAAACCCCTTGAAAATGGCGACGACACGATCAGCTTTGAGATGAATGGCATTGCCTCGGACGAGACAACCCCCACGGGGATGACAGAAGAAATCGTGCTTCTATCGTGGCTGCTGTTATTATTAAGGACACGGGAAGGTGGTCAGGTATCATTTGAATGGGCATTTGACATCTGTGGAACAACGAGTCGGTTGTCTATGAATGAAGCCATGAAGGGACTGGAGGACAACGTTACGGATGTTTCTGCTGCAATCCGCAAACATATACGGGAATCCCCAGACCAAAATAAACCATACTCCAGTCCAGTACCATTGATCCTGAGTACAAACACGTTTGCACAAAACTCGGAAGAGGTCAAAGAAGAAGTAAGTGACGAAATTCAAGTAGGCAAAGAGCAGTTCTCTAACAAAAAGAAAAGGGCACGATCCACCTTGAGCTCCGATTTGAGCACAACCATTTACATGTTCGGCCTCTTTGGTCTACCGATAATATCCTCCCTTATACACTCTCACTATACATCGAGACCCTGGTTGACACCATCAAAGTGTGTCTTTCGGGCTCTGAATTATCTATCCAGGATTGCCTTCGACCCACTACGCGTGACTTGAAGGATATCTGGGGATGGAATCATGTTTTGCCCCCAAGCTATGAATTTGGCATGCATGAAGTCATTTCAGAGTGTTCTCGCAAGCATTCGAACAAAGTAGCAATCTCGTCCTGGGACGGCGAGTTGACGTACGGACAGATTGAACATTACTCCGACTTTGTTGCAAACTCGCTCAGTGAGATGGGCGTCCAGCTACACGACTTCATCCCAGTCTGCTTCGAAAAATCATGCTGGACTATTGTTGCTGTCCTAGCCGTCATGAAGGCTGGTGGAACTTTGGTCATGATGGACCCGACACTGCCTCTCGCACGTCTCCAGAATATGGCCACCCAGGTCAACGCGAAGACGATGTTGTCATCATCGAATCAGAAGGAATTGGCAAGAGAAATACTTCCAGTTGGTAGTTTCTTTGTTGTTGAGGAAGAATCATTCAAAAACATTCCTGAACCCGGCAGTATCCCGAAGTTGCCCTCTGTGCCCGGGTCAGCCTTGATGTATCTCATTTTTACATCAGGGAGCACTGGTACTCCTAAAGGCGTCAAGATTTCTCACGCATCATACACAAGTAGTGCATTCCCTCGTGCAAAGGCTGTTGGCTATGATGAAGATTCGCGGGTTCTTGACTTTGCATCTTACGCTTTTGACGTCAGCATCGACAGCATGCTTTTGACTCTTGGGCAGGGCGGCTGTCTATGTATCCCATCTGATGAAGATCGCTTGAATGATATCAATGGAGCTATCCGGCGTATGAAGGTAAATTATGCTGGCATCACACCTTCAATGGCTCGCATTCTTGAGCCTGATGTGATCGCCTCTCTCAGTGGTCTGGGTCTCGGTGGAGAAGCTGCATCTCCCACTGATGTAAATATGTGGGGGCAGGATGCCAGGATCATCATTGGTTATGGGCCATGTGAATGCACTATTGGATGCACGATCAATAGTAGCGCTGCTACTGGGAGAGACTACATCTCCATTGGAACCGGAAATGGCGCAGCAATCTGGATTGTTGACCCCAATGACCATGAAATCCTCATGCCTGTCGGTGCCATCGGAGAAATTCTGGTTGAAGGCCCGATTGTTGGACAGGGATATCTTAACGATCCTGCCAAAACGGCTGCAGCTTTCATTGAAGACCCGAGGTGGTTGGTTGAAGGCCACGATAGCTTTACTGGACGCCGCGGTCGAATGTACAAGACTGGAGATCTCGGTAAATATGATCCTGATGGCTCAGGAGGTATCGTGTTTGCTGGCCGGAAAGATACCCAGGTTAAGCTTCGAGGTCAGCGAGTTGAACTTGGCGAGATCGAGAGCCAACTTAGAGCAAAGCTTCCTTCTGATATCAGTGTCATCGTCGAAGTCATTAAGCCCGAAGGGTCTGGTGGCCAGCCAACGCTGGTGGCTTTCGTCACAGCTCAGTCCATTGCCGGCACAGATCAGCGCGATATCACCTCTGTTCAACTTTCAGATGAGCAAAAGAAACTTATCTCTGATGCAAATGCGGCGATTGCCACTGTTCTTCCCAGGTATATGGTGCCGACTACATATATCCCCGTTAACTGCCTTCCTGTTCTTATTTCCGGGAAAACAGATCGCAGACGTCTCCGGCAATTTGGTGCAACCGTGGACATGCGGCAGTTGGATTTGGGTGGTCCTCGCACGGATGTACGTGAGGTTACCGAACAAGAAGAGAGGCTTCGTCAAGCATGGAGTCATGTCTTGAAAGTTGAAGCCGAAGGAATTCGGCCCGATGATAACTTTGTTACTCTGGGTGGTGACTCCCTGGCAGCCATGAAGCTTGTCTCTGTTTGTCGAGAGGAGGGGCTTGAAATAACTGTTACGAACATCTTCGGTCACCCAGTCCTGTCGGAAATGTCTGAGATGCTGCAAACCTGTGACGCCGAGAGCAAGTCAGAAATTTCTTCTTTTTCTTTGATTTCTCACTCCATGGAAAGCGCTTGTTCGGAGGCCTCGAGCATTTACGGTTTCAATGCTGCGGATATTGAAGACATGTACCCCTGTACACCAACACAAGAGTCCCTTTTCACCTTCTCGTTGAAATCAGTCAAAGCATATGTTGCCCAGCGAGTTGCATGCATACCTGCTCACATTGATGTTGAAGCCTGGAAGACAGCTTGGGAGGAGGTCGTCAGGCAGACGCCTATCCTTCGCACTCGAGTAGCTCAACTCCAGGAACCCGGTCTTCAACAAGTGATCTTGAACGAAAACGTCACTTGGATATATTCCACTGACCTGACGGGGTACCTTGCAAGTGACAAGGATAAGAAGATGAGCCTTGGAGACAGTCTTGCACGCTATGCTATTGTTGAGGATCTGCAAAAGAACAAGCGCTATATGGTCTGGACAGTCCATCACGTTCTTTACGATGGTTGGTCTGAGCCTCTCATCCTCAAAAAAGTGATCGATATCTTGCGGGGAAGCCAACTTGGGGCTGAGACTCAGATGAGAGACTATATCAAATATGTTCAAGATACAGACCAGGCAGCCATGCAAGAGTTCTGGCGGCGAGAGCTGGACGGCGCTGTCGGCCCTCAATTCCCTCGTCTGCCCTCTCGGGATTATATGCCTACGCCTGACGGATTCATTGAGCATCAAATCTCATTCAATATGCCTTCGGGGTCACCTTTCACAATGGCCACACTTATCCGCGGTGCTTGGGCATTGGTCGCTGCTCAGTATACTCGAAGTGACGACGTTGTCTTTGGAGAGACACTTACTGGCAGAGATATCGCACTTGCTGGCGTTGAAGGCATCATCGGGCCCCTGATTGCAACACTGCCGGTGCGCGTGAAGATCAACCGAAGGAGTACAGTGGAATCTTACCTACAAGGTGTGCAAAAGGCCATACTGGCTCGTGTGCCATATCAACACATGGGTATGCAGAACATCAGAAAGGTCAGTCGTGATGCGCAGCATGCTTGTGAGGCTGGTACTGGTCTTGTCATCCAGCCTGAGCCAGACAATTCAGGCAGTGAGCTTGGACTCGAGCAAGGTGATGTTGCTAAAGAAGCCCTTCACTTCAACCCATATCCTCTGATGCTGGCCTGTGGAATTCGCAAGGCTGGCTTTCGAATCTGCGCCAGCTTCGATAGCAGCCTTATTGAGATCTCCCAAATGAAACGAGTCCTAGCACAACTTGATACAGCATGTCAGCAATTGATGCAAAGCCTTTCCGCACGAGTTGGGGATATTTCATGTCTTCCAGAGACAGAGTTGGGCCAGATCTGGAACTGGAACCAAACACCGCCATTGCATTGGAACGCAGAAGAGAAAGTTCTTCAGGCCGGGTCTAGCGCCAAGCAAGGAAGTGTCTACCCTCGGGCATATGTTCCTTGGGTTTGTGATCCGCGCAACGTATCTCTTCTTTCGCCAATCGGGTGCCCTGGTGAGCTTTGGCTTGAAAGCTCTCTGCTTTCCGGTGACACGATTGACTCCCCCGACTGGCTGATTTCTGGCAATGCTGAATTCACGGGTCGCAGAAACCAGTTACAATCAACGGGCGACATGGTTCAATTGCGTCAAGATGGTAGTTTGGTGTTTGTTGGCCGCAAGGACAATGTCGTGCCCGCTCAAGGACATGCCGTTGACATCGCTGAGGTTGAGATGAACGTTGCCAAAATTCTTCCTCCATCTATTCGTGCGGCTGCAGCTGTCATCCAAAGCCAGCTTTCAGAATCAAAGAAAGACGTTGAGCAAGAACTTGTCATTTTTATCGAGCAACCTCCACTTGATGAAGATGTTGTCACAATTCTACCCCAGTCCCATCAAGTCAATTGTGAGGCCTTGGGAGAGGCTGCATACATAAGCATCTGTGAAGTCATTCCAGTCTACCTCGCTCTGGCATTGAGGAAACTTAATAAGTTTGCCCAAGACAACTTACCTTCTTATATGGTGCCAACCGCCTATCTTGTGATCAACCAGATCCCAAGCAACAAGGAAAATGTTGACCATGATTTGCTCAGCAAGCTAGCATCAAGCATCCCTCGCAGTCTTCTTGATCAGATCAGAGAGTCTTACACAGAAACATGGGAGAACAGTGCTGTACAAAGCTCCCTGACACCATCCGAGAACATTCTCCGATCAGCATGGTCAAAGATCCTTGCAATCGAAGAGGCAAAGATAGATGTTGATGACAATTTTTTCCGTCTTGGTGGAGACTCTGTATTGGCAATGAAATTGGTGTCTGCACTTCGTTCCCAAGGACATGGTCTGTCAGTCGCGGACATCTTTCAAAACATGCGTCTGGGTGATGCCGCGAGAGCACTGAAGGTTGATCGAGCTTCCACGGCAAATGGACTAACTTACAAACCATTCTCTCTTTTGGGGTCAACAGGAATTGATGACTTCTTGTCTCAATTTGTCCGACCAAAGCTCGCAAATCCAAGCTGGAAAATTCGAGATGTTTATCCAGTGACGGATTCACAAGCATTCGATATCGAGGGAACCATTCGGCCGCCACGGATTGCGATGCAATATACCATGCTCTACTTCGACGAGAAAATCAATAACGAGAGCTTGCTTCGTGCTTGCAGTGATCTTGTTAAGGCCCACGACATCCTACGTACCGTGTTCATCGAGCACGAGTCATCGTTCCTACAAGTCGTTCTGGACGCACTCTACGCACCCGTGCTGACACAATGGTCTGAGAAAAAGCTTGAGGATGCAGTAATTGATGCTTGCACTTCCCATGCCGACGGAGACTTCCAACTGGGTTCACCATTCTTTAAGATCTTCCACATCCAAGGAGAAGATGGCCGAGAATGTCTAATAATCGGACTGTCCCATGCTCAATATGATGGCGTTTCCCTCCCACGACTTCTGGAAGACCTGGAAACATTATATAAAGGCGGGAGTATTGTGGATTCGGAGCCGTTCTCGACATACATGGCTCGCATCTCGGAGAGTCATGCAAATTCCAAGGCTATTGCCTACTGGAAAAAGCTTTTGGCAGGATCATCTATGTCAGTCCTTCCCGGTAAATCTGGACAGTCTACTGAAAAAGCAGTATTCCATACGAAGCCGGTCAAAATTACTCTCCCCCTTGAGGAAATCACCACCGCAAGCTTACTCACCGCGGCATGGGCTTTGCTCCTGGCGAAGGAGCTTCAAACTTCTGATGTAACATTTGGTAGTGTCACTTCTGGTCGAATGCTCGAATCCGCAAGTGTGGACACTGTTATGGGACCGTGCTACCAAATTACTCCCGTCAGAGTGCCTCTACAATCCCGATGGACGGTCATGGATCTTCTGAAGTTTGTTCAATCACAAAACGCCGAGTCCTCGCCTCATGACTTCGTTGGCTTCAGAAAGATCTCTCGGGAGTGTGCGCAGTGGCCGTTGAATGTAGAGTCATTTGATTCACTTGTGCATCATCAAGATTGGGATGACTTTGATACCATGCCTTTTGGAGGGAGCTCTTGCAAGGTGGATATTCTGAATCCTCACGGTGATTCTCCTCATCCATTGAAGGTTGTTTCATATGTGCGCGAAGGCCAAATGCATGTTGGCTTGGTTGGATGTCAGAGCGATATAGAGTTTGTGGACAGACTTCTTGATCAGTTGGCTTCAACTGTTCAAAGTCTAGGAGCTCATCAATCGGCACTTCTCCTCGACGTTGGTCTTATCTGATGTGAGCTCAAAAATTTGCATTAAATTATATATGATGAATTATTGATAGAATGTTATTTTATCCTTACTTTTCAAGACATATTCCAATTCTTACGAATTGCATAGATCGGCCATATTTTCACATGTAGCACTGGTAAGGTTGGAATCTTTTACTACCTTCACTAGAGCAATCCTTCAGATACTTTGTGAAACTATGACTTTGGTAATATACACTTTTGAAAACGGTTCAAGGTCGAGTTGCATGATATTACTATTAATACCTGTATGACCCCTAAAGGGCAAATATGAAGAGTCGATTTCTACGTCAAAATTGATGTAAATTCAAATGTTGTTGGCTCGGCGTTGATCTCTCTAAGAGAATAGGGAGACTACATAAAACCTTAACCTTAGAAGCAACTTGCTTCTAAGGTTTACTAGTTGGAACTAGTTTTTATGGGAAAAGAAATTTGGAAAAAACTGAAATGGTATTATTCGAAACAGATTAAAGTGTGAGTCTATATTGCAAGTAAAAAACAAAAAAAATTTATCAATCCGTGGCCACGGTCTGATGCATGACGTTAGCTCTATAACTCTCTGACCTCTCCAACAACTGCTCATGCGACCCATGGTCAACGCATTGACCGGCTTCAATCAAGAAAATGACATCTGCCTTTCTGATCGTTCTCAAGCGATGAGCAATAGCAATGACTGTAATGCCTCTTGCCGCCTTCTCAAGACCATCCTGCAAGAGCTTCTCTGACTCTGCATCCAAAGCACTTGTCGATTCATCAAGAATCAATAGCTTCGGCTTGCGAACAAGGGCACGTGCAATCGACAAACGTTGCTTCTGACCTCCAGAAAACTGGCTGCCATTTGGACCACACATAGTCTGATAACCGTCTGGTAGTCCGATGATAGTTTCATGAATATTGGCAAGCTTGCATGCCTCTTCGATCTCGGCCAAGGTAACATCGCGTCCTGGCGCAGCGCCGAGACCAATATTGAACTCAATAGTTCCCTCAAAAAGAACGCTTTCTTGAGGTACGAGCGAAATGGTATCACGGAATGAGACGCTATGTCCCTTTGTCACGTCGAAGCCATCCACAACAATAGATCCAGATTCCGGGGTATAAAGACGCTCAACGAGCGAGATTATAGTTGATTTCCCAGCACCACTTGGGCCAACTAAAGCAGCAAAATTTCCTGGTCGGATATCGATGTTCAATCCATTCAGAATTTTCATGTCTGGGCGAGCAGGATACGCAAAGTGAACATCGCGGAATTGGACACTCGAGGCCGGACCATCTGAAACGATTGGCTTTGTCTCCACCATTGATTCGGGATCCTTCTCCTTCAGTTTATCAGATCCATCATGGCTTGGTACCTTTCCGTTCATCTTCTCAGACCCGAGCTCAATCAGGCCCAGAATACGCGCCATCGCATTACGCGCATTGGTCAGCTCAGGGGCCAACGCGAACATCTGACTCCACAGAAGGGCACTGACAAGAAGCGAAAAGACAACTATCAGGAACTGAGTCTGGGTATATGTTCCTGCGATAATTTGCTTAGCACCCCACCAGTACGCTAGGGCGTTCACACAGTTTCCAAGGAAATAAGTAGTCGCTTGCCAGAGACTAGCATGGAGAGTAACTTTGAGAGTCTCCTTGCGAGGCCCCTTCAGAGATTGTCGATAGGTCTTGAGGATATCCTTTTCGAGAGAGAGCGACGCAATCGTCTTGATCGAAGTGATTGCTTCCACGCCAATATCGACTGACTTTGTGTAGGCCGTCTCGTGCTTCTCTTCAAACCGGCCCAGAACATGGAGCTCCATAAGACCTGCGCCAAGGAGAAGGGGAACCAATGCCAAACAGACCAATGCAATCTTCCAAGCGATGATGTGCGTTAGGATAATGGCCGCAATGAGGTTGACGGTGATCGAAATCAGGGTTCCAATGACCGAACCACTCAATCCAGCCAAAGCATTTCCATCTCGGGTAATATAAGACAGAAGAAGAGCCGGGGTTCGCCCCTTGGATTGATGCCATTGCAAATCCTGCTCGAAAAGAGAGCGGAAGGATAGCACACGCACGGAATAGACAATCTTTTCTGAGACCCAGCCAAAGCCAGCCCAGCTGACCAGATTTGAGAAGAATTCGATGATTGCAAGAACAAAAAACATCAATCCAAAGAAGTTACCGCTTGATCGAATGCTATCAGCACTCTTGCACGGGTTCAAACTTCCGACAGTATTACCGAAAATAACAGCCTCGCCGGAGAATGCGCCACCCACAATGACAGATCCGATCAAAGCAACGAATACTATCAACAGGTGCGGCTTTACTGCAGGGCCATATCCACGAAGAATAGCCCACAGTGACTTTTTGGGAGTCTCTGGCTCTTTCTCTTCCTCCTCGTCTGCGCCAGCCGGAACTTGAACTTCAGTAGCTGAGGCTTTACGGTCTTCGGGGGGCGTCATATCATTCGATCCGGTCTTCTCAATGTCGGTGTCTGTCAGAGAAGTCTGGTCTGACTTGCCGACACTTTCGATGCTAACACTGGTGTCGTTTTTGTCAGGGCTGCCGCCAAGTCCTTGCATATAGATAAGATTGGCATAGCTTCCATTCATAGCCATTAACTGTGAATGAGTACCCTGCTCCACAATATGTCCCTTGTGCATAACGATAATGTTGTCGGCATTGGTGATAGTCGATAGACGATGAGCAATTGTGATCATAGTCCGACCACTTGAAATCTTGTTGATAGCGTCCTGAATACGGCGTTCGGTTCGGGAGTCCAGAGAAGCAGTAGCTTCGTCAAGAATGAGAACTGTGGGGTCTCTGATAAGAGCTCGTGCGAGAGAAACGCGCTGTTTCTGGCCACCACTAATCAGACGACCACTAGATCCAACACTGGTAGCATATCCATGGTGCAAAGCAGAGATAAATCCATGTGCATCTGCAAGAACAGCAGCTTCTTTGACAAGATTGACTATCTTGACGACCTCGGGTCCACGGCTTTCTGCGGCAGCCATTAAGTCCATGCCATCTCTAACCTCACTTGCAAGACCCTCAAGATCAGATGCCACCAATGCGGCTTTCAGTTCCTTGTGCTCTGAGTTGCTGGAACTCATTAAACCATGGGCGATGTTTTCCAGAAGAGACCGGTCGAGGAGCGATGGTTCCTGTTGCACAAGACTAAGGAAACTTCTCAGGTCGCGCGTATTGACATCCCGTAGGTTGTGTCCGTCGAAGAGAATCTCTCCTTGGTTAGGATCATATAGACGTGTGACAAGACCAGCAATAGTCGACTTTCCACTTCCCGAGAGACCAACAAGAGCAGTGTGCTTGTTAGCTGGAATACTCAGACTAACATCATCGAGCACGGTAACTTCAGGGCGAGACGGATATGAGAATGAGACGTTCTTGAATTCAAATCCACCTTGGGCCTCGACAAGACGAATACCTGCTTCGGTCGTGCCATCAATCTGAGGCTCGCGATCAATATCCCCACGAAGCTTCTCAAATGAGGCCACCGCGGCAGTGAAAAGGTGAAGAAAAGGAGCGACTTGGCTCAGTAATAAGGTAGCTAAAATATGTTAGCTTATCTATGGATCATTGTGAGAATGAACTATATTTACCTTCAACAAGAATGAAGATCACTGTGAAGACTGAACCGACAGTAGAGCCAGCATTGGAGCCATCGACGGACTCGGCAACCTTTCTGCTTCCTTGCCAAAAGGCTAGACCGTTTGCCGAGTAAGCGATGAAGTATAGGAAACCAGCCTGGACACCAATAGCTGTTGCCTTTTTCATTCCTTCATGCTCACTTTCCTTGAGTGCCTTGGAAAATTTTTCCTCCAAACGAGTATTCGCTCCGAATGCCTGCACGACGATGAGATTTGAAAGCGCCTCAGAGGCAATTGAGGCGGCAGAGGCGGCATAATCCGATACTCGGGCCGAGTATTTCTCAATATAGTAACTTCCAATAAATGACATCAAGAAGTAGGCGGGAATCAAAGAGAGGAGCATGGCTGCCAATATCGATTGTTTGATGAAGGCGACGATGTAGGCTGTAATGAAAAAGGAAAAGCTCGAAATACAAATGCCGACCTTTTCGGACGTTCCTGAACGAATAGTTTGTATATCGGTGTTCAATCGCGAGGCAACTTCACCAGGAGGAAGATTATCGAAGAAAGACGGTTCCTGACGCAGCAAGTTCTGAAGGTATTTTTCGCGCAGTCTCTGTGCAAGTCGAGCTCCATAGGTGGTCCAGCAGGAAAGATGTAGGTAGATGGTGACAAATTGCGCGATCGCCAAGTAGAAGATAATCAAGATTTTGGAGTTGATGTCGCTTTGCTCCGAATCACGCGAAGAAGCGGTGGCAGTCCCAGCTGAGGCAGAACAAGTCGCTTCATTGAAGTCATCGAGTAATTGACCGAATAGAATTCCGATCAATGGGAATGGAACACCTGATGCGCAAGCAGCGACGAAGCCCACGAACAGGGTTCCCAGCTCGAGCTTTGAGGGTCCTCCCGCTAGAAGCATGCGGGGATAACCCGCCATCTTAGATAGGATTCCCATCGTGCTCGGCTTTCACAGCGCGTTAGCTTGCGACACTGATAGGATACAACTGATTGATAACGCTACACTGCCAATAGAGCAGGTATCACTCTCACAGCTATCCGAAATGAGCACTCCAAGAGCAATAGATTACCAGTCCTTGCGAGATCAAGCTGGATAGAAGGTGAAAATAGCTCAAACTCAGTGGAAGCTCGAGCATGTAAAAAAAAGCGAAGAACCTCATTCAAGAAAAACGTCCAGGGGCCTTGACGATAACCCAAACGGGCTTAGGGCTCACCCGACATCGGTCCACATCTTGCCGCTTTGCAATGAATTCAAAGCAGATCAAATTCACCAGAAAATTTATCAATCACGACCTAAAACTCGAACTGCGCAGTACCACGCCCTACTGGTGGGGCGAATTGTACTCTTGTGAAGCGGAGTGGGACGGGAGTTCCTCGAGACGTGCGATATACAAAAGACGCCGTACAATACGATATACGGTATTGTAATTTTGTAATTTCACCTGTAACACTCGGAGTTAACAACGTGGTATGTATCTGTCTCACTCCACTCCTAAACCGAAAGACTGAGCACATTTCTAGACTCCATCGACTCCATTTCTCTCCACTTACTCGGAAGGCCTCGGTAATCGGAATCCTGGCATGTCGCTTTGACATGAGGGTTTGATGGCTCTTGACCCAATCGGGCCTGTTCCGATGGAGACATTGATCTGGGTACAAGAACATGTCTTTTGAAGGTACAATACCAAGTCTACAGAAGGAAGAAAGGCTGTATACGATAAAGAGATCGTACTGTGTCCATTGCATCAATTAAATCGCAGTCTATTTACGAGAGTGGAAAGAGGTATCAAGTTCAGGATCACAGTTTAGCATTCCAAGCTGCACGATCGGCCGATTCAAGCGGTCGCTCACGTCCGTCCCACCAAAGTGGACATAACTGGAACCACTTTTCTCTGCTGGCATTTGAATGGACGGATCTCTTGTGACCCAAATCAACGTACTTTCCAATTGTCAGACCCTGGGAATTTTCGTAGGAGAGGATGATGGGCCCGGTGGCTTTGGGTTCTCCCACCACGTTGGCGGTTCGGGGGTCGTCAAGGAAGCAATAGTGAATACAACTGGAATACCAGGCATTGACACGCTTTGCGCCTCGGAACGAAGAGTCTCCAACTAGGGAGTGACGGCCACGATCGTAGTCACCGGCATCATAATGGGCGCCGTAGTGGTCCTCCTGCGCAAAGTCATTATCGTTAGCATTTGAGAAATGAAAAGAGTGAGAATGGATATAGCAATTGCAAACATACCTTTGCCCAGTAAAGCTCATAGTAGGAGAAGCGCGATTCATTGAAACGACCGAACAGGCAAAGAACATGAGGGTCAAAATGCAGTTTGCGAAGATACTCTCTATGCTCATCCAATGTACCAGTCTCGTTCCATCCCTTCGCAACACGGGGATCATTCTGCCAGGTATTGAAGAGCTTCAAATGTTCAGGATTTTGCCAATCAACAACTTCAAGAGAGAAATGTTCGTCGATCTCGGGAATATAGCGACTGTAGGCAATGGAGCCAGGGTGCGGTTTCGGGCGGCGTGTAGGATGACGGGTATATACGGGCTCGGTAGGAAACTTAGAGGTCATCTGGTAATTCTCTGGCATGATCGGATATGATGCTAGATTGTTTCGTACGGGGCCATCTGTTCCATCTCCGACAGTCCAGATCGGACGAGGGCCCAGCGGGGAGGCAGCTCCCTGCCAGAAAGAACTTCGGAGTACCAGCAGCTCATCGAACTCCTCGGAGCCCTTGGACCAAGGCTTGAATGGCTTTGGATGAACAATAGCTAGTCCAGTGGACAGCAACTCACTTCGAATGACATCCTGCCCAGCACCTTGGAGATGGAGACGGAAGTATTCGTTTGTAGGGTGGGCGATGTTGATCGCATGAATCACGTTCCAGATCTGTCCTAAAGAAGGCGCGCTATCCCCAGTCCATTCAAAAGTCGTCTCTGGGCCTCGGCGTGCCCGACCCCAGGCAGTGTTATCATTAATGGGAGGTCGCTGGTTTTCTGGGATGAGGGATAATTCGGTCCAAGTTAAGGAATCGAGGTGAAGTGGTTCGGGCAAAGGACGTCCGTTTGACGGCTGATTGCCAAACGCCAGATTTAGCTTGGTCTTGCTTTGGTCACTGACAGTATTGATGCGGTATGCAGTCAAAAATGGATGAGGTAGCTTCACCAATGGGTATTGGTGTGAAGAAGTCGACTCCATGGCTGTATAACTAGTGGTATAAGCTTGAACAAGTACTCTGCAGAGTCTTGCGGCAGATGAATTGATTTTAAATGAAACACTGGGCTTAACGCTGCCTGTAAGACGGTACCTTTGAAGTATATATTAATAAATTGATAAACTCAAAAATAAAAATCCAAGACAATATCTAGAAAGGAAACTAGACCAATATGGGTCTCGGGACCGAAGCTGTATAGTAGGGGCCTACTAGTTACATAGCCCTATTCTCGATTTGTACTTCCGATTTCAATTCCTCTAACCGAATGACTCGAGTTATCATCTTGAGAACCTCGGTAGGAAGCAAAGCCCGAGTTGATGCGGAGTACCCCGATGTCGCTTCCATCCGCGGATGAAGTTCCAAGGCGCCGTTCGTGGCTACCTTCGCATCTCCGAGGACCCGCCCCTTTGGTATGAATAGGACCACTTGCCACATCCATGCCTTGGTAACAACGAGACCTTACATCGTGCATAACCGCTATCATGTCTTTACGATCTAGGGCCCTGAACTACCAGAACTTCATCGTCTCCTTCCCCGATGAGCGTATCCTTCAGGTCACGCTCAACAGACAGCAAAAGCTCAACTCAATCGACAAAGCTACGAGTCGCGAAATCCAGGAGATCTGGGAGTTATTTGATCAAGATGAGACTTTGTGGGTCGGAATTATCACAGGCAAAGGCAGAGCTTTCTGCACCGGGGCTGATCTACAAGGTCTGTCTTACTAGTTTCCCGTCCCTGATATCAAAACAATCACTCTGGCAATCAGCTAAATCGAGTTCCATTCGAACAGAATGGAATCGTATGAATCAAACAGGCGAAGTCAACAGAATGGACGCACCCGGTCTCGCAGGTCTGCCCAGACGGAATGGAAAGAAGCCGATTATCGCCGCGGTTAATGGAATTTGCATGGGAGGCGGATTCGAGATGGTCGCCAATTGCGATCTCGTAATAGCGTCCTCGACCGCGGCCTTTGCTCTACCCGAAGTGAAACGCGGCATTGTTCCTGTGGCGGGATGTCTTCCACGGCTAACCAGTACGATTGGACTTCAACGGACCATGGACCTCGTATTGACTGGGAGGAATGTGGACGCAAAGACCCTCCATGACTGGGGCCTCATTAGCCAAGTGGTGGATGCACCGGCAGACGTTGCCGACTCTGCGGTCAAAATCGCGCTAGAAATGTGCAAGAACAGCCCAGACGCGCTAATTGTTGGTCGAAAAGGAGTTCGGATGAGTTGGGAATATGGCAATGTGGAGGAGGCCGTGTCGACCCTAGCGGATCAATGGTATCCTCGTCTGATGAAAGGGACAAACTTCTCCGAAGGAATCCAGGCGTTCGTGGAGAAACGACCTCCGAAATGGGTCAATTCCAAGCTTTGAGTGGGATAAAACGGTTGCCTGTGAGGGCGAATTTTAATAGTTACAAAATTTCAACTCAATCTAATCAGATGGTCTCGTCTAATATTGATTGATAAAAGTGGCGTGGGTGATCCATGGTATCACGCATTTCGTATTCCGCTCCATGTCTCAGTCGTGAAGAAATTTCATCTTATCAGATGTAGCTTTGCCCAGGCATCCAAGTAACTTGGCACTATGATTGATTGGCCATCTTCCAAGGTTGCATTCGATCCAGTAGGGCGCACAGATACTTGCTAGTAGACTTCGCATCCTGATTTGATTCGAATTAATTACAAAAAATTCATGAATGGTCCCCAATGAAGAATCTTATTCTTGACTTTCCCCCAAAGTGACCTTCAATATCTTGGATGAGGTCAATGACGTCGCGTCTCTTCTCCTAAAGGGGAACTAAACACCGAGACCCTCGCATGATGTGACTGTTATGTCCCATCTGCCCCATACATCTCTGTAAATACCGTATGTATGGTAAGTATTGTATTATAAACGGTCATGTCGTTATTTACCATTAGCTGTCATGTAAAATACTCCCCCAGTCAAGTCGGCTGATTCCGAGCGACTCCACACCTTCGGAACTTCGCACGGACCGGAAGAAAAGAATCTGATAACTTTTCTTCCTAACCTTCTTCAAGCACGACTCTCTGAGCTCATGAATCCTGAGGCATCAACCTAATCTGCCAAGATAAGAGATGTCTTGGCTGTATGAAATGCGTTGCTAAAATACGCGGCCACTCAGTAGTGGCCCCATCTCGGGACATTTCCACGACGCTTAGGGCATCCTATCCGTCCTCGCTTCGCTTGATTCTACTCGATAGCTGCAGGTGGAACTTGGGGGCTTCCAAAACTTGGAACTGAAGCGCCGGTTCCGCCCGCACCGCGCCATCCAGCTCTCGATCATCTGATTAGATGGAGTCCATTTTAATTCTTGACCAGTGCCTACGCACTATGTTTTATTAGGCCCTCTGTTTTTTCCGCCCGCGTGCTGCTCCCGCCTTGAAAATTTTCCTCTTCTTTTGGCACTCGCTTCTCTGTGTATGACTGGGCAGATCATTCTGCTTATATGCATATCAAAGGTCAATGGCCTACATGCCCAGTGATGCGCTGTTGCTTAAGTTGATGCCAATATTTGTATTTCCGGGCATGGCCTTTGCCACCAACGATTTAATGTCGGGAAAAGCTCAGGTTCAGGCGATGCCAAGGTCAGCCAAGGTCAGCCAAGAGTTCTGAGGCCCTTGGCATGTATAAACCGAGTTAGTGTACCACGCCAGCAAGCGATGAAAAACATATCAATCAGTAAACTCTGTGACCGATGGGGACTTAGTTAATGCCATAAAGGTAAAAAATTTCCACCTCGTGGATTCTGGCTCGCTTGACTTCTTTAAACCTTCTTGCTTCAACCACCAAGGCGGTTTCTATAAGCAATGGCGGTCATAAACAGAATCCGCGCTTTTCGGCGCCATGCGACCGAAGAGACTGCTCCGGCTGTCACCAACATGACAGAAGATACCAAGACTGGCTCTGTCGTTGCCGACGCCGTCCCCGGTGAAAAGACCTCGGGAGAAGATCAACATGCCCAAGAGTTACCGAGTGAAGAAGTACAACAGGGTGTTAAGAATATCGAGGCTACAACTCTTACTTGGACTAAGGGCACGTTGATCGCCGTGTTTATCAAGTTCGTTCCGATCCTTTACTGCCGATCCATGGCATTGACCTCAAGATCTTCACTAACCTTATCTCTCTCGCAGCATCTGGTTCCTATACTTCGTCAATGCTTTCCAATCTTCCGTCTTCTGGACTCTGGTCCCTTATGTTACTAGTGAATTCGCCTCCCATTCGCTGCTGAATACCATTTACGTTGTTGGAGACTGCATGGCTGCTGCAACTTATATTCCTCTGGCCCGAGCCATGGATACATTTGGTCGTGCCGAAGGCTTTCTCGCTATGGCCGTTTTTGCGACGCTCGGCCTGATCATCATGGCTGCTTGTCAGAATCTTCCAACCTTCTGTGCTGCCTATGTAAGCAAAGCCAACTTTACCTTAGATACCATTCCGAAAGACTAACAATGCCCCTTCTTAGGTTTTCTACAACATTGGATTCAGTGGCATGACCTATACCATCGATGTCGTGACTGCCGATGCGTCTAAGTTGAAGAATCGAGCATTGGCTTTCGCCTTTACTTCATCACCCTATATCATCACTGCTTTTGCTGGTCCAAAGGTTGCCGAACGATTCTATAATGAAGTCAACTGGCGCTGGGGCTTTGGCTGCTTCTCCATCATCTTCCCCATCATCGCCACTCCCCTGTACTGCATTCTGAAATGGAATCTTCACAAGGCGAAGAAGTCCGGCTTGCTCGTGAAGGAGCCCAGCAACCGTACTTTCGTGCAAAGCGTCTGGCACTACACCAACGAGCTTGACCTAATCGGTGTTTTCCTCTTCTCCGGTGGTCTTGTTGTGTTCCTTCTTCCATTCTCCATCGCAGCTGAAGCTCCTAAGGGCTGGGGCTCTGATTACATCATTGCCATGATTGTAGTTGGCTTTGTGATGCTGTTTGTCTTCACACTCTACGAGAGCTTCATTGCACCTCGGCCTATGCTGAGCTGGAAGCTCCTTTCGGACCGTACTGTCATCGGCGCCTGCTTGCTGGATGCAACCTACCAGCTTTGCTACTACTGCTGGAACGGATATTTCACATCTTTCCTGCAGGTTGTGAACAATCTTACCATCGCCGAAGCCGGCTATGTCGCAAACACGTTCGACGTTGTGTCAGGTGTTCTTCTCCTTGGAGTCGGTTTTGTCATTCGTAAGACTGGCCGTTTCAAGTGGCTGCTTTACATTGCTGTTCCTCTCTATATCTTCGCTCAAGGCTTGATGATCTACTTCCGCCGTCCCAACCAGACTGTCGGATACCTTGTCATGTGCCAGATCTTCATCTCTATTGGTGGAGCTGTTTTCATCATTGTCGAGCAGTTGGCTATCCTGGCAGCTGTTGATCATGAGCACGTTGCTACCGTTCTTGCTCTGCTCAATGTCGTTGGAACTGTCGGAAATGCTGCTGGCTCCACCATTTGCGGTGTTATCTGGCAAGCCACTTTTAAGAAGGCGCTGAGAATGAACCTTCCGCAGGATGTCATGGACAACTTCGACATGATCTACGAGGATGTTGAGACGCAAATGTCCTACGTCCCTGGCTCTGACGCAAGATACGCTATTCAAAAGTCATATGGTTATGCCCAGACACGCATGCTTGCTGCTGGAACTTCGATCATGGTGCTCTGTATCGGCTGGACTTTCTTGATCCGAAACATTGACTTGAAGAAGGTCCAACAGGTCAAGGGTGTTGTTTTCTAAGGCATTCGCCGACCTTGGAACTTATTTATTGAAAATAATTTATAGAATTTTTGTTTCCTCTGCAACTATCTTTAATAACTGACCCCAAAATTTAATCGACGCGTGAATAATTAAGACACCTCATTGTGAAATTTGGAGTAAGGCGTATGCTTATTTTTCCTCGAAGAAATTTTTAAACAGAGTCCTTCGGTTATTGAGAGATCAACTAAATATGGTCAGCAATCCACGAAACCCATATTCCACCAGGTTGCTTCCAAGGTTGCTACTCTAACATGATCACTTCACTCGCACGAAGGGGCCGAAAAGGCATCCTAGGGAATAGCAAACCTTGGCAGACCACTCCTTTTACATAACGTAATTGCTCGAAGAGTGAATGGATTCATTTAGTATTCATAGAATCTCCAATTGGGTTCGTAATTGGGCTCCAAATCTTTTCCCAGCATCAGTGCTCTCATCATCTCATTAGGCATTCGATTGCTCCTCAGAAATTTGTCATGAAACATCTTTTCGGCCATCACACCTGTATCCACAACTTCTTTTCGTAGGGCATAAATCTGTAACGCCCCTAGCATATACCCGGCTTGATAGAGAGGTGAGTATTCACCACTCAGAGACCTTCTCACTTCTCCTTCGGCGGTTGCACGCTCATGCCCTACCTCATTGACAAGCAAGTCTATACACTCCTGGGGTGACATCTGACCCAGATGGAATTTTATCGAGAATATGATCCGAGCACATCGATGTAGCCGCCAAAAAAGCATCCCAATCCGATTCTCGGGTGTTTTCGGAAATCTTTCATCGTTCCAGAGTAGAAATTCCCAGTAAAGAGCCCAGCCTTCTACTGAGAAGGGAGTATCAAAAATTCGTCGATATGGGTTAGATCTGGCGTTGATATGCATCTGCAAATGGTGCCCCGGGATCATTTCATGGAAGACCGTTGCTCGGGAGAAGTGAATGTTGTTACCTCGCATGCTCATCAATTTTGCCTCGTGGTCCATGGTATTGGTCGGATAGGAGACTATGATTGACTCACCACCCAGGAAGAATGGATTGATCTTCTGCCTTTCCGGGGACATCATAAACATTTGCCAAGTATCTTTGGCCACTGGTGGGACCGTGACCAGGTCATGCTTTTCAACAAAGGCTACAGCCTCATGAAATAGGTCTTTGACTAATTGCGTCTGTTTCCCAGGCTCCACAAAATCATTTTTGACCTTCTCCAGAGCTTCTCTCCAGTTGTTCTCCAAGCCCATCTGACTCGATGCTTTCTTCAGTTCCATGATGCACCAATCAAATTCCTTTTCGCCGATAGAAATTATTTCTTCCGGCGTGTAAGGAATCATCTCTGCTCGGAGGTCTGCGAGAAGTCCCTCGCGTCCTATTGGCTGCCCGACAATTGCGTCTTTATCTTCGGGTTGAATCCCAACTAGTCGTTCCCGAATGAGGTTTGAGATGCTTTCTAGACCGCTGTCCACCAGGCTGTATGGGCTTGATATCCACCAATTGAAACTTGGGTCGTATCCCTTGTAGAATAGAAACCATTCTTGTAAATGTTCCCGCAGGGCGTCTATAGTGGAAGCCGCACGGAAAGCAGTGACTTTCTTAACATGAAACTCTGCTTGTTTGATCTTTTCAATCATTTCGCCAATCTGAGTCTTGACTTGAAACAACTTCTGGCCAGCTTCATCTGCTTTCATCGGCAATACCATAGCCCTCGCCTCGCAGATATCGACCAATATAGTCGCAAATGGAATCAACACAGATGCTTCTTCATCTTGTTGGCTTTCAAAGTCCAGTCTTTCAAGCATGCGCTTCATGTAATTCTGGATAAGGATAAAGTCAACGCGAGACTCCTGGTTAGCGCGCCAGAAGCCCTGTGAATGCTCCTTTAGTATGCTAATCTCCGATTCAAGAAAATTGCGTATTCTTGTCTTTCTTCGTGCTGATATCTGGATTGGGAGAAATGTTTCGATGTCTTTCAAGTCCTCCGCAATTCGCACGATAAGCTCTCGTAGATTCGATTCCGAGGTCCCTACTTGACCACGTTCGGTATAAATAGGGGTTATGGTCATTGTGGTAAAGAAACACTATTCAAGTGCGGCATATGTTGACAGGAGCAGAATTTGTAGCGGTACGTGATAAGGAAATATGAGTGGGATATTCCGTCAGCTATTATAGGCTGACCTAGATCAACCGCGTATGACGGGCTTGTATTATACGCGTGGAGGGCAGAAGCAAGGTGCTTAACCTGTGCATCAGACCAATAAACTTAGTGACTGTCTGACCAGTAAAATGAGTGTTTATGACCAATTGAGCAAGTCGTTGCAATGCAAGCGACTCGTCCTAGCGTAATTCTACTCCGCATTTTTGCCTGAATAGGCCATTTTTTATCAGACCTCACGGTGGTTGGAAGTCGATTCAGGATGCGGGGAAGTAGGGTTGCATCCGAATAATAATTTGTGGTAATGCTTGGGCAAGCTTATCTTGGGTGGGGGTACTACTATACTGCTATACTACTGAAATTGTTTATCAGTGTCTATATAATTCCTCTAGGTGTAGTCGCTCATATTTCCAGCTGGATGATCATTACACAATATCAGGAATATGTCTTCGTCTCTCTCCTGTGTCGATGGCATTTCGCCATCTGATTTAGAGAGGCCTACTGAGGACTTCACGATCGGTGATATCAAAGATCTTCGTAAATTCGAATCGTCCCATCAATGGGATCCAAACTTACCCCAAGAGAAGCTCGATACAATCAAAGAAGTTATCGACAATGATGATCAGGAGCAGGCAGCTGAGTTAGACAAGTCTCTTGCCCAAGACTCGCAGTACGAGTCTGTTCGTGCGGCTGTCCGCAATACCGACAATGGTGAAGTAGCAAACACCCTTCGTGCATGGGTCCTTGGTTTACTGTTCACAACAATTGGTAGTGGACTAAACATGTTTCTGAGCATGAGGTCCTGAAATCTCTCCTTTCTCAATTCTTTTTCACCAGTGATGGCGACTAACAGCCTTCCAGGAGTCCTGCTATATCGTTCCCAGCCATTGTTGTACAATTGCTTGTCTATCCTATTGGGTGTTTCTGGGCTCGAGTGATGCCAACTAAAGTGTTCAATACGTTTGGCTTACGCTGGACCTTGAACACGGGCCCTTTTACTATTAAAGAGCATACAGTTATTACAGTTGGTCTTTTCCAAATACCCTCTCGAGCCCTAGTCATTTTACTAATACGCCCTAGATTATGGCAAAGTAAGAACTTCATCAACTATCACTGGATTACTACTAACTCTCTCAATCTAAGTGTATCGATAGGGTATGCATATTGCACCGATGCTCTTCTGGCATTGAAAGCGAAGCGTAAGATACCATGGCATCCATCACGATAAAATTGCTGACCCCCAAAGCTCTTTATAATTTGGATATCGGGTGGGGCTTCCAGCTCTTGTTTGCATTGAGCAGCCAGGTAATTGGAATCGCATTGGCTGGGATCTTTCGTCGTTTCTTGGTCTGGTATGTCAATCGGCATCCCGATATCGTTTCTCAATTCTGAGTATCATAGGCCTGCTGCAATGATATGGCCTGGTCAATTTGCCAACACCGCCCTATTCCACGCTCTCCATGACAAACGCCCGTCTGATCCCTCCGAGACAAACGGCTGGAGTGTGTCAAGATATAGATACTTTATTTACGTCATGGCCGGTGCTTTCTTCTGGTATTGGTAAGTTGGGAAATCAAACCAATCGCAGATAATTTTCCTGATGCTTTCACAGGATTCCAGGTGTTATATGGCAGGGTCTTTCTGTCTTCGCATTTGTGACATGTTAGTCTTCTCCCTCATCAACAAATAGTTTGATATTTAAAATCAAATCGACCAGGGATTCGCCCGAACAATGTAGTGTTGAATCAGCTCTTCGGGGGCTTCTCGGGCCTTTCGTTGATCCCGATTACCTTCGACTGGACGTAAGCTTGTTATAGTTTGAATGAGTTGCCACAGAAATGCTGATATTAGCTATTAGTTATGTCTCAGCTTATCTCCTCGATCCACTTTTGGCACCGACTCATGCTATTGTCAATACACTTATTGGACTTATTGTTTTTATCATAATTGCGACCATTGGCATCTCCTATACAGGGGCATAGTGAGCTTTTCATGGACAGATTCAGTTCAACCGGTACTGACAGTCCTTTCAGTTATTCTGCCTACCTGCCTATAAACACATCGTCGACCTTCGACAACACACAACAGGCTTACAATGTCACCAGGATCCTGGGACACAATTTTTCGTTCGATGAGAGAAAATACAAAGCATATTCGCCGATGTTCCTTGCACCAACATTCGCATTGAATTATGGTCTGTCCTTTGCTGCTCTAACTGCAGCCCTCGTGCATATTGCTTTGTTCCATCGCAAAGAGATATGGCATAGGTTTACGGCAGCCCGTGAGCAAGAGCCAGATATTCACTTAATTCTTATGAAAAAGTACCGAGAAGTCCCTGAATGGTGGTATGGGGCGCTTGGTGTTGGGTCCATTGCACTCGGTCTAGCAGGAATTCTGGCGTATGATTCACAGTTGCCTTGTAAGGAACTTCCCACAATTTTGATTGTATAAAATATTGACGATCAATACAGGGTGGGGGCTTTTCGTGTCAATTATCATTGCAGCGGTCTTTATTGTGAGTGTCCACGAATTGACCCAAATGTGATCTAACAACAACCAGGTTCCGACGTGTATGATATTGGCAATCACGAATATTCAGCTTTGTATGTAAAGTGTCAGACTCCCGTCTCCATTACTAACATCTTTAGCTCTCAACGTTATATCACCTTTCTTAGCTGGTTTCATGATTCCCGGAAAGCCAATCGGCGTGATGGTATTCAAAGTTTTCAGCACCATCACGCTAGGACAAGCGTACGTTCACTATACTATTCCTAAACATCAAAGCATCTCCAAGAAATCTGCTCATACTTTTTATAGACAGTATTTCTGTCAAGACCTTAAGATTGCTCACTATATGAAGGTCCCTCCTCGAGTCACTTTTATGTGTCAAGTCGTCGCAACAATATGGGCTTGCTTTGTGCAGATTGCAGTAATGAATTGGACACTAGGGAATATTGAGAACGTTTGTGCTTCGTCAGTAAGCCCTTTTACTGAGTTGTTTTGCATCCTCTGACTCTTTACGAAATACAGCGATCAAGCGGCACATTTCACATGCCCTAATGGACGAGCATTCTTTTCCAATAGTATCACATGGGGTATGTTTCGCCTTGTATGACATCTCCCATCGGAATTAGCTAAAAATAAATTAGGTGTCATTGGTCCTCAGCGCATGTTTGGTCCTGGTGCTATATACAATAGCGTGTTGTGGTTCTGGCTACTCGGTGCGATGCTCCCCGTGGCGTTCTACGTCCTGATGCGGGTATTCCCGAGATCAAGAGTCAGATATTTGAATGCACCTGTGTAAGTCATACAATCGGATTTGATCTAATATGCAGTGCTAATTCAAAGTTGTTAACAGGATGCTCGGAGCTATGTCATGGATTCCGCCGTAAGTCAACTGCTCGTGATAAGCAGAATACTGCTGATACTTGACTCTGTGAAGTGCGACACCGTTGAGCTATTTCTCTTGGGTGATTTTCGGCCTCATTTTCAATTACTGGATTCATCGCCGTTGGCGTGGCTGGTGGCATACTTATAATTATGTCACAGCTGCAGGACTTGACACTGGACTCATTCTTTCCACAATTGTCATTTTCTTCGCGATAATATTCCCTGGTATCAATCTACCTAGCTGGTGGGGTAATATAGCCCCCTTTGAGACGATGGTGAGTTGTCCGAACTTGATCTTCGTACTATGCATACTCACTTAAAGTTAGGACTATCTTACTAGCGCAATTAGGAAGACCGTTCCAGCCGGTGAGATTTTCGGGCCGGCAATTTGGTGAACACAAATGCCTCTCTATTTTGAATATCAATATTTGCCCAACAGATTTCATTCATGTGATGTGATCGTGGACTTCGATAATACCTCGATATTCATCTTTTCTTCATTGCATGCGTATATCGACTATCTCTTTGGTATCATTCAAGAAAATTAACATCCCTGGGCTACTCCAGCTATAAAATTCCAAACCTCATCCAATATCAAAATCTTGAAGAAGTGAAGGTAGGGCGCTCTATAGCCGCAATCAGTGCAGCCAATAATGTTGTTAGAAGATCCACATTCTCCATTTCTTGGTTCATCATTCTTCCGAATCTAGATGAGTATACAACTGATAAATCCTCCAAGTTGAACAACCATAATCTCAGTCAGAATGCAAAGTAGATACCGGAAAGATCTAACAGAGATTTCGATAATCCAAGCTATAATAAGTATGGAAAAGATATACTAATGATCAAAGTAACGAATATAGTCGTTCTATAGGTAAAAATAGTGAGTTTTCTAACAATATTCGTCTATTGCACCGATTGCGGCTATAAAGCGCTGTAGAGAGGGGACAACAGCCACTCCACGCATCTAATGCAATACATGCAGCCAAGTGTATCGCGAGCCCGCTCAGTAGCGTTGCATGAAACTCCATAAACGGGCCGTATCATGATTGATGAAGGCAATGAGTCCAGGCTCCATGTATCACACTCTGTGCAACACGTCGTTGGGGTGGATTTCTTAACTTGGTATTCATCGACAAGAGCATGCAGCTCTTGCCAGCTAAACAAGCTATCTTATTAGTTGCCCATCGCCGATTCTATCGCATAACTTGGCTCTGCAACTTGCTATTGCGAGTACTTTTGATATGCATGACCTCCTCCTCTTACGACATGGGGTCCATTGAACGCTGCAACCTATAAATGTAAAGCCAGTTCGGAAAGAGGCTAAGAGAATTATTCTGAAACAATATACGAATATAATCTCTGGGCCATGGCTACAGAATTTGATGCTATCGTTCTAGGCGCTGGTTTTGGCGGCCTATACCAGCTGACACGTTTCCGTGATCTTGGCCTTAGCACCGCCATTATTGAGAAGGCACCCAGTGTCGGTGGGACGTGGTATTGGAATCAATACCCTGGGATTATGAGCGACACCGAGAGCTTTCTCTATCGCTATTCTTGGGACAAGGAAGATTTAAAGTCATACCCCTGGTCGCATCGTTACATCGTTATGTCCAAGGAGAAGAGGTCCTCAGATACCTGGATCATGTGGCTGATAAACATCAACTCAAAAAGGATATTCATTTCAATACAGCCTTGGTGTCAGCAAAATGGATGCCCGATCCAAGTAAATGGTCGCTAGAGACTAACCAGGGCACATTCATTGCCAGATACTTTATTGGGGCTGTGGGTCTACTATCTGTTCCAGTATATCCAGACATACCTGGTATAGACAACTTTCAGGGACGAAGCGTACACTCATGCCAATGGCCACAGGACTTGGACTGCACCAATAAGCGCGTTGGAGTCATCGGTTCTGGATCCACGGGCGTTCAAATTATTACTTCCCTGGCCCTGAAGGTCCAAAGCTTGACATGTTTTCAACGCAATCCACAGTATACAGTACCCAGCGGGAACAGACCAGTCACTACAGAAGAACGCGAGCAAATCAATGATGATTATGATCGCATTTATGGGGATGTGAAAAACTCAGCCCTCGGCTTTGGCTTTACCGAATCAAATGTCATGTTTTCTTCCAAAACTCCAGAAGAGCGAGAAGCCATTTTTGAGAACCTGTGGCGGCATGGAAATGGATTACGGTTTATGTTTGCAGGTTTTGCAGACATTACATATAATCGGGAAGCCAACGAAGCAACCTGTGCGTTTATTCGGAAGAAGATAGCCGAGATTGTGAAGGATCCTATAAAGGCTCGTAAGCTACAACCTACACAGTTGTATGCTAGACGACCTTTATGTGACAATGGCTACTACGAACAATTCAATCGCGACAATGTTGACATTGTTCATCTACAGGAAACCCCCATTTCAAGGGTCACGCCAGAAGGTATTCATACCGAAGATGGAAATTTCTATGAATTGGATGTAATCATCTACGCAACTGGCTTTGATGCTGCTGAAGGAGCTTATAACCAAATCGAGATCACGGGTGCCCAAGGTGAAACTTTGCGTCAACGTTGGGACAGACTAGGACCGACAAGCTATCTTGGAATCTCAGTTTCCGGGTTTCTAAATTTTCTGATGGTATTCGGCCCCCAAGGTCCATTTGCAAATGTGCCTCCGGCTCTTGAAATACACGTCGATCTTATAACGGCCTTAATCAGAGATGCTGAATCTTCCCGGAAATCAAATAGTTCTGATGCGGTGGTAGAGGCTGAGGAGTCGGCCGAAATTGCTTGGGTTGATAAGTGTTCAAGACTTACAGCTGGTTCATTATTCGCGGAGACACCGTCCTGGCTATTTGGACACAATGTTGCTGGAAAAAGGACTGGACCCCGATTCTATTTCGGCGGTATCAAGGCATTCCTTGCAGAGGTGCAGTCATTCATAGAGAACGGCTATGTCGGCATGAAACCAATCAAAGAGAAGGGAACGGGCAAGCAATTACTAGAGCCTAACTATTCAAAGCTCTGATCTTGAATGGGTTCTTTATTAAGACTTTAGGGTTTCACCACCTGGTAGCTGGATCATCGCTGCAGCTATTTGCATTTGAATGAAGCTTACTGGCCAACCAATACATCCTCAGTCAACTAGTAATCGCAATGGCAGTTTTCTTTTGAGTGAGACCTACGTTGAGCTATTGAATCTCATCTCGAAGCAATAATGAAGCTAATGTTTACCTTGAAAAAAAGCCCATGGAGAGCGGTGCTCTTACAGACCAAAGAGGAGACTTTACCAGTGGGTGAAGCGATCAGTACTACGTGTAGTATTAGTAGATTATAAAATTAGAATGACAGGTATGACATCTTAAGATATGAATTGAAGGCCAAAGTCTCTCTGTTGGCCAAGTTAATCATGGCAAGACTACCACTGTCGACTGTCATACCAGAGAATAAAGGATATTTCTAGACAGTCTCAAAGACTACCACTCGGTCCCCCATCCCACTGAATGCCTTTCGCGGAATCAACCCAGCCATACCAGTCTATATCATCAAGCTCCATGTCCATATCCACTGAGTCGGCATTCATTCTAGGGGGAGATTCCTCACTCCAGAGCCAGGGAATAATACCCGGGCCAAAAGGTTCGTCATCAAGTCGATTAACTGGGTATTCGTCAAATGGGCCGTATGGCTGCTGTATATTTTGACGAGATTGTCCTGATAGAGATTCATGCTGCGTAGATGACCCAGGATCCACTTGTCTATAGCCAGTGAAGTTAGCTTCTGACGGACCATGACCAAAAGAAGAATGAATGGACTGAAATTCGGATGTTGGAATAGACGCAATGTCCGTTTGCATGGATATATTATTTTCTGAAGTTACGGTCTCATTCAGGGATGGCTCAATGAATAGTCGACGCCACCGTTCAAGAGAAGATTCCGATCCATTGGAAATGATTTCAGGACTCGCCGGGAGGGCAATCTTTATATGCTCGTCTTCGAGGCTTGCGACAGCTTGCGTATTGCCTCTCAGTCGTATAACTTCATTGCGACGATGTCTTTGGGCCTTTGACATCAGCTTTCGCAAGGGAAAGCATAATTGTGTGTTTCGTTTTATTTGTGCCTGGGGAGGAATCAACCAGGCACTATGAAGAGCAACCCAAGCCCTTTCCGACAAAGGGGACCAAGGATTCCGACAAATTTCAATGAGAATGTAAACGATCGCATGCCAGTGGGTATACGTTTGATAAATCCAGCGCCATCGGCGACATGCTGGTTCGGAGTTCAAAGCGTGGTTGTATTCGGCAATCTCGATTGCACAGATCAAAAGCTTGGCCCTTATTTCACTGGTAAGCTGTTCACCTGGAGAAGAAAATAAATTGGGAAGGTAGACGAATAATGTCATTTTAGCGGTGACAAGACGCGCAATGGTGACTGAAACCCAGTATTCAATGCTCGATTCAGTTGCGTACTGTAGATACACATTTTCGGTGGTCTGATAGATTTCGTGTAACAACCTGCTCTGCTCTGCAATGCTAGATGACCGAGCGCTGTTTGACATCATTTTCCTGACAATAACCACTGTCTGAGCATTCATTCGTGGAAAAGAGGAATCGGTCAGTCCCTCGCGCTCCGCGGGAACTTCTTTGATATCTGGCCCTATATCGGCGTTGTTGATATTTGAAGGCGGTTTAGTATCAAAGCTGCCTTCGGTAATCGTGAACTCAGTCCCCTGGTCTTCCGATGTTCTCACGTCAAGCATACAGAGGCTCCACCAAGCCCTACGCCTCATTTCAATGGCATATGGGCATAAATTTGGGAAATTGGATCCATCCCGGTGAAGTCCCAGAGATATGGCCATCCTGATAGCCAGGCCAGTCATCATCCAAACGAATCTTGGGCTGTCATATAGGCGAAGAAGCGCAAGGAAATTTGCGAATGCTTGCACTAAAACGAGGTCGGACGTGTTGAGGAAATCCGCCTTCGCAAGAGCATGTTCAAGACCAAGCCGATATTTCATATTCAACTCCTGTTTCGTACATCCGAAATTTATCGTTATCTCGTCGTCTTCCATTGATGTAACAGCCGCATAGTATATAGAAAACATTAAGGCTTCGTTGACAGGTGTAAGTCGAGTCATATCGCCTCTTAATTCTCGGATCATCCTGGTCACGGTAGGCATGTGCACGCATTGAGCGACTGAATTCACATTTTCTGAGTAAACTTCTAGGATGAACGGTATCTGTGAGGGTAATGGATGAAACTCCCTGAGATCCGGGCTGGCTGGGAGAAGATTGTGTCTAAAGATGAACGAGTTGCGTTCTAAAGGACTACGCTCAAGCTCTTGGGTGGACGGAGTCTTTCCAAATGAAGTTTCATCGTCAGAGCTTTCGATTTCTTCGGCGTTGAGATCCTGCGCATCCATCTTCAGCTCGTTCAACTGGGCATCGAATAAGTTATTCTTCACTCATTCTGCCTCGAAAGCACACTTGCATACATACCTCATCATTCATCCGAGACCAAAATCCACTACCAAGATAACGACTGCGATTTACATCTTCAACCACGAGTCTTCCAAATTGTGCTTCCATCTTCCCTGGCTTTGCGGCCTGGCTGTCAGTTCGATCGTCCGAGTCAGCACTGTTTCTGTCACCGGATGGATTCAAACCGGGGGAGCTCCCGTTAGCAGAAGCAACCGCATTAGCTTCTTCAAGCTGCGTACTGAGGTGCTTGACGAGGTTCTCCAGGCTTCTAAGTCGGTTCATAACGTCGCCCGATGGTCCCTGTTGGAGACGGCGAGCCCATCTTGGCTGACGATCTATGCTTGGAAGAACACAAGCGATATTTGCGCGACGACAATTGGAGCATGGAGACTTTTTATCACAGCGGACTTTTCGGCTTCTACAAGTCACGCAGCTTCGTGGCTTAGGGGCGTGCGAGGAGGTCTCCCCATTCGACCTCGCGTGTTTCTCGGCCTCCGAAGCCGAGCCGAGCGCGGGTGCAAACGAACTCGGGAATGCCGCGGATTCCTGCGACATTTCTGCGCGGTCACTAAGAAGCTTGGTCTGTACAGTCAAGTCAAGATGTAAGATCTTGGTATCAATTTAGAGTTATAATTCCCACTTCGTGTGAGTGTGTGGGTTCGAAAATACGAAGCCTTGCGAATCCGCGATGTCAGCAACCGGATAAGGCAAAGTGGACAGCCACAATCGCCCGCTGAAGAGGTTGACTCTTTAATGAGCGAAATCCGCCCGAAACTGCAGAAACTCTCTTCTTCTGCTGTATTTCGGCTACATCTCGGTATGATGCAAAGGCGTATATAAGAGCTTGACATTCCTGGGTTAAACAAATGCACCTCACGGAGAACATCAGAATAACATCGATAGCATAACCTCACGCAAGGGAACTAAGTTGTAAAACAACTCGAAGCAACTATCCATCTCATTTCATTCAAAAACCATCTATCATCATCATGTCCTCAACCAAGAACATCGCTTTCATCGGCGCTAGTGGCGGAGTTGGCTTGTCGGCACTCAAACACGCCCTCGCCGCTGGCTATCAATGCACTGCGATCTGTCGATATCCCTCCAAACTCTCATCTATCTTCCCTTCGGAATCAACACCCAACCTCAAGATTATTGAGGGAAATGCCCACGATCTCAAAGCCGTCTCGCAATGCCTGGATTCAGGAAACGGAAAATTAGTCGATTATATCGTTTCCACGATCGGCAGTCGACCAGTGCGGAACGGACTCAAAATGAGTATTGAAGACCCTGAAGTCTGTCAAAAGGCAATGAAGACCCTCTTGGAAGCCCTGTCCCAGCTTCGAAGTGCTGGTGTTACCGGCAACCCGCACATTATCCCGTTCAGCACGACAGGAATGTCTAAATATGGCCGGGACTACCCAATTGTCCTTGCATTCATGTACCTTGTCCTTCTCAAAGTACCTCATGAGGACAAAAAGGTGATGGAAGAAGATTTATTCAATAGTGGTGAATCGTATACGGTTGTTCGGGGGAGTCTCTTGACCTCTGGCGAAACTTCTAGGACAGTTCGGGTTGGCATTGAAGATAACAAGACTGGTCGAGAATCGGAGGCCATTGGCTACACTATTACTAGAGAGGATGCAGGCAAATGGGTTATTGAGAACCTTGTTTCTCGGCGAGATGAGAAGTATAACAACAAGATTCTGATGATCACGACTTGATATTTTTGGTGGAATGAGCTATTTTGCGGGTATTGTGATCATGTTTCTCCTTTGTGTTTGCTGCTTCTATTGACTATGTATCTTAATAATAATCCGAATACTTGAAGTTCATTTTGATAATTCTGTATTTACATTTTCTCCTGATTCGTTCAATCTTGAATCCACCCCAACGCTATCAATACAATACTCTGCCACATAATGCTTCGTCAGACCAGAGAGTACCCTAGCTGTGGGAAAGAAGTAGTTCTTGGTGAGACACTTCATATTTGTTTACGGGATCGTTTTGACTAAACTGATTTTTTTAATGATGCAAAATAGATATGTATTACCCTTTTTAAGCTCAAACCAACCAATTATCTTCAGTATAGAATGATAACTACTCCTGCCTCGTTCCCCAGGCACCAATGCTAACCTAATCAGGCGACGATCCGGAGACTTTTGGGAAGGTCGGAATGGGCCAATTCGAACTCGAATCTTTCGATCTCCAAATATCCCACTGAAAGATGTCGTCTTCCTTGAGAATGGCCTCCGGTCTCTTCGGCCAGGCTACACGAAAAATCTCCGTCGAATCCACTCAATCCCACCGCTTCCTCCCCTTTCTCCGCAATGCTTCACGATCACAATGTCGAGCCTACAGCCAACGCCCTCGTTGCAGCCAAAACATCAAGAGTGCTCTGGAACTCCGGAATAGCTTCTCGACCAGTGCTTCCTATGCTCGCGCCAAGACAATGGGTCAATTGAAGCAGCGTAACTCCACCGGTCCTTTCTCGTGGAAGGCGGCGTTGCTTTTCGTTCTGACCGGCGCGGGCATGATGATTTACTTCCGGGTTGAGAAGGCTCGTCTGGAGCGCAAGCGCATTGCTGAGATGAGCAAGGGTGTTGGAAAGCCAAAGGTTGGCGGTCCATTTACGTTGAAAGATCTGGATGGAAAGGAGTTTACCGCGGAGGATCTGAAAGGCAAATACAGCTTCGTGAGTTTGGACCTGGACGGAGCAATGCGATTTATCTGTCAATGGATTATAACTGACTGGCGTTCATGACAGGTCTACTTTGGCTTTACCCATTGCCCCGATATCTGCCCTGACGAATTGGACAAGATGGCTGAGATCATCGACAAGGTCAAGGAGGCTACCAAGGATGACAAGGTTTTCCTGCCTGTTTTCATTACCTGTGACCCTGCTCGCGATAGTCCCGAGGTGCTGCGTGCATACTTGAAGGAGTTCCACCCCGGCATCGTCGGCTTGACTGGTACATATGAGCAAGTGAAGAATGTCTGCCGTCAATATCGTGTGTACTTTAGCACACCTCGGGATGTTAAGCCTGGCGAAGACTACCTGGTTGACCACAGTATTTACTTCTATCTGATGGGTATGTTTTCATTCTTTCACTTATACTGAATCCTCACGATCAAATCTAATTCTATGATAGACCCCGACAACGACTTTGTCGAGTGCATTGGCCGCCAGGACACCCCCGAGTCCGCGACCAAGGTTATCCTCGAGCACATCAATGACTGGAAGCGCGAGGGCAAGCCGCTTAAGGTGGAGTAAATTGCGATGAGATGTATTATCAAAACTGTACCATAGCCCTGTCAAATCAGAATACCCTGCTCACTGGAATTATTATTCAACTGTCTCATATTCCTCTCGGTGTTTATTGAGAGACACCTCAAGTGAGAGGCAACCAAAATGCTGCTTCTACATCGTTATATTCCATTTTGTGTTATATAGCATCTGTCTTGTAGTCATACTACTATCCATATATGTTCAAGTCTCAATCTTGACATTGTTGAAGCTGATTTCAACACTTTATGCAATACAATCTCCGAACGCCAACCTCCACGCAATAGTAAAAGCAGCACAATCCTAATCCAATCCAACTCTCAAGTCCCCCTCAACTTCCCCTCAGCATCCCGATCAGCATTCGCCCTCCACTCCATCCCCCCATCCACAAACTCCTCTCTCTTCCAAATCTCCGCACGCTCTTTACAAGCCTCAAGAATCTCCTCGCCAGCCTTCCAAGCCGCAGCCCGATGTCCCGAGCTAACAGCAATAGCAATAGAAGCCTCTCCAATCGGCACTGTCCCCATACGATGCGCAATACTGACACCTAATAGCTGGTGTTTCTCCACGGCGGCCTCCGCAATCTCTCTCAGCGTCTTCAGTGCAAGTGGTGGATACGATGTGTAGCTGAGCTGGGAAACAGTGCGTCCCTCGAAAGTATCCCGTGTTGTTCCTAGGAATAAGACGTTTGCGCCGGCGGCTGGTGAAGATGTTTGGGAAAGGGAGGTGTTTGCGTCTAGTGGGGTGTATGTTAAGGTGAGATGGATATTTTTGGTCGCATCGTGTTCGGTGCGCGGGTATGATTTAGGGTCCAGATGGGCTGGAAGGGGTGTAGTTTCCGATGTCATTGTGTATGCATGGATATTTGAATATTAGAGAAGAAGCGCTGTTGACGAGGGAATGAAATGAAATGGAATTTAATGAGAATGACAATTGCTGGGCTTATCAGTTGCGGGGAACCGGTGGATAAGTGGACTCCGTTGCGGAGACCACCGAAGCTCTCTTCTTTTTTCCTTTTCTTTTTTCTTTCAATATTTTACGGTATGCTTGGGATGAAGAGGTCTTATTGTCATTTTAGTGATGTCTCGTTCAACATCTAGCACTAGCTATTTTTGACGTAATTAATGCTGGACATCAATTTACAGGAGAGAGACAATAGCCTCATAAGGTCGGAGAGACCACTTGGCGCCGGAGAAGCGCTGGGCAGCTTCTGTAGGTTGATCGTAGTTGTTGAGTAGGACTTGCTTAATAGAAGAAACACCATTACTGCCGGCATTCCACTCCAGAGTGTTTGGAGTGAAGTTGCACACAACAAGGGCCTTCTGGTTCTCGTACTGGCGGGTGAACGCGAACACTTCCTCACTTGGCGTATCGACTTGGACCCAGTCTCCATAGACAAAGACATCCAGATACCTCTTGCGAAGCCCAAGAACAGCGGCCCAGAAGTGGTATGTTGAATTGGGATCCTTGACCTCCGCCGCAGCGTTGGCTCGAACGTAATCCGGGTTCACCGACATCCAAGGCTTCACGCCTGGTCCAGTAAAACCAGCATTCTCAGCATCGGACCATTGCACCGGGGTGCGGGCATTGTCACGAGACTTCTTCTGGTACTCTTGTTTGGCAATTGCTTGGGCCTCTTCATTGAAGTAGTCCTTCTTCAGCTCCCTGATATAGACGGATCAGTTATGGCCATGGTGAGTATGACCTATAAGGATGTTGCCAACTTACCCATACCAGTGATTGAGACAGTCAATATCTTTGTATTCTTCAATTCCCCATTCCTTAGGCACATTTCGCATGCCAATCTCCTGGCCTTGATAAACAAAGGGTGTACCAGATTGCAAGGCCAGAGCGACAGCCAGCATCTTAGATGAAACACGACGATACTCCTCCGGGGCGTTTGCAAATCGATCGATTGAGCGAGGCTGGTCGTGATTCTCCCAATAAAGTGCATTCCATCCATCATTGGCATACATGAAAGTTTGCCAGCGTGCAAAGAATTCCTTAAGCTGAGTGAGTTTCCAACTTCCAGGCTCAAACTTATTAGCATGGGGCCCATGGTCAATGTCAACGTGCTCAAAGTTGAAAATCATATTGATCTCATTTCGATCGAATTGCACGGCCCGGAGCACTTCCTTCTCATCCTTTACGAATGGCATCTCGCCAACACTGAAGGCATCGTATTCCTTGAGAATTTTGCCAATGTCCTGCAAGTATTCGTGCAGACGGGGACCATTGGCGTAGAATTTATCTCCCCACTGCCATCCTCGACGCTCATCTGTGACCTCTGCATCAGGGAAGTTCTGGTCTTTGCTGATGAAGTTTATGACATCCATGCGAAATCCGTCGCAACCTTTGTTCAGCCAAAATCTTACAATGTCATGGACTGCTTTCCGGACAGGAGGATGCTCCCAGTTGAGATCGGGTTGTTCTGTAGCGTAAAGATGAAGGTAGTATTCGCCGGTGTGCTCGTCGAATTGCCATGCACTTCCTATATATTCGTTAAAACAGAATTCTACACGTGAGAACTTTCTATACTTACCCTGGAAATGGGAAATCCAATTGTTCGGAGGTTGACGGTTACCATTTTCGTCGTAACGGGGAGGTCTCCAGACGTACCAGTCTCGGTACTCGTTATCCTTGGAGCTTCTGGATTGCTTAAACCACTCGTGCTGGTCACTGGTGTGATTGACCACCAAATCCATGAGAAGCTTCATGCCCCGTTGATGGCAGCCCTGGATCAGCTTCTCGACATCTGCGACCGTACCATATTCATCGGCGATACTGTAGTAGTCGGCGATGTCATAGCCCATGTCCACTTGTGGGGACTTATAGGATGGACACAGCCAAACAATATCAACGCCCAAATTCTTGATATAGTCCAGTTCGGAGATGATACCGGGGATATCTCCAATTCCATCATTATTCGAGTCCTTGAATGAAGCAGGCCAGATCTGATAGACCGAGCTCTCTTTCCACCAGGCGCGGTGGTTTGGATGGTTTGAATTGGTCATATTCACACACGTGAAGGAGAAGGAGTTAGAGTTAAATTACTCAGAGACTGAAAAGATCAATTCTCCAGAAATGTGAATTACAGAGGGAAGCTGGTCATATAAGTAGGGGCAGTGTTCCCACCAGCTTATTGACAGCCAATCGCTCATATCGGAGTCGCGCAGTATGGAGCTGTACATAGTACAGGGTACCCAGAACATCCCACCGCGGGGCACAGTGGAGACTAACCTTTGAGATGTTAACCAGATACGCCGATCAGCATTGTCGCAGTTGAAGTGAGTGCAGCATGAGCGGCCACGTTGAACGCCGTACGTCCTACATTGCGGAACTGGTGGAGTTTGTCTCCACCGTCGGTGCGCGGTGCGATGATGCAACTTACTGAGGTATACAGTAGAGGTACTGTACACTTCTTGGCGGTAGTTTCGGTGCAATTCTCGGGCAAATAACGGGCATACTCAGTCTGTACTATTGGTGTATTGTCTAGATTCATGTACGCACAATTTTGTTTCTGACAGTATATCTTTCATTCTACATGATAGTTAATTGCTGACAGATAGTATACAAATGACTAACTACCAAATACATACTACATAATTGGAGTAGCTACAACGTTCGTGGCAGTTTCACGTATCTGGATATTCCGAAGTATCTCTGTCTTATATATTCAACATAGCGGGCTCATGACTATATTCCCTGCGAATATCATCTTATGTAGATGTATTTACTACTGCAAATCAATACTGTATGTAGTCTCAAGGCGGTCTATCCATCTCCATTCTGCCGGTCAGCCCCGACAGCTTTGTCCAACGTCAATAGCTTCTTGAGAGGAAGCAGTACCTCTTACTCACCCCCTTCGTGTCTCCGAGTCGGTTCACAATGGTCTATCCATACCCCGACGATAGCAGACAGAACCCAGGTCCGCCACGGCGGGCCTATCCTCCCCGCGATGATCGCGACGGCCGCATGTACGACGACCGCTCTCGATCTCGCTCACCTGGCGGTATACCCTCCTCCCCGCATGGACATGGCTTTCTTGTTATGGACTCTTGACATACAAAGAAGAATTTCTCTCCTCGTTCTATGTGGATTTTTTGGCTGATCTGGTACCCTTGTTGAATGAGGAAAGGCTACTCTGGCTCACCCCCGCAGCACAGCAATCGCAGGCGCGAATACAATCACGGTCGAGATGATTACCGCCGCCGAGCTTCACGATCGCCTCAACGGCGTGGGCGGCAAACATACAGAGATCGCGATCGAGAGGGATATCGTTCACCTGAGTACAGTCGCAGCAGAAGCTACAGCCGCAGTCGCAGTCCTCGGCGAGGCGGTCCAAGCTTTGGTCGTGAAAGCAGAGAAATTATGATGGATGGACTACCTCAGGATATGTCGGAGGATGATGTGAGCTCTTTCTACCCAAAGCCCTATCTTCACTCTGTGTATTTCGACTAAAACTCTCTCCGTCTCAATGCAGATCACAGCAGAGCTCGAACAAGCTTACCACATCGCCGGCCTCGAAGAAATCCGTGTTATTCGTGACAGACAAACGAGTCAGTGAACAAATGTTCCCAGTGAAATACAGTTGATACTCATCAGTTTTGTTATTCTTAGAGGTGCCACGAGGCCTAGGTTTCCTTCGATTCCGATCTATCGACTATTCCAGAGACTTCTTGGAACGGAACCACCCTTGTATCTACCTATACGGTCCAACTGCAGGAGAAAACGATCGCAGCACCAAAGTCCGTATCGCATACAGTCGTGAACGAGAAGATCGTACCCGTGCAAAGGCTGAAGGAGATTGGACGTGTCGAATGGTGAGCGTCTCGCGGATTCACAAACAACCTTGGAAACACAAGCTAATTCAGCTCCTAGTGTGCCGTTGTTAACTTTGCAGTTCGCTCAAAATGCTTTCGATGCAATGCACCTCGTCCAGGTATTTTTGCCACACAGTTTTATGGGAATTATTATATGCTAACACGCCACAGAACTAGGCCCAATCGGTCCTCCCGGGCTTCCTGCGCCGAAAGTGGTAAACAATGGCGATAACGACGCCGCTCCGGAGAATCAACCATCTCAGTTCATCCTAATCCGAGGATTAGAAGGGTCCGTCAATGAGGATCTCCTCGCAAAGGGTGTCGCCAAACTCTACAGGCCAAATTCAGGGCATAACGATAACTCCAGCAATGTACAAAGGAAAGCTGGGAAGGTCGCATCAACCACCGGTGACGCTAATCTCGGAGCCCGGGAAGGATCCATTCGGCGTGTATTATTGGTTCGAGACCGCAAGACGAATGAAAGTTGGCGTTATGGATTTGCTGAATTTGCCAACGTCCTGGTATGCAAACCAACGATTTTCGATACTCAGCTACGGCTACTGACATTGTCCCACACAGGATGCGCAAGCTGCCATTCAAAGATTGAATTCGTTCGACAAATTCACCATATCCTCTCGGCCAGTCATGGTTAGCTATATCCATGCCGGTGTTTTTGTACCAGTGATGGATCCCCATCCTAGCACCGAGCACTACACATTTAGTCCGCTTGCCAATCCTTCGCTTAAGCTCATGTACTGGGACGATGAAGGATACGTCACAGAGCTCATGCTATCATCGCCGGAAGATGACACCAGCCATGACCAGCCCAAGGAGCAACCTAAGGGTGAGAAAGATACTGAAAAGGCCAAGAAGAGAAAAGCGGATGCATCAGCAGCCAATACAAATGCGAAAAAACTCGCCATGCCCTCTCAATTACAATTTTGGAGCAATCGACACGCCGAGCTCCACGGCATTCCAAAAGACAGCAATGGCAATGTCATTGACCCCGAGTCGGATTCACTCAATAAAGATCCGAATGCCCCACCTGCGCAGTCATATGCAGATTTGAACCGCCAGTGCTGCTATCTCTGTATGCGCCAGTTCAAAAGTGCTGCTAATGTAAACCGTCATGAACGTCTAAGTGAGCTCCATCGTACGAATCTACAAAATGAACAAGCGCGAACTCGTGGCATGGGTAAACTTATCAAACACGGTATCGTCCCTCCGACAGCCGAATATCGTGACCGAGCGCGCGAACGTCGACAGGCATTTGGCCGAGGCAAGGCTAACGCCTCTAAACCCAAGCCACCGAAGGAAGAAGAGGAGGTACCGGTACAATCAACGTCCAAGGGTGCTTCGCTTCTCAGCAAGATGGGTTGGTCAGAAGGGTCTGGTCTAGGAGCTCAGGGGACAGGCGTTACTGCGCCTATAGCCACAGAGGTGTATGCGCAAGGTGTTGGATTGGGAGCTCAAGGAGGCAAAATAGGCGATGCAAGCGAGGAAGCAGCTCGCAATACTCGGGGACGTTACGACGAGTTTTTGGAGAAAACCAAAGAAACCGCGCGCCAGCGTTACGACCAAATGAACCGCTGATAGTCAGCAGGGGCAATCTTGAACTGTACAATAAATGATACCATGTTAGATCCACGGAGAAGCAGAAAAGCTAATAAGCAGAGATTTGTCTTTATGATATTGTAGCGCCAGTAGGCTATGCTAGGTACTATATCAGATGCATAATGTACAAGGTATCGTTCAACAAATGCATGATGGAGCAGAGTGTTTTATAAGAAAATGTTGCAGAATTCCAAGCTTCAATCGCCACGCCCAACTATTCAATTGGTCTTCCCTTCCTGTTCGCGCTTCTTAGCTCGTTCAATCTCAAGCTGCTTCTCGAAACGATCACCAAACACACTCGCCACCCAATCCGTGACCTCCTTCTCCAACTCATCGTCCGACTTTCCAGCAGCAGCGCCTTCCAATCCTCCCCGCATAATCCTTCGCATATCTTCAATCCCATTCACATTGAGCATACACATGATTCCACCTGTTGTCATCATTCCGAAAGAAATGACGTTGATCGTAGCCAGGTTCAGCGCCTCAAATGCTTCCATCGCTCCGTTGTATTTAGGTTGGTAATAGACTGAGGATGTGTAGTATGGCGGGATGCTGGCAATGCGCTTTTTATGATGAGCTCTGCGGGTAATGAGGACTGAGAAGGCGAAGAAGGCCATGCCACCGACGAAAAGTTTGAGATTGGTCCTATCTCGTGGTGTGGACTGAGCTATTTGTGTTGAGGGTTCGGAGGGAGTTGGTATTGACGGTGGGAGGTTTTGATCTTGTTTTGAGGGGATTGATTTGTTTTCACTGGACTGACTCACGTCTGGCTTTGAGCCAGAGCCCCATCCTAGGAAAGAAAGCATGCTGTCGTTTGGGTGTATCAATGTGTTGAGATTTGCAATGACGGTGGCGTAATCAGAGAATGATGGACGACGTTCAATTGAAGCTCTGCGAATGCAATTTCCAATGAATCAGATAGATTCAAATGCCTTTTTCCAATCCTGGATATCCTCAACAACTGCTGAAATTGCTGAAACTGCCAAACTGCTGAGAGAAGAGGGGATGACAAGCGCATCTGTGGAGAGGCGGAGCTGCCTGCTGATCTCCACGTGACTTCCGAGCCAAAGGCGGACTTCCAGCTGGAAGTCATCGCTGTTTCTTACAATTTCTTGTTTTCGATATATTGTTGGTGTATTGTTGGATATAATGGAAAGTATTAAAGAGCATTGAGGCGTTCTCGATGTTGAACAAAGAGCAAGCCCCATGATCGGCTCCTCGGCTTGAGATTTATATCGATCGATCTGGACAAACAAGCTATGGTTTACCTGGGAAAGCCTAGTACTGGATGTCGGAATTGCCGACAACGTCGTATAAAGGTACTTATTGGAAGAGAAAATTGGAAATCTCTTATCAAGTATTAGAAGAGTATAAGGCTGGCAGCCCTAGTGCGATGAAACCCGACCCAGCTGCAGAGCTTGCATAAGAACAAATCGGACATGTCCCGGATATCCAGATCCATTCGACTTGGTCCATAGAGATCATAGTTCTTTTTTTTCAAAAAAGGAGCAAAATCGTCTTCGGAAGATGAGAAATCTGTGTCTAGTACCAACCGAGGAAGCTCGCAGAGTCTTGCAGAATCAAAAGAGTTGACTGTCACTGATGGAGGTGCATCGAGTTCTGCAAAATCAAAGATACTTCCTTCCAAAATCTCAGCTAATTCATTGTCCCCATGACCTCCGCCTCTCGGTCTTGCTGATCTCTGCATACCCATGGAGGACACGGTTGTTCCACTTTGGTTCGATGCATATCAATATCTACCTCAAGACCCATCTGTTCGGGGAAGCTTTATGGGGTTCCTCCCTGGTATGTATTCCAATGCTGAGCATGAGTCCGCCCTTCATCTCAGCACACTTGCAGTCGGGTTCTTTAGCCTTGCTGCATGGACCGGTCAAGCATCCTTGCTTCGGGCGTCAGAAAGAACTTTCCTCAAGGCTCTGCCAAAGATACGAAACGCATTACAATCATCAGATAGCACTGATCTGGACTCTACGCCAGTCTCCATTCTTCTTCTTTCGATTTACGAGGTGAGATCAGGCTCGGAACTTACGCCACCGAGTAGCATTAATCATTATATAGGAAATGGTCGCTACGAAGGATTGTGAGCTTCCCATGAGAGCTCATTTACGCGGAGCGGTTGCACTCATTAATGAGAGAAAATCGAAGTCCATTGAGCAAGCACCATCTAGACAGGTATCTCATATGCTTGAGGCTCAAATAGTACGCTCTTTTTGAAGCAAATTCTCGCTTTGACCGCCAACTAATTACCTCCTAGATCAAAAATTCTCGATCATTGGCAAACCCTTCGGTTTCAACTCCCGACGTCTGGCCACTTCTGAAGTCACGAGGCTCATCACCGAAAATAGTGCTCACGTCGATTGCCTCGGAAATAGTGCAATTACGACAGGCCTGGGAAAGTATTGTAAGCACCACCTATGACGCATCCCAGGTTGAAGAAATACTTCGCAAGGCAAATGCATTTGATATCAACCTCGTGGCCTGGACATATTGTCTTCCCGAGCACTGGATTCCTGTCGCAGCCACTATGATCCCCGAATCAGTACGCACGGCAGGGATGTATCGCAATCACTGCGACTGCTATATCGACATATGGATTGCGGTGATATGGAATACGTTCCGTGACTGCCGTATCCTAGTTCAAAGGATCATGCTACGATGTCTACACATGACTCGCTCACTTGATCCCGACGGAAGAAGAATCGCCGGCATCACGCTTACTATTCATAAACTTGCGAATGAGGTCTGCGGTTCTGTGCCATACTTCCTCGGAGATCAGCTTGAGTCAGTACGAATGAAACCCGGATTAGTCAAATACCCATCATCCGAAACACGACCCGTCAATTAAACACATTGGATGTCTGCGCCTCTAATGGGCGCGTGGCAAGTCTTTCCCTACCTGAGAAATCTGTGTTACTCTGATCTGGGCTTGCCTTTGGAGCAATGTCAGTGGATTCAATGTCAAGTTAATCGCATCTTGGTTATCTATTTTCAAAGATAATAGAACGATCTGATCTACGTTTGGGACCTTTATCGGCGATCTCTATGTGCGCAGGCATTCAAGCAATACACGATACATCAACGAAAACAAGAGCTTGATTACACCCTCCATTGCGAATATTAGAATCCATTATCTCAGGGGATTTGAAGAGTTTAAGGCATAAACCCAAGAGAATCCTGCCCAGCTCATGCCGAACAACATCTTGCAACTAGTGTTTATCTGAAGTCGGAAGACACGGCATTGATTGACTTGAACCATGAGATATCTCCGACTTGACTCAATGTCTTGCACTAAAAGTCCGCCCAAACACCTACTAGTACCAGGCTTAACGCTGAATTATTTGAATCGTGCGCTCATCATGGGATGAAACCCTGTCAAATGAAATCATAGTCAGCGCCTCGGATCGCAAGGCCTTGAAGTGGAGGGAAGAAATACCTGCGTATATTTCCAGCACCTCCGATCCCAAATCGAACGTATCTTTCTCGGAGTCTTTCAGAGTCCTGGGGTTGGGTCTCACTTTGCAAGATTTTCTCCCATGACTGGGTTATCGTTGTTCGATGGGGTAGCAATGAATGAGCCTCCTCGGTGTGTGACTTGCGTTTGGTCCAATTCCATGGCCAGAAGTTCCATAGATGAGGCATTGGATTATTCAAAGCCCAATAGAGTGAGAATTAAGTGATTTTCTCTATGGTGAGTAGATTTCTTTTATTTAAGAGAATCGAACGGATATTAGATAAATTGAAGATACTTCTTAAGTGCCATTTGCTGCCAATTAAAGCTGTAGTTACGCAGGTGGTATGTGTAGCACATTTGTGTATCAACACGGATCTATGATCCAGAAAATCGAATTGACTCAGGCCGGCTTGCATTCCCATTGTCTATCTTTTTGTTACTTCAGCTTTGGGAGATCACAGTAGCCTGGGAACATCCTACTGGGGCAGATGAATGCAACTCCTTTGTTTCCAGAAAATGACCTTATTTGATTTCATTCTTATAGAATGGTTTCGCCACAACTTTGTTGTTCGTGTAACCCATGATATCTTTGGCTTGTGTTGCCCGGAAGGCCAGTATAAAATCTCATGAGAACCAGCGTTCCCTTGTGTCGTGCCCGAAATGGCATATGGCGAGATAAGTTCGCTACATAGTATGGAAACGGAGGGCGTAGACAGGCATAAGCTTATTTAGGCTTGGCCAGTTGAGCTATGACATACAAACCTCGCATGAATTTCAAGTAGAATTAGCCAACTGGCAACATCAAGTCCCAGTCACCTACTCCGGCGTGTGCGTAGTACATCTTATCTCTCCCCAATATTCGACGTTGCTATTCGAAATGGGACTAAGTTATCCCGGCGGAGGCCCGCTTGTTTCAATTAAAAGGCGGGCTGTGGACCCATAACGGTATAGAGGCCGGGCCTAGACGATGCTGGTGACTATCTAGGTTCCCCCAGTAAAGCAAATTTGATGCACCGTGCATTTAAAGTGGGCTCCAAGAGATGAGAGGAGATTCAAAATCCTGAAGTTGTATCATTCTGTTCCAAGCGGACCCCCCGTGTATCGAATATCGATGTTCCTGATTTCGTTATTGCCGATCAATGTTTCAAGATCCAGGCCCTAGTTACAGAGTTGTCTGTACATAGTACAAAATAAAAAGCAATTAGTTCGATGGAGTACCTGGCGTTTCTGAAGTAAAGGCCCAAAATCCAAGAACACTTGAATGCATTAAGCTTCAATGTTGTCTGGTTCGTGGCGAGGGGTGTGTCCGCGGAACATTGGGGGCCGGGACTGATGAAAACTCGGTCTGGCCATAACTCGGGTTTAATCCGCACAATTGAAGATGGATAGCATCGTCACCACGATATTGCACCTTGATAGTCTTAAAGAGAGTGGGTCACGCGACTTGTCATATGTATCTGTTAGATCTCCTCTCATCTGTACAATATACGTATACATAGAACGCGCGATTTCGGTATTTTCCTGATAGACACGGGAGTGCTCCGCATACTATGGTGCCAAGTTTCTAAGCTTGAGGCTTTGGCGCATTTGGTCCATGGAATGACTCCGAGGCGATGTCGGGACGTCAACGAATGAGAGACGCGGTCCTGGGGGTCGCTACCTGCACCCACTGGGAGGGGATCTGTGCCCGTCAGCCGTATGCGTAGGAGCAGAGAATCACATACATGGAGGAATACTGAATGTGTAGAATTATCGGGTTGAAGAAAGTGATCAGAAGAGTGTCAAATATCCAGAAGGATAAAGAGTGAAAGAATCAAGCACTGCCCTTGTAAAGAAGTGTCTGTAAAAGGAAGGAAGGGAGTAGTCATCCGTCTTCTTCTCCCCTCGTTCCTTCTTTTTCCAACAATCTTGCTGGGCCCATTTGGGAAGTTGCGTCTTCTTTCACTCGTTCCTTCCTCCGTCTTCTTTCTTTCTTTCACTCCTTCACTTTCTCACTTCTTCACTCTTCGCCCTTTCACTCTCCCTACTGCACTTCACGACTTCCTCACCCATTCTCTCTTGGCGTGTCAGGAGACTTGCAATGTCCCTGTCAATGTTGGCTTAATTGACCACATTCCTCCGCCTCCCCGCATTCTCCAGACAGAGAGTCGCGTCTGATTCTGGATCCCACTCTCTTTTATTTCCGGAAGACCTGATCCTAGAGGGATCGGTCGCCTCTTCTCCCCCGCCTATACCATGTTACTCAAACCCGCGACACCCCTCACAGTCCTGCTTCTCATCGCCTTTGCGCTACTACTGCTCACCTGCATTTCCACTCCGATTGTAAAGGGGATTCCTTTGGCTACCTTTATAGATGTGGACTACGGTGTTTTCGGCTACTGTCAAGCCGACAAATGCACAAATATCCATGTAGGATACACAAGCAGTGAGTCGCGCCCCATTATCCCTGCTGCCTGGTTCGCTGTGGCTGAGCCTCTTCCTTCCTAGATGATATCAATAATACCGGCGACGACTTCAATTTGCCCTCGAGCACCCGCAAATCCTTGTCCGCCATTCTCATCGTTCACCCTGTCGCTGCCCTTTTGACCCTCATTTGTCTGTGTCTGGCCGCTGCAGCCCACTTCCACGGGCCATCTCATTCGCCACGCTTCCTGCTCGCCCTGCTGATCCTTCTCCTACCGACCTTGCTCGTGACTCTTCTCGCATTTCTTGTCGACATCTTGCTCTTCGTTCCTCATTTACAATGGGGTGGTTGGATTGTGCTCGCGGCAACCATCATTCATGTCTCTTGCGGAGTGGTGACGTGCGCCATGCGCCGGACTCTGGTGAGCCGCAAGGCGCGGAAACGTCGCATTGCTGAGAACGCTGAAATGAGTGGTGAGAATTATTATAACCGACAAAATGCTGCCGCTGCGATACAAGATACTGCTCCTCCGGTCCCGGCTGAAAACAAGGAAGCAATTGTTTCTGGCTCGCCCACTTCTGAATCGGGTCCTACCTTTGCAACTTTCCGTACAAACACTCGAGACAGCGACGACGATCGGACTCCACTGAACTCTCGTACCCCGGTCAGTGGTATGAATGATGTGCCCGCTCTTCCAGACAATCAATATCCGGCCCGCCATGGAACCCCGTATCATGCTCAAGATGAAGCCGGCCTGCCTCCTCAAGGTCCCTATGGTGCCGGCGTCGGCCCCGGTCCCATGCGCAACCCATCGGATCCTAGACTGCGTAATCAATACTCCGACGGCAGCATGGGTTCCCGACGCGGTGGTGGTCCACCTGCGCCTCGCGGCAGAGGGGGTTATCCCCCTCGTGGTGGATATGGCCGCGGAGGACCCTATGGCGGCCCTCCTCGCGGCCCTCCAGGTGCCATGAGGGGCGGCTACTTGGGACCGGGGACTCCGCGAGGTGGCCGCGGTGGCATGATGCCTGCTCGTGGGCCTCCTCGTGGTGGTGGTTATGGCTACACGGCAGGTCCTAACCACAGCTATGACTCTTATGGCCGGCCAATGCCTTCGGGCGATGAAATGTATGACTCTCAAGGGCAGGCGCCGGTTGGTCCTATGCGCCAGCCATCTCCGGGCCCCATTGGAATGGCTGTTTCGCCTGAAACTGTGGGTCAAGCGATTGAAATGCAGCCTCAACCCCGACGATATGATGCGCATGACTCCGGGATAAGCAACGAGTCTCCACATGCGCTATCTGTTGACGGCCAGCAGGCGCCTCTGGAAAGCCCGACAAGTCTGTACAGTCGAACTGAATCTTACGTCCCCGCTCGTGCGGGCTGGGGTGCTCCCGATATGCGAGGAATTTCACCTCGCCCGACCCCGTCACCTGTACATGCAAACGGTAACCAGGGTACTGCGTACTATGAAGACGTTGACCCTGAATTCGCACGTCGACCTTCACCTCGACCTGCGCCCCAGCACAACGTGCCTTCGGCTTTGACGCCCGGAGGCGGTGCCCACTGTTAGCTCCCCTAGAATACACGTTGCAAGGGTGATTTTATACTGACCTCGATCTAGTTTGATGACTTCTCAGTGAAATCCCATATTGTGACATGATTTCATCGACCTTTTATTTGCGATACCCTTCATAATTTCTTTACCGAGTTTCTGACGACTTTTGACTTCCTTCTCCTCAATACTACCATGGCAATGCGGGTCATCTTGTGGATTGGTGTTTTGGTGTCTTATTTCCATAGGACTTGCTTCTTCCTCCTCTTCCCCTTCATACCCTCTTCGTCGCCTTTTGCTTGCTCTTGCGCATCCATAGTATCGAGTCTGGTGTTGAGAAAGCAGGAGCTGGTTCTTCATTGCTGTTCCACCTGAAATGTATAGAAGTAGGATGATGCGATGTATAGGGAGTTGTTATATGGCTTCTGTCCCTTCTCTTTGGAACAAAAACACTGCCTGCCAGCCGTTTACATTTTCTTTTCCCCTTCATCTTGTCTCCATCTTGCTCTAGGTGGTCAATTTACAATTCTTTTTGAATCCAAATACAAATTTCAATCTCTTAATCAGCTTCCCTGCTCCCATTAACAGATAAAGATCTACTCTTCTGTCCTTGATTTGTTTCTTCTGTTTCCATGGATAATATCCACGTGATATGACGTCGGGCATCGCCGATCAACGACAGCCACGTCTTGTCCAAAGCTTGATTTTTTGACAAGCCCGTGCTAAACAATTATTCCACTTGGCGATTGACAATTTGCCCACGACTTGCGGGGATTACTTTGTTTTCTCTTTAAATACAATGTCCCCGTTGTGAAAGGGTCTGCACTTGTTCCTGCCAAGATCAAAGGACCCACCTTCTACTAGAAACAATGAACGACCCCGGACTCGACGACGCTATTGCTGAGGAGGCCAGTACTCTAGACCACGCAGCAAGAGGACAGAAAAGTGAGAAGCAGGATCATGCAGATGTCGAAGCTCATCAGGGAGCGCGGTGGTGGTTGGCTAGTACTGCATACCCTTTGATAGCGGTAAGCAAATCCAAAAGACTAGGATCATTCTGTCATATGGCTATGCTGACTCTTCTCTAAGGGAACTCTTGGTCCCATGGCCAGTGCATTCAGTATATGCTCTCTATCACAGCCATGGAGGATGGAATTGGGAGGTGAGGAAATTATGGATCCAAAATGGTATGTTGTGGTCAATACGCCAGCTTAGTTTGTGTCCGATACTTACAATACTCAGGGTCACCGCTATAAACGCGGTCTCTCTATTATTTGCCCTCATAGCCAACCTGTCATTGTCCCTGAATATGGCTCGTCGAATCCGTTTCGAGGTTGCCCAGCCGATCACCATAATCGGATGGTACATTTCTTCAGTTCTCCTCATCGCCATCTTGATCCCTATCGGTGTGATTATGTACAAACCCGAGAATGAAGGACACATATATGCTCAGAGTTATTTCTATGGGACATTTGCCGCTGGTATATATTTCATCATCTCAACCTTGCTCACTGTAACAGCATACGGAGCTTACAAGGGACATTGTGATCGAGAATTCAAGCTTACGACCAGTCAACGGACCCTGATGTTACAGACAATCATACTTTTCGTCTATCTGCTCGTAGGAGCCGAGGTTTACGCTACAATCGAGGGATGGCGTTTCTTAGATGCCGTCTACTGGGCCGACTATACCTTGCTCACAATAGGTGTCGGGAATTATGTTCCCATGACACACCTAGGGCGTGGTCTTCTCTTCCCGTATGCGGTTGGTGGGATTGTTATTCTCGGTCTAATTATTTCTTCCATCCGAACACTGATGCTGGAGCGTGGTCGACAAAAGATTGCTGATCTTCTCATGGAACATACGCGTCGAATGCTTGTCAAGGAAGCTGCCTCTAGTCGCAATCGGCTACCGGGACTGATCCCAGATCTGTCCATGACAAATGGCAACCTTGAGACAACCGATATCAGCGAAAGAGAGCGACAAAAACTAGAATTCATCACCATGCGCCGTATACGACAGGTAGCTACCCTCCAGTATAAATGGATTTCACTTATTGTTTCCTTAACGATGTGGATGGTCATGTGGTTAATCGGTGCTGTTGTTTTCTGGCGCTCCGAAGATGAACGCACGTGGTCCTATTTCGAGGCACTCTACTTTGCTTATACGACACTCCTAACAATCGGGTACGGTGACTTCTACCCCATCAGCAGCTTGGGCAAAGCATTCTTCGTCTTTTGGTCTCTCCTCGCTGTACCTACTATAACGATCCTCATTTCCAATATCGGCGACACACTCATCCGCTCCGTTCGTGATATCACTATATTTCTCGGCGAGATAACAATCCTACCAGGCGACGAACCTTTCCTCGATCGAATCCGCAGTGTCTTGCATATCTCATGGCGAGACAGATGGCTACAAGAAGTCACTGGCGAGCAGAACGCACAGGATATCCTCTCCGGGACAGAATCAAATAAGAAAGAAGTAAATGCCGATGCAGAACGAGATGCACTCGAAGCGGAAGAACATAAAAGGGAAGAATCAGCCCGTGAGCGCGGCGATATTGCCGCGGAAAATATTCATCATTATCATTATATTCTCTTCCGTGAAATTCGCAAAATGATGGACTATGCGCGAAGCAACATTACGAAGGAATTCGATTATTTGGAATGGGAGTACTATCTTTCTCTCATTTCGGGTGATCGTAAGCCATCGACCTCTGATACGTTGAGCGAAAGGCCGGGGGATGGGTACCAGTCGCAGAAGAAGGGTTGGAGCTGGATAGATAGGAAGAATCCTTTGGTGGGGGAGCACAGTGAGGTTCAGTGGTTGCTGAATGAGTTGACTGAAGCTTTGGAACGGGAGCTGAAACTTGCCAGTCGTGCATATCATTCATCGGAGCAAAGTGGTGAGAGTGATGGGGGAAAGACTAGGGCTGCCAGTGGCGGCGGGGCGTGATTATAGTCTCTCGAAATCCATTTATGTGTATTTATGTACCTCGAGCCGCGTCTGTTCATAATTCAATGAAGGGCTACCTAGCTCATCTATCAACACCAAAAGTGCACTACATTCTTAACTTATTCTACGAAGTCAGGATCTGGGCGGGATTGAGTAATGAAACAAAAAGGATATGCAAAATTATTTGCATCTCATGAGCTATATGCAAAAAAGGTCTATCATATCTATACATTGGCCATGCGCTGCATGGTATTTTAAGTGGAGGAGCAAGAAAACACGCCTCCGACTGAGCCATCCGCGTAAGAGTTGATCTATTTGAAATGGTTAGTATATGAGAGATAGTAATAATCCAGGTGGAAGTGTAACTCACGATATCAACGATGCTGGAGTAAGTACCGCCAACCAAGACGATCAAACCGATGATAAAGATTATGGTGTTAATCACCGTCAACGAAATGTTTGTCGGGGTAGTCCAGCTACCATTCCGAATGAACATGAACCACATGATGGCGGGGAAATAAAATGTGAAGCCGGAGACGAAAAGCGAAGAAATCACCGACAACAGGTCATCGAAGAAGGGAATTACTTCAGCAACCACGAACTCCAAAACAGTGAGAATGGTGACCACGACAAGCCAGGTGATCCAGCCCATCTTTGTGTTGATAAAGCGAATGTTGGAGTTCTTGAAGATACGGCCGTGGATAAGACGTCCGAGGACAACTGTATTGATAGAGCCACTGATGAAAATGACTGGCAGAGCAATGCCGAAAGCGATACGGCTGAGCAAAGGACCAGCAGAGAGGAGAGCGGGGCTCTTAACGTCCTGACCAACAAAGGCGTAGACAAGACCGCCAGTCACAGTGTAGATGAAGATCTCCATAAGACCAAGAGCCCAGATGGACTTAGGGAAGTCGGTGGGGGTGTGCATCTCGTCCATGAAGGAGAACTGGCACAGAGCAAAGCTGTAGGCGAAGATGATGTTTGACAGAGCAATGAATGCCTCGGAGAAGGTCAGGTTATCCTTAGGCCATGCGGACCAATTGACTGCCGAAAGACCAATAGAGTTGCTGGATTCGACACCGGTTCCGATAATAGTAATACCAACGGCAATGATAATGGAAACAAAATCGATATAACCCAGGACAGCCATCTCAGAGAAACTTGGTGGGATAGCAAACAGAAGCAAGATGATCATCGAGACAACACCAAAGACCAGAGTGCAGATTCCACTACCGGTAATATTGACGAAAGCGATGGTTCCAGTAAGACAGTGCGAGCCAGCAGACAGAAGCAACTCCAGGCACAACATCATATAAACGACTTCATAACCAATTCGGCCAAACATCTGTCGTCCAGCGTCGGGGTAGTTCGAAATATGCGGGAATTTCACTTTAACCTGACCGATGATGTAACTCGTGTATACAGCAATCAAGCCGATACCAACACAGCAAATCACACCGGCCACCATACCCAACGTCGCGAATGTAGAGGGGATCGAGAGAGTTCCCAAGGCAACAGCCTCGACGATCAGAACGATCGTGAGCTGCTTCCAACCCAGTTGATTGAATTTCTGAACGCCACCTTGGTAAATCTGCTTCTCGCGATCACTCATATCGCCAAATCCATCGTGGGCAAACCCATCCTGTGAGAAGAACTCACCACCCTCCTTTCCCTTCGGTAACATCTGATCGAGGTGTGTGTGTGTGTTTGTGGGGGATAAACCGAAGGATATCAAGTATTCCTCTAAAGACGTGGCGAAGAGAAAAAGGTGCAGATGCAAGAGAGAAACACCTTTAAGAGAAACTCGACGTGAGGCGAAAAGGAAGAATCTCCAGAAGGCAAAGACGAGAGAAGAAAATCGGAGCCCCCATGCAATTTTGAGTTTTCGATTCAGTCAGGGCAAGTCAAGCTCGAAACGGAACCACTGCGAAAATTCTCGGCGCCTTCCTAAAGCGGTTGCTTTCTTTTACTTAACCATAACTCTTAGTGGACCCACTTACTCGTCCCGGATTGGTCGGTCCAGTTCTTGCACGACATCGGGCCGATGTTTGCCGCGTGCCGAAACCCCGAATCGCTGTGTTCGTACTCCATACGCTGTACGGAGACCCCTTCTTTGATCTTAGCGTAGCTGGGGTTATCTTTGATTTGAAAATTGACCAACTAATATTATTCAATCTCTATTGATAACTGCCGCTAAGCTGTTGGTTTATATTAAATTAGCCGATCGCGTGGTCGATGCTTGTGCGGCTCTGCTTGTTTGACCAATCATCTGTCCCGCCACTGCAAAGCTTGACATGCGACCGTTGAAAATAGATAAACTTGGGTCGAGGTAATTTCTGCAGGAGATGGAAATTGTCTCTAATTGTTTGAGTTTTTACATAGTAGACAACTAAACTTGTTCATCATTATTCTACTCTTTCGCGAAAACTTTCCTGGAGACCATCGTATTTAAGCTCTATACTAATCAATGCTAGTCTTTACTAGGGTAAGATCACACGAAATCATAAGGTAATTCTAAGAATAGATCAATTGTCCTTGGGGGACACTCGCCCATGCAATGATTGCAATCTAGTAATAAGCTTGATTACAGTACGTAGTGTGTACAGAGTACGGAGTACATCATTCTATTATCCAAGAGATCCCCAAGCTAACTCTGCTTCACTGTTGTGTGAAGCATGGAGCACAGTGAAGAAAATTTGTAAGGAAAACTGTGGGTCCCCAGCACACGCGACGCGTCCTCTTTGATCCGCTGCCAACCGCTCAGTACGGAGTACTGTGCGGAACTGTGTACATATGATTTCGAGGTTTGGCAGCTGAATGTATACATGAGTGCGCCCAATGTCAAGGCAAACTCGGATGTCAAAGCTCTCAGGTGATCTATTATTTACAAATGCCAGAGATCTGATGCAGCTACCTGAGATAGGTCAGGACTGTATCTTTTCCAACTGCATGATGCTGTCTGGCCATTTACTTGTTTCTTCTTTATGTATTTCAAGGTTGAGTTTGGATGAGAGAAGTGAGATATGGCCTTCGCATAGAAGAGAGACGCCGGGGCAACATTGATTGTATGTGACAAGTACCAAATCGATGTGACCACCTATGGGCATAGGTGTGTTTGATATGACTGAGTAATACTTGTATGGACTGACTCGGGCTACCTATCATGACACTGCAGAAAACTGCAGAACAGCAAAAAAAAAGGTCTTCTCTTGTTCTCGCTCTCTTCCTAGGTTGCATTTGAGATTTTTGCCCAAGCCAAAGGAGATCAGCAACATGTACATGTTGACTACTGCGTGCCAGCATCTGCTTTTTCCATCTCTGCTTTCTTGGCATCTTCCAAAAAGCGAATCCGAGTTGGAATCCGGTGGTTGGCAAACCAAATGTCTGGCCGTCGTGGATAATGTCCCAATTGGCAACCACCCTTCTGAAATTTCGCCCAAAGTCTCTGTAGGCTTGAATCGGCAATTGTCTGGTACTCTTCACTTAATAGTAACCATGTCCTCATTTTTCTACATTTGCCGCATTTCAGTCTCGTTTCCACGAGCTTAGCGGGCTCATGGACTGTCCATCGAAGACGATTAATTTTGGTCGTACAACCGCAATCTCCTGAGCACTTGAGCTCGATCTCATCCGGCTGATTGGCAGATTCTATCTCAGAGCGGATGAAGAATTTTTCCCATTTTGCTCTGGTAAACTGTTTTTCCAGCAAATTCTTTTCACATGGGTGCAGGGTTTTGAGACGAGAGTTGGTGGGCATCAGTCTCACCACTTCTAATTTGCAACCAGGATTGCCACAAGATTTGAAATCTCTCCAGTAGACATAAAGCTCCGGATCTCTCCTTGCATACCATGGGTATGCGTCATCAAGAACGTCTTGACCACAATTGTGGCATTTTCGGCTGACATTGTTGAAAGGAGACTTGCGCAAGATTACCAGACGATCGATCTTCTTTTTCCGGGGGCGAGCGATTTTGAAGAGATATGCAAAAAGGACCGTGCATGACAGACCGATGATGCTGAGGTATTCCGGGCTTCCTTGGCAGTGAAGAAGTTGATAAGCCCTTTCAAGACCTTCGCGTGACGAAATCGCACGTTTTCTGGTTTTGAGGCCATCTTGGTCTTCGAAAAGTTTTGCAAGATCCCCTGGCAACTCATCCCAGCTATCAATCTCATTCGTGTCGGAGTATTCAAGTTTGTCAAGCAAGATGTTAACAGATTGGTGCTCGGTTTGAAGACGAGGGTGATATCCAATGAGCCGAGCCACTATGCTGCTTAGTCTTTCCTTGAATGTAACAATCGCGTCCTGTCGCGCCATTCTCTAGTTATTGTCAGCAATTTCATCCGTGAGGGGAATCAAAATAAGGATGATCATCACCAGTTCCTCGTCATCTTCGTCGTCCTCGGCCTCGGTCCCGATTGAACTAACCATACGAGATAAATCGGCTTCATCAGATTCGCCATCGACCTCCAACGAGATTCGACCGTGGCCTTCTTTTAAGAAAAACAGGGCTGCTTTGGAGCCAGCTACTGGAGCCAGCTCTCCCCTAGCCTGCACTTCCATGTCTTTTCTGACTTTGGATTGGGTTTGGTTCAAGGGAGGCTTGGCGAATACGAGAGGGCTACTCTCATAAAAGTGTGCTGGTATTTTAATTCGGCCAAGGCTTGCAGCAACGGACAATAATGAATCTTGTTGCCTGCAAATTCGGGCTTGCCTTTCCTGGTTGTCGGGGGAAGATGAGAAGTACAAGTAAGACGCTGGGTGTCTCACAAATAAGATAAACCTCTTGATAGTCGCCTCGTCATTTGTCATTTCCAGAAACAGCTTGACACCTTCGTAACTGCGTCCCCATAGAGGGAATGGGCGAAGCTTCAAGATCTGACGCATTCTCTTTTCGACCCGAGCACCCCAGCAGACTTCCACTTTCGCTTCCATTTTATCACGCATCTCTAGCATAAAACTTTCATGTATTTCACGTATTTTGGGTGGATAAAACCTATCAGGGTAATGGCTGAGGTCCCTCCGGGCGAGATGATCGAACAGGAAGCAGTTATCCGACGAAAACCCAGCCTTCACAACCTGATGGATTGAACAATTCGAAATATCCTCGATGCTTCGGTCATAAGGGTCTGCTGTGTAGAACGTAGGGTTGTACAGGTGACAAGCGACTCGAGCGTTCAAACGACCTGCGGGACGAATCAGGAAATGGATAGAGCGTCTGACGTGGTGATCTTCCCACGCAGCCAACTCCTTATTTCGAAATCTTTCAAAAGCTTCCTCTAAGCTCCAGCTCCTCTGTTCTTGGCCTAGGATAGTCAGCTTTGTCATTTCCCCATCAGCACAGGTTAGGCACTTGCTTTGGCTCCTGGACTCTAGAGCCTCAATCAGGGGCATGATCTTGGCGAGCTGTAGCTGGTGGTCCATGGTTAAACAACTAGTTGGATCTTCAAGTCGCAGGTCTCCGAAGAGTCGGAAAGTCTCCATCTCGAATAGTCAGGGGTATGTTGGGCTAGTAGGGAGGAAGGAAAGGCTTTGTATGAAAATCGGAAATTCAGGCTTCCAGTGAGATGGTGTATACCCGCTTACAGTGTCAACGACTCACTTCCTTACCATTAGTACATGTATGTATACCACCAAGATTTTCTACCATAGAAGTGCGTCTACCCCACAACACAGCGTACTTTCCTTTCTAGGCAAGGAATCTATTGAAGGTCTTTGTATTAAATGCTTGCTCTTCCCATCGTTTCTACTCGGCCACTGAAAGACTCGTCGTCGGATTTTTGAATTGCTGATGCCGTTTAAGTAACAGCAACAGCCTGTGTGTGTAGGAACAGGTTTCGTATAGTTAGCATTCAATAACCATATGGAATCCACTGTCTCGATCATTGGATTTTCTATTGAAGGACAGCTATACACTTTTTGTAATGTATAAATTGATTGATAGTATCAAGTAATCTGACTTCTTGGCCTAATTCTGACATCAATTCGGAACCTGCCAATACAAAATGTCCATGCTGTTGCAGGCACAACTCATTTCGTTGACATTGCGCAAATCTTTCTGATTTGTAGCTGCTTTTGGAGTGAAACTTGGCTTTCAGCGATAGATATTTTACTATCCATATACGTTTTTCTGTTCTCGGAATTGCAGATAGGACGCGTGGGAAGAAAGAAAATAAGATGCTATATTTTGGTTGGGTTTAGCAGTTTGTGCCTCATAAAGCATTTTGTTTCTAGAACTTATAACCAATCGGATATGGTCTAGCGGTTTAGGATCGCCCGCTTTCACCGGGCTGGCCCGGGTTCGACTCCCGGTATCCGAGCTTTCTTTTTTCTTTTTCTTTTTTTTCATCTCGATAATTTCTTAATCTTCGATTTGAGAGGCTTGTAATGTTGATGGGTTTATTTTTTGGGGGGCGGTTAGCTCCTTTCATCTCTAAAGCCATCATATCTCTCGTCAAGTTGACTTGGCTGTTGTTTTACAAACTTAGGATAGGACATACTAGTTCTCGGTACCCTTCATACAGTACATATATACACTGTATTCCAAAGGAGTCGAGAGTCCGGTCACTGATCACTAGGGTTATCGATTCACATAAGCAATTATTGACCGCTATGTTACACAAGATTCGGTCAAACCTTTCTCCCGAACTCAGTGGCCCCTTACTTCACATCGTAATATGTATATATAGATTGCCCTTTTTGTCTATTTGTATGTCAGTATCGTCTCCTTCAATTCTACTCCAAAATCAACCATGTGGCTCACATTTCTTTTGATTACCCTCCAAGCTGGCCTTTTGATGGCTCGTGAGTCTAATTCCGGCTGTAAAGGAGGCTGTCCTGAACTATACGAGTGCCAGCGGACTACCCTTTGCAATGATCCCCAAGGCTGCACTGCGGGTCAAGGAGAGCCTCATTACTCTTGTGTCCAGACCGCGGTACTCTGTGATGATCCCTATGGCTGCAGCTAATAAGGAACCAATCGAGAACTTAAACTCCTTGGTACAACAATCCGTGAGACATGATCTCTAATATAGCTTTGTTGACCGCGCGTACTAATGACAGCCAGGTTCTCTAAATTCATTCAAAGACAGATGGCAATTTAATGAGGAAGGAAAGGGGCTCATTGGACCTCTCGATCTACGTTGTGTCTCTGGTATCCTATTTTCAAGCTTATCCAGATTGTCTCATTTTGTGTGCGTGGGGGCGTTGACTTCTATGATTAGCTTGAAGTCATTTCTATCCCCACTTACATTTACGGTGTAACAAAGAGGTGGTTTTGCTCTTCATATAAGCAGGAACGAACATTATCATTTTCACACAGAGCTGCATGCTACTGCTCGTGGTCATCTTCCACATTCACCTGTTAATCTTTATGCCCTTGCATGGTTAGAACCGAATACTTCAAACCCTGTGTAGTCTCAATTGGTTTGAACTCGCGATATTCGAGCCAGTAGGCCGGCTTAGTCCCCAAAGGGGAGCTTCTTTTCAGGCATTAGAGGTGTTGGATCATTACTATCTGCCACTTCGGCTTTTGTCCGCGCGTCATCGATCTGTTTATTGATATATAGCGATTCCGGTCCACCGAGTGACTCGGTATTCTTAAGTTGACGAATTTAACACCTGTAAAGGGACTCGGCCGGTCCGGCCATGATAATGCAACCCGTGATTGTAGTGTCCATGGCTGCCAGTCCAGGAGCAACTACAGCGCCCAGGCTGTGTCCCAGTATAAAACCCAGTTCGGGTCGATAGTCGAGTGTCTTTGACCCTGCTTTATCGCATCAATGGCATGCTCCAGATATTCATCTGAATGGCGTGGGAATTTTCAGGTTACGGAATGACTTGGGATGGGCAAGGGTTACTTTATCGAATCGAATTGGTGCAATTCCACAACTTGCCAGCCCGACCTCGAGATCCTTGAATGGTTGAATCTCGCCGATTTTCGAATTTCCGAGACCTGTGAAATGAAGACCTGTCAGGCTTCCTGAAGAGGTCATTTGTAGGAGTAAGCCGAATTTTGCGTGTTCAGCACATCTTCAAGTTGAAGATGCAGTGGGACTTTGACGGTTGTGAGGAAGAAATATACGGGTATATTTTTTGAATTCTTTTGTTGGTATGGGTTTTGATATTTTCGGTGTTCGAGGTTGAAGTTGCTCGTTGGTAGAAGGAGGTAAACATATATATTGCTAAGGCTGGAACCACCGCTACATATACCCGTATCAGGGAAGATATGTTCTAAGGCAACATAGTAACGGTGTAAGGGCGCCTTGAGTACTAGAAATAGAAATATAGACTAGTTTGCACTGAACTTGTCAGATAAAAAAAAGTGGCATCGAATAGAAGATGATTTTCTGATATGGTAAGATTGAGCGGGGATTATTCTGTTTACATACTAAGTATGCCGAGTATACAATACGAAAATACAAGCTATTCTATCACCAATTCCCGTTTGGTGTAGTGGTTAAGTAAGTCACCCCAATAAAGTGGGTCTACTGGAATTCGTTCCTAACAATTTGTTACAGCATCGCCGTCTTTCAAATGAAAGTCTCACGGCAGCCGGGGGTTCGATTCCCCCAGCGGGAGATATCTTTTTTGTCTTTTTTTCCCTTCGGCCCTGTTGTTTCCCATCCATTTCTTTTTTGTCCCTTTACGTCGTCCATGCTTTCCCTCTCCTCTGCCCCTTTCCTTTTTTGCTACCCCCCAATTTTTTTATTTTATTTTATTTTATTTTTTCACTGCCCATATCTTTGTGTGACACACCCCAGAAGATCCCATTCAACTACATGAACGGCCGAGTACCATACCGCTAGACATGGCAGAACCCAACAACCCCAAAATTCAATCCATTATAGACTGAATTCTGGATTCATTTCTTCAATACGAATCGAGTTCCGTCAATGTATAGATACCCTGTTCTCGACCTGCAATTTTAGCAGGAATATGACCTTTGGCATCCCGGAATTAAAACTCTGTAGATTCGAAGAGAGCACTGAGCGGGTCCCTAGAGAATACGATATGTTGAATGTCAAAGGGAATTGACTATGTTACTCAATAGCTAGGGAGAACCGACAAACGCGAGTGTCATCAGAAAACGTGGCCAAATATATTTGATCTTCAAGGCTTCTCCGATGGGTCTAGTTGAATAAAACGGAGTCAAATGTAAATGAAGCCGGCAATTATATATCATCATTGCAAACTAATGAACGAAAAATCCAAAGAAAAGGGGGGGAAATATTATTGACGCCAATTGGAAAAGAAGAGGGAAGAGATATAAACACAACAAGGACCATAGATCCAGAGTATGAAGGAAACACAAAAAGCAACGAAGGGTGAAAGAATCGACACCTAGGAAATACGCAGGAAAAAAGAAAAAACAACAGAGACGAGACGCTCATGCTAGATGCAAAAGCCAAAAAAATAAGAACAAACATAACACAGCCCTACTTTTCTATGTACCCAGCACCAGCACCAGCACCTCATGCGGATTCGAATCTATCGGTCCAAATAAACGCTTGAACTTATTTCCCCCCTGTATAAATGCGAGGAATAGAACAGATCAAACCGCCATACGATCCAAGCCCGACAAAAACTGCGAGTTGCGATTCTCAATCCGCATTTGGAAATACGTCAAGTCACGCATATATACCCACAGCCATGTCCATGTCAGTCCAATCATTGCACACTGCGTCCGGCTTGGCTACGACCAGCTTGGCTGCGACTGGCCTGACTAGCACGACTGGGGCTAGTGCGACTCGGTTCATCCTCCTCCAGAACATCACTTAAACGTGTTGGGTGACGGTGTCGAGGGGTGACAGATTCCCAGCCCGTCCCTGGTCCCCAGCCCGATCCGCTGTAGTCGATTGTTGTCGGCGGGTAAGGGGCATGCAATGGGGCAGAGGTAGGTGCACTGGTGTAAGTTCCATCAGTGACATAATGGCCGCCATCATCGTATTCCTCACTACCCTCCGAGAGCGGAGGTGGGGGATATGTCAGTGTGCTTTGCGGCGGATAATGTGCGTAGTCGTCATCTCCAGCCTCACTGCTTCCAACATAGGAGCGATCGTCAGGCTCGGAGATCGAGGCACCGTGGTAAGCTGCACTGGAAGGATCGCGTTCGTAGTGTTGATCTGCATAGGCAGGTTTGCTGGAAGGTGGATCGGTCTTCTTTGGCTCAATGAAAGGGTCAGAGCCAGTAGGGGACATTGGCACTCCTTCATCATAATAATGGTGACTTGCACTTGGATCGGTGGATTTGCCTTGATATTCCGTACCCATGGAGTTGGCGGGTGGACCACCGGCATATTGGCCTTCACGAGTAGGAGGTTGCGTGGTATGGCGACTTGGAAGACCCTGTACCATAGGGACGACCTGGACGCCGCCAACTAAAGTCGGTTCACCGTTTCGTAGAGAGTTGGTTCGATCACGTTCCTCTTGTTCGCGACGGCCCAATTCTTCCCACGCACGACGAGCTTCTTCACGAGAGATCTGGAGTTCACGGCGCATTTCCCTTAACAGTTCCTCGGATCGAGTTTTATCCTGCTCTGCAGTCTGCGATGCAGCAAATGCATCCGCGCGGCCCTGTCGCTCCGTCTTCAATTGGCGCTCAAGATCAGCCTGTAATTCCTTTGCACGTTCTTGTTCAGCGCGGGTGTCAAAGAACCAGCGCTGGAATTTGCGTTCCGAGGAGGCTCGCAAACGCTGAAGCTCGACTACAGCATGAAATAGGTTAGCCCCGGCAGCAGATAGATCGGTGATCTGTCGGGCGAGTTGTTGGCTGAGAGGATCTTTTTCCAAATCATCATTGTGCTGCTCAAGCTTTCGAATCCAGTAGCTGGTCAGACCTTCCCAGTGCGAAGACAACGTTTCCCATCTTTCAAAGGCATGAGGGAACCCAGCACGTTTGGGCTGTTGGAGGCTTTGTGGGGCCCCGGATTGACTAGCTGGAGCTTGCCCTGATCCAGAGTATCCACCAGTTCCTGTTTGTCCGCCGGTACCTGCTGCTGCGCTTTGTGAGCGGGCATGTCGTGGAGCTGGAGCTGAAGCGAATTGTTGCTGACCCGACGAAGGGTCGGGTCGAGCTTGAGCTGGAATATCAGCAGCGGCAGCAGGAGAAGGTCCTTGATATCCCGGCCCACTAGTGCTCGGTACACCAGCAGTGGCACCAGGACGAAAATTTGGTCCAGCGACAGGCTCAGGGGCGGGTTGAGCTCCTCTAGGAACCCTAGGAGGTTGTGTTCGGCGCTGTGATGTAGGATCACCAGCAGCACCAGCAGCGTATTGCTGGGCCTGAGCTTGAGCCTGTATCTGAGACTGCTCCTGCTCCAATTGCTGTCTTTCTAGATCTTCTTGCTCCTTCTCGCGCGCTTCTTGCTCAGCCTTGCGGCGAGCCTCTCGATCTCGACGCTGTCTCATGATATCTGTCGGAGTGCGAACACCACTCGGCGGATGTGTTGAAACCGGTGCCGGAGGCTGGGGTATCCGGGAAGCCCCATTTTGAGCGCGGCCATTGCCGACGGGACCAGCAACGCCTACCATATCGGACATAGAAGCATTCACTTCGTCCCAGTCGGTTGTGAACGTGAAAGGTCGACGGATGGCGTCCTCAAGGGTGTAGAGGATTGCCGAGGCGGTGCGCGACGAGACGGCAGTGGTTCTCCAGGGCCAATATGAGCTATCGAGAAGCAGATACGGATCGTCGACGGTAGACCCGTTTTCGTCCGTATGAGCTTCAGAGAGAGCGGGTCTTAACGCGGCGATTCCACTTTCTTGAGTCGGATGAACAGAGACTGGGATTGAATGCGACGGCTGGGGTTGGGCAGGCTGCTGCTGCTGCCGCTGCTGTCTTGCTGAAGTGTCGAGGGAGACAGCTCGGCGATGGGGCTGGTGCTGGGGTAATTGACGAGTATCAGAGGTGCGTCGTGTTCGTCGCAAGTATCGAGGGCCACCAGAGGCAGAAGTAGGACCTGATTCCGCAGAATGATTAGAAGAAGGCCGAGGAGCTTGAGATTGCTGGCGCTGCGCTGGGGTCGTAAATGTGGATGATTCGTTAAGGTCGTAGACTTCGTAAGACGGTCTGCGAGAGTGGCGATACACTGCTGGCGTAGGTCTGGTCAAATGGGAGGACTTGAGGTACAATGCGAGTGAGCTTTCAAGCTCGAATTAAAGCTGAAGCTGAAGCTCGAAAGTAATGCGATCGCGATCGCAATAAGTGGGAGTCGTAAGCAATCGCAGTGGATCAGTCAGGGTCGAAATGACCCAGAATTGATCGAAATAAATTAAAGCGGATGAGATTTGGAGAATCTGGAGTATTCAAAAAGAGAGAAGAAGAGAGAAGAAGTTGAGAAAGGAGTGGACTTTGGGGGTTTGCGGTTGGAGGGTGGCTGGTTTAATTGAGATGGCTGGGGGGGGGAGGAGAATCACTACAGCGCCTGGCTGCAGGGAACCATTAAGCGCCAATATATTTGCAGGAAACAAGTCGAGTAGAAGTAAAGAGTTAAAGTCGAGGAGAGATTGAAGAGAAGATCAAGAAAGAAAGAGAGGAAGAAAAGAAGAGAAGAATTGGACGATCGTGGAATGTTTTGAAGTGTGAAAGTGCCAGAGGGAAAAAGATGTCACTCGTCCACTTCCGCTTCAACTTCCACTGCTTTTTCACACAATCAACACTTCAGCAATCAGCAATATAACAAGTCAATGCTGACTCGTACTCGGTAATCGACCAGATTGATGTCTGCTCTGCTGTTCATGGAATTGGTATTCGTTGATTTGGTCGGGTCGTGCAAGAAGCACGACTCAATAATTACCTGCAACCCGACTGGCTTGGTTGCACAGTGATGAACAGGCTCGAGTGAGGGATTCTTCTAGGGCAAATACAAGGCAAGGCAAGATCTCAAGGTAAGATTGAAATTAAAATCTGCCAGATTCAAAGCAGAACAAGACCAAACGAAGCAGATCCGACTCGGCCGTGAGTAGTCGTCGATCTTTATGGTCTCCAGTTCAGATCCACGGTTGAAGAAGGCAAAAATACGACTACTGTTTGGCCAATACTCATTATCACTACACTAAAAAGAATAGTCCAGACCAATCTTGATGGGATGGGGGCTATAATCTTGGAAAAGATGGAAATGTACTAGTATGTGATGCGTTGGCGCGGGATGTCGGGCATCGATATATCTCGGGCTATCCATGTTGGCATGCCAGCATGCGAGTATAGTCCGATTTTCCCATTTGTACAGCGGTACAATATTACACAATTCACTAGAACTTGGAACTTGAACATCTCAGGAACCCCCCTCTAGTATCTCCTGAACCACCAGTGGCTCCGTTCCAGCAGTTCCAACGGTTCAAGCGGGTTCATGGATGAACTTCTCCACAGGTACCAACCATCGTGGCGAACCGAGTATGAAGCTAGACAAGCGAAAGAATGAGGAGAAGAGAAAAGAGGAGAACTGTCCGTGCGAGTTACAGTCTACAAACCACATCTACATACCAATCTACTATAACAATTCACATACTCCGAGTGCTGCCAGTACTTCGTATAGTCTGCAGCTCCAAGGCTGAGCTTGAGCCTCCACACCCCACACGATCAAAACTGAGCGTCATGATCGACTTTCAATATAACCAATTCACGTACAATTGCAAAACTCCCATGAATTGACTAATTTTCGAAAGGGCTGCTGCCCTTCTCAAAACTGCCCACTACATACAATTAATTCCTCCCTGCTTCAATAATCCCCAGTGATCCCCTCGACTCCTCGAGTACATCGTCTCAGACAAATCTCCATTCTAGACCATATCCCACGGCAACCCTGCAAGGAACCCTACACATTTAACTCGGGGAATATCTCATTAAGCTCGGGTGGAAGAGCTCTTCCGGTTGTATCGCGGATGCAGGCCCGCGAAACCCGGCGATCGAGAAGTGCTAGCGAAGTCCCAATATCCAGGTAGGTTTCAAGCATGCCTTGCAGCCTGCAGTGCAGTGCAGAAGATTGCAGCACTTTTTTCCTTCCCCCCTGGGAGAGCAGCAGCAGCAGCAGCAGCAGTAGCAGCAGGAAAAAAAAAGATCTCAGATCGCGGATGTGTCTACGCTACCGTCCCGAAGGGGGAAAAACGGGTTTCCTCAACGAGATTGAATCCGATAGGTTCGTTGTTCTGCGACGATGTTTCGAATTTCCACGATTGTTTCACTCAAGATAGCCCCCGTTCTACTTTGCCCCTTTTCCCGCGATCTTGGGTTCGTTGCCGCGGACCAATCATTTATTGGGGGAAAGATGTCGGGTTCTAAGCTGTTCTCTCCCGATTCCGATGGTTTGGATGATCTGCCCACTAATACATACTAAGTATGTACCTATGATCTTTGCCGACTTAGAACACTGAACACAGTGATGGACGTCAATGACAAGCCACAGCTGATTCAGTGCGAGCAACGAGTCTCGCCGATCGGGGGAGGGATTGCTCTTGGTGATGCTACGTTGCCCTGGCAGATTCCCTAGAAAGGGCTTCTATATTGTCTGCGAGGGCGAGTCCTTCAATAGCTTCGGTCTAGACCTGTGGTGATTTCAAATCCCTAATGTCCATCTCTATTGTTTGTGCGGGACTCTACACTCAATCGATCGCTTCCTGCGAGGCCGACAACGGCGAGGAATGTGATGCAAATCAAGACGTGAGGGCCATGTGCATCACCAATTGAAAAAGATGCAGTGCCTCGGTGATGCGGAATATAAAATCGTCCTGTCGATCAGGGACCGCACCGTAGATATATAGACGTCGGCGGCGCTGCCGGAAAGTCGTCCGCTGCGAACTCACGGCGATGCGGGATGCAAATGCACGACAGACTTTGATTGGAATGTGGGGTGTCAACAACCGGGGAAGTAGAATCCGTTGTAGAAAAGGGGATGAAGAAAAGCAGGAGCAAAGATTTACTTGAGTTCCACCCCAAGGTTGTGGAATTCAATTCATGTATAGCAAATATCCAAGTTGGATGTTTGCTATACATCTAGTGGAGAGTCATCGATGCAGCTAGTAATTCGATTTCAGATTAAGCCCGATCACATAGCCCAGCTTCCAGATATCCATCAGCTATGTATGAACATGAACTACATGTCGGAAGATGCCAGACATTGGCAGTAATAATAGTTTGTTCTACATATGTCTGACACTCGATATATCTACATGATCTCCAGTTACTCAGCTATACATCCGGCGAATAGGAATCCCCGCGTCGCTAGAATTGATGTTTCGCAAGATTGGATTGGACCGAGCGCAGACAGCTACGAAGATGAGCCAATCATCGTAGTGAAAAGGTGTTTGCCCCTCAAGTGCAGGGACATATGGAAATGTGACTTATCAACTGTCAATCGGGATGGAGCTAGCCCGCAATCAACACTTCAGACAAACTTAGGATCTCTTGTCCGGAGGATCCCTGCGATTCTCCTCGATTGGATCCGATCTTCCTGCACAGGGACGTGGAGAAGACTTTAAAAACCGTCCACGCAATGTGGAACATTGATGAGTATGTACATTATGTGTGTATGTATATGCTGGACAGGTCGGCTGGAAGTAGCCACGAGAGATTGATGTGCAATGGTTGGTGGTACAAATCAAACCATCACAGCAAAAGAAACCTCCACGATGAAGCCAGCCACGGGTGCAAAAGCAATAGAATGACGTCGTAGGTAGTAAGCCCATCATCAGACGATGTTTGACCATTTCCACCATGGCTGGGAAGGGAATCTGAGCAATGAAACGTTGCGTCGGCGGTCGCAATCGAGAGGATTTTGAGGCTCGAGTGCACGCCGTTGCGCGGTTCCCAGGAATGAGGAACGAAGAATGAACTGTGGCTTTGTGTGGCGAGCCATTTTCTTTCCTACTAAAAAAGACAAAGTACTACATAGACTCTTTCCAGCTGTGCTCAGAGCTCTTGTTTTGGGTCTGGGTTCTCAGACTGATCAACCCGAGTTAGGGCAGACTCCACTCCCCGGAAAAGACCGTCCGGTTGATATCTCACATTCTCACAGACCCAGCCACTGCATGGGTATGGAGTTGAGGACACAACATGCAGCTCTTCACGCGCTGGCTCTCTGCCACTCAGAAGACCAAATTCGTCTATTAATCAAAATCGTAGTAACCACAAATCATCCATTGTGCCATGCGAGAGATGATGCGGGTCGTACGAGCAGCTTCCGTACTACATGGACTAAGGGGGTTTTCAGGTACCAGGAACAGCGCCATGGGCAGCTTCGAAAGTTCGTCAGATCTCCTTGGAGCCATAGCAAAGGGAAAGTAGATGTTAGTGGGAGCAATTGATCACAGAGCAAAGAGAAAAAGTACGCATTAGAAAAGTACTGCAGGACTGTAGAGCCAGACGGATGCTGTATCCGCGCGCCCTTGCTCGCTGTCCTTGCTGCATCTCCATCCCTACAGCGGAAGGGGACGTCATGTAAGGTCAGATCGTCCGTGCTGGTTCTTTTGTTTACCTGCATTGGTATGCATCTATTGATCTCCCCCGGCCACCCTAGTCCGAGGGCCTATTTTTGGGGATGTGTATAAACATATCCCCTTCGCCCCCCATTCCATACCCCTGATCCTTTTCTCCAAATATCCATCTCCTATCTGTTTTATACTCTGTGATTCGTGCTTCGTTCATGATCTCTTGGGCCCCTGCGTCCAGCTTCATCGTGTCTAGTGTACTTTGAAACCATAGTCCATGGATCTCGGAGCTTCTTACTGTCCCGGCGAGTTGGACGCGTTGCACGCAGACCGGAACAGATCAGAAACAACCATTTGTTTGCCTTCACCATCACCTGTGAAGCGCGCTTCTTCATATTACCCCAGAGCGGGTGTGAAGGTGCTAGAGGAGTCCAACCAGGATCCCTTCTACCTCGAACAATCACTGGCTGCGACGCCGTCTTGGACCGATTCGTACACTCCGGCCATTCGCGATGAAAGACACAGCGAAGACAATAGCCAGTACTACACCTTGTCTGTGACACACGATAGAGACACCAAACATTTACACCAAGGCTCTTTGCAATATACCGGCCCTGATCGATCGACGCTTGCACAGCTCGAATTAGAGAACGATCTTCGATTCCACAGCTATACTTCATCTACAGACGAGAGAAGACCAACACACGGAAGTCAGGATTCGTTCAGCTCTGTTCAAACAGACTGTACTGTTCCTGACCTGACACCAAGCTCGTCTTTCTCGTCCACTTACTCTTCCCCAACTTGCCCTGACGCTGTTCTCAAGGCAACTGAAAAATTGTATCACCACGCAAATCAAGCTCCCCACGAACCTCGACGAGCTTTCTATCTCCCGGCCTCAACACCTCCAAAGTATTCTCTCCCACCACCTCCACCTGTGCCTTCTCTCCCCAAGGCACTCACTCGACCTACCACACCTTCAGCCGATCCATACACAATGAAGTACGAAACATCAAGTATGTCGTCTTCTTCTCGCAGGAGCAGGAGAAAACAACCTCCAACCCTACCCAATCTATCCCGAGGCACAAGCTCTCAAAGTATGAGGAGGAAACAGTCGAGCCCTGGAACTCGACCTCCCTTGGATCCATCCATGATTTCCCCTCCAAGCTTGATCAACCCCGTCACTATGGAGCCACATGCAACCCACTTCGATCAAGCTCTATTCATCCCTGCAAATGATAATGCTAGTCCTATTCCAAGCCCAGTAGCTAGCTCTCCTCCTATCTCCCGTCAATGGACAGCCACATCCATGGAGCGACCCTCTACTTCCACAATGGACGCATACATGGGCGAGCAGTCAGTCTGGGAATCCGACTCTGACAATGAATCCATCAGCCACAAGTCACTCTCTCGCAAGCCAATTGATACACTCCGCAAAGTTCGAAGCCGGGCCAAGCTCCGTGGTGCCAAGTCACAACCCAGACTGCACCAAGCTATGCTAGATGACCAAGTGCCTGAGCGTTTTCCCAGCTTGCCTGACGACGTTCTTGGTGGCCAAGTTATGGGTTCTCTCCGCGGTGCCAGTCTCGATCGTCCAAGCACTAGCCGGGACGGCATGGGAAGCAGAGATGGCTTAAGACCCAACCATCCCCTTCAAACCCTCCGCCTCGTAGCACCATCTACTACATCCCTCATGAAACCACTTTCTAGCCGCTCAAGAAAGAACAGCAGCATTCCCGAGTCAGACGTTGACCGCGCCGCTGCAGCCGCAAACCATGCCCAACGACGTCGTCAACAATCCGATACCCCCGAGTACAACTCCGACAAAGAGCAACTCACATCCATGTGTTATGAGCAGCACTCCCCAGTCCCATTCGCTGATCCAGATGCGGATACCCGCCCTTTCCTGAAGAAAGTCATTGACTCTCTTCGCTCTTTGAGCTGCCACAGAACAGCCACGAAATCCAATGTCACTACTATTTGATACCCTTTTGTTTCGGCGTTTGGGACGGGGATGGCGTTTCTGCTTCTAACGATAAACTCAACGGCCTTTTTCTATTCACATGAACACAATCACTCATGTCAATTTCCTTGGTTCAGTGTCTTTGACACATCACATTCTTTATACGAGGTTCATCCTCAATGAACTTAATGATTGTCAGATTCTACATTCTGACAGCGTCCGAATCTATCAATGACCACGAAATAACGGACGAGTTCACGCTCGCAAATTTTGAATCCTTTCATAAACTACGTTTCATACCTCCCACGATCTCTATGCTCTTTATGTCTTACTACGCCATGCGTTGTAATACCATGTTTGATTTATTGACGATTTGATTACTCACGGCCTTCCTTCGAGCCTTTTTCCTTTACCTGTTTTACATCACATGTCTTCCAATTTCCTTTATGTCTCTCTTACGGTTCTACCAGCCATAATGATATGATCGAGGAAAACCGACTGTATGATTTGATTACATTTACATCTACTTTTTCTTTTCACAACAGTCTTAGCTCAAGATTGCATTTACCTTTGGCGCATCAAAACAAAAGCATGAAATGAACAATGAACAATGAAACCTTACGATTTGAGATACTCAAATATGCAGAATGAAACATGATTATCACTTCTACTCTCATCCTCTCCGCAATTCGTCTCATAAACTATCCGCCCTTGTTGCTTGGGCAATATAGTCTGATCTTGGAATGTTAGAGCTCGAGGTCTGTCAATGGCATGTCCATCAACTGGCATTCACCAATGGAACTAATCTCTACCAGTTGTCATAACATAGAACAAATCCAACACAATCTCGACCCAGCAAACATGCACGGGATTTGATAATTTTCCAGCTGTCTCATAACCCCCACAAAGTGGAGCAATAGAAAGAAAATTCGTGCATGAACAGCTCCATTGAAACTATTGCTGTCTATCAAGTGTATGTCTAAGCATCCTTGCCCGAAGAGAGAACAAAAGTACCCTACCCCACTCCCGACACAATGGGAAAGTAAAATTCTAGCTCCGATAATCATCTGTACTATTCCATGGGGAAGATTAAAAGGTACCCGACGTGCAGCTACCCTAGCTCCGGATCCATGTACATGTCTCATGCGCAAGCAGGGATGTGAACCTTGGTAATGGGTTTTTGATTTCTGCATGGTTGATCGTAGGGTCGAGACCGTCGCTCAAATTTTGTGATGACTATACTACAGTAGCTCGACTGACAAAGTACAAGGCTCGTGAACTCGCTATACAGTATGTTCTTCTGTCCATGATTGATCATACACGATTCTACGATGGTCCGCTCGGGGCTTGCGGTAGTGGAGTTGAGGCTGGGATCGGCGAGTGGTACATTTGTTGATTCCACTCTGCTCCATTCACATTGACGAGTCTTGATCGACTTGCAGCGTTTGGCAAGGGTCAATTGCTCATAGTTCCCATTTACTGATGCCTGCGGCTGGTTCACAGGGATGCATAGACAATTGTTCGCTGTCGAAGTATACAGTAAGATGGCCCATGTTTATCTTTCCCCGATTCGGGAATAATAACTCGCCGCTCTACGGCTTTCGCTGTTAAAAGCGGCCGTCCAAAAGTACATAAAATCGACCTTCGACACGTCGTCGTCTCCTCCCCCTTGCTTGCCCCTCAACGTCTCGGTTTCAACGTACTTCTGCAGAGTTTGCCTCGGCTCAAATACCCTTAAATCTCATTCATACTGTTCCAATCAGAATTGAAATTTGAAATAAGCAGGACTCTTTCACATTCTTATTATTTCAGTTTAACTCTAGCTGGCAAGTACATTATTGACATTCAATAGAGCGCAGGCCAATTCATTCCCATCTGACAGCACCGATCAGGCAACCACGGGCAAAAGACCAAACTTTGTCGATCATAGTCGAATCCACCTACCTACATACGTACATAGTACGAAGCTGTGATTCATCCAAGCAAAAAAGTACTCGGAGTCTCCGGTCCGTCAAAGGCAAGGCGCATCCGGCTGCAAGTTGGACATCCCCGAGGTCCAGATTCCGACCCATCTGGTGGGTTTCAGATCTATCGGAGTTTGTTTTCGCGGCTGTGGGCCTATTGGGCCGGGTCGGGGAAGTAGACGCTGTCGATTTCCGAGCAGGTGTTCGCTAGACAAACACGCTATCGATCAAGCGTGGCGGGTGATGAAGAATTGACAGCGCTAATCCAAGGTCTGGGCTTGGTCCAGGTTTAGGTCCATAAGTCTTGATGCTATTTTCCGCATATAATAGCTCTTTGTGCCTGAATATTGCTTTCGACTTTCTTTTCATCACCGGCTCAAAACTTCAAAACAGCAGCCAGACAACAACCACCGAGGTAAACAAATCCCCTACAGAAATTGAAGGTATTGTCCCACATTGTCTCAGCAATGTAGAACCGTTTTCCCAAATCGTTTCTTCGCTCCGGACCGACTTCCGCCCTGCCCCGTCTTGTCCTTGCAGCGTTCCTACGTACGGTCTGCACTCTGCATCCTGTACCCTGTACCCTGCACCCTGCACCCCCGAACCAGGTCAACGGGTCTCACTCATGACAAGACAGGGCTCAGAAACAATCGTGCAGGACGGGACGGGCAGCGGGGCCGGCCCAGCTTGCATACGCCCTTTTTGCAAAAAATATTGAGACACTACAGCCCATGGCAATATTGATATAGCCACAACTTGACCCGTCGAGATCACAATATCTGCGTGATACTGCTGTTTCACTCGTTGAAAGACCAAATTTCTGTATAGTTCGCTTTATTTAATCTCGCTAATCGTAATAAAAAAAATTCTCTGATATTGAATATGATAGAACTAATTCAAAATGGATCTCTCAAACACCTTGAATATTAATTGTTCTTCCACTGATTCAAACGGTATCAATTTTCTTCTGACTTATTGTTTTTGAATTCTGATAATTATCTGATATTTTCACAGTTCCTATTGCAGCACAAAGGATGGATCTTAGTGTCGACCTCTAGATGTTTTCTTCGTACCAGGGAATACCATCCGCATCCCGACGAATCATCTTGGACATGTGTTTCATAGATCCTGCCCATGCAAGTGAGAGAAGTCTGTTAAGATGACAGCGCATATATCCTTGGTAGGAACGGGGTTTTCCCTTGGCATAGGAGCCCGTCTTATAATCAGGATCAACAACTGTCACCCAGGCACCGTTTCTTTCAAACGCATCAAGTTCCGATAAATCGGAAGTTTCGACAGGTTGAGGGTAACAAATAAACGATTGAAGAGCCTTCGAATCGATAAGAAGACACCAGCGAAATCGAGTACCAGCAGCAAAGAATTCATTCGTGACAAAATTTTTGAATTGCTCACGAATTTGTTCAATAGTAGCTCCGTCGAGACTAACTTCGTTTTTGAATTCAAGACTGCGATATCCATCGCATAAAAGTCGGTATGCATTCTCGTTATTGTTTCTATCTTCTCGGAACTGAATCTCAAGAGAGACAAAGATATTTTCTCGAATTGCATCCACCATGTTCTCCCAGTGAATGTTTGATTCCAGTGTGAAGACAGTACGATAGATCGTATATCCCCATGGCCAACGCCCGATTTCCTCTCGCATGAGATAGCCCGACATACCACGATGGTGTCTGAGCCAGCGCTCACTTTTAATTTGACGTCGCCTTTGCCCATGTTCGAGTTCAGTCTCGTGTGGTGGAAAGTCACCCGATTGAGACTCCCATGGCTTCTCCCAGTTTTCATGATGAAATTTCCATGGAAGTGGTACACCTGCAGGAACTTTGGTCAATGCCTGCTCTAATGACATGGCGAAGAAGAATATTTTGAAGCGACGAACCCCTGCTAACTCTCTCGGCAACTAGGTTCTTTATACACAAAAAGAGCACCCGCTGAGTGGATCAAGCCATCGTTTTGGTGCCAAGGAGCTTGAATGGTCGATGTAACCTGACGATACTGGATTTGACGGACACTAGCTAAAATAATGCTTAGCTGTGAGGTCGATAAGGTCACGGCTAGCCGAGAAAATATACAAGAACCCATTCTTGTACTACAGCTAGATTTGGGGCTCCGTTATACTCCGTACAAGGGTTTATAACAGACTTTTGAAAAGGATTCTTTTGATGGTATCTACAATAATCAATGTCGTATTGTTCTGGGTTGAATTGACACCGCGAAAAGAGTATATAGAATCACTCCGTATAGGATATAGCAAAAAACCCAAATTCATATAAGGATGCGTGTGACGGGTTTAGCACGTTGTTTGGTGATAAACCACTTGGGCAAATGAGACCACATTATCGACGCTCTCGTTTCGATATTCCCAAATTACACATATAAGGAAGGTGGGCAACGCACAAGACGCTTGCAACGTTTGAAACCTCACCACCGAAAGGCAATGTCCCGTTAAGATGCGCGAATGCAAGCTCGCCAGTCTCAGTCCACTTGCGAAGAGGGTGTGCATAGACAGTACGGCCCCTTTCGATGGAGTATGCAGCTCGCATCGTCTTTCCCGGGACAACAAAAGGACTTCGGGCTAGAGGAGAAAGACTCGAGGTGGAAGTGGGATGGTGAGCACCCGTTTGGCTTAGAAATGGAAGAGAAGAATCCATTTGCGCAATGGGAAGCTTCAGCTCAGTTCACTTGCCGCGCCCTTGTCTCCCTGCGACACATCTTTCTCTTCCAATTTTTCCATATTCTCCTCCCACCGGGGCACAGCAACACGTTTCTCCCATTCAGACACAACAACGTCTCCCTTCCTACCCAATTGTGCTTCAGCCAATTCCTCCTCTCTTTGTCCCGCATTTTCGGGGTCTGGTCCAGGTCCAGGTTCGAACCCTGTGAATACAGATTGTACGTCCAGAGCCTTGCTTGCTTCTTGATAGATTTTCATAATTTTTTCTTTCAGCATTTGTCGTGACTCCTCCACTTCCGCATCACGTAGCTCTGTCGATCCAGCAGCGGAGCTTCCTCGCGCCGGCTTCTTGACTACGCCGCCACCACTCCGTTCCTCCAGACCGCGGGCTATACCTTCTAAGACCCCGAGAATAGTTCCAGCTCTCATGCCGAGCTGTGCGCCGACGGGAAAACCTGCGTCAAATCCTTCTTGGACGTGCTCGCCCTTGGAATTGGAGACACCGTCGCGGTAGCCGGCTGTGACATGTTGACGGCGGAGAGCGGGGAGGTCGGATGGGTCGGTTGAAAGATGATTCTGCGACTGAGACTGGGCATGTTGTTCGGAATGGTGTGCTTGGATTCCTTCTGGCGGGGAAGAGCCAAAGATGTCGTCAAGAGAGTTGTCGATTTCGGGTGCGGGGTGATCGGTTTGAGTGGAAGTCATTGTCGTAGCGGGGGATGCGGGGGCTGAAGGTGAGCTGGAGTCAAGCGATCTGGTCAATTCAGGAACAAGTCCGGATCTATGTCCAGTTTACAACAGGATTCAGGATGTATCTGATCCAAATTGACGTGGGTTAAAATGAAAGGAAGTGAGGTGGTGGAGGAGAAGAGCTCCGCAGAAAAAAAAAAGATGAAAGATCGGCGTGTCGCGCGGAGCCGCAACGGTCAACCCAGAGGTTGATGTGCCACTATAGTTAATTATTTTAACTACAATTATTCAATTAACTAGTCCTGGTATGTATTTCTATCACGAGTCCCGGAGTTTATTTAAGTATCAACGACAATATCCTTTTATTGAGAATATCTAGTAAACAGCTACTGCTATGCATCAGTCATACGTTGTCCATCTATATCATTACGCAATTACCCCGAAGACCCTCATTCTCGCCCCCAATATAATCCTCCTTTTCGGCACATTCTTTTCCTCTAACTGAATAAAACATCATTTATATCGGACCTTATAACTGTATGATACCTGATGCTATAAGTCCACCATGCCAACAAAATCTATACGCATTCTATCCTACATCACTATACCCACCATCGCAACAGGCTATGGCATTCACCTCGGTCTAAACCACCTCGAAGAGAATTATCCGGCTCTCCCACTAGCAGCAGGAAGTACTGCTCTTAGCACACCCTCCAGACCAGGTCAACGCTGCGCATATACAGACATTTACGCTGCGAGAATCCGCCTCGAAGCCCTTGAATCGCGGATCCCTGAAACCGAACTAGCGAGAGACAGAAAGATTGCACTTGAAGAGGCTTGGGCCCGAGCCGTACTTTCTTCAAAGCCCTTACGAACCGAGGCATCTATCTTTGGGCTTCTCAAAACGGGAAGTATGCACCTGGTGATCTAGGACAGAATGGGTTCGCAACGGATTCTCAAACGGGGACATCTCGTACTTTATTACACGGACTATTTGTGGTAGAAAAAGAACCAGTGCAAAAAGACAGTAATGGTCTACTTGTCTCATGGAGTATGGCCGATGATCCGCGACTCTTCTTCGAGAAGATTGCACGCTGGGGGTATCCATGGCGACTGATGTCTGGTGGACGGCATGAGATGAGTGTTTCCGAGCCATTTGAGGTAAAAGGCAAAGGAAAGCTCATTGAAGTGAAGTTCTCCGCTGCGCATGACTATGAGATTATTCCAGAGGAGAAAGACAAGCAGAAGATTACGCCCGAGTGGACGAATCGATTGCATCGAGGGTATGCGAGATTTGTATTAGATTCTGCGGCTAGAGAAGTTGAGCTTGGGCTGTAAGACATGATTAGATATGACCAGGGCTTAGGACCAAGTCTTATACTTTAAAGACTGATAATGAGATTAGTTTCTCGTCATTTCTTGTGCTCGCGAGCTATCTCTTCAAACTTCGACTGCGTACTGACATTACGCATCTCGGTCTGATTTTACCGATTCAAATCACCATATGAGGCATGAGAGGTGGTAATTCACTTGAATTGATTGTAATTAGTCTGACTCAATATCGAAATTGACCTTCTTTTCCGTCCATGTGGGCCTTCAGGGTGTAAGGTGTGGTTTGTGGGTCTTTTATCAGGCTGTGTTTGAAAGGTGTAGGGTGCGTACCACCAAACTGAGTATACAATAGAGTAAAATTTATTGATATCCATTAAGTAGTATATAAAACTCAAAAAGCCAGAAATATAATTCCCAAAAACGATCTAAAAGCTAGTTCTACAATGGATCGAACTAGTCCCCGTCAGTTCCCAGCCCTATCAGGGCGAGCGGCATATGTTCGTCCTCTTTCAGTCCAGGATGTCAAATCATGCACCACCGTTGAATCTGCATTTCCAGAACATGAGAGGTGCTCCGAAGAAAAGGTAACAATGCCCTTTTCAAATTTTTTTTTGATCTTGCATCAAGTTCTAACCAACAACAGTTCTGTTATCGACTCAGCCATACGCCCGATCTATGCCTCGGACTATTCGTCAAAGAAGGACAAACCGACCGACTTATCGGACACGTAATCGCAAACAGAACTTTTACTCAAAGTATAACCGAAGGATCAATGGAAATGCCAGAAAACTGGCGAAGCCTTACCCCCAACGACGTAGTCAAGGTCAATGGGGAGGTAATTGGAAACGATCCAAATGGCACAACTATCGCCATTCACTCCGTTGTTATAATCCCGGAATTTCAGGGCAAGGGTGTTGGAAAGGAACTTGTCAAGGCTTATATCAAGTATATCCAGGATGCGAATATACCGGGGGATCGCTTACTTTTGATCGCCCATGGCCATTTGATTAAGTTTTATGAGAGTACTGGGTTCAAGAACCAAGGGCGAAGTGAATGCCAGTTTGCTGGTGGTGGATGGTTTGACTTGGTAAGTCCCATTCTTTAAATGAAATTTGCAACTACTAACTTTGATTCAGGATTTGAAGCTTTGATTAGTTCATTCGGGATCATAGTACTCTTTATAGACATGTATAGAATATTGATTGGTTCTTAATCTTCAAGTCATCCATTCATTAGATATCTCCGCCGAAGAGACGTATGAATCAAACAGGATCAGCTGGGTCAGCTGGGTCAGCTGAATCTGCTATTCCAGCTGTATTTTCATTTGAGTCGCAATGTAATCGCCTAAATGACGAAAGCCACGCCGGGCTATCTGCTATAGTCTGATCCCAGGCGTCTTCACTATCGAAAACCACCTTTCTCGCCTCTTTCTGAAACATTTCATCGGTCGGTATAACGCCTTGTTTCATCTGTTCTCGCGCATAAGAGCCAAGATGACGTACGAATATATCCAAGAAATTCGCAAGTTGCGGCTTGGTTTGATCTGCAGACGCGGGCTCTGAACTTGTGGGATCAACAGAATGATCATCATCTGCTGCATTGGCTCTCATCATGAGCTGCTCGTATTGATCGCGAGTATTCACGCTAGTCGCAGAAAATGGAATGAGACTGCCTGCTTCCCATCCTAAAAGATAAGGTGGATAGGCATTTTTGAGCCGTGCTGTGATAGCAGGTGAAAGTCCATGGTCTCCCTCCCAGTCCTTCATTGTAGATCCCTGACGAAAGTGCTTTGCTAAATGTGAGGCGCGATCATCCCAATTATCTAGATCGAGACCGCAAAATCCGCATCTTGATGTGATATTCTTCATCTCAACTTTCCAGTCGTCGATTGTTGGCAAATCTTGCACATGGTGTACGTGTCGAAGATGTTGTACCAAGTGATCTTTTCGATGGAATGAGCGAAGCTCTTTAGATAAATCTTGACAGGCCTCATAGTTGTGACTAGAAAGATGCTCCCAAGATGGCTGTAATGTATCACAAAAGGCGCATTGTTCCTTTCCTAGTATTGGAGAAAAGACTGACGGTCCAAGTGGAGCGCAATACCATGTTTCCAAGTTCAGATGCAATGACTTTTCATGTCGAACCCATTCGTACCTCGTTCCAAACCGATCACAGCAGAACGTGCAACAGAATATACGAGGTTTTGAGCCCTTTGAGGTAACTTTTGCCAGACGTCCCGACGATCGACGAGTGCGAGCTCGGGACGAACTGCCCGCAGATGACCAGGCTGAGTCTGTAGAGGATGCGCTGGATTCATGACTTGTAGTAGATTTTGATCTATGATAGCGATAAGAAGCCTTCTTTTGTCTGCGACTTTGCCGGTTGGGCCTACCGCCAGTCATCGGCTTCTCCTCCATTGCACTCATGATTGCTGCGAGAGATGATGGCTCATCTTCTGGAGGTGATTCCTGCCATCGTTGCATGGGGTCGAGTCCGCTGAGGTCCATGTTCTGCGCAGAAGTGACTCTGCCATCTGATCTTGAAACAAAATAGCGGCTTCTTCTTCTTGGAAGACCGGGAAGGGGAGCAGGGAGATGAGAAAGATTTCCCTGGATATTGATATCCTCCATGGAAAGTACATCGGGTCTGCTGGTCATCACGTTAGGATATGCATTTGAATTGAAAAGTGAGCTCGATGTGCTTTCAGGAAGACTACTAGTAGCCATGGTCGTTGGAAGAGAGCCAATTTGTGTCCAGCTTTGAGGTTTTTCTGAATCTATCGTAGCAAGTGGCGAATTCAAGATGTCTGAGTCGTCTTCAACGAGTGACGATGATCCTCGTATGTCGGCTGTCGAATAATCTCCAAAATTAAATGGTATATCCGTAGAAATATGATAGTTTTTATCAAACCCCAGTGGTTCAAGTTGTTCTAAAGCCTGATCAAACGATAATATATCGCATTCGGCGTTAAGATCATCTGGGGCAAACCCAGTTGAATGCGTTATTGGATCGCTACTTTCATGTTGCAGCCCAGTCTCATTTATATCAAAAAATCTTGGATCAAGAGATTCCTGGCCTGAGGCCATCTTGTCCATGCGGCTGCAAGTTCTGAGGTTGAAAGAGAAGAGAAATAGACTTGGGCCGGTTGATTATTCAACGCGGTGACTCAAACTTAGTTTGGAGGTGTGTATTCTAAATACCGTTATAAAACAGGCATTTCCACGGACCGCCGTGAGAATATTACGTGATATTCCCTACTACGTCCATTTTGAGATTAGCCCGGTACAGAAATCGGTATTAAAAGACGATGTATTATTGAAGTATAAAAGCCATCTCCAGCTTGAAGGAGATATACAGAATACAGAGTTGAATGTCTATCATATATACACTATTCTAGTAGGAGAGAATTGAACCATCTCATAAAATCTTCAAGCTGCCTATCATTTATCGTGTTTCTAATCCCCTTCGGAAACAACCGAAAGAGATCCAATCTACTTGTCTCTGTAGGTAATGTGACTTGAGACTGGCATCGCTCTGGCTGCAGTCAACATGGTACCCTTTACAGGATTTCGATCGAAAGACTGAGTCCATAGAAGAATGTAAGCTATCGCTACGCTCCAAAATCGATCAGACATATCGTACGCCCATAACGTACAATTATCCAATTTTAGGTCTGAAGTAGCTAGAAAGATAAGAATGACTAGAAAGTATACAAAGTCCAATAATGTTCAATTCTCTCGCAGACATATGTACGAACAGTAACTATGCAATATCCAGATCAGGACCGATAAGCTATACCCAATACATCAACAACACTCAAACACAGCTCGTCCCAGCAGCAACAACACTAAATCCAACAAATCCATTATAAGGATAACAAACCTCCCACCGGGACGTAATAGTATCAATCAAACTCCCAGCCGAGCAATTAGTCGTACTAAACATGCAGAAATCCTTCGGATCTTCATCAGAAACAGACTTGAAAGAAAGACTCTTCGGAAGGACCCCGTCTTCTGTATTTTCCGCCCCAAATGATTCACAGGCTCGAGGTAAGTATCCGGAACGCGTGAATACGCTGTATTGTACATTTGACTCGTCTGGGTTACAGACTGGGATTGCTTCGCTGAATAGACGGAGTTGCCACTGGATCATTTAGATTTGCTACTTTATTGAAGTTGTATGGGGAGAATTGTCCGGGGTTGGGGAACGTACATTGGTGTATTTTTTAGCATCGCGCTCTTGTAAGTCTGAGGCCGAAGATCCCGGAAGAGCTGAGACAGTTGTGCCCAGTACTAGAGTTGTGAGGATGGTGGGAATTGACAGATACATGTTGGGCGTATTGTATCAGACTTGAAAGATAAATGGATCAGGAGAGCAGTATACCCTCGATTAATGAAAGTTGAACTAGATCTTGTAGATTGAATACGAATCCACTTCTCTTATATACCCATTCATCAGGTCTAACTGTTAGCGCCGCGATGCAACCAGTGAAAGCCACGCCGGGTTCTAGACACTATCGACCTGTAAGATCAGCTGTCTTTCGACGCTAGCTCAGGCGCGCCTGAGAAGACATGCAGCTAGTTGGAGGGGTCTAGCTTGGCGCAGAATCTATTGTGCTATGTGTGGCGAGGTGTTATTCGAGTAGTCCCATAGTGAATTTCCCTGAAAATCAATTGTTTTGAATGTTGTAAATAGACTACGCATCGTGGGAGGGGGTACAAAATCATCAAAACGTTCGGGAGGACTGGTTCAACGGACTGGGATATCAGCAATGAATTGGCCATGCAGGTGATGCTTGGTGGTCTCGGATTCAGGAACATGGCGAATAGGCGAATTGTGGAGAGACTGCAGACACGAGCTGAGACTGCAGGGTTCTTCAGGGGACTATGGTCAGATCAGTCTAGATTGAATTTCACAGATGCTGAACTTAGATGGTGTCCGCTAGTTACGAAATCATATAATTTATGCGATCAAAATCATAGTCTATAGTGGATAGGCGTAATTGAATTATTCATTTATCAATCTATTGGTCATATCCGTGTATTGTTCTACTCCCCGAGTAGAATGAGCAATATTTATTGTATTATATCACCGTTACTCACGCTGGTTGCTCGGCATCAGTCGCCACGCCCGCAAAGGTAAGTTCTGAAGCTTGGTGGCGGCCGGCTTGATGAACATCACAAAGGTGGTGATGCCAATCAACACACAAAGCATGTTAGTGAGGTAGTAGCCGTCTCGGCCGACCTGGCAGATTCCGCCGCCATTCACGCAACGGTTCTTCTCTGGTTCCAAGGCGCAGGAGAAGGGCGAAGTGACGAGAGCATCTTTCAGCTTATCGGCAGACGGGGGAGTAGTGGGTGGCAGACAGGTAGCCACGGTGAAAAGGTCAACTAGTTTGAGAATGAAGAAGCGAGGGAATGTACCGCCCAGATTGGATACCCTAGAAAATAGTCAGTATGCAATCGAATGGAGAGTAAGAACAAGAACAACAACAAATAAAGACTTACGTTGCGAGCAGAGTCATATAAGTTCCGCCAATCGCGGGGTCCGCAATACGGGCATGGAAGGCCGAAATGGCGACGAACATGACGGTATTCATGAATGTGGAGATCACATGCTCGAAGATGACGGTCATGAGATACCAGAATGGGACATCGGGGCCACTGGGGTAAATCATCACAGTGAATTGGGCGATCACAGCGGCTGCTAAACGGCCGACAAAAGCCCAGCCCCAGAGCTTCATGGCGCCGTACTCTGTGGACCATTTACCAGCATAGTAGCCTAGCATGATCTCAAACGGAAAGTCGATCAACACAACCAATGCCATGTTGTCTTGGCCGAAACCCTTGTCCAGCAATTTCAAGCTGGTCACGCCGTCATTGGCTTGGAAGCCAATCTTGGCGATGAGATGGATGATGATAATCGTCTGGATATTCTTCAATTTCAAGACGCTCCACATGCTTTTGTACACGTCCATGATGCTATCGCGCTCCTTAGTGCGATCTTCTTTTTTAAAGAAGGCCAATGCCAGAGTCACAAGAAGATACGTCCAGCCCCAGAAGGTCAGATATCCGCCCAATGACAAAAGTCCGTCTTCACTAGGAACATCTCGGAACCAGCGATTGGCGAAATCCTTGGAGTTGAAAGCGAGGAAGACAGTGTATGACAGGAAATGACCTGCCGTCAGACCTACTGTTTGTGCAGTAGAAGCGTATGAGATATTGGGCGGAGACATCAGAGTAATCGCCCATCCATCAACAGCAATATCCTGCGTAGCACAGAAGAAGACCAGCATGAACCACCAATATGTGAAATTCCAAACGCCAGCACCACCATTGGCACCGGCCTCTTCCATCATAGTCCCTATGTGGCGGCCCAAATAGATCATGGCCAGGCCGGCAATCACCTGGATAGGCGTAATCCAGCTCTTGCGCCGGCCGAAAGTCGGACTCCATACAGCATCAACAATAGGACTCCAAAATAGTTTGAGGGAATAAGGATACGAGGCGAGAGAGAAGACACCGATCTGGCCGTATGATAGGTATGGCTTCAGGAGGAAAGGTACGGAACCGGTGGCTAGGCCCATGGGCACACCTTGCAAGAAATATAATACGCAGAGTAGGAGGAAGTTCCGCTTATCACTCGGAGGTAGGTTGTGGAAACTGGTGGTGGTCATGACCGGGGTTTGCGGAACGATGACGGGGGGTTCATTATCGAGGGAGAATTGAGGACTAGAGAGAACACGAGCAGTTCGTTCAGTGGAGGATTCGGTGGAGGGCGTATCACGTTTGCGCATTTCAATATTGCTATTCATATTGCCGTTCGCATGACCGTTCTGGCCAGTTGCTACCTTCAAGCTCGGTTTGGAGCGGCGTTTGGCAAGGGTGGCGTTCCTGCGTGTCATTGATTATCGCGAGGACGATGCGCGGAATTGGTTGCGAATCAGAAAAATTGGAGTGTAGGTAGATAGAGAGAGAGAGAGAGAGAGAGAGAGAGAAAGAAAGAAGAGAGAACAGATATCGTAGATTGTGTTTGCAGCTTGCAGCTTGCAGCTGCAGTTTGGGTTGTTGGAAGGGGGTTTTCTGTTTGGTCGAGGGGGAACCCCGTGGAGATTCGAGGGCAGTGCAAGTGGGTTTTTTTGTTCAATTTTGGAGATTAGTGAGCGGTTCAGCGCGACGGGGAGAGTCGGCGTGTTGTCAATCGATTCTAAAGAATGAAGGAAGTTGGGAATACATGGAGACGTGGGAAATCAAAGAAATTTGGAATTGGCATGCAGGAGTTGCAGATTGGTAAAATGTGGAGAGGCAAGCTGGCCTTTTGCTTTAGAAGGTGATCACTGGGGCTTATACGAGTGGAGAAGGTTCTTTGCAGCTATATCTGTACGTAGTATACACTACAAATTCAGTTGGACATTGGGATATTTAGAGACCAAATAATAGAATGAGATTTTATTCTAAGGTTTATACTAGAGAAAATCGGAAGTTAGAATTGTTGGGGTTGGAGGTTGTACAAGATTGAGTGTAGCACAGTAATTACTGGCTATACAAGTATTCAACTATGGCAGTATCCTCTACAATAAAGAGGGCTTGCTTCAATCCATGATGATAGTTTAGTTTGCAAGTATATATTCAAGTGATAACCTCAAGATACTCCTAGTCTGTTCATTCTTTTATAAATGAATAGAAGTATACACTCTGAGTACTTGCACTATAGACGGTACAAGTCACGTGTGTAAACAAAGCAATGCGACTTTCTCGTCTCAACTCTTCTCCAACTAGAATCCTCCCATTTCAATAACCCCTCTATCGCAATAAAACGGGGACTCGTACTCGTTACGAGCAACCCATCACATTCAAATCAAAATGAGCCACAAAATGCGTCAACTCGACTCACCAGACCCGGAAGAACAAGAACTCGACACAGACATCCGCTCCATTCGCGCAGAGAGTCCGTCTATACCCTCCCAGACCAGACCAAACCAAACCGAAAATAAACCACCCCACTAACACATTACAGTCCAAACCCTCCAACATCGCAAAAGAATCCTAACAACAAGCCTCCTCTCAACACCAACCCTACAACCCCTCCTCAATTCTTCGAAACAACAACCCCTCTCATCCTTAAACGATCTCTCCCCCTTAACAAAAGAAGCAACATCCCACACATCCACAAATCACCACCGAATCGCATTTGGCGCAACTGCCTTCCCATTCAAAGATCCCTCACCAAATACCACCACGCCGAATCTCCTCGGTATACGCATAGACGTATGTGCGCGAAACGGTCGCTTCGCGAAACCATATTACATCCTCCTACGTCAGGAGCGAGGACGAACTGAAAAAACCAAGAGATTGCGCGTTCATCGGCATACAATTCCGGCTTTTATTTCGGTGGAGAAGTTGCAGGGGACGTATTTACCTTCTACTTCTACACGGGAAACTGATTCAGGATCTGATTCTGATGATGCGGAACCTGTGAAGGGGTATGGGAAAGCTGGGAAGAAGAAGCAGGACTTACGCGCTTTTGTACGTGAACTTAGAAGGGAGCTTGTGGCTTGGCATCTTCGTTCTGATGCTGTGGAATATTTACGGGAGAAGTTGGGGTTATCTCGGGATGAGGGGGGTGAAGGGGAGATTGGGGAGAGGTCGAGGAATGATTTGGGGATTGTTGGGTTTGAAGCTACGGCTCTTGAGGCGCGGTATGTGCGGATTGAGTGGGAGGATGGTAGGATTGGACGATTCAAGTTATCGAATTCGGGAAAGGTTGAGCGAGCGGTTTTTATGAATGATTCTGGACGGGATAAACAAGTTGAAGATGCTGTTATTGGGGGTGGTGGGAGGGTAGAGTCGCTTCTTGAGAGATTGAAGAGTATTTCTTAGTAATGGTGAACGAGAGAGGGAGAGGGAGAGGGAGAGGTTGTCATGATACCCAAATTAATATTATAATGAAGACATGATATCAAATTATTCAATCACCTCTATGCAATCGTAGTTAAAAACAAATGCTATGCACATCAGGAACCAAAGACCCGCCGCAATGCGATGTATAGACAAGTCAAGACACCTCAACAGCAAAATATTCACAAATCAAAGGTAAAAAAAAGGTGATTACAAGAAAGGTAGGGACATAAAATATTATAGGAACCGATACAAACACCGCAAGGCCCATTGATGCAGTACTGAACCAAGTAGAAAGTGGGTATCAAGGTGGGCAAATAGAACAAACCCAACCGTCATAAGCCAGAAGGTCAAAGATCATGGCAGAGTAGCACAGAATCTCGCTACTAGGACGACCCTTCCGAAACAGAGATAGCCGAGTCTCGAGTCCCAGTATCTGTCTCATTCTCAGTTGAGATCGTAAATGAAATCGTTGGTAATGGACCATAAACAAAGCCGTTCCGTTGTTCCAACTGACGGCGCAAGATAGCCTCTTCCAAATGCCAGCGATGTCGAAGCTCTGTCTTCTTCGAATCCAATGCCTGGATAACAGAAGATTCTTCATTTCGGTGCTCGGCTTGGAGTTTCTTCACATTTTGGATGTTCTGCTCGCATAGTGTATCCAATTCGCGTTCCATACGATCCATAGCTTCTGATAACTTCAATTCTTGCCGATCACGAAGGACTTTAATACGGGCTTCGTGAAGAGCGTCCATGGATTCGTGCGCATGGTATTGTTGCTCCAACTGTTCTTTCTGTTGTTGTGTAATGCGACGGGTTGGCGGTGTTCCATTAGATTCGGAAATCGACTCGGCGGATTGTTGCGCTTTAGTGGAGGACGAAGGCGAAGGAGAAGGTGGTGGACTGGCGTTTCGAAAATAGCCCTCCATATGCTTAATCCGAGTACGAGAATTAATTTTCGCTCGCTCAAAATCGCGCTGTTGTTCCATTTCAATGGCGAGTTGGCGTTCTTCCAGGCGACTGGCGGCGGCAGTATTCTATTCCGCTGGCGTTAGTCCGATTTCGAACACTTTAAATATAAAACAAATGGATCGACTTTTCTTACCTTTTCTCGCTTTTCTCTCTCCAGCCGTTCGTTCTCGGAATAGCGTTCTGAGATAGCGTTCTGATGTTTTTGTCGTACGATGCTAAGGGCAGCATCTTGGAATGCCATGTGCCGATTTCTTTCCATTCGATGTCGTTCCAACATCTCGCCTAGCTCGGGGTCATCCAAACTTCTCTGCAACGACGCTTTATCGAAAAGGGGGATCTCCAATTTAGCAAGAGATTCTGTTGTCGCGGGCCGAGGAACCACATCGTTGCTTGTTGGCGCGTCTTTCTTTTGTTCCAGGAATACATGATCGACGCCCGTTTCGCCTTTGGATATTAAAACCTGAGAATGCGGTGGAAGCAAGACACTCGACGGGCGCTTTTTGCGAAAATGAATGCGCCCAATGGCATTCTTCAAGCTACTCCTCCGTTTCTCCTTCTTATCCGCTGACGCAACACTGAGCATAGACATTCGATTCGCCGCCACCGACAAGCCATCCGCATTATTTCCATAGGCGCCGGGTAAATTCCTGCTTTCGCTGGAGCAGTACGAAGTCGGACGAGTAGAGAGCGAAGCGAGTGAGCGCATACTTCCTGGTTTCGCGCGCTCAGAGGCAATTGTGATCTCAGAAGGGGAAGAAACGACCTGATCGAGTGGAGAGGGAGAGACCGTTTCGTAGGAGGGAGTGACGGAGCCATCGGCGAGGGAATTCCGACCCGTCGATGATCCTGACGAAAGAACAGGAGAAGAAAGATCGACCATTCCAGAGGCGATCGAAGCAGCCAGTGGTGCCGAGGCTTCGATCTCAGGCACTTTCAGCCCGAGAGTTCGCGCATCGTCGACAAGCTGTTGCGCCCGCGCTTGTTCTGCTTCTGCCGAGTCGAAATGGAGAACCTCGGATCGATATCGCTGTTCGTCTAGAATGGACGTCGCGTTGACGGTTGGCGAGTTGTCCATGGTTTTGTTTTTCTATGTACAAAAGGTGAGGGTTGGGTTGGTGGAGGGCGCCTAGCCAGCGGGCGCGCATGCACTGGAGGGGCTGCAGGGATGCGCGGATGCGCTGATGCGCGCGAAGAAAGTGACGTTTAAAATCAAAGGAATGGACTCGTCCACGGTACTACGAGCACGGTGGACGAGAGGATACACAAAGACAGCATCCGCTGGGGATGTGCGAGTGTGTACAGAAGCGTAGTAGATGAGGAGAGGAAGTGAAGAGAAGAGAAGATGTGTAGAAAAAGAGTATCAGAGAAGAAGTTGGAGGAGGGGGGATATCTTGCAAAAGGATGTGGAAATAGACGATAAAGAAGAATACTGCAAGTAAAGAGAACAGGGTGAAAACAGGTTCAGCCGGGGTTCTCCTGATTTGCAAAGATCGTCTAATACAATCCAGCAATTTACAGTATTTTATTTTCATTTGATTTCATTTTAAATTATCGACCCTTTCTCACCGTTTGAAACTATTTGACCCACTGCGAAAAAGCGTGGCATGTGGCACTTTCGGCCCGTTCAGCGTTCGGCATGTTCCAGCAGTTTACGGAGTACGGAGTACACAATAGTTAACTAGTACATACGTAGTACATAGTACGGAGTAGAGTGACAAAGATTAACTAGTGACTAGTTAGATCCTACTCTGTTGTAACTTAATATTTCTCGGATTCATTAATTGCTTAACATGTCTCTCTCATCAAGACTTGACTAGGGCTAGGGTTGTTTCCACCCTGGTGTGGCGAGCCATGGGTTCGGCCAAATGGATCAGGTCAGGTACACGCGGCATTACTAGATCGGGTTATAGTACATTCATCTGTACTCTGTGAAGGATACTGTACTATGTACAGAGCATTTATCAGATGAGCTGAGATGAACTGAGCGAGAGAGAGCGTGATCATTCATTCAACAGATCAATAGCTAATCCATAAGCTCGCTCTTTGGCCCGCGCTTGCGGGGAATTTGCCCGCGCAAGTTTGTCCCACCCATGATTACACGATTCCATACGCTCACACACCACATGCCAGTTCGAATTTTGCTGAAGGCTCGCCGCAAGTTCCTCTGCCTCAGGGGCCAGGGTATCGCCATCTGCTGTAATCATCAACATGCGCCGTGGGAACCGGTCCAATTGCGCAAACCGAGGTGAAATACGCGGATCATGTCTGTCAAAAGTAGATTGCACATAACACCGATTAAATAGGCGAGCTAAAGGGGCTGGAATGGGTCGCCCTTTTGGGTTGGGAGCTATTTTGGCCTTGGCAGAACTGCTTAGATCGAGGGCTGGGTAAAATGCGATTAATGAGCGGAAGGTCTCCGGTGGGAAGAGACAAGCCGAGGCTGCAAGGGAGAGGTTTCCGCCGGCGCTGAAACCGCCTATTGAGAAGTTTGAAGGATCGTAGACTGATGGTTGATTGAGGATGTATTTCACTGCATCCTCGACGTCGTTGAGGGCTGCAGGGAATGGGTTCTCTGGTGCCAGTCGGTAGGAACAGTCTACCACGGTGTATTTTGTGGCTTGACTGATTCGTCGACAGTATTCATCGTCTGTGCCGTGCTGTGGAAGCATGAAACCGCTTCCATGGAAGTTCAACAGGACGGGTTTGGGCCCTGTGGTCGTAGTTGAGGAATGATACACATGTGCCTTGATTGTTCTCCCACTGTCGCGAGAGGGGATTTGAAGAACTTCGTCTGGAGTGGGAGCTGGTCGACCAACAACAATACCAAGGACTCTTGTCAAGAACCGGATGGTTACCACTACAGTTTTGTAGTAGTAATAAGTTAAGCCCATCATCTTGTTCACACTGGCTGCTGGTGTGGGTAAAATCAAGTTGGAATGGGGAAGATTGGGCCGAGGTCGACAGGGCTGGTTTGATGGATCGCGCTAGCTCTAGATCGTTGCTAGGTCGAGTCCGTTCAATTTTATCTACTCAGTTGATCAGTAAAGATATACCAGAACGGGACAAGATCTGATTGGATCGGAAGTGATTTGGGATAGGGAAAGAGTATTGCACTGCTCATCTCAAATCCTTATTGGTTATTTGATCGACATAGCGCCATAATATAAATCTGGAAATCGACAATGGAAGCGTGGATTTACTCTATAATCATGTTGATATCCGCATCAAAATCCAGACATTATAGTACTGGTAGATGATCTTTCTAGCATACATATAATTAAGAAGAGTAATAGTCAACGCTGTGTCTCGGTATTGTATCGGGACAATGCTACTATCAAACCTTGAAAGCTATTCCTATGGATGCATTCAACACGATACGGTGAAAGCAAAATCATGATTCTCTTCGCGTGGGCCCCTTTGAAATATTTGGCTTGAAAATATCCAGATTGAAAATTATCTGGTTAGACTCCGCAGAATCCGAAAAAGATATTGTCTTGTTTAAACCTTTATACGTAAGTCTGCCCACCCGAAGTACCTTTCGAAAAGGTGCATAATAGAGAATACCAGATTTTCAAACAGAGTATGTACAGAGAGTATAATGCTCGAGCTGATCAGTGTATAGCAATTTGCCGGATTTCTCTGAATTATCTATACTTCTACGTGGACTGTCCTCTGAGGGGAAATAAATGCATGTCAAGTCTTTCGTATACCAGGAAAGGGAGCTGCGTTGCAATACAAGAGGGTGCGTGGTTCAGGGCTACAAATCATGCGACCTTCTATATCCACGAATGAAAGCTGCGAGATCTGCCCCACCACGCGCTCACCGCCTCTATTCCACGCACCTTAATCTCTCGTCTTGCCACGCCAAGCATATTGGAGATGACGACTTGCCCGGCAAAGACAACATCCTCAACTGTCTTTGTTGCCCACAACCTTCTCTGGAAGATAGCAGCAGCGATATTGGGACAAGCATCAGGAAGAGCAGTTCTTTGAACCTCTTATGGTGAGAGATCGTTCTCCTTTAATTCTCCTCTCCTTACTTCTACCTACACCGCGGGTACAAGCAACCTTTGGAGCAGCGCCCTCGGGTCTCTGATAGGCGCCAGCGATCTAGTATCTGGGACAGTGACTCCACATAGCCATCGAATTTACATCAAATCCCTCAGACACCGAGGTCATTCTTGCTGGGGAGAACACTTTCGCTCCCATTGATCTCCAGGTTGATCAGCCGCATTACATACTCATCAGCCTCGTCAACTCATAGTCTATCCTGAACTCGTATAAGGTATAAGGGCAGGAACAGCCATCCCCACGATGTCCAGTCAGGAACCAACAGATCAGTATGTGGTCTTAATTCGTCTTCCGTTTCCCCGGGGTGATTTTCAAGATCCCCTATCGGTGAGTTTCTGATCATGTCCCCGCCCATGCGCCCTGTCTAATAGCCAATAGGTGGATTGGGATGCGAGAAAAGAGAGAGCGCTCTGGGATTTGATATCCCGCCCATCCAAGGACGGGCTTGACTGTATGTATTACGACCGCCTACTTTGGTAGAACGCCGCTAATTACTATCAGGGAACGAATTGTACGATCATCACCTATTCAAGATTTGCACAGCGGCGTTGGCTAACTTCTACCAGGTCCGAACGATTCGGGGTGACTCTATCATTCTTGCAACAACAGGTTGCATGGCTGTATGAAAGACAGCTCACCCAGGCGCGAGCTCAGATGCGCAAAGCACCCCAGCATCTCCATTCGCACTCGAATTCGCCCTCGCCAGCCCCTGGCTCTGTGGTTGGAAGTACTGCATTGGGTGGTCAGTCTCAAAGACCACCTGTAGCTGGTACGTAATAAAACCAAATGCTTCATGATGTATTTGCTGACATCTTTCTAGGTTCTCGAGGTATGTTTCGGCAGGTTTCGCAGCAGCGGGATGGACCGCATCCTGTACCAACCGGCAGACGAGCTAGTTCGACATCAACTACAACAATTGGCAGAGCACCTGATTCTCGGGATGTTGCACGAACCGATACACCAACGACTGGAGGCCGTGAACAAGCAACAGATGCTACTGCACGCAGACCTTCGATCGTCCGACGCGATCAGCCACAGAATACCTCGTTCATGCGCTCACCCCCTCTCGAAGAAGAAGACTTGAGTTCAAGCTCAGAGGAATCCGACTCCGAAGGAGAAACATCACCTCGACACTTCCCACGCTGGCGCAATTTCGCAAAATACTCAACCCATCGCTCCCATCATGGCATTCGCAACGACGAAGATGACGATGAGGAAGATGACGCGCCTGCCTTCCTCCCCATGACGCATCACGAGAAGATTTCCCGAGAAACTCCCACAGAAAGAGCAAGTGAAGAATTGAGTGGCACTCTTCGACTTCATGCTGAGCGAGCGACTGCTGCATGGCGGCCAAGTGAACGCCGAGCTGGGTTCGCATCAACCGGTGTAGAATCGGCTACTAGCTCCACCGGGATGAGTTCTGCAAGCTCTGCTGAACCAAGCCAGCCAGCTAAAGGGGAGAAACGACAAGTTCCTTTGAGGAGTCCTCATGGTGCAGTCGCCGGTGCCACAGGACAATCTCGCGCAAGTCCTCGTAGGAGCGGAGTGAGTGGCAGTGAAGGCACCCCCAGTATGGGCAGTAGCTTCAGCGACCTGGATGGTAAGTTAACATTAAAACTGCCTTCATGGTAGGATTCCGTGGTCATAAATATTTGCTAATTAGCGGAAATAGATACCAGCGTGACCCAATCTGCACTGGAAGAGGCACTAATGAGCAACATGCAACAAGGCGGGATGGCCAGTCGTATGAGCACAATAAGCCAAGCTTTACGTAGTCGATATCTCCCTGGCCAGTAGTGGTGGCTTGTTACTCACTCACATTCTATTGATTATGAATTTACGAATTACGACTGATCTTGCTGAATATTGCCAAATGAAGATTAACTATCATTGCCTTGGCATATCAGAACACTCCAGTGTAGACAGCATTAGTATAGTAGTTCAACCTCAAAGTTATTCAACAACAGACAGGCTCAATAGACTCTATGTGATTTGAATGTCTCCGACCTCCCCTTGCTCGAGTTGTCTATGCCACACTACTACACATAAGTATATAGAAAATGAAATAATTTATGCGGCGATCTATACTTCTTCAGCTGCACAGCATTTACAGTCGACTCCATCGACCCACTCTTATACATGCATGATACTAACTACGATGTAACTCTAGTTCCAGCAATAATCCTCCTATCTTCGCACCATTCTTTTCGGAGCACAATCCACTATTATGATGATACCTTTTCTACTGTACTATGTAGTGTCCATTGTAAATACTTCCATCTGTCCGAGTGCTGCATTCTGCACGTATACTTCAGTCCACGTGATCCACCGCAACCGGTCAACTCATTTCACCTCCAACCAACCAACCACCGCAGAATAACAAGGAAGTTCATAGCTAAAACTGGTGGTCCCTTCAGCCCGTCTCTACTCATTTGATCTACTGTGACACCGAGATCCGCATCGGCCCAGCGGCAACACTAGAACCCAATTTGGCCCGGTCGAACTCCGCAAGTCCCAAAGAAACGGCCACGGCGGGGCTAAAGAAGTCACCGAGCTACGGAGCTTCCTAACTGCCCCTGTCATTTCTTTTGCTATTTCTACAAACATAAACAGAGATCCCCATTGATCACAATTATCTTCTGGCTCAGCTTCACCTGCACATACTGCATCTGACTGAACATTTCCACCAATTGCCCCACGCTGATTGATTGCAACCCCCCTCCTCCACACCAAAGATCAACCGCAGCCTCGGCATTTGATTTGCGCTTCCCCCACTCCCCGCCGACTCAAAGCGGCCGATCCCATCAATTCTCGAATTTCTCGAAACGTCCCCTTGTGAATCTTCTCCTTCTTCTTCTCTCTCCCTCACTCCCTTCTCTCAATCGCTCTATAATTTCTCTACCGATCTCCTCTTACAACTCCTTTCACCCTTTTCACCATGTCCCCCTCTCTCGGTGACATGGAGCCCGCAGAGGCCGAATCCGTCTACTTCAACGAATACCCACCTCCCAAGGCCCTCCCCAAACACGAAGCTCTAGCCCGCGCCTTCATTGATCTCCACGTAGAAGCCAATCGTCGCGTGGTTCTAGTGACATCGGGTGGAACAACGGTACCACTCGAGGCGCAAACCGTCCGCTTCATCGACAATTTCTCCGCCGGAACCCGCGGCGCGACCTCCGCCGAATACTTCTTACAACAAGGGTATGCGGTGATTTTCTTGCATAGGCAGTATAGTCTGCTTCCATATTCGCGACACTACAGCCACTCGACGAATTGCTTTTTGGATTTCATGGACGAGGCGCCGCCTGTTCCTGGGGCACCGAACCAGGATCATGGGTCTATTGTTGTTCGTGATGAGTACCAGGATCAAATGCGTGATGTGTTGAGAAAGTATCGTTATGCGAAACAGAATAATCGACTTTTGCTTTTACCATTTACGACGGTTGCGGAGTATATGTTTGAATTACGATCTATGGCGAAGTTGATGAGACCATTGGGTCCGAATGCGTTGTTTTACCTTGCTGCTGCTGTGAGTGATTTCTTTATTCCGAGGAGTCGGATGGCAGAGCATAAAATTCAGTCTTCGGAATTACCGCCTGAGTTTCAGGGTGGTGCTGTGGAGGACAGTGCTGTTGGTGGGGAAGACGAAATATATACTGGAGAGAATGAGGCGAAGCCAGCGAGTCAGAAGAAGTTGGTTATCAATCTTGATCCAGTACCGAAATTCCTGCATCGGTTGGTCGATGGTTGGGCTCCTGATGGTAGTATGGTTGTTTCATTCAAATTGGAAACCGATCCTACGTTGCTGGTTTACAAAGCCCGGACTGCTTTACAGCGATACTCACATCATCTTGTCATCGGTAACCTTCTCTCAACACGAAAGTGGGAAGTCGTTTTCATCACACCGGACCCTCCACACGAGCGATGGATTCGAGTCCCCAAGGCCCGACGCAGCAAGAGTATCTCCGGTGTTGAGGATCAAGTCGGACTGGCTGAGATTAAGAAGGGTGGAGGGGCCGCTAATCCCGAGCCACAACAAGTACCGAGTCAGCCAGAAGGTACTGGAGATGATGGGATTGAAATTGAAAGTATCATTATTCCGGAGTTGGTCAAGTTGCATGAGAATATGATTGAAAAGAAGAACAAGACAACGCAGTGAGGAATTATATACAGTGAAAAGCATTATCAGCCTAGTCTGCTATGATTATAATGGATTCTTCATCTTTCAAATTCCTAGTATTAGAATATGTATTCATGGACGTATCAACCAGTTGCAATAAAGATCGGCAGGAGACATGCCGCACTCTTCAACTGTTGTCCTACTTTTTGTACTACAATTTCTCATGAATACTGTATATGTATACACTAATTTATTATAATCCATACTCTTTAATATCAATCAATGTAATTAATTCATCATTTATATACTGCGTACACCCCACTGATTTGATTCTGCCGGGCGACGCGTCTCGCAGCCGCAGCCGCCCACAGCCACGCAACGCCCTTGTCGATCATCTCTTGTCCCTGGATTCACTCTGCCGCCTGCAGGAGACCTGTCTCTTTCTCTCACGATGACCTCAAGGCCCCGGCGAGTGACTCTTTAAAAGACTGCGTCTGCAATTGGCTTTTTCCCTCCCAGAATGGTCCCTCGTCGACGATTCAGCCGACGATTCGCCGCTCTCGTCGCCGCCGCCGTCCTCTTCTTCCTATATCACATCTTCTCCCTCCACTCCTCCCTCAACTCATCGAGGTCCTCCTCTTCGTCCTCGAGTGCCGGCACCGTTGACCATGACCATCTCGGAGAACCCGCCCCGCTATGCCCACCTTTACCAGGCATTGAAGATGTCCTGGTCGTGATGAAGACAGGTGTCACCGAAGCACGAGAAAAGGTTCCCATCCACTTCAAGACGACTTTGCGCTGCATCCCCAACTATGTCATCTACTCTGATTTCGAGGAGGAAATAGAAGGAGTGAAGATCCACGACGTTCTTAAGAGTATGGACTCAGGCGTCAAAGAACGGGTATCCGACTTCGATATCTATAATCGCATCGTCAAACAAGGGCGCAAGGGCTTGGAACAGGGCGACTTCGCAGACGAAGCTAACTCCGCCATTGGAAAACCCAATAATCCCGGATGGAAGCTTGATAAATGGAAATTTCTTCCAATGGCACAGGAGGCGCTTAAGTACAAGTCCAATGCGAAGTGGTACGTCTTCATGGAAGCCGACACCTACATCTCGTGGCCGACGCTATTAACTTGGCTCGCCAAGTTCGACTCCAATAAACCGTGGTATCTGGGAACAGAAACACAAATTGCAGACGTTATTTTCGCCCATGGGGGTTCCGGCTTTATGCTCTCTCGCCCCGCACTGGAGGATGCGTCGGATCAGTATACTGCGCGTCGTGCGGAGCTGGATAATTACGTCGATATGCACTGGGCAGGCGATTGCGTTTTAGGCAAGGTTCTTGCTGATGCAGGCATCAATTTACATTTCACCTGGCCGATCCTGCAAAACTCCAATATTGGCGAGTTGGATGAGTTTACAACCGATTTATACCGAATTCCCTGGTGTTATATCTCAGTTGCTTTCCATCATCTTAATTCTCGCGAGATTGAACATCTTTGGAAGTTCGAGCAGAGGCGCTGGCATGATGTGAGTCTCTTGCTGGAAACTTATCGTGCGCAATTTACTAATCCGTATTTCTTTAGAAAAACAAACGCTTGCTACTTCACAGCGACGTCTTCCGCGAATACATCTACCCCGATATCGCTTCCCTATCTACGCGATCGAACTGGGACAATCTCTCGGACGAAGACCAGCCCTTCGCTGAGACATTCGAAGACTGTCGCCAGATCTGCGAAGCCAGAAAAACATGTATGCAATACTCTTGGCGTGGTGGGAAGTGCTACATTGGAAGCCGGCCACGTCTGGGTAGTTCATCACCCACTGGCGATTCAACATCAGGATTCCTTACCAGCCGTATCCGCGAATTAATGGATAAGCAAGGAATCTGCCGTGCTCCTGAGTTTGGCAGTCTCAGCTAGAACCCTCTCAATTTCTGATTATGAAATTTTGCCATGACCGTTTACTTTCACTTATCGGCTGAGATCGGGGATACAATATATGCGTGGCAGGCACCAGCGCACCATCACCAATTCCTTCTCACCGTGTATGACTGAATTCCTTTTTATTATTTTGGCTGGTGCTTGCTTTCCCCGGAGCCATGGAGTACTCCTAATTGATCTTGGGCGTTGGCGGAAAAATTCCTTGCATGCGTGGGATCTTGATATTCACATTCACATTGACTAGACCACAGAACTGCTTACGAGAAATAAGAATAAAACAAACGATTGAACCTTCATGCTGATGAGATTGAACCCCTTTGAGTAAAACCAACCCATATATTCTGTATCCTCATCCCCTTATTAAACATTTCGTGGCGTGACTTTGACCATCAGATCAGGCTTATCCCACAGACCATAAGCATCTTGATTTGTCCAGCCATCACTCGACGGATCCAGTTCCATGTCGAAATTGAATATCATTCGAGCGAGGATAATGCGCATCTCAACAAATGCAAGACTAAAGGAAGCAAGTCAGCAAGGAACTTTTCTATCAGATTGAGTTGATAGTGTAACTCACTTCCGCCCAATACAGTTACGAGGCCCAAAGCTGAATGGCTGCATTGCAGATCTATCATCATTTGCGTAACGAGGATCATTGAGATGACGCTCAGGAATGAATTCCTCCGGATCGGTGAAATTCCTGCTAGAGTGATTAGTGGCGAGTTGGGGGACCGAGACGATAGTCTAGAGAAGTGTTAGCATACAACAGTCATGAGATACTACTATCAGCTGCATGATTCAAAAAGAAATAATACTCACACCACCAGGAAGCCAGTGCTTTCCAATCATATCACCCTGAGCATCCACAATACGAGGAAGACCAGCTGCAACAGGAGGATAAAGACGCATAGCCTCATTCAAAACAGCAAGACAATACTCCAACTTATTACAAGAATCAAAACAAATCTCCTCTTCCCTAGAAAAAGTAGATCGAATCTCATCCTGCAATTTCTTCAAAACACTCGGGTTCTTCAAAAGTAAATAAGTCACCCCCGATAAGACCGTAGCTGTAGTCTCAGACCCAGCAACTATCAAAAGTCCCCCATTAGAAATCATCTCGTCAACAGACAACCCCTTTTCCGTCCCATCATATTTCAAAATATTCGCATAAAAGTCAGGTCGTTCATTCGTTTTCTGAATCCGTTTAAGAACCTTCTCCCGCGTCATCGCGTTATGCCATTCTTTCTCGAAAAATACTCGTTTCGGCGTAATGAGTTTAAACAGATATTTCGTACCAGGTAATCTCCGAGCGAAATTCGCGTATGAACTGAACTTGACAGAGCTAAAAATTATCCTCACCCAATCGTGATAATCCGAATTCTTGAGACAATCAAATGGTTCCCCGAAAGCTAGATCACCGATGATATCGAACGTTGTAAAATTATACCAAGCAACTAGATTCAACGGCTGACCCGCAGCGGATTTCTCATGGAGTCGCTGCATAAGGAGATCAACGTAAGTCTTTATAATAGGCTCTTGACCTCGTAATGAGCTATCAGAGAAAGCATGAGAGAGAAGACGACGGAATCGCGAATGATCCGCATCATTGGAAATGATGATACTGGGCGCGGGGGCTGCGCCTGGCGAGTAAAAGCGGAGATCTTTTGATTTCTGACTATGGCCTGGTCTTGTACCGTAGATTATTTTCCATGCTCTTCCGTCTGTGAAGGAAAGTTCGTCTGGGGCGACGCGAACTACTTCGCCGTGTTGTTCGTGGAGTTTTTTGATTTTTTGAGGGTATCTTCCACTTATTATACCGAACATGTAGGGTAACCGTGATGCGGCCATTAGTTTTGGACCGGGGTATTTTCTTAGAGGGTGGAAGAAGAGGTTGTATATGATGAAGCTGAGGAAATATAGTGGTATCTATGAGTCCATATTGTTAGTTATTTAGTTTTGTCTATACATTGTAGTCCATCCTCATCAAAACTACCAGTAGTCCTAGAGAAAGACTCGTAGTATATAGAGAAAGCGAACTTACCAGCATCAACCCCATCCCAACAAGAGACCCCGTTGATACTCCTCCGAGCGAGGCATCGCCTCCGAAGAAAGGAAGTTGTGGGATGACAGCCATGACCAAAGAAATCTAGTAGAATCCTTCAACTTAAACAAAATATTCAGAAGTCTCGCAACCTTGTAAAACCAATTCTAACATTTTATAATCAATGTTCGACGCACAATTTATAGAGTCCCATTCAATAGAAATAGACTGATACGTAATACATTTAGACCGTCCTACCCCTCCCACGCAATGACCACCACCCAGACAGTCCGAGTCGTGAGACCACTTTGTCCAAGTATCAGCATTAAAATTATCCTCTACAACCATTGCATAAAAGAAGAGGTCCAAGCTCGTGGATCGACAGAACCTGCACAACATTCAGATCAGGTAGGTGATTCAATTACTAGTGGCCGCAGCCAAGAAGTTTGCGTTGACTCTGCAGAGCCTGTCAGCATTTTAAATTGGTAACTTTAAACCGGGCCGTTACAAGCCCTAATTTGAAAGATATTTTGATAATTACTGGCCAAATTCAGGTAATTTGTACTCAGTATTTCGAAATGAAATCGGAAGAATAGAAAAAATGTCTACTCGTATTAGAACTGTCTATATTATGGTAAGAAATGAATAATGGACAGTCAAGAAGACTATCTGCAGAATTACGTACAGTGGCGCTTTACAATGTACGAGCATTGCATAAATGAATGTACCTCAACCTCCTCACAAAACATAAAGTAGACAAACAAGTGACTTGAAATATACATACAATACTAGTACGTCGCAGAGCAAAGTGGGACATTTATCAAATGATGACGAGTTAAGAGAACGAGGTTGGATATTCGATTCGTGTGATTCAGACTAATGTAACACTTGGCTGCAATTTTGCTGCACTAAACCAGACACAGTCAATTCTCCACAGAATTATACAGTTTGGAGTTATGATATTCAATTTATGCGTGAATAAAACGAGTGCAGGACTCGGAAGGTCGGCATTTCTTCAGGGAATTGGTATTGCACAGGATTATCAGGATGTCGTGTGCCGTGGTCTTAAGGTTGAGGACAGGTCATAGTGATGATCTACCTAGGGTTGAGTAGTACACTGTATCAGATAAATTGAGCGGACATTATTCACAACAGTCGTCTGATAAAGTACTTTTTGAGGAGAAACAGGTCTGGTATAATTAATTCAAGCGAAGGACGTCATGTACGATAAGGATATTTTTGTTACACTCTGGTGCAGTCTTCCCCCTCACACTGCCACTGCCCAATTCCAAGTTTATGCATAACCCTAGTCCGCCCTTACAGTACCGGGCTGAATGGGTCGGCCAGACACTGGTCAATACGCATGATATTAAATCCCGCAGACTTGACATGTCGAATAAAATGCCGAAGGTATTGAACAGTCGATGGGTTGAGGAAATGCATTACTGCAAGGTTCCCTCCGCGGGAAACACTGCGGTGGAATGCGTCGAGTTGTTTCTCCGGTGTCGTAGTGTTTGCCCATAGCCAGTCCTCCACATCCACACTCCAATTCACGATGAAGGGGTGCTCGATTCGCTTGGCCAGCTGTTGGCGCATGCGTGCGCCAACTGTTCCAAAGGGAGGTCTGAAGTAGCGGGCTGGGCGAGAGCTAAGATTAGACTCTTCAAGCAAAGAAATGCAGACCAAACTCACAGGTCAAACCCAGTCTATTTTTAAACACACGAAGAGTTCGGACAACTTCATCGTCAATCATTTTCATTGTGGGGAGGGCTTCCATTCTAAGTGATAGTCAATATCTGGAGATCTTATCAGAGATATCTACACTTAACTTACTTCGGATGAGTGTTTGAATGGAGAGCAACCTGATGACCCTTTTCTATCATTTCCCGATAGAAACGAGTAAAATTGGTCGTCGGATCTCGAAGTCCAGCTCCAACAACGAAAAAGGTCACTCGAACATCCTCTTCATCCAAGATCTTCATAACCTCCCGCGCAAACTGAGGCTGGCCATCGTCGATACCAAAAGCAAATGAGTTGGGTACACTGCAGCGGAGAACTAATTGGCCCGAGGGCAGCTTTTCGGGAATCCCGAAGTAATTATTTGCTGGGGATGGAGGTGGAACCGAGGGAACAATCTCAATTCGGAGAAGAGTGATGCTGTCATTGGTGTAGAACCCATGAAATGATATAGACACAACCCTGCCATGGTCGATCTTGAAATGATTGAGTGGTATATTTAATTCGCTTCTCGTTGGGGATGCCGGACTCTGGTCGTCATCGTCATCCTCGTCATCTTCACATGAATCTCGAAGGTCACGTCGCTTGGAATCATGTTCAGTTGATGGTAATATAGGTATATCCCCAGAAGCCTTAGTTTCCTTTGAACCATTTAAGCGAGTCTTCATAACATAGCGAGATGCCTGAATACTGTCAGAAACTCCAGGGAACGGAGCCCGAGCCGGCGAGCACTCGGAATTGTGTTCATTCAGAGAGACAGTAAATTGATCGGTTCCTTCAAAGACGACATGTAGAAACTGATTCTGCCAAGGGAGAAGACTGTAACATCCCCGAGGATTAAATTGAGTATGGAAGTTCTGATCCGGGTCTATTGGGAAAAGGCGATAGAGACCAGGTTCATGTTGGATGGCCAGGTCTTCGCCGGGACCATGCCAGAATCCCAGATCGTTGTGAAGAGGGTCTCGGAATGTATCAATAATAAGTGATGGAGGTGCTGCTTCACCTGTTTCTGTTGAATTGTGCTCATTATCTCGGAGTTCCAGCCAGTGCGTGGGACGGGATGGTTGGTGAGCAGAGTAGCCTAGAGTCTGGGGTAGAAAGGAGAGGATGCCGATAGCACACAGGGGAGGAATGAAGCAAAAACGCATGATGCAAAGTGAAAAGACCCAGAGATAGCAGAACAGCAGGCTTCTCAAAAAGAATGTGGAAGCTTGAAGAGATTGAAAGTGTTGAAGAAGCTAAGAAAAAGTCAAGAAGTCGGAAAGGGCAATTTCGATGAGGAAGGCGTAGGTGGGAGTACATTGGATCACATACTGATTTGGCTGCTAAGAGATGTACCATAGAATTACTACTCAAAGGATAAGAACGACTATCCATACTACAGTCACGACATTAGAAGATAAAGGTAAGAAATAATCAAAACTCCGAATGTATTGCTGAGAACCTAGATAAAAGAGATGACAAAGGATTATCCAGATAGGAAGTCCAGACCAGTCCTTCAAGTACGCCCCTAACTTCACTCTACTGATCCAGAGTCCAGATCAGAAAAGAATCACATCAGACACTTTGCCCATATTCCCATGGCGGGCAATATCGAGAATGACCATGCTTGCCTTGCCCGACAGTCCATAATAGGAAGAAAAGGGCGAAGCACATTCCACTAGAAAAGTCAAGACACCATTAACCTTATTGAAAGCGAAGGCGCACTAGTGAAAAGGTCCAGGATACCACTCATGAATGCCCCTCGTCGATCTCATACCATTGCTTTTGAGCCTGGGGGATAAGAATGACCGTGGAAAGGAAATTTTTTCCACGAAAGGAAACACCAAAGCAGAACGGGGCAAAGGGCCGTGGGAAGGAAAAGACACATAACAAGTACGCTGCCACTCAAAGAACGCGTTTTGATAAGAATGAACGAGCTCAATTCAAACCTGAAAATCAAGGTTCGGAAGAATTGGAAATAGAAAGAGATAGGGTCTGGAGTAGGGATGTTGATATCCCGCTGCGGTGTATACCCCATAGTCGTGCTTTTGGGATAGTCAAGAAGAATAAGGAAAGAAGACAAAAAAGCAAAAAGCAATAAGAGAAGAGAAGAGCTTATCTCCTCTCACCAAAAAAGGATATTTGGCTTCGATTGCTTGTTGAAAGGAATCGTAAGGCCTAGTCACCATCATTTCAGTCGTAGAATTCCTCAACCCCCGAGTTCATTAGTTTTTGTACAATATTAGAGACTCACAAGGCGATATTACCAGGGAGGTCACTAATCATCATCTTGGGAGGTATCGTCACTCTGCATCTGTGCCCACATAGTACCTTGGACAAGAGGCGAAGAAGGGGTATCAGCGCCTTCAGCCGCGCTGGTACTATTATTATCCTCATCATCAGTCTCATCGTCGAAGATAAGCTTGCCCTCCGATGGAGTGAATTCCTGAAGAAAGTCTGGCACGGTCTGTTGGCACTCCATCAGAATCTTAACGAGGTCTGGAGCAATATCTGAATTGCGATCGTTGTAGAACGAGGTTGCGATACCCTCGTTTCCGATACGAGCAGTCCGTCCTATATATTGTACCTATTATCAGCTTTCTGGGGTCAATATAGAAGTTGAAGATGGAAAGTAAGAACTTACCAATGCGGTGCACATATTCAGTGATGCCACCATGTTCAACGCTGGGAAGATCGTAATTTATGACATGCATTACATTGGCAATATCCAGTCCGCGAGCAGTGACCCCGGTAGCGATCAGGATTGGAGATTTTGCGATTCTGAATGCACGGCTATAAGGAAAGTCAGAAAGTAGACCCCAAGGGAAGATAACCAAAAGGAACACACATAGCATCTTCACGTTCAGGCTGAGTTCTATCCGAATGGATAGACGTGGTTGGCAGGCCAGAATTGTAAAGATAATCATCAAGATAGTCGACCGTATGCTTGCTGTTTGCAAAGATCAAGGTGCGAATCGGGACCATACTAAGCAAGAGATCGAAGACGGCCTTCTTCTTTTGTCTTTCATCGACATAGTGGACCTGGGCAATTAGCATGCTTGTATGGAAGCGAAGATACATCACTTACCACCTGGGACACTGCAAGGTGCGAGCTGCCGGGTCGACCAACTCGAATACGAATGTGATCAATCGAGAGGTACTCCCGCGCTAGCTTTCGACATTCCTTGTTGAACGTAGCGGAAAACATGAGGTAGCGATGATCTTCATCCTCATTGACATCTGTACGAAGTGAGTGACCGAATCCACAACTGACCGAGAAAGAAACGAAGATTCACCTCCACCAGACATTATTTTTTTGAATTGGTCTTCCCAGTCCAACTGCAGCATCTCATCTGCCTCGTCGATCACGGTGTATCTAACAATCATTAGAGACCAATTCGTACAACCAATAGAGCGGGGTGTATATTACCGAACACGGCGCAGAGAAAGAACATTTGGCTGGGACATAAAGTCCGTAATTCGACCAGCTGTTCCGATCAAGATATCGCACCCCTTTCGTAGTTCGTCTCGCTGGTATCGTACCGGAGCACCACCATAGACTACACATGGGCGTAGCATAGAGCGGTAACACATTCGGCGAGCTTCGTCAAAGATCTGGGTAGCCAACTCACGTGTAGGACACACAATGAGGACCAATGGCTCAGCTCGAACTCCCTGCGTCTTCAAGTCAAATGTGGGATCGGCGACATTAGGACGAGGAGCTGCAAGCTTTCTTGCTTTCCCCATTAGCTGGGACACGATAGGAATGAGGAATGCGCCCGTTTTGCCAGAACCTATATCTCTGAGTAATAAAAAAAAGGCATATTGAGGTCCATTTTGCTCACCAGTTTGGGCTATTCCAATAACATCCTTCCCACTGAGAACCGAGGGAAGAACATAGCATTGAATTGGGGTAGGATGTTGGTAGAGACAGCGCTGCACATTTTCGATCACTACGGGGTGAAGGTTTGCGGCCGTCCACTGCACAGATGAAAGTCCAATTAGTATGATCGGTCATGACTAGGTCTGATTCGACTAGAAGTCTCACAGATGCGACGGGCTTGATTCGTTCTTCACTCTCAAAAGTGACCGTGATTCGTTTGTAACTGGGAAGTGTGCAAGTTAGATCAGGATAGTAGAAGTAGCAAAGAAACAGCACATACTCATCAATACGATGACCCGCACGGGGAAGAAGAGAGTTGTTGAAAAGCTGCTCTTCTAGTTGTTCATTACGAGGGCCAATGTCGCCCTCATCACCCGTCCATTCATACCGGCTGGCATTGCCAGCATACTCATATGTATCTGCGCGTGCAACCTCATCGTATTGGATAGCGACACGCTCAGTCCATCCTTGTTTCCTCACTTCCACATTCCGCTCCTCTGAGTCCATTGCTGGATTCTGCGGGATGGTAGAGCCATGCTTAGCATTAGAATTCTGATCAGCATCGGCATTAACATTGTTGGAGATGTCATCCAACGCTCCGTGGATTTGATCGTAGGACTCCATGGTAGAAGCTTGTGCCTTCTTCAGATCAACAGAGTGTATTCCTGGGTTGAGAAGAGTCTTTGTGAGAGTCGGTCTCCAAAGGTGAAATTGAAGTCTGCTTGGAAGTACCTTTGAATGAGACTACCTTGAGGGTAGAAGAAAGAACTGATGACAAGATGGAGATCTTGGGTCAGAGAGGACACGAACGAGCAAGTAAGAATTGAAGGCTGGGAAGACAGATCAAAGACTGTCGATAAATTGAAGTGGAGGAGAGGAGGATAACGGAAGAGTAGAAGAACAAAAGAGAAGATGAGTGATAAACAAACGGCAGGCTTGCGGATGCCACTTTGAACGGGAGCCTGCCGGGCAGCGAAACGACCCAATGGGAGACAAACAACAACCTGTATTTATGCAGTAATATATTGAAATAGATTAGCAGAGAATACAGTATTACTGTCTATATTGTAGAGATGATCAATCTGTTGGCTCTTGGATAATGGTTCATATTAAGATCCAATTGAATATATTCTAGGATATTTATATTGTAATATGCCTGGATAAATAGAGACGATCGTCAGAGACCTCAATATGCTAATACTAGTAGTAAAAACCTCAAAAATCCAACTTGAACCAATTGAAGTTGAAGTATACAAGAAGAGAAGACAAGCTTACCTGATATTGATGCCTCAGGCAGAACTATCATCTCATTCAAATTCAAATTGATCCACGATTGTCCACAAGCGTGATTGAGATACTCAAGTAGAGGGTGTTATTTAGAGTATCATATACAATATAATCTATATGATATCTTATAGTATATCTCTGGTTATATACTACTAAGCCCAACATGCAATACAGTATGTAGAGTACAACTTAAGGATATATGATATATCCCGAAGAGGCTAGCGTATCTACTTCAGACACTCCAATTCTTCCAATTCACACTTCGATTGCATCCTGTACACTCAATACACTCTGCTTGAATTCAATCTACAATTTACACTCTTTGGTTATATTTCCCTCTTTCATATTAATATTAATATATACATTCACCCCTCATATATTGCGTCTCACCAATTCATCGCCGAGGTCTTCTCTCACCTCGGATGTTGTCTCGGATCCACCGTCGGTCCACCTGGTCGGGTAGAAGGAAATATACGCCGTAAGCCTGGGAACGCCGAGCTTCAATTATCTCCGGCGAACTCGTCTCCTTCATCTTTTCTACATTCCATCATGGCTCCCGATCGTGACTCTGATAGTCGTCGGAAGCGTCCTGCTCGTTTGGAGGAGGCTATCACTAATCCTGGTGCCGTCAAAATTAACGTGAAGGGCGCTTTTATCGTCGATGATGAGCTCCGTTCAAGGAGTCCCGTTGAAGCCGAGGGTGTACACTATGATAACAAAGATATTCGACTACCTCACCATACTGGAGTTGTGAGCCATGTCGCCGTCGATGTGAGTCTCATCCCTTGATACTCCGAACAACTTTGCAGCTTCTCCGCCTCCCTCTCCCTCTCCCTTTTTTTTTTT
>Ga0102593_1000293_pt1 | contig 104090 bp, 96 predicted proteins | sample AraplaCol_mMS_r2_2_FD_76862 | JGI IMG/M metagenome (GOLD analysis project Ga0102593, IMG submission 76862) | Arabidopsis root microbial communities from North Carolina, USA - plate scrape MF_Col_mMS_r2 (SPADES assembly) (version 2) | ecosystem: Host-associated > Plants > Roots > Endosphere...
TGATTGCATGTTCGGTTGGCATGGGTCTAGGGGTGACGGTTGTACCTGAACTCTTCAAAAACTTACCAGATAGTCTTCAAGTTCTTACTGGAAGCGGTATTGTAATGGGGAGTTTTACAGCAATCTTTTTAAATATTGTCTTTAATATGATGAAATCACCACGTACGCAAGTTGCAGAAACAAAGTTAACAAATGAAGTAGTATCGAAATAAAAAGAGGCTAGGACAAAAATATTTTAGTTGAGAAGATCCGAACGATTAATCGTTCGGATCTTTTCATTGTTATGGGGAACATAGGCCTAATTTGTTCGTTTTTCCTATTAAGACCGTGTTTTGAAAAACAGTGTATAAAGCATTTTTCCCACATCAGGGTTTTTTGCCACTAATGAAATTTCTCTTTTGAATTTGAAGTCTGTAATGGGTAACGCTTTAATGGTTGAGCTTTGTAAATGGCGCATAAAAATTTCAGGCAGAATTGAAATACCTAAATTAGCTGAAATAAATCCCATAATACTTTGCGCAAATTCAATTTCATTGGCAATGGAAATTTTTAAGTTATGACGATTGTACGCTTTTTCTACTAGTGTCCGAACATCGCACCCTGGCGGGAGAACTACAATGGGTTCTTCTTTAAAATCTTTAAATGATACGCTTTCTTTTTCGGCTAACGGGTGCTGATCATTCACAAATAAATAAAAATCTTCTTTGAATAATAGTTTTGACCAGTAAGTATGTTGAACCTCTCGATCATCAAATAAAGCCCCATCAATTTGATTGCTTTCTAACTGCTCTAACAAATCATAATAGTGATGCGAGGTTTTTATATCAATATGGCGATTGTGATCTTTAGCAGAAGCCAGTTGATAAGGTAAGTAAAAAGCAGCCATACTCTGCCACGTTCCGATAGTTAAATCACAAGCTTCTTGCGTAGACACTAATTTTTTTTGAAGAGCATGAACGCTTGATAGTATGGATTCACCTTCCTGTAAAAGAATTTCACCTGCTGAGGTTAATTCTACTCCTGTAGCGGAGCGAATAAATAATGTTACTCCTAAATCTTCTTCTAGTTTTCTCATTTGCTTACTAAGTGCAGGCTGCGTCATATGCAGCTGTTCGCTTGCTTTGCTTAAGCTTTTTGTTTTGGCTGTTTCAATAAAAGACTTAAGCCATTCTGTTTTCATATTTATCACCTATAACCTTTTGTTATACCCATAGTATAGAAGGGAAGTTCTCATAAATCAATGAAGATGCTAGTGTATATAGTGTAGTTAACACAGCACAAAGAAATTCACACAACTAGGAGGATGAATGATGTATCCAAACAAACTATATATTAACGGTGAATGGACAACAACTGAAGAGAAAATTGATGTGATTAATCCAGCAACAAAAGAAGTTATAGGACAAATTCCAAAGGCAGGCGCAAAGGAAGCAGCACTTGCCGCTGATGCAGCGGCTGCAGCTTTTAAAACATGGTCGAAAAGAACCGCTCAAGAGCGCAGTGCTATTTTAATGAGATGGCATCAACTAATTGAAAATCATAAAGATGGACTAGCAGAAATTATGACAACGGAACAAGGCAAACCATTTGCAGAAGCAAAAGGTGAAGTGCAGTATGGGAATGATTATATTGCTTGGTTTGCTGAAGAAGGAAAGCGTGTATACGGTGAAACGATTCCAGCTCATCATACGCATAAACGTATTACGGTTAAAAAACAGCCTGTCGGCGTTGTAGCAGCTATTACACCATGGAACTTCCCTGCAGCAATGATTACGCGTAAAGTGGCCCCAGCTCTTGCAGCAGGATGTACAATTGTTCTCAAACCATCTGAAGAAACACCATTTACAGCATTTCGTTTAGTAGAGCTCGCAGAAGAAGCGGGAGTTCCAAAAGGTGTGATCAATGTTGTTACTGGAGATGCAGCAGCTATTGGCGACACATGGCAAAAAGACGGACGCATCCGAAAATTAACATTTACTGGTTCAACAGCGGTTGGTAAACATTTAATGCGCGGTGCTGCGGATACTGTGAAAAAATTATCGCTGGAATTAGGCGGTCACGCACCGTTTATCGTAACAGAAAATGCAGATTTAGACGCTGCTGTAAACGGCGTAATTGCTTCTAAGTTTGTCAACGCAGGTCAAACGTGCATCTGCACAAACCGCGTATATGTACAAGAATCCATTGCAGATGCTTTTGTTGAAAAATTTGCAGCAAAAGCGGCGGAATTAACAGTAGGAAATGGATTAGAAGAAGGTACACAAGTTGGACCGTTAATTAACGACAAAGCGGTTGAGAAAGTAAAAGCACAAATTGCGGATGCAAAAAGTAAAGGAGCTAAAGTTGTGGTTGGCGGACAAGCTATAACAACTAAAAACGGTTTCTTTATGGAACCGACAATTATTACAAATGTAACTGATGACATGAATTGCATGTTTGAAGAAACGTTTGGACCATTGGCACCTGTAGCAACATTCAAAACAGTAGAAGAAGCCGTAGAACGAGCAAACAATAGCCCTTATGGTTTAGCCGCTTACGTATTTACAGAAAACATTAAAGAAGCAACGTTTGTATCTGAAGAGTTAGAATACGGCATTGTAGGAGTAAATGACGCCTCCCCATCTGCAGCTCAAGCTCCATTCGGCGGCTTTAAAGAAAGTGGTCTTGGACGTGAAGGAAGTCATTACGGCATTGAAGATTATTTAGAAGTGAAATATATCTCAATGGGACTTTAATAAAAAGTAGAGGCTGGGACAAAAATATTTTATTCGAAGTGAAATACGAACTAGCAACTAATAATCAAAATTATTGGTTGTTAGTTCGTATTTTTTTGTTGTTAAGATGGACGTAGCTTTCATGTGTTTCGTTGTGTCCCAGCCTTTTTTTATGAACTTTTGTAAAGAAAATTTGGAATAATAGTTCTTTAACGCAATTAATTGCATTTCTAGGATGTCTGTGCAAGAATAAATATTTCAAAAATGGTTTAGCTTTGTTTAAAGCGTGGGTAATACAACAAATGCACATGATTGCTTGTTAGATGAAATGAAAAGCAGAACTTTACCACTGATAAATTACGCAAGCTAGAACCAAAATAGTAGTACTGAATGGTGAAAAATATAGGAGTTGATATAGATGATTACAGCAGAGAAAAACATAGTGAAATTTAAAGCAAAAGACGGACGTGAAGTCACTATTCGCCCCGCACAGGCAAGTGATGCGGAGCATATTACAACAGCGGTAAGAGAAATTATTGAGGCTGGGGAATTTATTCAAAAAGATGAGCCGCGCACAGTCCAAGAAGAGCAAGATTTTATTGCATCAGTAGAAAAGAACAATCACATGTACGTTGTAGCTGAAGTCGAAGGTGAAGTGCTTGGAATTGCACGTGTTCTTAGAGGCGAAATTAAAATGAAGCGCCACACAGGGCTCTTCCGTACATGGCTTATTTCAAAAGCACAGGGAATGGGAATAGGAAAACAATTTATGAATTATACGCTAAACTGGTGCAAAGAAAATAATCTTCATAAACTTTCTTTAACTGTGTTTGCTTCGAATAAAGTGGCATACGAATTGTATAAAAAGGTAGGATTTGAACAAGAAGGCGTTATGAAAGAACAAGCTTATTTCAACAATGAATATGTAGATGAAATCTATATGTCCATTTTCTTTTCATAAAAAATAAGCACTTATTTTCGTCAATCCATAAATTGTATCTGTACATTCAGATTATTTGCGCTATAATAAAAGTGCACAACAAACATACACTTCTTCAAAACGTAGACTTTCCTGAGTTACAGGAAAGTTTTTTTTGTGTTTCGCCTCCATTCCACTAAAAAAGAATTGAATAAATCCCCAGCTATTACAAATATTAAATGTAACGCAATCAAAGAGGTGAAGTGTATGCCAAAGATTATCTCAGTTGGATTTGGAGTTCCCCCTTATGAATTAACTCAGCAAGACACGCTGCTATTTGCAAAAGAACTTTTTTCCGAATCGTTTAAAGATATTAATCGTCTGCTAACCGTTTTTCAAAATGGCCAAATTGAGAAACGTAATTTTGCCAAAGACTTATCTTGGTTTCAAGAAGATCATACATTCGAAGAAAAAAATGATGCTTTTATAGAATCTGCTGTTGAATTAGGTACAAAAGCAATTGAAGACTGCTTAACAAATAAGAACTATGTAAGTACCCCTTTGCCGTGTGGAGAAATTGAGGCTATTTTTTATGTTTCAACAAGCGGCTTAGCTACGCCTAGCATTGAAGCGCGAATTATGAATAAGCTTGCGTTCTCAGACCATACAAAAAGAATTCCTATTTGGGGATTAGGGTGTGCTGGAGGAGCGTCTGGGCTTTCAAGAGCTTATGAGTATTGCAAAGCCTTTCCGCGTGCCAAAGTCCTTGTTTTATCCATTGAGCTTTGCAGTTTAACTTTTCAGCGAAATGATCGTTCAAAAAGCAACTTAATCGGTACATCTTTATTTGCTGATGGAGTAGCGGCTGCTTTAGTCGCAGGTGACGAAGCTGACACCACTTTTGCCCTTGCAAAAAGCTATCCTTACATTTTACATACACAATCGACGCTCATGCCCAATTCAGAAGATGTAATGGGGTGGGAGATTAAAAATGATGGACTATTTGTTGTCTTTTCAAAAGATATTCCCACGATTATCGATTCGTGGTTAGGCGGAGAAGTTGAGTCATTTTTACAAACACAGCATTTGACCAGTCGCGATTTGAAGCATTTTGTTGCTCATCCTGGAGGAAAAAAAGTGCTTGAAGCATATGTATCAACGCTGTCGTTAAACGAAAATATGATTGCTGATTCCCTAGATGTACTTAAAAACCATGGAAACATGTCTTCGGCAACCGTTTTGTATGTGCTAGACCGCTTTATGAAGAAAGAAATTTCGAGTAAAGAATACGGTTTATTAACAGCTCTTGGCCCTGGATTTAGTTCTGAAATGCTTCTATTAGAGTGGAGGTAAAGCGATTGTTTTTTTATAGCTTTTTTGTATTTATTATCTTACAGCGTCTATGTGAATTGGTTATTGCCAAAAGAAATGAAGCTTGGATGAAGAAGCAGGGAGCATACGAAGCTGGTCAAAGTCACTACAAATGGATGGTAAGCATGCATGCCGCTTTTTTTGCTGCTCTTTTTACGGAAGTGTATGTGTTAAACGATGGAATGTATCACTTTTCTTTTTTGTTGTTTAGCTTTTTTGTGCTTGTGCAACTTGCAAGAATATGGGCTATTTCTTCGTTAGGAAAGTATTGGAATACAAAAATTATCGTTTTGCCTAATGCGAAGGTTGTGCTAAGAGGTCCTTATCGTTTTATGAAGCACCCTAACTATGCAGTAGTAGCGGCAGAATTGGTGTTAGTTCCGCTTATGTTTCAGGCATACTGGACGTTAGCTATTTTTTCTGTTTTCAATTTGTGTATATTAGCCGTCAGAATTCCCTTAGAAGAGCAAGCGTTAACGAATGAAACAAATTACGGCGAAGTGATGCAAAACAGGGGACGTTTCTTTCCTGTAAAAAAATCTTAAAACTAATTGAAAATGATTATCTTTCATGATAAGATAAAACAAATGATAAAGATTATCAATTTCATCAAGTAGAAACGGTGGTGGACGTAATGGTTAGTCTTTTTGTGATCGGAGCACTTGCTACATATGTTGGCGTCACAACGTATGTAATGAAAAATATTGAAAAAGCCCAAAAGGCGTAACATACATGCGATGAATAAAAAGTACGATGCAAAGCTGTCAAATTATTGACAGCTTTTTTTATTGTTTTTGTAACTAAAAATTCAGTTTTTTATGGGAAAACGCATGCGAATCAAGTAAAATAGAGAAAGAATAAGCAGAAATGAAGATGGATAGAGAACATTTAAATACAGTCTTGAATGAGGCAAAAGGGGTAGAGTAATAATGGGTAAAGTGAGTGTGAAACATCAAGAAAATCTCCGATTGGAAGCATCTCTTTTTCATTTACATAAGCAATTTCAAGCAGCTGGAGATGAACAGCAGGCAGCAAAAGCAATACAGCTGTTAAAAAAGTGGGTGAACGGCGAATTTGTTGTAGCATTTTGCGGACATTTTTCGGCTGGAAAATCGAGCATGATTAACGAATTAATGGGGCAAGCAATTTTGCCTGCAAGTCCTATTCCAACAAGTGCAAACTTAGTATCAGTAAAAGCTGGGGATGAGCATGCAACCGTTTATTACCGCAAACAGCGGCCGGTGCGTTATGAAGCGCCTTATGAGTATGAGCAAATTAAGCAGTTTGCTGTGGATGGAGATGAAGTAGAGTCCATTCATTTATCGATAGATACAGATGCTATTCCTAAAAGTGTTGTGGTGATGGACACACCGGGAATTGATTCAACAGATGATGCGCATCGTGTATCGACCGAGTCAGCTCTTCACTTAGCGGACGTTATTTTCTACGTGATGGATTATAATCATGTGCAGGCAGAATTAAATCTTCAATTTGCAAAACAGCTGCAAGAAGCTAATAAAACGCTTTATTTAATTGTAAATCAAATCGATAAACACCAAGAAGATCAGCTAACATTTCAAGCATTTAAAGAATCTGTAGAAACGTCATTTTTAAAGTGGAATGTGAGACCAGAAGGAATCTTCTATACGTCGTTAAAAGAGCCAACAAACCGTCATAATGACCTTTCGTACGTAAAATCTCTATTACTTGCTATGATGACGGAAAAAGAAAACCGACATCAGCATATTCAACATGCGATGCAAATGTTAATTGACGATCACCTTGCCTTTATTGAGGACCAAGAAGAAGAAAAGTTAACGATTCATGACGAGCTGCGCCATAAGCTGACGCTTGAGAACCATGAAATGAATAAGCAGCAAAAAGAGCAGCTTCTCGAAAAAGAAGCGGAAATGAGGCGTGCTGAAAAGCAGCTAGCAGAAACGTACCAACAAGAAACAGGTAAGATACTAAGCAACGCCAATTTAACACCATATGAAATGAGAGAAAAAGCTAGGCTGTTTTTAGAAACGACAAAGCCTGATTTTAAAGTAGGTCTTTTATTTGCTAAGAAAAAGACCGAGGAAGTAAAAAAAGAGCGGCTGACGTTATTTTTTGATGATATGAAAGAACGAGCAGCTTCTCAGCTGCAGTGGCACTTGCAGCAATATGTGCAAGAGCTGGTGAAAAATCAAAATCTTACCGACCCGGATCTTATACGCCAGGTTCAGCAGTTTGAAATCCCGTTAGAGCCGCATGATTTAATTGAAACGGTAAAGGCAGGAGCTACGATTAATGGTGATTATGTTTTAACGTACGCAAAAGATGTAGCCGATCATATTAAGAAAAAAGCGACGCGATTATTATACGAGCTTTATGCGCAAATCGAACAGAGCAAAATCGAGCAAGATGAAGTAATGCGTGAAAAAATTTATCAACACTTGCAGGAATGTGAAGTATTTGAAGAAGCGTATACATCTCTTCAGGAAATGAAAGCAAAATTGGCACGTACAAAAGCTTTGCTTCAATCTTTACAGCAAACTGATGACGACCTAACGGCAGAAGATACAAACGAGTTGTCATATATGTTACAAGAAGAATATGAAACGGGCATCATGAAAGCTGAAGAAAAGCAAGAAGCTGTGAGTGAGCAGCAGTTAGTTTCACAGTCTGAGGAAGCTGTGCATAAAACAGGAACAGAAAAGGTTCTTCAAGATGTATCAGCTGTTCTCGAACAGCTTCGTTCATTTGGAAAGCTAGACCGCTTTATTAACAGGCTTCAAGAAAAGCGTAAAAAGCTATCAAATCAAACGTTTACCGTAGCTTTATTCGGAGCATTCAGTGCCGGTAAGTCATCTTTTGCTAATGCGTTGATTGGAGAAAGATTACTTCCAGTATCTCCGAATCCAACAACAGCAACCATCAATAAAATTATGCCTCCAACAGAAAAACGGCCGCATAAAACAGCTGTTGTGCAAATGAAAACAAACGAGCAGATGATCCAAGATTTAAATGGTGCACTTAAGCTGTTTCATCATGAAGTAGAATCAATTGACGAAGCGCTAACAATTATTCCAACCCTGCAGGCAACAGAAGAGCTGCAGCTGCATTTGTCGTTTTTACAGGCAGTAGAAAAAGGCTACGGCGAAGTCAAGCAGCATATCGGTTCAGAAGTAGTAGTGGATACAGAAGGATTTCATGATTATGTAGCCAAAGAAGAAAAAGCGTGTTTTGTTCAATTTATTAACCTGTATTATGACTGTGAATTTACTCGCTTAGGCATTACGCTCGTTGATACACCCGGAGCTGATTCAATCAATGCGAGACACACGGGAGTAGCGTTTGAGTATATCAAAAATGCAGATGCCATTTTATTTGTAACGTATTATAATCATGCGTTTTCAAAAGCTGACCGCGAATTTCTTATTCAGCTTGGCCGTGTAAAAGATGTATTTGCGCTTGATAAAATGTTTTTCTTAGTAAATGCAGCGGACCTAGCCAGTTCGGATACAGAGCTGCAGTTAGTTCAGACGTACGTAAAAGAGCAGCTTGAACAGTACGGTATACGCTTTCCGCGCTTATACCCGGTATCAAGCTTGCAGGCTTTGCAAAACCACGAGGATAAAATGTTTCTGCCATTCAAAAATGCGTTTTACCGCTTCATAAATTATGAATTACCAGAGCTGGCTATCCAAAGTGTTTATGCAGATTTCGAACAAATTTTAGCAGTTGCCAATGAAATGAAACAGGTGCAAACAAAATCAGAAGTGGATAAAAAGCGATACATTCAATCTCTTCACATAAAAAATGAGCAGGTAGCAGCAAAACTGCATGAAATTCATTTTGAATATGAACAACAGCAGTTTGACCGAGAATTAGAAGAGCTTTTATTTTATGTAAAAAAACGTCTGTTTGTGAGGTACGATGACTTCTTTAAAGAAGCCTTCAGTCCGGCAAACTTAAGGGATGATCGAGGTGAAAAGCAAAAGCAGCTGCGCCTGTGTTTGCAGGAGCTGTTAACGTCTATTTCCTTCGACGCAACGCAAGAAGTGCGTGCGACCACTTTGCGAATCGAAAAATACATCGTAAAATTAATCGAAGACTGGCATCGAATGATCATTACAAAGCTACAGCGCTATGAACCGACGTTTACTCCAACGTTGAACTCGTTAGAGCCTCCAAATGGCAGTGAAGTTGTGACAAGTCATCAATTTGATGAGAATGAATCGTATCAAAAAGAGCTTTCACTGTATAAAAACAATAAAAGCTTTTTTGAAAAAAATGAGAAAGTAAAGCTTCACGCTGCTTTACTAGAACGTATTAAGCCGGATGTTAATCACTACATTGCGAAAGAAGAAGCCGCTCTTCATTCACACTATACCCATTTAGTGAATCAGTACGTTTTAGCGCATAAACAGTCTGTATCTGAAGAATGGTATGATTATTACAAACAGCTGCAAGCGGCCGTGTCTGAAGAATTTCCAATTCAAGAGTTGGTAAGTACAATGACGGTGCTAGAACATGTATTGGAGGAAAGAAAGGGTCATTAATTTTTATGTCTACACACATAAATAAACGTTTACAGGAAATTGAAAAAGAATATAATGTGGAAATTTTGTTTGCATGTGAATCAGGCAGCCGTGCTTATGGACTCGACACGTCAGCGAGTGATTTTGACGTCCGCTTTATATACAAGTATAAAGCATCATGCTATCTTCATCTCAATAGACCTCAAGAGGTCATTAATGTAGCAGAAGGCAATTATGATATGCAAGGGTGGGATTTGTACAAAACCGTTTATTTGTTTACAAAATCAAACCCTTCGCTTTATGAGTGGCTATGGTCGCCTTTTGTTTATTATCAGAAGCCATCGTTTGCTGAGCCACTGCGGCAAATGATGGCTCAATCATATTCCTTAAAAGCACTGGGGTATCATTATTTTAAAATTTTAACGATAAATAGTAAAAGAAATCTGACATCTTCTGTTACAATAGAGGATATAAAAGTGATGCTTCAACTGATTCGTGCATTTTTATCACTGAAAGTAGTAGTAAAGCAGCGCAGTTTCCCTGTCATTTTATTTGCCGATTTATGTAAGCAGGCAAATCTCGACGATAGGCAGCAATCCATCATTGAGCAATTTGTACAGTGCAAGATAAGCGGGAAAGTTGCTTTTAATGAAAAGATGAAAAACTTTTTGGACAGCATTAAGAAAGAAGCTGCAGCGATAGAAAAAAGCTTAAAAGAATTACCGGAAAAGCAAATCAGTTATGAGGACATTAACTTATTTTTACTAACTCAGCATAATATAATGGAGGAACGAACATGAGTGTACATAAAGAAATTTCAGCCCATTCTAAAAAACAACACGAATTAGTACGTACTTTTGCCAGTTTAGAAGCTCGACGCGAGCAAGCTATTGAAGCAGCTGTGCTTCTTTGCAAAGAAGGGAAACCCTTTTCTGTAGACGGTATTAATGCTGTAACAGCAGAAATTAATGAGCTGTCTCAAAAATATACCATCATTCCAGGCCGTAAAGTAGTGACAGAAGAAATGGTTAAAGAGTACGTAGCAAGAATATAAACGTGCTAAGCTCTGGTGTTTTTACCTTAATTTGAACAGGATATGACGTGCCGCTTGATCCATACTAATAGTGTACCAACGAGGTACAAATAGGAGGAGATAGCGATGGGTCGTCAAAAATTAGGTAATAAAAATGCGCAAGCGAATAACAATGCAAAGCATAATTATAACCAAGAGTTCTCTTCTGAGTTTAAAGCAAATCAGGCTCAAAAAGCAAAGCGTGCAAAAAGTGCAAATGACACTTATGCTGGGGAGTTTGCTTCTGAGTTCAACGTGCAACAAAACCAAAACAATTCTGTTAACAAGAAGTTAGAAGCTAATAAAAGTGCAAATAATCAATATGGCCAAGAATTCGGCTCTTATGCTGAAGTTGAATCTGCCAAAATGAATAATGCTGCACAAAAAAAGCGTAAAAAATAACAGAACTGTTTCCAAAAGCGCCGGGATTAGTCTGCTCTGTCAGCAGATTAGCCCGGCGTTTTTTGTTGGGCAATATTTGCTTGGGTACGAGATGTCAATCCATCGCAAACTATAGATGAGGTGAAGCAATATGAATAAAGGAATTGTCATTGCTCTTTCATCAATCGGTTTAGCCCAAGCCTTAAAAATCCCAATTAAAAAGTATCAAACAGGAAAATGGGATATGCGGATGATTGCTGCGTCGGGTGGAATGCCAAGCTCTCATTCAGCCGGCGTATCTTCTTTGGCTACCTATGTAGCGTTAAAAAGAGGTGTTTCTACGATTGACTTTGCGTTAGCATCTGTTTTTGGAATTATTGTGATGTACGATGCACAAGGAATTCGAAGGCAGACTGGCGAAATTACTATTAAAGTGAATACGTTAGATGAAGAAATTGAAAAGCTTGCGGGTCTTCCAGACGGAGGCTTTCACGATTTGACGGAACAGCGCTTGAAAGAAATGCTTGGGCATCAGCCCGAAGAAGTGATTGGCGGAGCCATTTTAGGAGTAGCACTTGGAGCAATTGGCTATTTTTTAGAAGGGAAATCATAGTCAAATAGCCAAAAGTAAGCTAAGATAAAGAAGAACCTTTGCAAAAGGATGGGACGAAAAAGTGACAAAAACAGTTCAAACCGTTGAAGAGTATCTTCTTTATCTTGAAGAAAAAGGCTTTCATTTAGCAGAAGATGCACGTGGATTTATTTCATTTGGTCAGCAGTATACGCGTGCAGCTGACGAGATGGTCATATTTACAATTGAATGGACACTAAAAGTACAAAAAGAATTTGACGGCAGTTTTTTTGTATCGCTCCTCGAGAATTTGACATCAAATCGTATTAGCAATCAAAAACAAGCCATTCAATATTTAAAGTCATCAGGTATGATTTAAGCAGGATTACATTCCTGCTTCTTTTTGATTAATGGCTTGTCTGGCCAGCTGATCAGCACCTGCATTTTGAGAGCTAGGGACCCACTTTATAAAAAATAACTCAAATTGACTGGACAATTTGAGGGCTTCTTCCAGTAAAGGAGCAAACGCTTTATTTTTAACGTATTCTTGGTTCATTGCGCGGTCTACTAGCTGAGAGTCCGTTCGAAAAGATACGCTCGTATACTTTTTTTCTAAACAAATTTTTAATGCATGAAGAAGTGCATGGTACTCTGCTTCATGATTCGTCATTATCCCAAGAGCAATAGCGTAACGATGATGTTCACCATTTCCTTTAATTAAAATACCAGCTCCAGAAGGACCAGGGTTGCCAGCAGTGGCTCCGTCTATATAAACTTCAATCATCATACAGCCTCCTTGTTAAAACAATATAAGCTTAAACCATGTTTTTTCATCAATAGTATTGTATCATAAGTACTTCAGCTATTTTATATTAGCACGTATAAACGCTAAAATCCGCTTATTAGGTAAGAAAACTGTCATGAAAAGACATAATAGAAGATAAAATACAAAAAAGCAGAAAAAGTGTTGAATTCAAAATTGCTGATGAAAGGAATGCTCGTTATGAATTTCCAAATTGAATGGCATTATAAATCCTCGAAACATAAACAGTTAATTTTCACATCCGATTTCACAGATGCGAATGAGGCGCTAATGATTGTGGGTGATTTAGAAAAAACAGGTCGAACGAAGGAAATTTTTCTACTTGATGAGCAACAGCAAAAATGGACTGTAAAAGAAGCGAAAAAGCTCTTACAGGAAGTACAGACAGAGCCTCACGATATTGTGGCATATTTTGACGGAGGCTATGAGCATGATACGCTCTTAGCGGGGCTTGGGGTTGTGATTTATTTTAAACAGAACAACAACTCTTACCGAATACGACGCAACTCAAGGTTGCAAGAGATTGAATCAAATAATGAGGCAGAGTATGCTGCTTTTTATTATTTAATACAAGTGCTTGAGGAACTTGGTGTTCATCATATACCTGTAACGTTTAGAGGTGACTCTCAGGTTGTATTAAATCAGCTGGCTGGGGAGTGGCCCTGTTTCGAAGAAGAGTTTAATCGGTACTTAGATCGAATAGAAGATAAAATGCAGGAACTTGGTATCCGACCCGTATATGAGCCTATTTCAAGGAAGGAAAATGAAGAGGCTGACCAGCTTGCTACTCAAGCTCTTCAAGGGATACCAATTGCTAGCAGGAAGCAAGTGTAACACACAGAACGAAATGGAGATGAACGAGAGTGGAACGTAAACAATTATTAGAAGAAGTAACGGAGTTATTGGATTACTACTGTAGTGATTGTTTTGTAAAAAAAACGTTTAATAAAGAAAAGGGCAAAACATACGCTCAGACGTTTTGTATTAAAGAGTGTACCGTAGGAGAAAAAATTAAGCAGTATGGAGATTTGCTGACTAAAAAGTAAGCGTGTATAATTTGCCGGCAGCAGCTTCATTCTATCCATATGGAGGTGTTCTTTCAATGGATAAGTTTTCAAATGAAGAAGTAACAACAGGATATAATGATTTAAAGCAAGTAGAAGTGTCTATTCAATCTGCTCAAAAGATGATTGGGACAGCTACGATGAGTATGAGTCCCCAGCAGCTTGAAGAGGCAACGAATGCGCTTAATGATGCAAAAGCACAGCTTCAATCTGCCAAAGCTCATGGCACAGGAGTAGACGAGCAATTTCTTCAGCAGTGCATGCAGTCTATTCAAACATGTGAACAGCAGCTTACTGAGGCCAAACGCTAGGTATAACAAAAAAGAGACTCGGAAAAGAGTCTCTTTTACTATAAAATAAAAAGATCTATTTATGATAGCTTAGTGACATTAGCGGCTTGCGGGCCTCTATTGCCTTCTACAATTTCAAAAGATACCTCTTGGCCTTCTTCCAAGGATTTATAACCTTCGCTTTGGATGGCAGAAAAATGTACAAACACGTCGCTGCCGCCTTCAACTTCAATAAAGCCATAGCCTTTTTCATTGTTGAACCATTTTACTTTACCATTTTGCATAACTTGAATCCCCCTAGTACTGTGCAGCCTCATGCTGCTGAAACTCGAATTATCATTTCCAATAGAGGTAAATGATTGTTTATATTATATAATAAGAAGAAATAAAATTTCAACATTAAAATTTAACTTTTCTGAAAATTTAATTTTTATTTAACGTGGACGTAGTACAATTATAACTAAAAAAATTTCTTATGAGATGAAAAATAACTGAAAATTTAGTTTATAATAAAAGTATAGTCAGCATAATTTTAAAGCGGTGATAAGGAGTGGGTCGTGTATGTATCGTACACAAGTAAATGGAAAAGAAATCATTTTGTTATTTTCAACGCTCGAAGCAGCAAAGAGCCGCAGCAACCTAGAGAAAGAGCAAATTTATAAGCGCGTATTGCATTTAAATGAGCAGCTGCTAATGTTTCAAAATGGAACAAGCTTCACCATTGGCGATCCGTTAGGATTAATTGTAGCTCAAGTGAAAAAAAGTGATTTGACAACCATATATATCGAACATATCATTGATAAACAGTTTATGTATGATGGAGATGGTCATCGAGGTGAAGTAGTGTAACAAGATGACACCTATATATGAAGAAGCGTACGGAGATACTCGTACGCTTCTTCATATATAGGATTAAAAATATGCGATTTTACAAGTATTAACAGGAATAAATAACAAAGTTCAATAAATTAAAGAAGAACAGTGAAACCATGAATAGCAATCACCTTTTTAGCTAAAAAATATAGATACACATCATCTTATGTAATGAGATAGTTAAGCTTTAAAATCAATGAACACGAGAGGTTTTATAAAGCTTAAATTGAAAAACGTGTGATTGTGACGTTAATTAGAAGTAAGGTTTGGAGGACGCTATGGAAAGTAGAAAAAAATTGGATTTACTTGCTCTTGCTTCTGTGCCACTTATCATGACCCTCGGAAATTCAATGTTAATTCCGGTATTGCCGGTGATTGAAAAACGTCTACAGATAAGCTCGCTGCAGGTATCCATGATTATCACGGTCTACTCAATTTTCGCTATTTTTTTAATCCCGATTGCTGGTTATTTATCAGATCGATTTGGCCGCAAGAAAATTATTATTCCCAGTTTGCTGCTTGCTGCAGCAGGAGGGGCTTTAACAGGCTGGGCTTCATGGCAAATGGCCAATCCTTTCTGGGTTATTTTAATTGGCCGCGCGATTCAAGGAATAGGTTCAGCAGGAGCTATGCCTGTTGTGATGCCTTGTGTAGGAGATATGTTCAAAGACGAGCAAGAAATTACAAAAGGACTAGGTTTAATTGAAACAGCTAATACGTTTGGGAAAGTACTAAGCCCAATACTGGGAGCTTTTTTAGCGGCTATGATTTGGTTTCTTCCTTTTTGGTTCATTCCTATTCTTTGCCTTATTTCGATTCTTTTGGTTATCTTTTTAGTAAAAGTTCCGAAAAATGATAGTTCTTCTGAATCTGAACAAAAAAAGAAAAGTATTACGCAGTTTTTGAAGGATTTGAAGAAAACGCTCAAAGAAAATATTGGATGGCTTATGGCTATTTTTATTTTAGGCGCCATTATTATGCTTGTATTATTCGGTGTTTTATTTTACCTATCGACCATACTAGAGGAGCGTTATCATATTGTGAATACGAAAAAAGGTTTAGTGATGGCTATTCCTTTGCTTGCTTTATCTATTTCTTCTTTTGTGGCGGGGAAAAAAGTTGGAAACAATAAAATCGTTATGAAGTGGTCTGCTTTTTTTGGCTTTTTATTGTTAACGTGTTCTTTCATCATTTTATTTTTTAATACGTCTCTTTTTAGTATTTTACTCACTTTAGTGCTTGGTGGAATTGGAATTGGAGCAGCTCTTCCCAGTCTTGATGCGCTTATTACAGAAGGAATTGAAAAGGAAGAGAGAGGAACCATTACGTCTCTTTACAGTTCGATGCGCTTTGTCGGAGTAGCAGCTGGCCCTCCTCTTTATACATTGCTTATGAAGTGGTCGGACATGGCTGTGTTCCAAACGTCTCTAGGGATTAGTGCAGTAGGTGCCATTTTAGTTTTAAAAGCTATCAAACCAAAACCTGAAGGCGGCGTAAAACTGAAGAAAGCTGAAGTGTGATTTTATGGAGCTGTCTTATGATAAAAGACAGCTCTTTGCTATTTAAAGACCCGTCAATATGCTTAAATTTATATTGTGTCTAGAAAAAATCCTTGAAATTTCTTATACTTCAATTTATAGACAGCAGATGCAATAGTTCTTATTTTATTGAATAAGGTGGTTTTGAATTGAGTATAAATTATCAGAAATTAAAAAGCATGGTGGATCATTATCAAATATTTGATCTTGTAGCGTATATAACAGAAGAAGTACAAAGCCTTCAATCAAAGAGCCTTGCGGGGATTGTGAAAGAATGGTTAACAAACTTACAAACGGAAGAAGAGCTGTACGAGCTTATCCGCTTTTGTGATGAAGCTTTATTAAATCGTTTAAGTCGAATGTTAACGACATATGGCTATCGTCGATTTGGCTCGATTCGAATGGTGACTCTTTATTGTGATGATCTCCTGCGAGAAGGCAAGATACTCGACGCTGATGATAGACTTTCTGTATTAATTTCTCAGCTGGATACGGAATCAGTTAAAGAGGAACAGCTTGAGAAAATCTATTTTTTAAAGGTAAGAATTCTTTTAGAAATGAAACAAGTGGATGAAGCTTCTAAGTGGATGAAACAAGTAACGTCACATAATCAAAAGGGTATGGCTGACAGATGGGGATATTTTTATTTGCAGCTCAACGACAGAATAAAAGCTGAATCCTGCTTAAAAGAAGGAACGACATATAAAGAGAATGGAGATTTTTGCTATGCAATGCTCGCAGACTTATATGCGTATGAAGGGAAGCATAAACAATCGCTTGAAACAATTAACGAGGCTATTGTCCGCTATCCACAGCTTCCGTCTTTATATATGGATAAAGTGATGCGATTAAAAGATTTAAAAGAGTATTCTCTCTTGCTTGAAACCATTGAATTTATCAACTCAAAGTTACCCTATCACGATTATCAAGATTTTTTTACGCTGCTGCGCGCCGACATTTATTTTGAGCAGCAGCAGCAATCTCAGCTTACGCATCTGCTCTCGACTAAGCGATGTTTAAAAGATTCACCCTACCAAAAATTAATCGGAAAGCATACAGACGATAGAATCAGTACAATCAAGCTTCCTATTGTACCAATTGTTCAAAAAGATAATTATTGCGTGCCAGCCAGTATGAGTATGATGTTAAGGCTTTTACATACCGAAAAAACACAGGATGAGATTGGAACGCGTATTTACGGAGGCTTAGGATCCAAACTGTCAACTGCGGTGAGCTACTTTGAATCTCTTGGCTTTGCAGCGATGTTTTTTACAGGCACAGTTGAACAGTTTAAAGAACTATTAGACAAAGGGCTGCCTATTTTGGTCAGTCTGGAATTTGAACAAGCTTCCCACGTTCAAGTTGTATTTGGCTATGATGATGAACTTGAACTTTTTCATGTACAGGATGCTAATTTTCTAAGTCCAACGTATGTAGAATATAAAAATTTTGATCAGCATTACGCTAATTCGGGGTTTTTATCAATTGTTGCTTCTAAAGCGGCAGCGGATCTCGCTTCACTTTCTAAAGAGCAAGATGTGTTTATTCGTCAGCTGTATGACTTAATCGAACTAGTTGAAGCGGATGAAGAGGCACACATTAACGATCTCGTTTCTTTATTAAAAGCAAATGAGCATGTTCCATTTGCCTCTATTTACAGTATGAAGCATTTGTACAGAAAAGAGCATGAAGCCTATATTCGTACGTGTATTAATCATGTGTTAGAGAAATATAGCAATCACGATTATCTTAAGCTTCACGCCGCATATGCCTTTTTTAAACTTGACGACAGTAAGGCAGCATCTTCCTTGTTACACCACGTAGATAACAAAAAGCATAGCTCTTTTTATCACTATCTTAAAGGAAGAATTGCGCTGGATGAAGAGAAATATGATGAGGCTGTTGAAGCACTGCGCAGCTCGCTGCAATTAGACGTAGAGCAGCACTTGAACTGGAGCTATTTAGCACTTGCATATATGTACAAAGGAAACCTCGAAAAGGCTTTTGAATGCTCGACTATTTCCTTAAATATGTATGGCGATGAATCTTATACACAAATGAATCACGGACTTATTTTAATGGAGAAAGAAAGATACGCAGAAGCCAGAAATCTTTTCGACGCGTTATTAAAAGAAAACCCAAAAGATGCGCACAGCTGGTTTGAAAGAGCCCGTTGTGATGAACATTTAAAAAAGTTTCGTAAAGCTTACCGGGGATTTCAAGTAGCTAAACAGCTTTTGCCCACTGTCCCTTATCCATATCTTTCGATAGCTGATTTGCTACAATATCAACTAGAAAAAACAGACGAAGCTGAAAGCTATCTCAAAGAAGGCATGAAGCATCTCCCGAGCGACATGACAATTCGAGGAAGACTAGGCGATTTATACGTCGCGAATCAAAGGTACGAAGAAGCTATTGCTCTGTATAAAGAAGGCTTAAAAATAGAAGAAGATGCCCTTATGTATTTGGGCTTATCTTATGCGTATCTAGAAACAGATGAACATTTAACGGCCGTTGATACGCTCACGCTTATTGCGCAGAAGTTTTCATCGAACAGCGACGTCATGTTGGATGCAGGCAGCATGCTTTTAGATGCAGCAAAAGAGAAGAAGCTAGACAGCCAAACGATAGAGTTTGGATTTGCTCTTTATGAAGAAGGAATTCATTTTGCTCAAACAGCGCTAGATGAAGTGTTAGAAGCATATACGAGTTATTTAGAAGACACGGCTTTACTGACTCGTGGAATTAAGTTCTTAACTGCAGAACATCAAGAGCACCCTAATGAGATTTTGTACATGTGCTATTTAGGTATATTATACGAACAAGCCAAGCAGCTAACAAAAAGTGAGAAACTTTATCAGCAAGCGCTTCGTATCAAGCAAGATGCTTTGCCATATTATCGGTTAGGTGAAATATATCAATCAATGAATCGCATCACTGAAGCAAAAGAGGCCTTCCAAAAATGCTTAACTCTTGATAAAACATTTGAAGCCGCTTGTATGAAGCTTGCCGAAATGGCTTGTGAAGAACAAAATCGAACGGCTGAAAGGAATTGGCTGCTTCAATGGATACAGCTGAATCCTATGGAAGTAAACGTTGAGCACGCAGCTTCACTTTGTGAAACAGAGAAAGAGTATGAAGAGCTGTTAGAGGTATTAAAAAGCGTAGAGGAAATTGTGCTGCCCCAATGGCTCGCTGACAGCCAAGCTCATGTGTATCGCCTAAAAGGAGACATTTCACAGGCTGAAACGTATTTAGAGAAGGCGCTTGAACTAGATCCACAGAATCTTGTTATTCGCCATCATCAGGCAAAATGGCTCATCATAGAGCATAGATATGAAGAAGCTAGAACAATTCTTACAGAGCTACTAAGTGAGGATCCGGAAGATTACGCTCTATTTCAAACGTTCATGTCTAGCTTTCCAAATGGAAAAAAACTGTCCGGGCTTACGGCAAATTTAAAAAAGATAAAAATGGAAAAACGAAGCAAAAGCATGCTGTTTAAAAACGCAGCGGAGGCTTTAAATGAGTATGCCGATTCGATCGTAGAAGAGCAGCAAGGATCTATCTTCAAACGAAGCTTAGCAAAGTTCAAAGCAAAAGCAAAAACGGTTACGCTACTTGGCTTAACGATTGAACTGTATGAACTGGCTATAAAAACGGATCGGAATAATAAAGAGGCTGTGCATGCATTTGCGGCTTTTTACGAAGAGAAAGGATTGATTGAAGATAGCATCACCGTGCTGAAAAAATCGCTGCATCAAAGCTGGGATTTTGATGTTGCCTATCATTTAGCCAATATACTCGTTAATATCCATGAAAATGAACAGGCTGCACATGAAGCGCTAAACTTAGTTCAAAAACTTCTTGAACAGCAGCCATATCATATAGATTTGCAGATATACCGAGCATTTATTTTGAGTAGCCTTGAAGAGGTAGAAAAATCGGAGGCAGCTTTTCAAGAATTACTTCAGCAGGAGATTTATCAGCCTGACATATATGCAGGACTAGCAAAACTGTATAATAAAACGGAACGTTATCATGAAACTGTTCAGCTTCTTCAAAAAGCAATTGAACAGCGTCAAGAGTATGAAGGGATGTATACCGATTTAGGTATCGCATATCATTTAGAAGGTGAAACGGAAGCAGCAGCTTCGCTTATGATAACCAGAGTAGAAAGTGGAGACGAAGATCTTTTTATTCGCTATAACTTGGCATGCTATCTAGCTGTTCTTGGAAAAACTGCTTCTGCTCAGGAAGAGTTGGATTATGTTTTAGCGCACGATGAAACGGGAGAATTTTATGAAATGGCTATGGAAGACGATGAACTAAAAGGATTAACGGTAAGAAGGTAAAAAAAAGAAGCTGGGTTTCAGCTTCTTTTTTTATCCCTCTTTTGCACCTTGTCTTTTCAAAGAAATGGATTCGGAAATTTCCAGTGTAAGAATGATAATGGTGCCAAGAACTAATCCGTTGCTTAAAAACGTAGTAACTAAAGGAGGCAGTGTTGAAAAAGCTTGAGAAGGCAAAAACATAACCCCTATCCCCGACAGCAACGCAATACCGGCTTTTTTCATTGCTTTTTCGGGCTGTTTGGCATGCTTGAATTCTCCAATTCCAAGAGCCATCATACCTGTAAAAACAGGAAAGATTGCCGCGTATCCGACGGCAGGAGGAAGAGCGGACATAATGGACGTTAAAGGAGTAAAGATACTCAGAAAAAGCAAAAGACACGATGCTACAATAAAAGGAACTCGGCTATAAAGATTTGTAGCTGAAATAAACCCACCGGAACCTGAAATAGGAACGGCACCGACACCTGAAAACAATCCTCCAAGCAGCTGACTTATACCCGAAACCATCCCGGAACGCTTAATATTGTCTTTTTCAATTTTTTCTCCTTTGTGCTTATAAACAGACTCAACAACACGAATAGAAGCGAGCATGTTTGTAATTAAAATGAGCGTCACAAAAAAAGCAGTAACAACCATATTCCATTCAACGCGAGGAGCTCCAAATACGAACACTTTAGGTATGTAAAATAACTGCGCCTGAAACTCGATAGGTTTAGCTAACCCTAGTATTGCAAATACTCCCCAGCCTACACCAATACTAATAATAATGCTAAGCTTATTTAACGTCCGGTGCGATAATAAATAAAAAGTCAGCAGCAAAATCGCAGCTGAAGCCAGCGCAATTGGAAGTTTAATAGCTGAATTCATTTCTGTAATGCCAAACATTCCTTTTAAAAAGGAACCGCTTAGCTGCGTCACTAATAAAATTAAATATGTACCGGTAACTGTCGGGGTAAAGTATTTTGCTAGTTTATCAATGAGACCAAGCAGGCTCATCAAAATAGCAATTATCCCGCTTATAAGGAGGGTGAACTGCAGCACGCGGAGCGTTTCAGAGTGAGAACCAAACAGAACGGTTCCAAGGCTCGCATACAGAGAAAAGACGCCCCACCAAACGCCAGCTGGCCCTTCCATGATTGGGTATTTATGCCCTATAAATACCTGCAAGAGCCCGGATAAAGCTAAAATAAATAACGTTCGCTGTAAAAATTGAATAGAATCCGCTGCGTTTAAATGAAACTGAGAAGCAATTACAATAGGAACAATCATACTATTAGAAATCATAAATAAAAACCATTGTAGTGAAGCAATGGAAACTCGAAACATTCTTAACACCTCAATTAATGCCGACGAGCGGCTGAATGAACCAACAGGCTGCTCTATTATTTTACCATGGGATTTCCAATTTGTAAGCGATATCTTGTTAAAAGGAAGATGAATAAAGTGTCAAAAAATTCAATATATTGTTGTAAAAAGAAGAAAGATAATTTATAATTTTCTTACAATTATAAATTATAAACATAAGAATAATTTATAATGAACTGACTAACAGTCAAGGAAGGAGGAGGAATAAGACAAATGAAACTATACCTGTCGGTTGATATGGAAGGAATTACGGGACTCGTCGATCACACAAATGTTCTGCGACAGAAAGAAAATTATGAAAGAAGCCGCAAAATAATGACGGATGAAGCAAATGCAGTAATTTATGCAGGATTTAGAGAAAAGTGCTCAGAAGTTGTGGTAAATGACAGTCATTCGAGTATGAATAATCTCCTTGTTGAACGGCTTCATCCAGAAACTCAGCTTATTTCAGGGAGCGTAAAACCATATTCAATGGTACAGGGATTAGATCAGACTTTTGATGGTGCTATGTTTCTAGGGTATCATGCTAAAGCATCCATGCCTGGTGTCATGTCTCATTCAATGATATTTGGTGCTCGCAATATGTACATAGACGATACGAATATTGGAGAGTTAGGCTTCAACGCATACGTCGCAGGCTATTACGGCGTGCCAGTTTTAATGGTAGCCGGTGATGACCAAACGGCGCTGGAAGCACAGCAGCTTATTCCAAACGTGACGACCGCTATCGTCAAACAGGCCATTTCACGTTCTGCAGCCAAAACATTAACCCCTAAGAAAGCAGAACAATTACTTCAAGAAAAAACAGCCGCAGCTATTCAACACAAACACCTTGTTAAACCTTTAAATCCACCTAAACATCCAACCTTACGAATAGAATTTGCAAATTATGGTCAAGCAGAGTGGGCGCATTTAATGCCGGGAACAGAAATTGAGCCTGGAACGACGACCGTTCGGTTTCAAGCAAAAGATATTTTAGAAGCTTATCAGGCCATGCTTGTTATGACTGAATTAGCTACGCGCACAACATTCTGTTAGAAGGTGGGATAAAGGTGAAAAGTTATATTTTGAAACGATTTTTATCCATGCTTGTTACGCTGTGGGTAATTGTGACCTTAACCTTCTTTTTAATGCATTCGATTCCTGGATCTCCATTTAATGAAGAACGAGCGACAAGCGATGCAGTTCAAAAAAACCTGGAATCATTTTATCACTTAGATGAGCCGCTAGCTGTGCAATATATTCTTTATTTAAAATCCATTGTTACCTTTGACTTTGGTCCTTCCATTAAACAGCCGTCTCAAACGGTTAACGACCTTTTAGGAAGAGGGTTTCCCGTGTCATTTGAACTTGGAATGGTGACGTTAATTCTTGCGGTGATTTCCGGTATTACACTAGGCATTATCGCTGCTCTTAGAAGGAATGGAATAATTGATTACATGGCGATGAGCATAGCAGTTATCGGATTGTCGGTTCCAAATTTTGTTATGGCCACGTTGTTAATTCAACAGCTTTCTGTCAATTTAAAAATTTTACCTGCCGCTACGTGGACAAGCCCTTTACATATGATTCTTCCGACTCTAGCTCTTGCCACAGGTCCTATGGCTATTATTGCACGTTTGACTCGCTCAAGCATGATAGAAGTACTAACTCAAGATTATATTCGAACAGCGCGTGCAAAAGGGCTTTCGCCAGTAAAAATTGTATTTAAGCATGCGCTTAGAAATGCTTTAATGCCCGTTATAACAGTTCTTGGAACGATTGCAGCCAGCGTATTAACCGGCACATTTGTTATTGAACAAATCTTTGCTATTCCTGGCATGGGAAAATATTTTGTGGACAGTATTAATACGAGAGACTACCCGGTAATTATGGGCACGACGGTCTTTTACAGTTCGATTCTCATCATTATGCTTTTTTTAGTAGACATTGCTTACGGAATACTTGATCCACGAATCAAACTGTATAAGAAGGAGGGATAACGTGCTGGAAAAACAGGAGTATAAGCAAATTCCTGATGAGTGGTTTGTGCCAAAGAAAAAAAAGAAATCTGAAGCTGAAGCAGTTGTAAGGCCGAGTCTTTCTTATTGGCATGATGCTTGGCGCAGGCTTGTAAAAAACAAGTTGGCCATGCTGGGTCTCTTTTTTTTAGTCATTCTCGTTGTGATGGCTATATTCGGTCCTATGTTTTCACCCTACAGTGTAACGAAAGCTTCTTTTACAGAGCAAAACCTTCCTCCTTCAGCTAGTCATTGGTTTGGAACGGATGACTTAGGCAGAGATATGTACACTCGGACATGGTATGGAGCTAGAATCTCTTTATTTGTAGGACTGATGGCAGCGCTTATTGATTTTATCATCGGTGTCATTTACGGGGGATTCTCAGGCTACAAAGGCGGAAAAACAGATAATGTCATGATGCGCGTAATTGAAATTTTATACGGTCTTCCTTATTTATTAGTGGTGATTTTACTAATGGTAGTCATGGGCCCCGGGCTTTCTACGATTATTGTGGCACTTTCCGTTACAGGTTGGATCGGGATGGCGAGAATTGTACGGGGGCAAGTATTGCAAATAAAAAACTATGAATACGTGCTTGCATCCAAAACGTTTGGAACAAAAACTAGTCGTATCATTAAGCGAAACCTGCTTCCAAATACGATGGGGCCGATTATCGTTCAAATGACACTAACCGTACCAACTGCCATTTTTGCTGAAGCTTTTTTAAGCTTTTTAGGGCTGGGTGTACAGGCTCCTTATGCCAGCTGGGGAGTAATGGCAAACGATGGTTTATCAACGATTCTATCAGGCTATTGGTGGCGTTTGTTTTTTCCCGCTTTTTTTATTTCTCTTACCATGTTTGCTTTTAATGTCCTTGGAGACGGACTGCAAGATGCACTTGATCCGAAATTAAGGAGGTAAGCAAATGGAAAAAATGATCCAAATCAAAAACTTACACGTACAGTTTTCAACTTACGGAGGGCGAGTTCAAGCTGTAAGAGGCGTTAGTTTTGATTTACATAAAGGAGAAACACTAGCGATTGTCGGAGAGTCAGGGTGCGGAAAAAGCGTAACATCTCAAAGTATTATGAGGTTAATTCCGACACCTCCGGGCAGGATCACAAGCGGATCTATTTTATTTAAAGGCCAGGATTTAACGAAACTATCAGAAAAGAAAATGCGAGACATTCGAGGCGCTGATATTTCGATGATTTTTCAGGATCCTATGACTGCGCTTAACCCAACTCTTCGCGTAGGTGAGCAAATTGCAGAAAATATTATGCAACATGAAAACATTTCAAAAGAAAAAGCCAAAGAAAAAGCATTTGAAATGCTGGAGCTAGTCGGAATTCCAAATCCTAAAGAACGCCTAAAGCAATATCCTCATGAATTTAGCGGGGGAATGAGACAGCGTATTGTCATTGCAATGGCTCTTGTATGCAATCCCGAAGTGCTCATTGCTGATGAACCTACCACAGCTCTTGACGTCACGATACAAGCGCAGATTTTAGAATTGTTTAAGGATATTCAGCAGAAAACGGATGTCTCTATTGTTTTAATTACCCATGATTTAGGTGTAGTTGCTCAGGTAGCTGACCGTGTTGCCGTAATGTATGCAGGAAAGATTGTAGAAATTGGAACAAGAAGAGACATCTTTTATACGCCGCAGCATCCGTATACAAAAGGATTGCTGCGTTCAGTTCCTCGGTTAGATTTATACGAAAGTGAACTTGTGCCTATTGCAGGATCACCTCCCGATTTATTTGCACCTCCATCCGGATGTTCGTTCGCACCTCGCTGTCCTTACGTAATGGAAGTGTGTGACCGCATGTATCCTGCGTCGACAAAGCTGAAAGAAAGTCACCAAGTGCACTGCTGGCTTCAAGATGAGAGAGCCCAAAAATTTGTAACAACTATAAGCTAGATTTATAGATGAATAGAGAACTTATGAAAGAGGGGGAAATGATGAAAAAAATAGGGTCTTTACTAATGATGTGTGTACTTATATTTGCACTTGCTGCCTGTACGGCCACAAAAGATTCAGGCGCGGAGCCAGAAAAGAAAAGCAGTACAGCAAAAGAAGACGGTAAGGTCCTTTATATGAATAATGGCGCAGAACCTACGTCTTTTGATCCACCTATTGGATTTGATTCATATTCATGGAATATGCTTAATAACTTAATGGAAGGGCTGACTCGTTTAGGAAAAAGCGATGAGCCTGAAGGAGCAATGGCCGAGAAATGGGATATCTCTGAGGACAAAAAGGTCTATACGTTTCATTTACGAAAAGATGCTAAATGGTCAAATGGAGATGACGTGAAAGCAAGTGATTTCGTATTTGCTTGGAAGAGGCTGTTAGATCCTAAGACGGGTTCTCCAGCGGCATTTTTAGGTTATTTCATCCAAGGTGGAGAAGAATTTAATACGGGTAAAGGTAGTGCTGATCAAGTAGGGGTAAAAGCGCTAGATGACAAAACCTTTGAAGTTACGCTTAAAAGCCCTCAAGCCTATTTCTTAAGCGTAGTTTCCAATCCAGCGTTCTTCCCAATTAATGAAAAAGTAGCAACAAAAAATCCGAAATGGTTTGCAGAAGCAGATTCGTTTGTTGCTAATGGTCCCTTCAAATTAACTCAATGGAAGCATAACAGTAATCTAGTCATGGAAAGAAACGATCAGTATTGGGACGCTGAAAATGTAAAGCTCGACAAGGTAAAATGGGTAATTGTTGAAAATACAAACACAGAATATCAAATGTATCAAAATGGAGAACTAGATGTTTCTGAAATTCCATCGGATTTAAGTGAAAAGCTGCTGAAAGATGGAGATGTTCATATCGAAGACCAAGCGGGAACTTACTTCTATCGCTTTAACTTAGATAAAGAGCCCTTTCAAAACAAAAATATCCGTAAAGCATTTGCAATGGCTGTAGATCAAGATCAAATTGTTAATTTTGTTACAAAGAATAAAGAAAAACCAGCTCGTGGGTTCGTATCTTATGGATTTAAAGATGCAGATGGAAAGGATTTCCGCAAAACGGGCGGCGACTTATTAAAAACAGATGGCAAAGAAGCAAAAGCACTTCTGAAAAAAGGAATGAAAGAAGAAGGATATAAAAAGCTGCCAGCTATTACGCTAACATACAGTACAGACGATACGCATAAAAAAATAGCAGAAGCACTGCAGCAAATGTTCAAAGAAAATCTAGGCGTAGATGTGAAGCTTGCCAATATGGAATGGAATGTTTTCCAAGAAGAACAAAAAGCGTTAAAGTTTCAGCTGTCACGAAGTTCATTTTTAGCTGATTATGCAGATCCAATTAACTTTTTAGAGAGCTTCCAGACGGGTCATTCAATGAACCGTACAGCTTGGAGCAATAAAGAATATGATGAGTTAATTAAACAAGCTATGAACGAAACGGATAATAAAAAACGTTTTGAGCTTATGTATAAAGCAGAAGGTATTTTATTTGATGAGATGCCGATCATTCCTATCCATTTCTACAACTATGTGTTTTTAATCAAAGATAACGTATCTGGAATTGTTCGTCATCCTGTTGGCTATTTAGATTTGAAGTGGGCAGATAAACAGTAAAGTGGAACTTTTCGTCAGAGGGGATTTCAATTCCCTTCTGACCCAAGTTTCACTTTCTTCATTTCTTTACACAAAAGGAGTGTAACAAATGATAAAACCAAAACCATTACAAAAAGGTGATACAGTAGCTGTTATTGCACCTGCTAGTCCGCCTAATCAGCACAATCTAAAAAAAGGAATAGAATATTTAAGGGAAATAGGATTAAACGTAGTAACAGGCGCGCATTTATATAAAAAAAACGGGTACTTGGCAGGGACTGATGAACAGCGAGCAGCCGATATACATGCGATGTTTGCCAATAAGGAAGTAAAGGCAATTATCTGTGCATGCGGAGGGTACGGGACTGCTAGGCTTGCCTCGCAATTAAACTACGATTTAATTAAGCGAAACCCAAAGGTTTTTTGGGGGTATAGCGATATTACGTTTTTACATACGGCTATTCATCAGCGCACAGGTTTGGTTACCTTTCACGGGCCAATGCTTTCGTCGGATCTCGGAAAAGAAGATGTTCATATAGAGACGAAGCAAGCTTTTTATCAATTATTTTCTCACCGTTCTTTGTGCTATACGGATCAAATTAGTCCGCTCGACACTATTTGTGAAGGAGAAGCAACTGGTCAGCTGATAGGAGGAAATCTTACTTTGCTGGTAAGCACGCTTGGCACTCCATTTGAACTAGATACAAAAAATCGAATTTTATTTATTGAAGATATTGATGAAGAGCCGTATGAAATTGACCGCATGATGACACAGCTGTATATGGCCAATAAACTGCAGGATGCAGCGGGAATTATTATCGGAGATTTTCATAACTGCTATCCTAAAAAACGTAAGGAGTCGCTTTCATTAGAAGAGGCATTAACAAGTTACCTGACTTCTTTAAAAAAGCCTGTTATGAGAGGGTTTCGCATCGGGCATTGCTCTCCTCAAACAGCTGTGGCGATTGGAAGCTATGCCACGATGTCGACTTATGAACGAATGGTGGAATTTGAATCCGGTATTACATTACCAAAAGATAAAGTCGAACGCTGAAGGTTAAACCTGCGGGGAGGATAAATAAGTGATGGATAAAAAAGCGTATTACGTTTGTGTAGCTGTGGCGACTGTTTGGACTTCCTATGACTCTAGCAGAGAAATAGATGACAATGCAATAAGTTTCCCAGTAAAACTGGATAAATGGCTAGAACAATTAACGTATACACGCCGGTTGGAGCTTTGTGAGAAAAATTTAGTTCAAACGCAGCTGTTACTAGGAGAAGAAGTATATGTAACGGAAATGAAAGGTAAATGGGCAAAAATCGTTATTCCTTCTCAGTTTTCTTCTAAAGATGAAAGAGGATATCCCGGGTGGGTTCCTTTCCACCAACTGATTTCTCAAGCCGAATATTTTCCATTGAATAAACCAACGGCAGTGGTATCAGCAACGATTGCGACCCTGCACCTAGCGGAAGAAGCCTTGCAAATTAGTTATCAAACGCAGCTGCCTCTTTTAAAAGAAGATAAAGAATGGCTACAAGTTCAAACGCCGGTTGGCAGTGGGAGAATAAAACGTCAAGATGCTGTTGTAATAGAGGATAGAAACCGTAAAGTAAAAGGAACTGGGGATATGATTATTGCAGCAGGAGAACAGTTTTTGAATCTTCCATATTTATGGGGTGGCATGAGTGCCTGGGGATATGATTGTTCCGGGTTTGCCTATGCTACTCATAAAGCAAACGGATATCTTATTCCAAGAGATGCAACCGATCAAGCAAGGCAAGGAAAAGAAGTAGGGTTAGCCTCTATTCAACCTGGAGATTTGCTGTTTTTCGCTCATGAAAAAGGTGAAGGGGCTATCCACCATGTTGGTATTTATTATGGTAAAGGAAAAATGCTTCATTCACCTAAAACAGGTAAAACCGTTGAACTGATTGAATTAAAAGGAACGCTTTATGAAGAAGAGCTGTGCGCAGCCCGGCGCTATTATTAGGAGGTGGCAGTTATGGCAACGAAGCATTTGTTAGAAGTAAAGCAGCTGAGCAAATATTTTTCGATTACGAATAAGCAGGTTTTGAAAGCAGTAGACGGCGTGTCTTTTCATATTTCAAAAGGAGAAACCTTTGGACTTGTTGGTGAATCCGGCTGCGGAAAATCAACTGCCGGGCGAACAATCATTGGATTGTATAACCGTACATCAGGAGAGGTGCTTTATAAAGGGAAAAACGTGCATGAGCTATCAGAGAAAGAAAAATTTGCTTTTCATCGTAATATGCAAATGATTTTTCAAGATCCATATGCTTCACTAAACCCTCGTTCTACCGTGAAGGAGATTATCTCAGAACCAATGGAGGTTCACGGACTTTATTCGAATAAAAAAGAGATGCTGAACCGCGTGTATGAGTTGCTAGAAGATGTCGGGCTAAATCGTGATCATGCCAATCGCTATCCTCATGAATTCAGCGGCGGGCAGCGCCAGCGTATAGGGATTGCAAGAGCTTTAGCACTAAATCCAGAATGCATTATTGCAGACGAACCTATTTCTGCTTTAGATGTGTCTGTACAGGCTCAAGTAGTTAATTTATTAAAAAAACTCCAAAAAGAAAAAGGATTAACTTATTTATTTATTGCACATGACTTGTCGATGGTAAAGCATATAAGCAATCGTATTGGAGTTATGTATTTAGGGCATTTAGTAGAATTAACAACAAGTTCGGAGCTGTATCAAAAACCGCTTCACCCTTACACTCAAGCTCTACTGTCAGCTATTCCTATCCCTGATCCTGACGTTGAGGATAATCGGAAGCGGATTGTTCTTAAAGGAGAATTACCGAGTCCAATTAACCCGCCCTCTGGCTGCGTGTTTAATACGCGCTGTCCTCTTGCAGTAGCAGCCTGTAAGACTCAAAAGCCAGAGTGGCAGGAAGTTGAAGACAATCACTTTGTAGCCTGTCACTTATACAATCAAAAGATAATGAGTAACAACTATATTGAAACAGCTGCGACAAAATGATGGAAAGAGCGAGAATGAAAATAGAAGATGCAGTTACTACATGGAAGCGGAGTAATAATGGACTTATACGTATTCATATTGAAGGAAAAGAATCCATACAGATTAATTCTTTTATCCAACAACGAGCAGCAAGTACAATCAAGCTGCTGCTTGCAATAGAAGCGTTTCGTCAAATTGATGAGGGCATCTTGGCTTTAACATCTGTCATTCAAAGAATGGAAAAAAACACGGTTGGTGGAGCAGGTGTACTTAGAGCTCTTCCGCGGTTAACACATATTAAAGTGGAAGAGCTGCTTACCCTTATGATAATTGTTTCTGACAACACAGCTACAAATGAGCTCATTTCTTTAGTAGGATTTGAAAAAATTAACGAATGTGCTAAAAATCTAGGATTAAAGAAAACTGTTTTAAACCGCTATATGATGGACGAAATCGCTGTTGAAAAAGGGATTGATAATTATACGTGTGCCTCTGACGTAGTAAAGTGTTTAAGGGAAATATATGAAGGAAACCTTTTGCAAAAATCTAGTCGCGAAAAAATAATGAGAATGTTAGAAATGCAGCAGTTTCAGCATAAGCTTCCAGCACGTATAGGATCAGCGTTTCAAGCTGCGAATAAGACTGGAGAACTACAGGGAGCAGAACATGATAGTGCTATTCTCATGCGAGGTAACGAAACGTATTATGCCGTTGTTTTGATAGATGGACTAAGTGACAATGAACAGGGAAGGAGATTAATTGCTGATATTGGATACCTTCTGTCATCTAACATCTAAAAATCTTTTGACCATATACTTCAATAAGCGAGATTGGTTTGCTCCCTTTTATTTAATGTCTTCTATCAAAGAAAAACTCACATTTACTAATAATAAATGCTTGTCTTCTCAGATTTTGGCGAGGCCGTTGTTTGCTGTGCTGGATTTGTGCTAGTAATAGATAAACATGTTCTTTTTCATGAAATTTTATGAAAAAATAATGATAAATCATTCATCCTATACCAACTTATTCGTATTTTTTATATAATAGAATAATAGTATATATTTTAAACGAATAGTGAATGTCTATGCAAAGCAGCAAGGAGCATGAAATTATTCGATTCATAAATGGTGGTGTATGTATGGCAAACGAACATGTAATGATAGATATTATAAAAGCATTTAAACGCAATTCAACTGAATCCATTGCCATGGATTTAATTAAGGAAGTGCGAGGGACATTTAGTCCATTACCTAAATATATAGCGGATTTAATTGATGAGCTGAGAAAATTAAATTTAAAAGACGAAGTGATCAGTGTAATCTTGTATCAATCTGTATATGTGGCAGATCATCAATTTAATATTAAAGATACCATTACCAATCGTCAGTTTGTAAAAGATACGATTGAAATGGGCAGAAGATGGGTGCATCAGTACGGCCGAATTGAAACAGTAGAAGAAGCAATTCATATTGCAGAGCAAGTGTCTACAAAAGAGGACTTGCCTCATCATTTGCAAACAGCAACAATTGACGAAAAAATTACGCTTGAGGTGCAGCTTGATCATCAAACGTATGAAATGTTAAAAAATATAGCGGTTTATTATGATCATCATTCCTATGAACAGTCAATGACTGTAGCAATTAATCGTTTATATACGCAGCTGCGCGATGCACAATCAAAGAATAGTTAAATGTCAAATCTCACATGTTCCGTGCACCATGTGAGATTTTTTAAGATGTGAAAGAGGCGCAGATGAAAATGTCTTGCTCCATCATTCACCAAAAGGAGGGAGAACATAGATGAGGGTATATTTATCTCCTCTTCAAAAAAAAGATGCTTCTAAAGTTTTTGCATATTGGTCGGATGAAGAGGTTACTAGATATATGAATATTGAGCCCTTTACGACGCTTTATCAAGCGGAAAGCATGATTGCACTTCTCCAAAGTTTGACGAAAGAAGGGAAAGCAACACGCTATGCTATTCGATTAAAGACTTCCGATGAGATCATTGGAACCTGCGGTCTAAACCGTATTGATTATGTTAAAAAGCAAGCAGAGATTGGGTATGATTTAGGCAAACCTTTTTGGAAAAAAGGCCTCATGACAGAAGCGCTCTGCCTTTTGCTAGAAAAAGCTTTTGAAGAGTTTCATATACAAGAAATTGAAGCAAAAGTTGATCCTAATAATAAAGATTCAATTACTCTTTTAAAAAAATTTTCGTTTCAACTAGAAGAGGCGTATGAGTCAGATGATTGTACTTGTTTATACACCGTCAACAAGGAAAAAGTGAGCGCGATATTGTCAGGACGTTCAAAAGGTAAGAAGTAAATCAAGCATAAGTTCTGCATAAGTTCTTTTGAAATAGTAAATATTTTTAGGCCTTAACCGATAACAAAGAAAAGAACGAATTGAAGGAAGGTCATGAATGAATCATCATACACATTTACTAGAAGGGACGTACAATGAGTTACTCGTTACACTCTCTTTCCTTATCGCTATTACTGCGGCGTACGCTTCTTTTGGGTTAGCTAATCGTGTGAAAATTTCCCGGGCAAAATTTATTCAGTTTTGGTTAATCAGCGGGGCATTTACATTGGGAATAGGCATTTGGTCAATGCATTTTATCGCCATGCTTGCTTTTCACTTGCCCGTAGATGTTTCATATAATTTATGGTTTGTTCTTCTCTCAATTTTGGGAGCGATAACGGGATGTTATATAGGCCTCTACCTCATTCACAAACAAAAGAAAAGTATAAAAGCACTTATCATTGCAGGGAGCTTTATGGGAGCTGGAATTGTTTTTATGCACTATTTGGGCATGATGGCTATGGAGCCAATTATGATTTCATATGATCCATTTATCGTTTTTCTCTCTATTCTTATTGCTGTTGCTGCTTCTAATACAGCTTTGTGGCTTGGTTTTTATTCAAAGCTAAATGAAGGGAAGCTTACCGTTTTTGCTAAGGTTATTTGTTCTACTATTATGGGCATTGCTATTGCAGGTATGCACTATACGGGCATGCAGGCAGCTTCTTTTTCAGGAATGTCAATATCTGAACACTCAAACGGCTTTGCCTTAAATCCAATATATTTATCCGTCGTTATTGTTTTTTTTATTGTCTGCCTATTTACGGCTGTGTTTTTAACCATTTTTATGGATCGACGCGTACAAAAACAAGAAGTTTTAAAATGGGCTTTTTTTGAATCCGCCCTGGATGCTATTTTGGTAATCGATGAAAAAAGACATGTTTTATCGCTCAATTATGCAGCGGAAACGCTTTTCTCTCTTAAAGCATCAGATGTAATCGGGAGTAATGTTGTTAAGCTGCTGCCCTTCTATGAATTTTCTTCTCTACAAGATGGACGAACTGAGCACTCCCTTTTGATAAGTAATAGAGAAGTTACGGTTGAGATAACGGTGATGGCGGTAGGAATTGAAGAGACGGTTGAGTATATGCTGTATATCCGCAATATGACGCAAGAGCGCGAAGCGGAAAAAACGTTGATTGAAGCAAAAAATCGCTATGAAAACTTGTTTTACTCCTCTCCATTGGCAATTATGGTCCATCGAGAAGAAGAGGTCGTGTCTGTGAATGATGCTATGATTCAGCTTTTAGGAGTAACGGAAGACCAGCTCGTTGGTAAATCGTTATATGATTTCTTTTCATCTGAACAAGTTCCTGATATTAAAAAAGGATTGAAGGCAGTAAAGGATAGAAAAGATGAGCCAAGATCTCCATTAGCTCAGTTGAAAATGTTTAATGCGTTAGGTAAGGAACTCTTCTTAGAAGTAAAATCTACGCTCATTCAAATTAATGGAGAGACGCTTTTTCAGACAGTAACTAGAGATGTAACGGAACAGAAAAAAGCTCAAGAATCGCTTCAATACATGGCTTTTCACGATATGCTAACAGATTTACCAAATCGAAGTATGTTTTCAAGCATTGTAGAGAAATCCATTGATTCAGCAGCTACTTCAGGAAAAAAGCTTCATTTCTTATTTTTAGACCTAGATCGTTTCAAACAGGTAAATGACACGCTTGGTCATCATGCTGGAGATCAGCTTATGCTTCAGGTTGTTGATCGAATGAAGAGCTGCCTAAGAAACCAAGATGTGCTTTCGCGTTTTGGAGGAGATGAGTTTTTAGTTTTACTGCATGATAGGACTGATGAAGAAGTGAAAAAAATCTGTCAATCATTAAATGACTGCTTATCCACTCCTTTTGTAGTGCTATCGAGAGATGTTTATTTAGGGGTAAGCATCGGAGTTAGTTTATTTCCTAAAGATGGAAAGTTGCTTGAAGTGCTAGTTCGCCATGCTGATTTAGCGATGTACGAAGTCAAAAAACAAGGGCGTAATCATTATCTGTTTTATCAAAAAGAAATGCAGGTTCATACTACGCGACGAATGAGAATTGAAGATGGGTTACGCAAGGCTTTTGAGCTGGGCGAAATGGAGCTTCACTATCAGCCGAAAGTCAATATTCAAAGTGGCCATATTGTTGGAGTGGAGGCTTTAATCCGGTGGACTCATGCCGAGATGGGCGTCATTTCTCCCGCAGAATTTATTCCGATTGCTGAAGAAACAGGCGTTATTGTTACACTGACGAAATGGGTATTAAAAAAAGCGTGCCATCAAAATAAGTATTGGCAGCTTCAAGGACTTCCTCCCTTAAAAATGAGTGTGAACATATCAAGCGTTGATTTTGGTACAACTGATTTTGTTGATTATGTGTTAGGTGTCTTGCGTGAAGTAGAGTTAGAATCACGATATTTAGAACTTGAAATTACAGAAAGTGTAACGATGAAGCATGTTGAGCAAACAATCGAAAAGCTACAAATCTTAAAAGATGCAGGAGTATTTATTTCGATTGATGATTTTGGCTCAGGATACTCCTCGTTCAGCTATATTCAGAAGCTACCTATTCATACGCTGAAAATTGACCGGTCTTTTATTAAAGATTTAGATCCTAATACAACGGAAGTATCGATTGTCAGAGCCATTATTACACTAGCCAAAAGTTTGCAGCTATCCGTCGTAGCAGAAGGTGTAGAAGAAGTTGAACAAGTAGAACTTCTTCATAAAGAAAAATGTGATGAGGTGCAGGGATACTATTTCTCCAAACCGATTTCAGCGGAGGAATTTTATGAGAAATTTCATAAAATCGAAGAGAAAATGGAATTTGTTCATTAATGTAAAAAGCCGTTCTTATTTAAAAGAACGGCTTTTTACATTTAAGGTCAGAGCTAACAGTTTATACAATACATAGATTCCAAGGTATGCACCGGTTAATAAAAAAGCTGAATTTAAAAAGATTGCATGAATGCTCGTCATAAAAACAGTATGGTTTTTTAAGATACGATAGATAGAAGCAGCAGCTATATTTCCAAATACTAGCGCTGAAAGAAGGGCTAGCGTATTAAAAACTAGCTCTGCTCCTTTCCATTTGAGTGAGAAAAAGAGCATGATAATAGGAATAATAATACTTCCAGAAACTAACAGAAAAATCAATGGACCATCTCCAATACGTTATCTTATTACAGTTACATACGATAATGTTTTTGCTTATTTTTAGATAGTCTTCCCTTTTTATAGTCTGTTAAGCTTTTTTCTTCCATTTTTTACTTATATAAAAAAGTAAAATGATGGATAAAACCATTAAAATGATTTTGCCTTGCATAGATCCTTGTGAAATATGATAAACCGAATAAACTTCAATAAAAAGCGCTGGAATTTTTCCAAGTGCGCTAGCAGAAATGAATACGGCAAAGGAGCCTTTTCCTACAGCGCTGAAGAATGTAATGAGGCCTGATGGAACAAAGGGAAGTAAACGCAAAGAAAGAATCAATATAAAACTCTCTTTCCCTTGTACGCGCAGCAGCTTTAGCGACTTGGAGTGAGAAGGTGTTTTTGTATGAACAAGTGTACGGAAACCTTTTCGATACAGCCAAAAAGAGAGAGCTGCACCTAAAACTTCTCCAATAAAAGAAAGTAAAAATCCGTTCCAAAAACCAAATAATTTTACGTTTACGAACGTAAGGGGTGCGCTTGGAAATACGCCCGTAATGCTAATAAGAATGTTCAAGAGAATGCTGATAAACCCAGCTGCTTCTAAATGTTCAAGCAGAAATGTTTGAAGATAGTCAGTCATGGTTATACTCCCATTTATGTTTTACTTGTAGGGCTATTTTAGATGATTTTCTACTATTATATAATTTTTGGCATGAAATAAGTAGGTAAGCAGTTTATAAAAAACGAAACAGGGTAAATACTTACTAATGAAAGATGATTTACTGATTTGAAGGGATGGACAACTCATGTTGAAATTTTTGCTTGTTATTGTAGTTGTATTATTAATTATTATGATTTTTAAACGCTTTATCCGAAAATAAAAATGCTAACTAAGCAGCTCGTGAGATCTTTCTCACGAGCTCTTTTGCGGAGCTATTCAGTAGCTCAACAATACACTTTTTACCTGTGATGAATATCACTGCAGCTAGAAAAATGAAGGGGTAAGATAGAAATGGGAGGGAGGTATATGGAATTATTATTCTATCTCAGCACTTATTTATCAGGGGGAGCTATTGCATTATGGTTAATTAATGCAGCATTTAATGGATTATTAAAATAACAGAGGGAGAGAAAATGAACGATTCTAAAGGTATATTTAACGATAAAGAAAGAAAGCTTGCTCGCTATTTGGAGACGTACACAACTGAGCAGATTTTAACTGAAGCAGGCATGTCTTCGTCTGCTGCGCTATATGAGTTGAAAAAAATAAGATTACCGCGGGCAGTTGCTAATACGATTGTTTATTACGTACTGGCAACAAATAATCAAAAGCTGGTTATGTACAAACTGCTCATGTTAGCTGGCGTTTGTAAAAAGCTTGGCATTCAAGATGCACAGGCAGCCCTCACTTTTATCAAAAAATATTACGTTTGTCATCAGCATTTACACTAAAAAGTACATCTGTCTGAGGGGGAAAAGAGATGAATATTGTCCCGTTTAAGCAGCGTTCATCTGCAAAAAATGATCAAGGCAGAGAACAGCCGTTTCAATGTTTCATTGAGGGAGATCGATTTCAGTTAGATTTGTATATGACATATTTATTTCATCGCTGCCATTCTAGCAGGTATAGATATAACCGTGCTAACAGAAAGGGTAGGATGTAATGATAAGATACCAGTGGTAAGCGGCTTCATTTTTCCTGATGGAATAATGAAGCCGTTTGTTGTGTTAGAAAGAATGATTTACTATGATGTAGTTAATGATAAAAGAAAAAGGAAGGGAAGGAACGTAATGGATTTACATAAGTGGGAATATTGGATTTCAAAGCTCGAGCTTCAGCCTCATCCAGAAGGAGGGTTTTATAAACAAACCTATCGCTCCAATGATGAAATTTCTGATAAAGAAGTGTCATCGCAGTTTGATGATAAACGATTTCTATACACGAGTATTTACTTTTTATTAAGGTCTCAAGATGTATCGCATTTCCACCGGCTGCAATCAGATGAACTATGGTACTATCATGGGGGAAGCCCTTTAACCATTCATATTATTTACCGCGACGGAACCTATCAAGAAGTAAAACTAGGTACAAACTTAGAAAATGGAGAAGTTCCTCAATTTTTAGTTCCAAGAGATACGATTTTTGGTTCCTCTGTGGCAAATGAGAATACGTTTTCTCTCGTTGGATGCATGGTCGCACCAGGTTTTGATTTCCGTGACTTTGAATTATTCACAAAACAGCAGCTGCTTGATGAATTCCCCGAGCATGTTGTGATCATCGACAAATTAGGGTACGATAAATTGCCAAATGATTAAAAAGCATGCATCTCGGTTTGATGCATGCTTTTTTCATTTGAACCAGCCTTTTTCCTTAAAGCGAGTAATGGCTTCAATGCGGTTCTTTACTTCGAGTTTGTCCAGAATGGTAGAAATATAATTGCGCACCGTTCCAGTCTTAATAGATAGTTCGTCAGCAATTTCTTTTGTGTTTTTTCCATCAGCTACTAGAGCTAATACTTCTTTCTCTCTAGCTGTAAGAGGACTGGTAGATTCACTATATAAGTCATCCACTAATTCTGGAGCATAGAGGCGCCTGCCTGCCATCACGCTTCGAATGGAATTTGCGAGTTCTTCACTTGGACTATCTTTTAGTAAGTATCCGCTTACGCCTGCTTTCAAAGCTCTTTGAAAATAGCCGGAGCGAGCGAACGTTGTCAAAATGATGACTTTGCAGTTTAAATCTTTCAGTTCCTCTGCAGCTTCAAGTCCAGTTTTAAGAGGCATCTCGATATCCATTACGCATATATCTGGCTGGTGCTGCTTAGCAAGTGATACCGCTTGTTCCCCATTTGAAGCTTTTCCGACAACTTCCATGTCATCTTCTAAATTTAACAAAGAGCCTAAAGCCCCTAACATCATTTGCTGATCTTCGGCAATGACAATTCGAATCATAATTGTTCCTCCTTAATATGTTTAACGATGTTTGGAACTGTAATATGAATAATCGTCCCCCCTTGACTGGAGATATCAAGATGGCCGTTTACAAACTCCAGCCGTTCTTTCATTCCTAAAAGACCGTTTCCTTTCCAGCAGGTTTTCTTCGTATTAATACCAACTCCATTGTCTTCTACCGTTATGCCTACTTCTTTTGCAGACTGATGTAAAGTAATCGTGCAAACGGTGGCTTGACTATGTTTGACCACATTGGTTACAGCTTCTTTTAAGCACATGCTAAGAATATTTTCAATTAGCAACGACACATTCTCTAATGAAATGGCTTCTTCTCCTACAAACTTAATTTCGGCAGCTTCTAAAAGCTCCTGAACGCGTTTTAGTTCTTCACTAAGGCGGATTCCACGCATTTGAGAAACCATGTTTCTCACTTCATTAAGAGCCGTGCGCGCTGTTTGCTGGACATCTTTTAATTCTGATTTTGCTTTTTCAGGATCTTTTGTAATAAGTTTTCTTGCTAAATCACTTTTTAGACCGATAAGAGACAGCTTTTGTCCTAACGTATCGTGCAGATCGCGAGCTATCCGCTGGCGTTCTTCCTGTTTTACAAGCTCAGAAATACGTTTATTTGCATCTTCAAGCTGTTCTTCCAGCCGGTCTCGCTTCTTCCGATTATAAATGCTAAATGGCAGTACAATCACACTGATGGAAATTACAAAAATGAAAGGCAGCTGTTTTAAAAAGATCTCTTCTTGCATAACAACGTTAAAGTTTACCGAAATAACGGTGCTAATTAAATGAACAGCATACAAAGTAAAGAAAGCGAGCCGTTTTTGGATATTTCCAATAAAATAAGCGATAAAAAAAGCAAAGTAAAAGGCAAAGTAAATATAATTGAAAATAGTTGTCAGGGCTAAGGAAATAACGATTAACAAAGCCGTCCATACGTAAACGGACTTGTCCGTTGAAACAAATGCAAAACGATAGAAAATAAAAAATAAGATGGTGAGTAACGAACCAACAATAATGTGATTCATGGATGAAGACTGTAAGATAAAATAAAATGGTAAAATGGCAAATACCGTCCATATGTAAGGAGATAGCCCAGTGATTTTTTGGAAAAACGTATATTTTTTCATAAAGAACCTCGTTTACTTGTTAAAATACACTATTAGTTTACCACAAAGTAGAATGAAATAAGTTTAGACGGATAGATAAAACAGTCAAGCTTTTGAAAGCTTGACTGTTTTGTTTTATTAAAGTTCTGCTTTTGTTTGAGATGACATTCTGCTTGCTTTTGGTACAGCTGAGCGTGTTTTTATTTCTTTAAAGCTCACAAACATTTTGTTTTCTTCATCCCATAGACGGAATCGAAGAGAGCGAAGACTTGTTGCGAGTGTAATGGTTGGTACATTTTGAAGAGGCTGTGTGTGTTGATGAACAGCTTCAAGCTTATAGTTGGGCACTCTTGGGCTTAAATGATGTACATGGTGAAACCCAATATTGCCTGTTAGCCATTGCAATAGTTTTGGAAGCTTGTAAAATGAACTTCCTTCAACGGCTGCTTTTACATAATCCCAGTGCTCATCTTCTTCAAAATAAGAGTCTTCAAACTGGTGCTGTACATAAAACAGCCAAATTCCAATTGAACCTGAAATGAAGAAAATCGGTCCTTGAATTAATAGGAACGCCTGCCAACCTACCAACCAGCAGGTCGCTGCCGCTAATGCAACGATCAATACATTTGTAAGGTACGTATTCATTCTTTCATTTTTCTTCGCATTTTTTTGATTGAATCGGTTTGTAATCAAAAATACATATATAGGTCCCACGCCGAACATAATGAACGGGTTGCGATAGATACGGTAAGCGATTTTTTTCCAAATAGAAGCTTCTTTATATTCTGTTACGGTTAACACCCAAATGTCACCCGTACCTCTTTTATCTAAGTTGCTGCTTGTTGCATGGTGAATTGCATGGCTATGTCCCCATTGACTGTAAGGGAACATCGTTAAGACACCGGTAATTGTTCCGAGAATTTTATTGTGTTGTCTACTCTTAAAGAAAGAGTAGTGACAACAGTCATGAAAAATAATGAATATTCTTACTAAAAACCCTGCTGCGATAACAGTTAGCGGAAATGCTAAAAAATAAGAAATTGAAAGGCTCTCATAAGCGAGAAACCACAGTGTGAAAAAAGGTAAAAAAGTATTGATCAATTGTCTTATGCTGTCTTTCATTACTGCTTTTTCAAAAGGTGCAACTTGTTTTCGTAAATTCTTTTGTTTTTGTATAGTCATATGAAATTCCTTTCATCACCGTATATTACCCTCAGTATAAAGGGATTTTTCTGACTATTTAAGACATACGTGTCATATAGAAACTATGACACTTGTCATATATACGTAGGGGGAAGCTGTAAAAAATGAAAAAAAGCGGTATTTAACAGTCTTCGGTTCTGATAAAATTATACAGTGAAGGCTTATTGTTACGGAGCATTTAAGAAGAAAAAAGGAGTTTGAAATGAGTAAAAGAAATAGATGGGTATATCTGCTTCTAGCTATTGTTATCATGGGAGCAGGCCTTTTATCAAGAAAACTTACCGCGTATCTTCCTCACATCGTAAATATATATGCGGGAGATTCGTTATGGGCCTTAATGATTTTTGTCAGTGCGGGTTTTTTGTTTCCTGCATGGAAGACAAAAACGATTGGTATGTTTGCTATAGTGTTTTGTTACTTCATTGAATTTACACAGCTGTATCACGCTCCGTGGATTGATGACATAAGAAAAAATGCGCTAGGAGGGCTCATTCTGGGGTATGGCTTCTTATGGAGAGATATACTAGCCTATTCGATTGGAGTCGCGGCAGGAATGAGCTGGGAGTATTATAGATATCGATTTAAAAGATCCGCCTAGCAAATACGGTTCAACGAATCTTAGAACTCAGCTGAGGATGGAATAAGCCGTAAGGTTATGAAGCAGGATGTATATACATAAAAATAAACTTATGCATAAAAATTTTTTATTTAAAACCAATTATCTATTCGTTGAACGAGAGGAAGAGAGGGGATTATTTGAATTTAATAGCCTGGATGATTATTGCATGTGAAATCGCTTTTTGGATAGTCATCATTTTAGGATTAGCAACAAGGTATATGTTTAAAAAACAAAAGCTCAGTTTTTTTATTTTAGCTCTAACACCTGTTGTTGATTTTTTTCTTCTGATTGTGACGAGTGTAGACCTTTACCGAGGTGCTACAGCGACCTATGCTCACGCTATTGCAGCCGTGTATATTGGAATTTCGATCGCTTTTGGAAAAAGTATGATTCAATGGGCAGACGAACGCTTTCAATATTATGTGATAAAAAGCGGGGAGAAACCTCGTAGGCGCTATGGAAAAGAATATGCAAAGCATTATTTTAAGTCATGGATACAGCATCTTGTTGCTTACGCTATTGGAGCAGCTCTTTTAGCGGCGATGATGTATATAGTACCAAATGGAAAAACCAACGTGCTGCAAAATGTAGTGGAATTTTGGACAGTTATTGTAGGAATTGATTTTTTATTATCTCTTTCTAATTTCGTTTGGCCTAAAAAAGAAAAAGAGTCCGGTTATACCAACTCATAAAAAGACATCGTCATGCGTGTAAAACAAAAAACCTCCCCGTAGGGAGGTTTTTGTTTTACCATCCAGGGTATAGGTATATGAATGATGCTTGTCTGAGGTAGTTCAGTTTAGTTGCTTAAGCGGCTAAACTGCTTTTTGTGCAAATATATGTACATTTTATGTAGCATGCATGATAAGAATTCTGTGTATTCCATATACTACCTCATATGAAAGATAGACAAGTGATACAATACAGTTTGTTTTTAGGAGAGCTTTTATGAAAAAACGCCGGTTGGACTTTATTTTTTTATTTATTATTTTACTTTCCATTTATGCTTTCTTTTTTACCTCTATTGATGTTCATTGGAAGTATGCCTTAGTTGGATTATATGGTGTCATTATTTTCATTTGTATGTATTCACTTATGCTTGAAAATCGAACGCCTGAAAGTACGTTGGTTTGGATGTATGTCCTCTTTTTCTTCCCTGTTGCAGGCTTTTTCTTTTATTTGTATTCAGGACAGCTCTATTTAAAGGGGCATATGTTCAAAAAAAAGCGTATGCATAACCGAGAGATGCTTAGAAAGATGGCAGATAAAGAAACGACGCCTGATCTATCGCCGCTTCAATCTCATCAGCGTTACTTTGCTCAGTATCTTCAATGTGTATCTTTGACCAAGATGAATGTTCATACAAAAACCTACGTCCTTAAGAACGGGCAAGAAACGTTTAATGAAATCAAAAAGCATTTGCAATCAGCAAAACAGTTTATTCATATGGAATACTATATGTTTCACTCAGATTCTCTAGGAAAAGAAATCATTGATATTTTAATAAAAAAAGCAAGCGAAGGTATAGAAGTGCGCTTTACATTCGATACAATGGGAAGCTTTACACTATCGGGTTCAGATATTAAACGAATGAAAAAAGCGAATATTAAAGTGCATCCTTTCTTACCTATTAAGTATGGGTTTTTTAATCAAAAATTTAACTTTCGAAACCACCGTAAAATAGTCGTAATTGACGGGGAAGTAGGTTTTGTAGGGGGATTGAATGTTGGGGATGAGTATCTAGGAAAAAACAAAAAAATTGGTTTTTGGAGAGATACTCATCTGATGCTAAAAGGAGAATCTGTTCAAACCTTGCATTCAATCTTTATGTTCGATTGGGAATACGTTTCTGGAGAATGCTTAATTAACAATGAAGCATATACAAAGCCTCATCCTGTCGAAGGAGAAGGCTTTGTGCAAGTGGTGGCGACGGGGCCGGATACGCAGGAAAATATGAGTGATTATTACTATACTATGATTACAAGCGCGACGAAATCAATCTGGATTTCAACCCCTTATTTTGTTCCAAATGAAGCCATAAGAACCGCCCTTCGTATTGCGGCTAGAAAAGGTGTAGAGGTACGAATTATGGTACCAGAAATTAATGATGGCTTTCTGACTCAATATGGAACGAGGTCATATTTTGCTGAACTTCTTCGATGTGGAATTGAAGTATATTCGTATAGAAAAGGGTTTTTGCATCAAAAAATTGTGATTATAGATGGAGATATGGCTTCGGTCGGTACTGCAAATATGGATATGAGAAGTTTTCATCTGAACTTTGAAGTTAATGCATTTTTAATTGAGGGAGAGACGATTCAAACGCTCATCAAAAATTACGAAGAAGATATTGAAGACAGTCATTTGATCAAACCAGTAGCATTTTACAAGCGAAGCTTAGTAGAACGTTCGAAAGAGTCATTTGCACGCTTATTTTCAGGTGTTTTATAAAATAAAGTTTGTTTTCAAAAAGCAGGAGGAAACGTATGGGTGAATCTCCATTTGTTAAAAAAGATACGTTTGGTCGAAAGTTACATCGCTTAAAAGAACGTACTAAGCCATTTGTCGTGCGTTTTTCACGGTTTGGTCATGTGGCTCAAGGTGTGGTCTATTTTATCATCGGTATATTAGCGATTCAGACAGCTTTCGGATTAAAAGGCGATTTAGTTACTTCTCAAGGAGCCCTACACACAATTGCAAAGCAGCCGTTTGGATTTTTAATTTTAATTGTTTTGGCAGTAGGTTTAAGTGGATATGCGTTTTGGCAAATCATTTCTGCTATTTTTGATCCTCACCACGTTGGGCATGGGGTAAAAGGCGTTTTTACTCGTTTAGGCTATTTAGTTGTAGCCACGTTTTATATTAGTCTTTGTGTGAGTTCGGTAAAAATTTTGCTTCATGCTCACGTTCATACGTCAGGTAAGCATTATCAAACGGTATCGGCCAAGTTGTTATCTTATCCCTTTGGGCAAACCATCATTGCGCTTACAGGTATCGGCGTTATTATCTTTGGGATTGGACAAGTATATTGGGCTCTTTCAGGACGCTTCCTAAAAAAACTAAAGAAAAACGAAATGTCAAAAGAAGAGTGGCGATGGAGCGGGCATATTGGAAAAGTAGGTATTATTGCTCGAAGTATCGTCTTTGGCATTATTGGTTTCTTTCTTATTCGCACGGCTCTTCAAGCGGATCCAGACGAAACGAAAGGGTTAGATGGAGCCCTTGCTGAAGTAGCACAGCGTCCTTTTGGGTCTGTACTGCTGGCTATCGTATCAATCGGGCTTATGGCATACGGAGTATATATGTTTGCAGAATCAAGGTATAAACGAATTGATCCTTAATAAAATTAAAAAGATGAAAAAGCTACTTTTTGGCCTTCTGCTCATATCATATAGCAGATAGATAATGAACAGGAGGAGAGGCAGATGCCATCGGTAGTAGGAGCCGTAAATATCTCGAATGTATTGGTTTCATCTTCAGTGGAGTTTGGTGATTGTCTGGCTATTAAGCCAAAAAGTACAGCTTTTACAACAGTCGGTTCTGGCAGCGGGAACACAGGGAATTTTATGAATATTACAAGCAGTTCCAGTACCGCTAATACAATTGATATGGATATTAAGGATCAAAATGTAGTGGGAAATGCATAAGAAACGAAAGCTTATCGTCATCGGACGGTAAGCTTTTTTATTTGAATTTTACGTATACCCAGACGTTTCTTTACCACAATGTACCTCTAGGATTCTATCTTATAGGAGTAGTAAACTAGACAGGTGATGTCAAAAAGTGGGGAGGCGAAATTATAAAATGAAGAAAATATGTATGAGCCTGATCGTTCTCTGTCTTTTAAGTGGAGGATTGGCCCCGATGAGTAAAGGAGCCGCTGCTTCTTCAGTGGGCACTGTCAAAGGTGACAACGTAAACGTATATCGTTCTCCTTCCTTACATTCTTCTGTTATGCAGACAGTGAAAAAAGGAGAAGAATTTCCTGTCATTTCATCTGAAGCTGGAGATGCAGCTCAGGTTACTACTCATACGGTAGTGCCGGGAGATACACTATGGCTACTAGCTAAGCAATACGGTGTAACAGTCAGTGATCTAATAAAACAAAATCAGCTAAAAAAGACGGAGCTGATTCCAGGACAAACGCTGAAAATACCACCAAAAGGCTTGTTACATAAAGTAGTATCAGGAGATACGCTTTGGAAAGTCTCCGTAAAGTACGGTGTAAAAGCGAATGAATTAACAAAGTTAAATCAGCTATCCTCAACAAATATTAAGCCCGGACAAATGCTTATTATTCCTGATTACTATGTACAAGTACAGCTTTTGGAAGGGAAAAAGGGCTGGATCAAAAAATCTGATTTAGCGCAAAAGAAGCATCAGCCTGTAGTTATGGGTTGGAGCTTTAATGAAAAAACAGCAGGCTATACAGAATCGATGAAGCAAAAGAATTTAGACGTTGTTTCACCTCGTTGGTTTACGCTAACGTCGAATGACAAAGTTGTTTCATCTTCTATAAATGAATCATATGTTCAAACGGCTCATAAAAACGGCAAAAAAGTCTGGCCGCTTATTGGTAACAATTTTGATGATGTACTTACACGTGATGTGCTAAGCAACAAAGCAAAGCGGAAAAAGCTTGTATCATCAGTAGAAAGTTCGCTAGTAAAAACAAACAGCGATGGGATCAATGTTGACTTTGAAAACATTAATATCAAAAACAAACAAGATTTTGTTTTATTTATTAAGGAATTAAAAGCAGCGTTAAAACCTCATGGTATGACTATTTCAGTAGACGTAACAAGAGAAAATAATGATCCTTTTTGGTCGGGAAGCTTTGATAGAAAACAGATTGGTCAAGTGGCAGACTATGTCATTATGATGGGATATGAAGAACACTGGGGAGGGAGTCAGGTTCCAGGATCTGTTGCTTCACTGCCTTGGGTGAAAGAAGGCACACAACTTCTTATGAAAGATGTACCTGCACACAAAATCCTTCTGGGAGTTCCTTTTTATACGCGAGAATGGAAAACGGACCTATCGACCAAAAAAGTTGTCACAAAAGACTTAACGATGAAAGAAGCCGAAGCTGTTATCTCTTCTAAAAAGTTAACTAAAAAATGGGATAGCCAAGCCTCACAGTACTATGTAGAATACACGGAAAATGGTACGAAGCATCAAATATGGCTCGAAGACAAAGCATCTATGCAGCGTCGGGTTAAATTAATTAATGACTATCATTTAGGTGGGGCGGCAGCTTGGTATATTGGTTCAGAAACCTCAGATATATGGGAGTTATACACCTTTTAAATAAAAAACACACCTCTTGCTTGATTTAGTGAGGTGTGTTTTTTATTTGCATCATAATGAAGCGCATACATCTATTTACAAACAAGATAAATTTTACAATATTTGTTTTTCTTGAGTTAGTTTATAACTATATTCCAAAATGAGCCTATTTAACCTTTTTTTAGTTGAAAACGCTTAATGACTTTACGATAAAGATAATTTATAGTAAATTCAGTTTCTATACAATAAATTTACTAAATGAACAATTAAGCTATTTAATTATTAACTAAGTGAAAGGAATGAATGTTATGGGAAAAGTATTAGTAATAGGCTTTCCAGGTGAAGGGCATGTGAATCCTTCTTTAGGAATTGTAAAAGAGTTGATGGCTCAAGGGGAAAAGGTCGTCTATTACGGCATTGAAGACTATGCTGAAAAAATTCGGAAATCAGGCGCGGAATTTCGTGAATACGAAGATTTTCGTCCAAGTCTTGATATGAGCAACCGGATGACAAACGAAGAGTCTTATGACCGCTATGAAATAATGAATTTGTTTTTAAATGAATCTGAAAATATTATTACTAAAATTATGAGTGAAACGAAACATGAAACATATGATTATGTACTTTATGATTATCACCTTTTAGCAGGTTCCGCTGTGGCCGACCTTCTTCAGCTTCCGAAGGTTTCTCTTTGTACAACATTTGCGTTAAATAAAGAGTTAGCAACTTGTATGATGCCAAGTGGTCAAACAGAACCTGACCAATCTTCCTTTTATCCTCAATTCGAAAAATCATTAAATAAGTTCAACAACCAATATAATACTCAGTTAAAAGATTCCATTGACATTATGTCGAATCCAGGGGATATTACGCTAGTATTTACGTCAGAATTCTTTCAGCCAAACGTATCTGAATTTACGAGTGAGTACAAGTTTATTGGTCCTTCAATTGTTAAACGATTAGACATTGAAGATCCTTCTTACTTACAAAATGAAAATGAAAAAATTATTTTTGTTTCTATGGGAACTATTTTTAATCAGCAGCTAGAAATCTATAACTTATGTGTAGAAGCATTAAAAGATTTTGAGGGTAAAGTTATTTTATCTATTGGTAAAAATACAAAACCTGAAGAATTAGCACACATTCCAGAAAACTTCGTTGTGAAACAATACGTACCGCAGCTAGAAATTTTAAAACGTGCGGATTTATTCATTACTCACGGCGGAATGAACAGCAGCAGTGAAGGTTTATACTACGATACGCCCCTTGTCGTTATTCCAATGGCAGTGGATCAATTTATGGTTGGCGATCGCGTGCAGGAGTTAGGAGCAGGTGTAAAATTAGATAAAAATAATGTATCTGCTGAGCTAATCAAAAATACAGTTAACGACGTTTTAACTACTCACACATATAAACAGCATGCACAACAAATTGGAGAATCACTTCGCTCAGCGGGAGGATACAAGCAAGGAGTGAAAGAAATTTTCAATGTGGTGCCTGTCAAAGCGTAATAGATGTAAGGCAGCTAGATAACTAACAGAGAGGAGTAAATATAATATGCAGACTATAAAAAAAGCAGTTATACCAGCAGCAGGGTTAGGTACTCGTTTTTTACCCGTTACAAAATCTATCCCAAAAGAAATGCTTCCAATTGTAAATAAGCCCGTAATTCAATTTATTGTAGAAGAAGCCTTAAAATCAGGAATCGAAGATATTTTAATTGTTACAGGAAACGGGAAACAAGCAATTGAAAATCATTTTGATCACAATATTCAACTGGAGCACTTGCTTCATCAAAAGGGAAAAACTGAACTATTAGAAGAAATGGAGCATATCTCTGAACTAGCGAATATTCATTACGTTCGTCAAAAAGAAATGAAGGGCCTTGGCCATGCAATTGGCTGTGCTCGACAGTTTATTGGAAACGAACCGTTTGCAGTTTTACTTGGAGATGACTTAACAGACCCAGACCAGCCTTGTTTAAAACAGCTGATTGACCAGTATAACCAAACGGGATCGTCGGTTATCGGCGTACAGCGCGTAGAGGAAGAATCCGTTCACCGTTACGGGATTATAGATCCAAAAGCAAATAAAAACCGGTTATACGAAGTGAATGGTTTTGTAGAAAAACCATCAGTCGAAGAAGCTCCGTCTAATTTAGGAATTATTGGACGCTATGTATTTACACCTGACATTTTTGATTATCTTGAAACGCAGGAAGCTGGAAAAGGCGGGGAAATTCAGCTAACGGATGCTATTCAGCGTATGAATATAGACCGTTCTATTTATGCTTACGAATTCGAGGGCGAACGTTATGATGCAGGAGAAAAATTAGATTTTATTTTTACGACCCTTGCTTTTGCATTAAAGGATGAAGAATTAAAAGCACCTCTTTTAACTAAATTCAAAGAGCTGATCAACAAGGAAGAACAAAAAGAAAAAATTGCTGTACCAATTGGAAAATAACCTTCATTTACACACCTTTCTTCTACTGTTTCTGGAAGAAAGGTGCATTTTTTTGCGGAAATTGAACGTTTGACAGCTGGATAGAAAGGGTTGAAATGAGTTTATGTCGAAAACAGAAAATTCGTTTGTATCAGGCATAAAGATTGTATTTACAGACCGGGATTTTCTAACGATTTTTATTTCATTATTTATTATTGGATTATCTGTTGGCGGCTTTATGCCTTATTTAACGGTTTGGGCAACAAATACATTGCATGCCACTTCTTTTCAAGCAGGATTTTTATTTGTGCCAATGAGCATTATTGGTTTAATCGTATCGTTTTATTTAGCTTCGTTATCAGACAAATGGGGGAAACGAAAGCCATTTATTATTTGGGCGTTACTGATTGGAACCATTTCAAGAGTGCCGTTAGCGTTTACGCATTCTTATACAATAGCACTCATTTTACTTGCTATAGGAGGGTTTAATGCGTTTTCTTTTTTCTTTGCCCTGCTGAATGATTTTATTGTTAAAAAGCAAGAAAGCAAATCGCAGGCAGGTACGATTACTGGTACCGTGCGAATGGCTTTTTCACAAGGCTATATTTTTGGACCTATGCTTGGCGCTTTAATTATTGACCACGGAGGGTATACTCTTTTATTTTTATTATCAGGGTTGTTATCGCTAGCAACTTTAGGGTGGGTTCTTTTTGCGCTTAAAGAAGACAGTATGCCTCAAACTTCAGCTCATGCATCTTCAAAAGCGCCAGCCGGTATACCTTCTGTATTAATAGCTGTATTCGTAGCAGCTCTTTTCATTTTTGCGGGTGATTCCGGGCGTTCTATGTATTTGCCGCTCTACATAACGAATACGTTAAAACAATCCGTTTCGATTGTAGGGATTCTCTTTACCGTTACATCTGTTTTTGAGCTAGTATTTATGCCTTTAGGGGGCTATTTTTCTGATAAGATCGGAGTTAAACGATTCTTTATCATTGGAATTGCTTGCCAAGTGCTTTATTTTATTTTAACGAGTCTTCACTTACCGCTGAGTGGGTTAATTGTGCTTCAAGTATTTTATGCTTTTATTCTGTCCGCTACAATGGGAGTGGGAATGGTGTATGCTCAGTCACTGGCTCCGCGTCAAATTGGACTAGCCACAACGGCATATATGACGGCTATACAAACTTCAGCAGTTGTCAGCAGCTTAGCTATGGGGTCGCTAGTCAGCGTGATTCCGCTGCCTTCTACTTTTTACATTTTAGCTGTTTTCGCGGTTATTTCAGGTGTGATGTTCTTGTTTATGAAGCAAAAATCAGCTGAGGAAATGAGTTGAAAAGTTAAGAAGAAGGTGAAAAAAAAGTAGTTTCATTAAATTAAAACACGAACTATCTATCAAAAATGGATAAATAGTTCGTGTTTTTTTATAATCATGATGAACGCAGGTGCTTTTAGCTGTTGGTTGAAGGGCAAGGTGAAGACTCCTGCGGAAACAGCGGAACAGATGAGACCCCGCAGGAGCGCAAGCGACGAGGAGGCTCATCGGCCGCCCGCGGAAAGCGAAGCCTTGCACGGAAAGCAACAGCGTTCGAGCAAGCAGTCCAGATCATGTATCCAGATTGTTCGTCTTTGGGTTGGATTCATTTCGGTATGTCCAGCCTCTTTTTTTATGAGGCTGTTTCTTGAATTTGTTCTCTGCGATTTTTATTTAAAATTTTGCGGTAGCGGTAATTAACAAAAGCTGCCGCTGCCATACCTACTACTGAAAGCATCGCATCAAAGATAAAGATAATTGAAATATGCCCAGTTTTAGACATGAGCCCTGTTGCTAAAGGCAATAAAATAGCAGCTAATCCAGCAGCCGTGGCTACAATTCCAGTAACCGTTCCTTTTTTGTTCCAGAAAAGCTCGGTCATAACAGTAATCGCTAATTGAAAGACCCCAGCCGTAGAAAACCCCATGAAAAAAGCAGCTACAATTGCAATAGCAGGTACTTTAACAAACAGAAGCGTAAGTACGGCTATAAGAGTAATCATCGGGTAAACGAGAATAACCGTTACAGGACGAAGCACTTTGCTTAATAATACAGCTAATACTAAAACAGAGATTAAAGCTCCGATGCTGTAGTAGCTTAAAAGGCGAACCGAGCTGCTTTCAGCCATACCTAATACTTGTTGACCATAAGTAGGGAGCCAAATTTGAGCCACTGTAAACAGCGCTGTAGAAGTAAATCCAATCACAATAAGAGCAATTCCTTCTTGTTTCATTTTAGGAGGAGAGATGAATTTATTCTCCGCTGTATTTTGTTGTTGAACTGTACTCTGTTCGCGTTTATGATTGGGAAAAGGCAGTTTGAACATGAAGATCATATTTAGTAAATAAATAAGAGCCGGAAGGAAAAAAGCATACCCATAAAACAAATCACGATCCGCAAAAAAGGCAATCATAAACGGAAGAAGTGCCGCTCCAGCTGAAATAAATGCTTTTACAAGAACACTGGCTGAACCTGAAGATTTAGGAAAAACTTCAATCAAAGCAGGGTACGTTCCAGCGTCCATAGCAGAATTTGCAATACCCGCAATAATGGCAAAGATAAAGGCTGTTGGATAATTTGGCGATAATGGAATGCCAATTAAGAAAATAGCCATCGTCAGAGACGAAACAAGAATCAAAGGCTTTCGTCCGAATTTATCAGACAAGATGCCTGATAGAGAATATGAAAGCAGCTTTCCAATTCCGATAGCAGAAATAATATAGCTGATTCCGGCGCCGTCGGTATTTAATTGTTTTGTCAAAAATGACATATTTGATGCAAGCATGATATTTACCATGCCAAGTAGAAAGTAGTTAATATACATACCTGAAGCTGACAGCATGTACTTATTTTTCATCGTTTACACATCCTTACGTAAATAAAGCTTATATGAAATGGATAAAAGTAATCACCTGTTTCTCCTTTTTTCTCCGTCATTTATAAACCTACTTCCATGATAAGTTTATGAAGACATTACCTTTACCTTTTATCATTGGATTCATTCAGTTCTTTTTAGTATGTGACTAAATGCGTGCATCTAGTGCTTTAAATCAATATGGAATCTATTCTAACATGTTTTTAGTGCTTTAAACCAAAAAAGTGATATTTTATAAAAAAAATCCTGTCTTCTTTCGCGGCTTCACTAAAGAAACCCCACAAAAAATGTTCGCTTTAAAGCCAGGCTATACAAGAAATGCCTCCTAATGGTGGTTATTAAAAAGAGGAAAAGGGTATTTATAAACTAAGGAAAAAGAAACAAAGGAAGAAAGGTGGAAACAATGAAGCACAAAGTATTTTTTGATGCGGAATGTCCTTTATGTTACAACGTAAAAAAAATAATTAAAGCGCTGGACTGGACGAACCAAATCCAGTGGATTCCAGTTCAATACATTGAACGAACAGAGTATAGTTATTTAAAAAAAGAAGGAAGGGATTTGTATGACCAAATTCATATGGTAACCAAAAAAGGTGAAGTGCTAGCAGGGTTTGAGACGGTTAGACGGCTTTTAACTGTTTTGCCTCTTACATTTCCAATCGGCGTACTTCTGCATTTACCATTGATGAAAAAAGCGTTCAGTCCGCTATACAAATGGGTCTCCACAAACCGATACGACTGGTTTGGACGCTACGATTCGCCGCGGACCACATAAACATATAAAAGGGACGAGCTTTGAAAAAGCTTGTTCCTTTTGTTTTGAAGACATTATACTTTATACATACCTTAATTTAAAAAAAACGTTAATTTAGTGTGACTTAGACGCTTAAATTCTAGAAAAACAGCTATAGCTGAAAGGGAGAACTTATATGATAACAAAATGGACAGCTGAACGAATGCGCGATGTAACGGGAAAAACAGCCCTTATAACGGGAGGAAACAGCGGTATTGGATTTGAAGCTGCAAAGGCTCTAGCTGCGCGCGGAGCAGAAATCATTCTTGCTGTACGTAATGAAGCAAAAGGGAAAGAGGCTGAAAAGAGAATTAAAGCGGCTAACGGGAATGCTAAAGTGACGATTATGTCATTAGATCTCAGTGACTTGAGCTCTATTCGACATTTCACCAATCAATTTCTTCAACAATACTCGTCTTTGAATCTTCTCATTAATAATGCAGGCGTGATGGTGCCGCCTCACAGCAAAACGAAAGATGGATTTGAACTGCAGTTTGGCTGTAATCATTTAGGGCATTTTGCATTGACGGGTTTGCTTCTTCCTTTGCTAATGGAAACTCCACATTCACGAGTCGTAACGGTAAGCAGTATAGCTGCTAATTCTGGAGAAATCTATTTTGATAATCTAGACGGGGGAAAAGGCTACAGTCCAATGAAGTTCTATAGACAAAGTAAACTCGCCAACCTGTTGTTTGCAAAAGAATTGCAAAACCGCTTAGAAGCAGCTGGATCAACGACAATTAGTGCCGCTGTGCATCCAGGCATTTCGAATACTAACCTATTATCACGCGGTTCAGGCAAAGAGCCAAACGCTTTGTTGAAATTTTTAGTCAAGCTATTTAGTCAATCTGCAGAAATGGGAGCGCTGCCTACTCTTTATGCAGCCACTGAATCAATAGAAGGAGGTGCGTATATTGGGCCAGACGGAAAAGATGCTAAAAAAGGATATCCTGTAAAAGATATGATGGGAGATGTTTTATTTAAAGCGGACGTAGCGGAAAAACTATGGAGCGCATCGGAAGAGTTAACAAAAGTGACATATATATTCAAGCAAAGGTAAAAACCAGCGGCTATTGGCCGCTTTTTATCTTTTTTTGAATTAAAACATTATAACGTTATATTTACTTATTTAATTCTTTATGTTATTCTACATTTGTAAAAGCAGAAAAATAATTAACATTAGTGTAAGCGTCATCATAAGGGGAGTGAACGAAATGGAGAATCGGTTTCTATTACGGAATGTCAAATCGGTCACTGAAAAAGAGTTTGATATTGTTATAGAAAATGGAAAAATCTCTGAGATAGCAAAAGCTGGTGAAGGAAAAGCACCGCTTGTTTATGATTACTCAGGAACCTACATATCAAGCGGATGGATTGATTTACATGTTCATGCATTTCCAGATTTCGAGCCGTATGGAGATGAGATAGACGAGATAGGAGTGAAACAAGGAGTAACAACACTTGTAGATGCAGGTAGCTGCGGTGCTGATCAAATAGCAGATTTAGTTCAAAGCCAATATGCAGCAAAAACTAATTTGTTAGCGTTTTTAAATATTTCGCGTATTGGTCTAAAACGCACAGATGAGCTTTCAAATATGGAGTGGCTAAAAGCGGAAAAAATTTTGGAAGCCATGAAAGCATATAGAAGCATTATTGTAGGTTTAAAAGCCCGTATAAGTAAAAGTGTAGTAGGTAAAAGGGGTATTGAGCCTTTATATTTTGCTCGAAAAATGTCTAGTGAAATTTCACTTCCATTAATGGTTCATATCGGATCTGGCCCTCCTGCTATTGAGGAAGTTGTTTCGATTCTAGAAAAAGGAGACATTATTACTCACTATTTGAATGGAAAAGCTAATAATCTATTTGATAATGAAGGAAAGCCGCTTCCACTCCTAATGGAGGCCATCCAACGAGGTGTTCATTTGGATGTAGGGCATGGAAATGCAAGCTTTTCGTTTCAAGTAGCAGAAGCTGCCAAAAAGCATAATGTTAAATTCGATACAATCAGTACAGATATTTATCGGAAGAACCGACTAAATGGGCCTGTATATAGCTTAGCTCATGTATTATCTAAATTTCTTTATTTAGGATACAGCCTTGAAGAAGTAGTTAATGGTGTTACTGTTAATGCGGCAAAATGGCTTAACAGACCCGAGTTAGGAAGGATACAAGTTGGAGAGCGTGCCAATTTAACTCTCTTTACTATAGAAGACGAGCCTGTTCTGTTTATTGATTCCGAAGGAGAGCAGAGAGAAGGTAAGCAAATAATTAAAGCAAAAGGAGTAGTTGTAAATGGAACGTTCATTGAATGCTAAATATGGCTTGAAACGAGTAATTAATGCGAGCGGCCGAATGAGCATCTTAGGAGTATCAGCACCAACTGATACAGTAATGGATGCAATGAAGCAAGGAGGACAAAATTACGTTGAGATTGCTGATTTAGTTGATAAAGCAGGTGACTATATTGCTGACATTCTAGGATCAGAAGCAGCTGTGGTTGTTAACTCAGCTTCAAGTGGAATTGCTCTCTCTATTGCTGCTCTTGTTACACAAGGAAACCGCCGTAAAAGCGAGCGCCTTCATCAAGAAGTCATCTCAAAAAATGAAATTATTATGCTGAAAGGTCATAACGTACAGTACGGGGCCCCAGTTGAAACCATGGTTTATTTAGGTGGCGGAAAGCTTATTGAAGTTGGCTATGCTAATGAGGGTAGAGCAACTCATATTGAAGAAGCGATTTCCGAAAATACAGCTGCTATCCTTTATGTGAAGTCTCATCACACTGTTCAAAAAAATATGATTTCTGTGGAAGAAGCGTGGGAAGTTGCACAGAAGAATAATATTCCATTGATTGTGGATGCCGCGGCAGAAGAAGACCTTCAAAAGTATGTAAAATACTCAGACCTTGCGATTTATAGTGGTTCAAAGGCAATTGAAGGTCCAACGTCTGGAATTGTTGGTGGTAAACGTAACTACATTGAATGGTTGAAAGTTCAATTACATTGCATTGGAAGAAGTATGAAAGTTGGTAAGGAAACAACGTTTGGATTACTTCAAGCTCTTGATGAGTATCGCGAGAAAAAAGATAAAAGTGAACAAGAAAAAGAAAGTTTACAAGCATTGATGTCATTAAAAGATATAGAAGGCGTGAATGTGACAATTGTACAAGATGAAGCAGGTCGAGCTATATTCCGTGCACGAATTCAAATCAGTCCAGAACGGGCTAATACAACTGCGAAAGAGGTTGTAAAAGAGTTGTGTGAAGGTGAAATTGCTATTTATACACGCGATTATGGGATAAGACAAGGATATTTTGACATCGATCCCAGACCTTTAAAGGGCGACGATATACATGTAATTGAGTCTAGAATACGCGAAATTGTAGGAGGAAAGTGACATGTCAAACATTACAAAACGTTTTTATAAAGAGCGCGCAGCGTTAAACGTATTAGCAAACAGTATCGAAAATGCCAAAGAAGTATTTGAGGCTGCAGAAGGGCATGTCTTAGTAGGCGTGTTATCCAAGGATTATTCTACTGTCGAAGAAGCAGTAAAAGCAATGAAAGAATACGGAAAAGAAATTGAAGAAGCAGTATCAATCGGTTTAGGGGCTGGAGACAATCGTCAGGCAGCTGTAGTAGCAGAAATTGCAAAGAACTATGCTGGCAGTCATATTAATCAAGTATTTCCCGCTGTTGGAGCAACACGTGCTAATCTAGGTGAAAAGGATAGCTGGATTAATAGTTTAGTGTCCCCAACTGGAAAAGTCGGCTACGTAAATATTTCGACTGGTCCAGTTAGTGCAGCGCATAATGAACAAGCTATTGTACCAGTAAAAACGGCTATTGCCCTAGTACGTGACATGGGAGGCAACGCGCTCAAGTATTTTCCTATGAAAGGGTTAAGCCATGAAGAAGAATTCCGAGCTGTGGCACAAGCATGCGGCGAAGAAGGATTCGCTCTAGAGCCAACTGGCGGAATTGATAAAGAAAACTTTGAAACAATTTTGCGTATTGCTTTGGAAGCGGACGTCCCAAAGATTATTCCACATGTCTATTCGTCAATTATTGACCAAAAAACAGAAAAGACAAAAGTAGATGATGTACGTGAGTTACTTGAAAAGATGAAAAAGTTAGTTGATCAGCATGGCTAAGAATTTTGCAGCATTTGGCGAGGTAATGATGCGTTTACAAGTACCAGGATATGAATTACTTTCTCAAGCTAATACATTAAGCTATTCGTTTTCTGGTACAGGGGTAAATGTAGCGGCGGGATTAGCTAACTTCGGATATACGGGATATTTGATTTCTGCTTTACCGGATAATGCTGTGGGAGATGCGGCTTTATCTTATCTTAAAAAGTTAGGTATTTCACAGTCATTTATTAAACGCAGCGGAAAACATGTCGGTATGTATTTTTTAGAAAATGGATTTGGGTCCCGGTCTAGCCGGGTTACATATACCAACCGTTTAGAAAGCAGCTTCAACAGAGCTCCTGAAGGCATATATGATTTTGAGAATATTGCAGAGAAAGTAGATGTGGTGCATTTTTGCGGAATCTCTCTGGCAATGAATGATTCCGTCCGGTCCCATATGAAATCCTTTGCCAAAGCGGTAAAAGAACGCGGTGGTACGGTCGTATTTGACTGTAACTACCGTCCGTCTCTATGGGGAGATGGAGGATATGAAAACGCAAAACCTCATTATGAAGATATGCTGTACCTTGCAGATATCGTAATGATGAATGAACAAGATGCTATGCACATTCTTAAGATGGAAACAGAAGAAGCAAGCAGAAGAGAGCAGCTGATGAAACTAATTCCAAAGGTAGCAAAGAAATACGGCCTTTCTGTCGTAGCCGGCACGCACCGATCTATTAATAAGGACAATAAGCACTCTTTATGCGGTTTTATATATAAAAATCATACATTTACATTTTCTGATACGATTACTTTTTCTGTCTATGATAGAATAGGCGCAGGAGATGCCTATACAAGCGGCATTTTATATGGCGAGTTGGAGAGCTTTTCAGCAGAAAAAACTGTTGCATTCGCTGTAACAGCGGGAGTGCTTGCTCATACAATCGTAGGCGATACTCCTATGTCATCTCAGTATGATATACAAAAAGCGATGACAGAATCAGTAGGCGATGTAGAAAGGTAGAGGATGTAATAGTGAACGTATCTCGAAAAAAAGGACCATTGTATTTGCAAATAAAAAATATCTTAAAAGATCGAATTTTGCATGGCGTGTATCCCATTCAAACAAATATTCCTTCTGAACCGCAGCTGGAAGAGGAATTTCAAGTAAGTAAAATTACGGTTCGAAATGCTATCAAAGAACTTGTGAAAGATGGATATTTAGAAACAAAAAGCGGTAAAGGAACAAAAGTTATTCGAAATACATCCATTTCAAGGCTGTCAAAAGGAAAACGCTTTACCGAAGTGTTGGTGGAAAAAGGGCATATCATTCAAAAAAGGCTGCTTGGGGCAGAGACAATTGAAAATGCACCAGAAACAACTTTATATACGCTGTTCGGTGAGCAATGCATTCGAATAGAACGTCTTTACTATTTAGATAATGAACCTTATATTCATTACACGCATTATTTAACCATGCAGCGCATGGAAGGGATAGAATTAACACACTTAAATGCACAATCGTTATACGATTTGATTGAAGAACAGGATATTTCATTGGAGAAATTTCGAGATCAGTTTGCTGTTGCAAAAGCTGATTCTTATGTAGGAGAAAGACTAAATATGCAGGCCGGAGAAGCGCTATTAAAAAGATCACGATATTCATATGATGAAGAAGGAAATATCATCGAATACAGTGAGGGCTATTATAATACAGAGATGCAGCAATACATTGTGAATTACGATATTTAAGAAGTGCGAGAAGAATACATATTCTTTTCGCCTGAAAAATGAGAGCGTTTACTAAATGGGGGAAAAGAGGAATTTAGTATGGATATGTATCTATTGCTTGTGACATGCCTAGCAATTGTTATTGTTGTATTAGGAGTCTCTTGGTGGAAGTGGCATGCTTTTATCAGCTTAACCGTTGCCAGTTTATTTCTGGCTATTATGTCAGGGCTTTCGATGGACAAAATTGTGGGAGCTTATGAAACAGGAGTGGGCAGTGTTTTAGGTCACCTTGTTGGAATCTTGGCGCTTGGAACGATTTTAGGAAAAATGATGTCAGACTCAGGTGCTGGCATGCAGGTCGCGGAGTTTTTCATTAGGTTTTTTGGAATCAAAAAGTTGCCATGGGCGATGCTCTTTGCTGGTTTTATAATAGGCATTCCGGTTTTTTTTGAAGTCGGAATTGTTATTTTACTGCCGTTAGTAATTTCTATTCATAAAACAACAAGACAAAATATTCTATTAATTGCACTACCTGTAATTGCAGGACTATCGATTGTACACGGTCTTGTTCCCCCCCACCCGGGAGCGATGACAGCCATTGGAATATATAATGCAGACTTAGGAAGAGTTTTGCTCTATTCATTGGTTATTGCTCTTCCAGCAGCAATAGTAGCAGGTCCCGTATTCGCAAAATGGGTGCATAAACGTGTGATTCCTGAAGGGGAACCTGAATTAATTCGTGTCAGCACTTCATCTAAAAAATTACCTAAAACAGGTATTTCATTTTTCATTATCTTATTACCTGTGTTATTAATGGTGTTATCTGTTATGGCTCCGTATATACCGCTTTCTAGCTTTTTAACTAAATTTTTTGTGTTTATCGGCAGTCCTGTCATCGCACTTTTAATTTCTTGCTTTGCCGCATTTTATCTTTTGGGCATGCGTCAGGGAATGAAGAAAAATGTGATTAAAAAATTAGTGGAAGAGTCTTTACTTCCGGTCGGATCTATTATTTTAATTATTGGAGCTGGAGGGGGATTTAAACAAATTTTAATTGATAGCGGTGTAGGTACATCAATTGCTCAAATGTCTGAGCAATTATCGCTTTCTCCTATTGTCTTAGCATTTATGGTAGCAGGATTAATTCGTATTGCTACAGGATCAGCAACCGTTGCATTAACAACAGCCGCCGGCATTGTTTCACCAATCATTGTGCATATGTCTGGAGTTAATCTGGAACTGCTGGTTATTGCGACAGGAGCAGGATCACTAATGTTCTCTCATGTAAATGATGCAGGTTTTTGGCTAGTAAAAGAATATCTTGGTTTAACAGTAAAAGAGACGTTTAAAACTTGGACGGTCCTAGAAACACTGCTCTCGTTTATTGCTTTTGGAGGCGTTTTATTATTTGATATTTTTATTTAAAAATTGCCTCCTTCTAATTATTTTGGAAGGAGGTTTCCTAGTTGACTTGAAATATAGTATTTGTAGAATAAGGGGGCAATGTATATGACGTGGTTAAAAGAAATACTCGGAACGGAAAAAGCTATTATTGCTATGTGTCACTTGTTACCGTTGCCGGGAGATCCATATTTTAATAATGAAAAAGGCATGGACTATGTGGTAGAAATGGCAAGAAAGGATTTGCATGCTCTTCAAGAAGGCGGAGTGGATGCCATTATGTTTTCAAATGAGTTTAGCATGCCATATTTAACGGATGTTAAAACGGAAACTGTAGCTGCGATGGCCCGAATTATAGGTGAATTGATGTCGGAAATTAAAGTGCCCTTTGGGGTAAATGTATTGTGGGATGCTAAGAAATCTTTGGATTTAGCGGCTGCTACAGGGGCTAAATTTGTTAGAGAAATTTTTACAGGCGTATATGCAAGTGATTTTGGTACTTGGAATACCAACGTTGGAGAAACAATTAGACATCAGCATCGAATTGGGGCACAAAACGTTAAATTATTATATAATGTTGTTCCTGAATCTGCTGCGTATTTGGCTGAGCGGGAAATTGAAAGTATTGCTGCATCTACGGTATTTAATAATAGACCAGATGCACTATGTGTATCTGGATTAACAGCAGGGGCCAAGACGGACGTGCAGTTATTAATGCGCGTAAAGGAGGCTGTTCCCAATACAATTCTACTTGTTAATACAGGAGTTAATTTCACTAATTTCAAAGAACAGTTATCTATTGCTGATGGGGCAGTTGTAGGTACAACATTTAAATACGACGGCAAATTTGAAAACCATGTGGATGTTGATCGTGTAAAAAAATTCATGGACAAAGTAAAAGTTTTTCGTGACAATCTTTAAACGAAAGAAGGGGTAAAGATGAATCAATTAGCTTTTATTTTTGATATGGATGGCGTAATTGTCGACAGTGAACCTGTATACCGCATCCGTAATAAAGACATCTTTAAAAAGCTGGGAATAGAAGTAGATGAGGATACACAGCTCAATTTCATTGGAGGAACAGCTAAAAGAAAATGGACAATATTAAAAGAGCAATTTTCACTGTCCCCACCCAATTTGGAGAATACAAACTCTCTGGTCAATTAACTTTTATTGTAGCAACGATTTAATAAAAAACGAGCCTTTTCATATTAATTAGAATCTTAACTATACAAATTAAACGTAAAAACAGCTCTGTAATCGGAGCTGTTTTTTGTTGCCTGAAAAGCTGTTTGTTAGAGATTTAAATAAAAAAAAAGAATGTTGGATAGCATAATGATAAGTAAATGTACAATGAGTATGCTCTCTTTTCAAAGAAGCAGACGTACTCAACAAATCTGAAGAAGCGGAGGGAAGTAACAGTGCCTGACAAACCTAGTATTACCTCAAGCGAAATTGGGACGCTGTGGATGACATATCAGCAGAAAACGTTAATTATTTGCTTGTTAGATTATATGATTGAACATGCGGATGATGAAGATGCTAAAACAATTATGACGGACTTGCGTGAGCAGCTTATTATATACATACGGAAAATAAAAACAATATTTGAAAAAGAAGGAGCGGTAGTGCCAACGGGGCTTTCATCTCAAGACGTAAATGTACAGGCTCCAAAACTATTTACTAACGGATTTGATATTATGTTTCTTCGTGTCATCAAAGAAATTAGTATGGGGATGTATACATTAAGTTTAGGCAAGGCCTACAGAGAAGATGTGGTGAAATTTTATCAAGATTTAACAAAAATTACGCAAGAGTGCTACGATTCCTGTACGCAGTACTTATTGAGAAAAGGAATTTTATCACGCCCACCCTATATTCCAATGCCAACTACCGTTGAGTTTGTTTCGGATAGAAAATATCTGAGCGGCTTAAATGTATTTGCGGACAAAAGAGTATTAAATACGATGGAGCTAGCGCAGATTTATCATGGAGTCGAAACAAACATTGTCGGGATGAAGTTAATGAAGGCTTTTTCTCAAACGGCGACAGATACCGAAGTGAAAAAGCATTTTTTGAAAGGAAAAGAGCTCAGTAAAAAAATTATTACACGACTTGAAGAAATAATTATACAAGACGATATTTCACCTTCTGTTGCCTCAACAGGAAGCATAACGACTTCTGAAACGCCTGCTTTTTCGGATCGTTTGATGCTGACATGCGATATTTTACTAAGTAACTTCAGTATCGGAAGTCAGGCGTTTGGAGCAGCATTTAGTTTTCGAAGAGATATTGTGGCTAAAATGATGCTGATAGGAGAAGATGCGTTTCAATATGCAAGCGAAGCAACAGAAATTATGATTAAAAAAGGCTGGCTTGAAGTTCCGCCAAGTATTGATTAGCTAAAAGGAAAGCCTCTTTCATGCATTGTAAATGGAAGTTTATATATTTTTACACACCTTTAACCTTTTATTCAAGTTGATTTAACAGACTGCGTGTACAGTTAAGTTATGTCAATAATAAACAGTAAAGGGTGTAAACAATGAAAAAACGTGCAATTGGAGCGGCAGTATTATCAGCGGTAACTGTAGCAGCGCTAGCATTTGGAACAAATTCACCAACAGATGCTAAAGCAGCTAAAGGCGTAAATAACCAAAAAGCTAAAAATGTTATTCTTTTTGTTGGAGACGGTATGGGTACCGATCATCGTGATGCGATCCGACTGGCCGCCGTAGGAGCAAATGGAAAGTTAGCAATGGATGATATGCCGGCAGTAGGGAGAGTCCATACATCTTCAGGAAATTCATTTGTTACGGATTCTGCTGCAGCTGCTACAGCCATGGCTTCAGGAGTTAAAAGTTATAATGGCGCTATTGGCGTAAATATGAAAGGAAAGCCTGTTCAAACAGTTTTAGAAAAAGCAAAATTAGCTGGGAAAACGACGGGGCTTGTGACAACAAGTCAAGTAACAGACGCAACTCCAGCTGCTTTTGGCGCACATGTTAAAGATCGAAGTGCTCAAAGTGACATCGCGAAGCAGTATCTTGAAAACAGTAAAGTAGATGTGATTCTAGGTGGCGGAGAAGATTATTGGTACACAAAAGGAAATGAAGGTGCACATCCAGATGCCCCGCCAGAAGATAAAACTGAAGGAAGCAAAGGAACGCAAGGAAACTTAGTAAACAAAGCACAAAAACTTGGGTATACGTACGTTAATAACGAAAATGAATTAAAATATGCTAAAGGAACAAAATTGCTTGGTCTGTTTGCTAATGAAGAAATGTTTCAACAAGCTCCTGAAGGCCAAGGTGATGTGTACAACCCTCAAGTATCTCTAAAAGACATGACAAAAAAAGCAATCAATACGCTATCACAAAATAAAAAAGGGTTCTTTCTTGTAGTAGAAGAGGAAGCCATTGATGAAATGGCTCATAATAATAATGCTGAACTCATGATTAAAGCAGGTAAGCAGCTTGATGATACGGTGAAGATGGCTAAAGCTTATGCTAAAACACACCCAGACACTCTCGTATTAGTAACAGCTGACCATGCAACCGGAGGTTTAGCACTTGAAAAAGTAGACAATAAAGATAACGGTGGAGATGAAGCATCAAAAGAAGATGGGCCATTTGCAATCGCTCATTCAAAAGAGCAGTTCGTTGCGGATTGGACAACTGAAGAGCATACGTCATCAGACGTTCCTTTAAATGCAATGGGTGCCGGCTCAGAAAGATTTACTGGAGTATACGAAAATACGTATTTACATGATGCTCTTCTAAAAGCAATGAATTTAAAATAAGTGAGATAAAAACACGGTGTTGATTTAATACACTTAGTATGTAAATCAACACCGTGTTTTTTGCTTTGTGTGAGCAAGTTATGATGGAGTTTCTTCAAAGGTATGCTACGATAAGAATTATCTTGAATTGAAGAGGTGTCACGATGAAAATAGAAGTATGGTCAGATTTTGTCTGTCCTTTTTGTTATATTGGAAAGCGCCGATTAGAGCAAGCGCTTCAGCAATTTGCACACAAAGATGATGTGCAGGTTGAATTTAAAAGCTTCGAGCTGGATCCAAACGCCCCAGTTGATACTGGCAAAACGATTAATGAAGCTCTTGCTGCTAAATATGGAATGACGATTGAACAAGCGAAGCAAGCAAATGAAGGAATCGGACAGCAGGCAGCTAGTGTGGGCTTATCCTTTAATTTTGACGATATGAAGCCAACTAATACATTTGATGCTCACCGCTTAGCTAAATTTGCAAAAGCTCAAGGAAAAGAAGCAGCCATTACAGAAAAACTCTTATATGCATACTTTACTGAATCAAAACATCTAGGTGAAAAAGAGACGCTGGTTGCTGTTGCAGAAGATGCAGGTCTTGACCGAGAAGAAGCACGTCAAATTCTCGCGGATAAAAACGCATACGCAAATGAAGTGCGCAGTGATGAAGCAACGGCTCAGCAATATGGTATTAGCGGTGTTCCATATTTTGTTGTTAATCAAAAATATGCGATTTCAGGTGCACAGCCAATCGAAACATTTGTAGGAGCTCTCCAACAAGTATGGGAAGAAGAAAATCCGACTCCCGCTTTGAAGAGCCTTTCTCCAGAAGGCGCAGATGATGCCTTTTGTGCAGATGGTCAATGTGCCGTTCCTGATTCCTCTAAAAACCAACAATAAATAAAAAGCAGAGGCGGAAATTTCGCTTCTGCTTTTTATTTATTTGCAAAAAAATTTACAAAAATACAAACATGCGTTCTATTTTTGTGTTATAATAAGTTTAGAAGTAACAAACCTCGATGAGTAAGCTCCAAAAATAAGCGATTAAAAGTGATCCCACCATGAACCAGCTTCCATTTAATCCTGCAGGGGGAATCTGAATGAAGAGCAAAGTGCGCATTATCCCATTTCAAGTAGTTGAACAATTGAATCAATTTAATGAAGTCCCAGAAGGAGTCGCTCTAATTGGAGCAGAGCAAGTATGGAAGCAAACAAAGGGACGGGGAATAACCATAGCGGTTTTGGATACTGGCTGTGATGTTACACATCCAGATTTGCAGGAGCGAATTATTGGAGGAAAAAACTTTACACAAGATGATCAACAAAATCCAGATATTTTTCAAGATTATAATGGTCACGGCACTCACGTAGCAGGCACAATTGCAGCAGCGCATAATGGAACGGGTGTTGTAGGAGTGGCTCCTGAAGTGGGCTTACTTATCCTAAAAGTACTTGATGGAAATGGTTCAGGTCAATACGAGTGGATTATTCAAGGTATTAACTACGCCATCGAGCAAAAAGCAGATATCATTTCGATGTCGCTTGGAGGTCCGTCGGATGTGCCTGAGCTACATGAAGCGATTCAAGATGCTGTTGATCAGAATATTTTAGTTGTCTGCGCAGCGGGAAATGAAGGAGATGGAGAAGGCTCCACAGATGAGTTTGCGTACCCAGGGTCATATAATGAAGTGATTAGCGTAGGAGCTGTTGATTTAGAGAAACGATCTTCGTTGTTTTCCAACTCAAACAACGAAGTAGATGTAGTGGCTCCGGGAGAGAAGATCGTATCAACTTACTTGAATGGAAAGTATGCTGCACTGAGCGGAACCTCTATGGCAACACCTCACGTAGCAGGGGCCTTAGGATTGATAAAAGTTCTTTCAAATGAAATGTTTGGAAGAGAACTTACAGAACCAGAGCTTTATGCACAGTTAATCAGAAGAACCCTTCCATTAAATGAATCACCAAGAGAAGTAGGAAACGGATTTGTGCACTTGACCGTTGTTGAAAAGCTGTTGCGTGAAATTCAACGTCAAATGACTTCAGAGGTGATCGGATGAGAAGCAGTTTAGATATGTTAATGATGGAAAAGCAGCAGGCAAAAGCTCTTTATCACGAATACGCAAACAATCGAAGTTATTATGATGAAAAGACAGATGAAGAAAATAAAAATCTTTATTATCAAGATACGCTCTTTGAAAGAGAAGCCATGCAAACTTTGTTAAAGGAAACGCATCAGCATTTGCTAAGTTATTCGCCGCATAAATATGTATATCCATGGGTGGATCTACAGGAGAATGGGGAGCTGAAAAGTCTATACTCAGGGAAAGGGATGGATCCGTTAGAAACTATACAGCAAGATATTGATCAACTTCAGTCGCTTAGTAACTCCTCTCTTTCAAGCAATGATATACTGCTAAACTGTGAGCACGTTGTCCCGCAATCTTGGTTTGGGAAACAAGAGCCTATGAGAGGCGATTTGCATCATTTATTTGCGTGTGAACCTTCTTGTAACAGTCGAAGAGGTAATTCTTCTTATATTGACTTCCCGGATTATACGCCGGAAGTAAAGCAATCAGATGTGAAAGAAGGATGTGGCAAAGCAGAAAAAGGTAAGTTTGAACCCGAATATGGAAAAGGAATTGTGGCTCGATCAACTCTTTATTTTTTAATTCGCTATCATAATAAAATTGACTCTTCGCGAGTAGATCTTCCTCTTTTACTAAAATGGCATGAAGAATTTACTGTTTCACTTTATGAAAAACATCGCAATGCAGCAATCTTTGAGTTGCAAGGCAACCGAAATCCTTTTATCGATTTTCCTGACAAAGCAGCTGCACTAATAAATTCTGCTTTCTAAAATAACAAAGAGCTCCGTTTCTATTCGAAACGGGGCTCTTTTAGGTATCCTAATATGAAAATCCATATTTATCGCTTAAGAGGGCATCCATTTTATTTAATAAGCGAAAATATTCTTCCTGTTCTTCTACAGTTAGAGCTGACAGCATATCTTTTAAAAATCCATTTCGCTTCTCTGTAATTATTGAAACAAGTTTCTTTGATTCATCGGTCAATGAAACCCACACGACTCTCCGGTCTTTTTCGTCTCGCACGCGCTTAATGAGAGATTCTTCTTCCAATTGATTTAATAAGCTAGTTGTAGCGCCCGAGGTTAAGTGAAGTTTATTTGAAATATCTGCTACCATATACTTTGTGCCGCTGGCAATGTAGTTTAAGATATAAAATTTAGTGGGTGTTAAGTGATAAGGCTGTGTTTTTAATGTTTCTTCGACTAAATGTCGCATATATTGAAAAAAAGATGTGTTAATTTGATAAAGGTGTTCAATTTTTGACTCTAAATTGTTAGCCATGCTAGCTTCCATCTCCTTGTACACTACCGACATATATAAACTAACTCTAAAATAAAATGAAACAATTGTAAAGGATGGCAATGATTATCTTTAACCACCATTATTATTTTTAAATTAATATCTTTACGAAAAAATATCTTTATGATAAAGTTATTTAGGTGGTTAACCAAATAGATGATTATAAAGAAACATATCTCATAATAGATGGGGATAATATCTTTATGAAAAAGCTATATAAAAAAGTAATTTTATTATTGAAGTATTAAGGAGGAGTAATGAATGTCTAGAAGTCGCTTAATGGTAACAAATTTTATTGGAATCATCGTTATTTTAGCTTTATTAATTGGAGGAGGATATTATTACGTTCAAAAATCGAACTATATTACAACGGATAACGCTAAAGTATCCGGAGATGTATACAATGTAGTTGCACCTGCAGCAGGTAAAGTAGCAAGCTGGACAGTAGAAGAAGGAAATGATGTATCAAAAGATGCTGAAATTGCTAAAATTCAAGCTGAAAAAGGGTCTGTAGCTGCTACAGTACCAGCAGATGGAAAAATTATTCAAACAAACGTAAAAGAAAATCAAATGGTTCAAGCTGGACAGCAAATTGCAACGGAAGTAGATATGAAAGACCTATTTATCGTAGCAAATATTAAAGAAGATCAGCTTAAGGATATTAAAGAAGGCGACGATGTAGATGTAACGGTAGACGGAGACAGCAGTGCAAAAATCGACGGTAAAGTCGAAGAAATTGGATATGCAACCAATTCACTTTCATCTTTAACATCCAACTCAAGCTCAGATGGAAACTACACAAAAGTGTCTCAAACGGTTCCTGTGAAAATTTCTATTTCTAATTATTCAGAGCATGTTCTGCCAGGTATGAACGCCGAAGTGAAAATTTCGAAAGACTAATTCTTACTACAACAGTTCAAGAAGGGAGGAAATATGATGACAGCCAGTATAGAAAACACAAGTGATGGATCCATCAAAAAGCATATTCCGCTATTAATTGTTTTAATGCTTGGTTTGTTTCTTGCAATATTAAACCAAACGTTACTAAACGTAGCCATCCCGCATTTGATTACTGAGTTTGGCGTAACGGCAAATACAGCTCAGTGGCTGTTAACTGGATATATGCTTGTGAACGGGGCGTTAATTCCGCTTTCAGCTTTTTTAATTGAACGATTTGGTGTACGTCGCTTGTTCTTATTTGCAATGTTTTGTTTTACAGTAGGATCATTGATTTGCGGAATTGCACCTACGTTTCCCATTATGCTTACGGGCCGTTTAATTCAAGCTATTGGCGGAGGTGTCTTATCGCCTCTTGTCATGACTATTATTGTGTTTATTTTCCCTCCTCACATGCGAGGAAAAGGGATGGGGATTTTTGGATTGGCCATGATGTTCGCACCGGCTATTGGTCCAACTTTATCTGGATGGGTTATTCAAAACTATGATTGGCACATCCTTTTTAACGGCATGGTGCCATTAGGTGCCATTGTACTGATTATTGCTTTCTTTCAATTAAAAGATATTCAGCCTCCAAAAGATGTAAAAGTACACATGCCTTCTGTTGTGACATCACTTGCAGGTATGGGGTTATTGCTTTATGGATTCAGTGAAGCTGGAAATGACGGCTGGACGGATCCAGTTGTTCTTTCTACAATCATTGGCGGGGCAGTGCTGTTAATTATATTTGTCCTTCAGCAAATTAAATCTGAAAAGCCGCTGTTGGATATGCGGGTATTTAAATATAATATCTTTTCATTATCGAATATTATTAGTATTGCAATTACAATCAGTATGTACGCAGGTATGTTCTTACTTCCAATTTACTTGCAAAACATCCGCGGCTATTCTGCTTTTGATTCAGGACTCCTGTTACTTCCTGGAGCACTTGTTATGCTGGTTATGTCGCCAATTTCAGGTACATTGTTTGATAAAGTGGGACCTCGTCCGCTAGCAATCGTTGGTATGCTCATTACATCTATTTCAACGTTTGAATTTACGAAGCTGACGATGGATACACCGTTTAATCATATTTTAGGGATTTATATTATCCGTTCGTTTGGTATGTCACTTTTAATGATGCCGATTATGACAGCCGGTTTAAATCAGCTTCCGCAGCGACTAAGCAGTCACGGAACATCAATGTCTAATACGCTTCGTCAAGTAAGTGGTTCAATTGGTATTAGTTTGATGACGACGATTTTTACGAACCGTACAACGTATCATGTAAATGAAATCAGCAGTTCCATGAATACGTCAGATCCATTCTTTATGAATAGCTTTCATTTATTCGTCCAAAAAGTGGCCGCTACTTTGCATTTATCACAAGATCAAGCTCAGCAGCAAGCGCTCACGATTTTATCTGGAAAAATGACGCAGCAAGGTACGATTCAAGGTATTAACGATGCCTTCTACTGGGCAACAGCGATTTCTGTTATCGGTTTGATTTTAAGCTTCTTCCTTCGTGACGTACGTAAAGATAAAGTAGTCGAAGAAAAGAAATCAGAAGCTCAAGAGGAAGATATTCGTATGCTTCCAGCTCCCAAAAGTATAAATTCATAAGGAGCTATAGAAATCTAACGTTCATCATAAGACATGTTAGAGAGAAAGGGGCGGTGAGGTGGATGGATCCAATGATATTTGGTGAAGAAATTCAAAAAATTTCAATATCTTTAAACAAAAAAGTAATGACAAATGTAAAAAGTCTTTTACAGCATTACGGAATTACCCCTTTTCAATATCATATTTTACTGATTGTTGAACGATCACATACAATACCTGTTACCAAAGTGGCAGACGAAATGAAGGCGAGTCCAAGCGTTATCACAGCATCGATTACACGTTTGTATGAACTGAATCTTGTGGAGCGCTACCATTCAAAAGATGATCGGCGTAAAGTTATGATTGAACTTACAAACAAGGGGAAACAAGTCATTCGAGCTGCTGAGAAAGACATGCAGCAAGAAGTTGAAAAACTGTTTGCATGCTATAAAGAAGAAGAACAGCAGCACTTTCTTACGCTCTGTCGGCAGCTAGATGAACATGTGACTTGAACTTGAATAGACAAAAGTATATTGAGTTAAGCGGAGTGAGTGTAAATGGATAAAGAGATGGTAAAAAACATTCGGAAAAACTACAATATGAATCAGCGCAGCTTTGCTCAAGCGGTGAACTGCAGTTTTTCTTTAATTGCACTGGTTGAAGTGGGTAAGCGAAGAGTAACAAAAAACTTGGAGGACAAAATTAAACAAGCATTTCAATTGAATGATCATGATTTAAAAACACTGCAGAGCTAATACAAAAAGTAGGTGTGTGAAACGAGCGCACCTACTTTTTTTCGTCTTGGTTTTTTGTAAGAGGATCTACGGTATGTTTGTAATCATAAGCTTTCGAAGTAGTAATTACGCATAGCAGTAAAATAACAAATACAATGATAATAGAGAGCGTAATAATGACAATCATCTAAACCATCCTTTCTTTTTCTCGTTATGTATGCTTTCGGTCTTATTAGTAAAATTCCTTCTTTCCCCACATAGTGCAGAAATGACAAACGCATACTAATAACAGTCTAGAATAAAGGAGTGTTTATAATGAATGAAAAAGAGTTGAAAAAACAATTAAAAAAGGTAGCGGATTATCCTGCATCTAAAGCAGATGGAGTAGACGAAGAGTTTTCTCGTGAATTAGCAGACCAAGCCGATTTAGAAGCACAGGCTAGAGCGAACGCTGCAGATGAAAGACAAAAAAATAATAACTGAGGCTGGGATAAAAGTATTTTGGCCCAAGTGAAAAACGAACAACTAATCAAACATTTTGATTAGTTGTTCGTTTTTAGATTGGATTAATGTTGTTATCTCTCAGCCTCGTTTGTTATTTTTTCAAAAGCAAATAAACAAAATAAGGAGCACCGATTACGGCGGCGACAATTCCTGCTGGTACACCGTTAGGATCGGCAATATTATGTCCTATTGTGTCTGCAATCAGCAAAAGCCAACCGCCAAGTAAAATAGCGACAGGAATAAAAAGCTGATTTCTCGGTCCCACTAAGCCTTTAGCAATATGAGGAGCAAGAAGTCCAATAAAAGCAACGCCGCCCGTCACTGAAACTGCCGCTGCCGCTAATGCAACCGCGGCTAAAAGCAATGTTATACGTTCTTTCTCCATAGAAATGCCGACTCCAATAGCTGCAGCTTCATTTAAATTAAAAATGTTTAATGAGTTTGCTTTGTACAATATAAAAGGAATCAAGACAAGAAGCCAAGGTAGAAGAGCCCATATAAAAGGCCAGTCTGTCCCCCAGATGTTCCCTGCAATCCATTTAGCAATAAAATCAACTTTAGCGCGATCAGCTGATGACATAATCACCACCATCATTCCAGAAAGAGCCATCGAAAAACCTACGCCTGTTAAGATAAGCTTTACAGGCTGCAGTCCTTGGCTTTTACTATATGCACAAAGATAGATGAGACTAGCTGTAAACAAGGCACCGATGAACCCTACTAGCGGAAGGGCATAGACGAAAGAACCAGCTTCAATTGGGGCAAATAAAAAGAATACAGCAATTGCGACTCCTGCTCCTGAATTAATTCCTATAATCCCAGGTTCCGCTAAATCATTGCGCGTAACACCTTGTAAGATAGCTCCTGATAAAGCTAGAGCCATTCCTGCTAGAAGCGTGATGATAATGCGCGGAAGTCGAATTGAAAAAAGGACGAACTCATCTGCAAAATCACCTTTGCCAAAAAGAGTAGGAAACACTTTATTATAAGGAAGGGGTGCATCACCGAGCGCCATTCCTATCACAACCGTTCCAAGAATCAAAACAGTGAGCAGCATCATAATTATTCGTTGTTTTCTAATAAGCACTGGGTGAATCATGAGAATGCTTTTCCTCCTTTACGAACAATGACTAAAAAGAAAGGTAAACCAATCATCGATACAACTGCTGCTATCGGTGTTTCATAAGGAGCACTTACTGTTCGAGCCAATGTATCAGCAAGCAGCATAAACGCTGCGCCAGTGATAGCGGACATAGGGATGATATAACGATAGTCGGTTCCTACGATTCCTCGTACAATATGAGGAATCATCAAGCCAATAAACACCATGTTTCCGACTAGCGCAACAGAAGCGCCGGCAAGAAGAATCATGACGACAAATAAAATGGTTTTGACTTTTGTTGTTTGCTGGCCTAACCCTACAGCGACTTCTTCATTTAAGCTCAAAATAGTAAGCTGCCGAGAAAGCAAAAGGGCAATGAATATACCGCCGACAATAAAAGGAACGATGATTTGAAGCTGTTCCCAAGAAGTGCCTACAATTCCGCCAGCAGTCCACATGGATACATCTTTTGAAATCTTAAAATAAATACCGAAGCCTTCTCCAATGGCATATAGAAATGCTGAAACGGCAGCCCCCGCTAGTACAATTCGAAGCGGAGAAAATCCTCCTCTTTTTATAGCAGCAATTCCAAACACCAGGATTGCGCCAACCCCGGCTCCTATAAAGCAAGCAATCGTAATACCCAAATAATTTATAGAAGGGATCAAGGCAATTGTTACAGCTAAAGCCGCATTTGCGCCAGACGTTAACCCTAAGAGTCCTGGATCTGCAAGAGGGTTTCTTGTCATACCTTGCATAATTGCTCCTGATACGGATAAAGCAGCGCCAACAAAAACAGCGGCGATTTCACGGGGTAAACGAATATCCCGGATGATCGAGATGTGTTCGTTTACAGTGCTTGATGAAAGTGCTAACCACACATCTTTTATAGATATATCAGCAGCGCCAAAAACCATTGAAGAAACAAACATTGTGATGAATACGAACAGCATACCTATTAATTTATATAAAAAGGGAATGAAACGCTGATTGTCTTTTTTCATAAAACACCCATCTTTTCATGTGAGAATAAATTTAGTAACACAAAGCAAGAGGAATCCTAAAAAGAATTCCTCTTGAATGAATTACTTACCAAGAAATTTTTGAGTAAAGAAATCTAGTTGATAATCTAGTGTGATTGGATCATTAAAATAAAATTCTTTTGCATTTGCTTCAAATACGTGATTGTTCTTTACAGCAGGAATATTTTTGTACGTATCTGTTTTCTCAAATGATGTATCTCCATCTTGGTTTTTGCTGAAGATTAAATAATCTCCGGCATATTCAGGAAGAACTTCCGGTGAAATTGCATAGTACCCATCTTTCAAAGCCATTTTTTTTACTTTCTGCGGCATTTTTAATTTCATTTCTTGATAAAGAATCTCCGTTCCGCGTCCCCAGTTATTCCCAAACACATAAAGCTGTTTGTCAAAGTTCTCAATAACTGAAACCGTGGCATCTTCGCCAATTTTAGCTTTGATGTCAGAACCAGCTTTTGCCGCACGCTTTTTAAAGTCGTCTACCCATGATTGTGCTTCTTTTTCTTTATTTAATAGCTTTCCAATTTCTACATGCTGAGTAAGGTAATCTACTTTATCGTATGTATACGTGACAGTAGGGGCAATTTTTTTCAATTTATCAATGTTTTTTGTAGTAGATAAGCCAATAATTAAGTCAGGCTTTAATTCAATGATCTTTTCTAAATTTTCCTCTGATACTTCTTCGACGCCTTTTAATTTCTTTTCAAAGCGGGGATTCATTTTAGACCATGAGTCCACTCCGACAATGTTAACACCTAAAGAAAGTACGTTACCTGCATAGGAACCTAAAACAACAACACGTTTCGGATTAGCCGGAACTTTTACAGGGCCGTCTTCAGATTGATATGTGATCGTCTTGGATTCGCTGTTTTTGCTAGAATCATTTTTACTTTCAGTTGAACCGTTGCTGCAGGCACTAATAAGTAGTACGAATATAAGCATGAATGGAAGCAGTAATTTTTTCATTTAGTTATCTCCTCTTAATAAGTTATATGTGATGCACATTGGTTTATTTGTTCTCGGATCCCGCCCAATTTCAGCGTCGATATGAAACACTTTTTTTAGAACGTCCTGCGTAATGACTTCTTCACATTTTCCGGCTTTGACAATTTCTCCATCTTTTAAAGCGATAATATAATCCGCAAAGCGAGCGGCTTGATTTAGATCATGAAGCACCATTACAACTGTACGTTCTTGCTCTTTGTTTAGTTTTTGCAGGAGTTCAAGTACTTCTAACTGATGAGCCATATCCAAGTAGGTAGTAGGCTCATCGAGGAATATAATATCGGTTTCTTGAGCTAAAGCCATCGCAATCCACACTCGCTGGCGCTGACCGCCTGAAAGAGAGTCAACGGGACGAAACTTGTAATCTTTTGTTCCGGTTACTTCAAGCGCCCAGTCAATCATTTTATAGTCTTCTTTCGATAGACGCCCAAAACCTTTTTGATAGGGAAATCGCCCATAAGATACAAGTTCTCCAACAGTTAGGCCGCTGGCACTTTCTGGTGTCTGAGGGAGAATCGCCATTTTTTTAGCGAGTGATTTTGTATGTTCTGTTGAAATGTTTTCGCCATCTAAAATGACGGAGCCAGATTGATGGGAAATAATGCGGGTGATGGCTTTTAAAAGCGTTGATTTGCCGCATCCGTTTGAACCAATAATCGTGGTAATCTTTTTGTCTGGAATGTTAACGCTTAAATTCTTAACTATTAGACGTTCACCATAACTAATATGTAATTTCTCTGTATATAGGCGAACCATATTTGCCCCTCCGTTTACGTTTAATACAACGATACTTGATAATGATTATCAATGTCGTTTACTTTACATACTATAATTCGAACGTTTTCAGATGTCAATAGTTATTTTTATTGTCAAAACGGTGAAGAAGATGTATATTCAAATGAGAATGATAATCAATAACGATTAATTGCAAGGAGTGGATGTTTATGACAAAAAACGAACTGTTTGACGTGACAATTATAGGAGGGGGGCCGGCTGGCCTTTACTCGACTTTTTATAGTGGACTAAGAGAAATGAAAACAAAGCTAATTGAATATCAGCCAAAGCTAGGCGGAAAGCTTCACGTTTATCCTGAAAAAATGATTTGGGATGTCGGAGGCCAAACTCCTATTACTGGTGCGAAGCTTATTGAACAGCTTGTTGAACAAGGGCTGACGTTTGATCCAACTGTTGTTTTAAATGAGAAAGTTGACTCCATTTCCCGCTTAGAAGATGGTATTTTCCAGCTGACGAGTTCTTCAGGGAAACATCATTACTCTAAAACGATTATCCTTGCTGTGGGAGGAGGTATTTTAAATCCGCAAAAGCTCAAAATCGAAGGGGCAGAACGATTTGAAGTAACAAACTTAAACTATACGGTTAAATCTCTGCAGCATTTTAAAAATAAAACGGTGATTGTTTCCGGAGGAGGTAATTCAGCCATTGATTGGGCAAATGAGCTAGAGCCCGTTGCTGAAAAGGTATATATTACGTATCGAAACAGTGAACTAACTGGTCATGAAGCACAGGTGAGACAATTAATAAACAGTTCAGCTCACTGTCTGCTTAACACATCTATTACAAAATTAGTGGCTGATGCGACGCATGAATTTATTGAAACAGTTGAGCTGACTAATCATCAAACCGGTGAGATTTCTTATTTGCCGGTTGAAGAAGTTATCATTAATCACGGTTATGAAAGAGATACAGAGCTGTTAAAAAACAGTAAACTACATATCAAAACCATTGATGACTATTACATCGCAGGTAATGCAGCAAGCGAAACGTCTGTAGAAGGCGTATATGCAGCGGGAGATATTCTCATGCACGAAGGGAAAGTCCATTTAATTACGGGTGCTTTTCAAGATGCTGCTAATGCCGTAAACAAAGCAAAACAATTCGTTCAGCCTTCTGCGGCTAAGACAGCTATGGTTTCTTCTCACAATGAAGTATTCAAAAAGCGTAATTCAACACTAATTAAACAAATGATGAAGTAAAGCGAGATGCAGGGTGCATGTCGCTTCTTTCTCTACGGTAGAATTATCTAAGTAAGGAGGAAGGGAACGAAAAAAGAAAAGAGAAATATAATAAAAGAAAACGCTTACATTTTTAAAGATGACACAGCGCTTGTTTGCATAAGGGGGAAGTCGTATGAACGAAAAAGAGAAATATCAGTTTGAAACAAAAGCCATTCACGCAGGGTATGAATCAAAACATCATTTTGATAGTTTAGCTCCGCCTATTTATCAAACGTCTACATTTACATTTTCATCTCTAGAACAAGGTGCAAACCGGTTTAGCGGAGCAGAAGATGGTTATGTATATTCCCGGTTATCTAATCCAACGATCACCATTTTAGAAGAGCGTATGGCACAGCTTGAAGAAGGAGAAGCCGCTTTGGCATTTGGATCGGGAATGGCTGCAGTATCGGCTGTATTGATTGGACTTACAAAAGCAGGCGATCATATTTTGTGTTCTAAAGGAGTGTATGGATGCACGTTTGGTCTCTTAGAAATGCTTGAGGAAAAATATCAAATCCGTCATTCTTTCTCCAACTTGGAAACTGAGGAAGAAATTCTTGCTGCTATCAGAAAAGATACAGCATGTATTTATATTGAAACACCGATTAACCCGACTATGACTTTAGTAGATTTAGAGTTAGTTACTTCTATCGCCAAACAAAAAGGAATTCCTGTGGTAGTAGACAATACCTTTTCAACTCCTTATTTGCAGCAGCCGCTGAAGCTTGGATGCGACTTAGTCATTCATAGCGCAACAAAATTTATTGGTGGACACGGAGATGTTGTCGCGGGAATTGTAGTAGGGAACGAAGAGGTTATTTCCGTACTGCGCAAAACGACGCAAAAAGATATCGGAGGCATTCTTTCACCGTTTGATGCTTGGCTGTTACTCCGAGGCTTAAAAACGCTGGCCGTTCGAATGGATCGTCACTGTGAAAATGCTGAACATATCGCAAAACAATTAAGTCTCCATCCCAAGGTGAAAGCCGTTTATTATCCAGGTGATAAAAAGAGCACTGCTTATTCTCTCATGCAAAAGCAAATGAAAAAAGGAGGGGGGCTTCTCTCCTTTGAAGTGAAAGGAGGTTATGAAGAAACCGTAAAAGTGGTTAATCAGCTTAAGCTCATTTCCATTGCGGTGAGTCTTGGAGATGCTGAAACACTTATTCAGCATCCTGCCTCGATGACGCATGCAGTTGTGCCGGAAGAAGCTCGAAAAGAAATGGGAATCTCAAACGAACTCCTTCGCTTATCAGTTGGACTGGAAGCATGGGAAGATATTATGAGAGATTTACAGCAGGCATTAGATAGTATATAAAAAAACAACGCTTGAAGTATCTTAAGGATATTTCAAGCGTTGTTTTTTGAATATCAACCGTATGTCATCACTCATACATCCTTTTTTGCGAGTGGAACTTTACCTACATCTTTAGACAAATGTCCTAGACAGAAGAGATGCCTTTCAATAGACTAAAGGTTATCTGTGAAAATACAATATTTAGGTAAGGAAGGTGCTCTGCTATTATGCTTCATAATCCAACTGGGAAAAAACGTCTAGGATTGGCGTTTCTTCTCAGCACGCTTGCGATATTAGGTCCGCTTAATATCGATATGTATTTGCCAAGTTTTCCTGCTATTGCTGATCATTTAGATGCGCGAGCTTCACTTGTTCAGCTTAGTTTAACATCGTGTTTACTAGGCCTTGCCGTTGGTCAAATCGTGATTGGTCCAATCAGTGATGCGAAGGGAAGAAAAGGACCTTTACTCATTTCCATCTCTTTATTTATGCTATCGTCATTGCTCTGTGCGCTGGCTCCTACTATCACGGCTTTAGTTATCGCACGCTTTTTGCAGGGGTTTACGGCTTCGGCAGGAGTTGTTCTTTCTCGAGCCATTGTCAGAGACGTTTTTAGTGGAAGAGAGCTTACGAAGTTTTTTGCTCTGTTAATGGTTATCAATGCCTTTGCACCAATGATAGCACCAATGGCCGGAGGTGCTATTTTACTTCTTCCTTTTGCAAGTTGGCATACTATTTTCTTGTTTTTAAGTTTAATAGGTCTTTTAATTGTTTTAACAATCTCAATGCGTTTAAAAGAAACTTTGCCAATTGAAAATAGAACGCCAAGTTCAATTGGTCATTCCGTTCGCACAATGGGCAGTTTATTACAAGACCGTTCTTTTATTGGTTATGCCTTAATTGTCGGACTGGTCCACGGAGGAAGCTTTGCTTATGTATCAGGCACTCCATTTGTCTATCAAGGGATCTACCATGTTTCTCCGCAAGTTTTTAGCATTTTGTTTGGGATTAACGGCTTGGCCATTGTGACTGGAAGCTTTATTATTGGGCGCTTTAGCGGAATTCTTCATGAAAGAAGCCTGCTTCGCATTGCCGTGATTACGGCTGTAAGTGCTACTAGCGTACTTCTTATCATGACCATGCTTAAAGGGCCGCTGGCTACGATTGTTATTCCCATTTTTATTTACATGATCTCTATAGGAATGACGATCACAGGCTCGGTGACATTGGCAATGAAAAATCAAGGACATAGAGCAGGAAGTGCGAGTGCCGTGTTAGGCATGCTTCCACTAACTTTAGGATCAATTGTTTCTCCTTTAGTGGGTATTAACGAAACCACAGCGATTCCGATGGCTGCTATTTTATTTAGTACGGCGCTTTTGGGTTTTGTAGCTTTCTTTACGTTAACTAAAAACAAGAAAGAAACAGAAAAGTGCGACGTTAACGAGTTTAAAACGGAAGTTTCTCCGTAATCACTTTTTTGATTGTTTGAAAGCATCACTCCTTTGTGAAAATGAGTGATGCAAATTTATTCAAGTATTGGATAATATATGCTAACCTTAGGGCATGATCGAAAGGAGTGGATAATAATGAGTAAAGTAGTTCCTGAAATAACCCTTAATGACGGGGTAACCTTGCCTGCTATAGGCTTTGGTACATACAAACTTAACGGAAATGAAGGAGTCAACGCTATAACGAGTGCGATTGATGTAGGGTATCGTCTAATTGATACGGCTTATAATTACGAAAATGAAGGCACCGTGGGCCAAGCTCTTCGAAGAACGCCGGTTTCTAGACAAGAACTATTCGTTACGTCTAAACTCCCAGGGCGATACCATACGTATGACAAAGCAATTCCTACCATCCAAGAATCTTTATATCGCGCGAATTTAGACTATTATGATTTGTATCTTATTCATTGGCCTAATCCTAAACAAGATCATTATGTAGAAGCTTGGCAAGCATTGATTGATGCGAAGCGCTGGGGCTTGATTCGTTCAATTGGTGTTTGCAATTTTCTTCCCGAGCATGTTGAGCGCTTGGAAAAAGAGACCGGCATTTTACCAAGTATCAATCAAATAGAACTGCATCCTTTTTTTAATCAACATCAATATCGAAATTGGTATCAGGAGAAAAACATTCAAATTGAATCTTGGAGTCCACTAGGGCGAGCAAGTGCTGTTTTAGAAAATGAAGCAATTAAACAAATTGCCGACCGTCATAATAAGACAGTTTCACAAGTGATTTTGCGATGGCATTATCAGCTAGGGGCGATTTCAATTCCAAAATCGTCATCTCGCAAGCGGCAGCTTGAAAACATATCTATTTTTTCATTTTCTTTAGATGAAACTGAGATGAATATGATTTCAGAATTGAACCGCGAGGATGGAAGACTTAATAATCAAGACCCCGCTGCTTATGAAGAATTTTAACTATAAGGCCTCACTTATTTTTTAAGTGAGGCTTTTATTCTATGATTTTTCATTATTTAAGACTGAAAATAGTCCGTTTAGTTCTAACGATTGTAGGAGAAAATGTGTTAAAATATTCCGAAAAAAGGAGTGGTGAACCATGGAAGAAGTAGTAAAAGCGATTCAAGACGAATATCCGGATGATTTTGCATGGTGTTACGGCTGCGGCCGATTAAACCAGGACGGCTATCATTTTCGCACAGGATGGCTAGGAGAAAAAACTATTACCCTTTATACACCTAAGGCTGAACATACAGCTATACCAGGATTTGTTTATGGCGGACTTCTTGCATCACTGATTGATTGCCATGGAACAGGCTCTGCATCTCTTGCTCTATACCGTAAAAATGGCTACGAAATAGGAGATTCAGCAGAGCCGCCGCGGTTTGTTACCGGTTCTCTCCACGTAGATTTTAAAAAACCAACGCCACAGGGTGAAGTACTAAAAGCGATAGGAACGGTTGAAGAAATTCACCCGAAGAAATGGAGAGTTAAAACAGAAGTATACGCGAGTGACATCATTGTTGCGACCGGAGAAGTTGTGGCAGTTGTTATGCCAAGTACGTTTAAACGCAAAGAAGACTAAAAAATGCAAAACAGTTACATAAAAAGGGAGGAAAAGGTATGGGTAAATGTAATTTAGACCACTCGGTAGAAGATGTACAGCAGAAGTTTAACTCGCAGTCACAATGGCTGCCAGAAGATATTCGCTCGTTATTTCATGAGTTTCTCGTACGAAATCCTTCGCAAACAACATTAAACGAGATGTTTCATTTGCTGAAGAAATATGATTTGGTTGATGAACAAGAAAGAAAAGAGCGAGATCGAAAAATCAAATGGCTGATATTAAATAAAGAAGAGACGAACAACTAGAAGCAACTACATACAGTAAACCTACGCTTACGACCACAATGAAAAAATCCGAACGAGTTGGATTCTCCATCAAGAATCTCGCTTCATCGTTCGGATCTTTCTTCAAATAAAATACTTTTACCCCAGCCTCTTTTTAACGAGATTAAAAGTAATCACCACCACTTAAACCCGTCGTCTTCTAACAAATGATTTGAAGCTGCTGGTCCCATCGTACCCGCAGGATAAAAATGAAGAGGAAAGCGTTCATCATTAAAAACTTCTAAAATAGGTTGCACCCATTTCCAAGATAATTCAACTTCTTCCCAATGAGCAAAAAATGTGGAGTCTCCCTGTAAAGCATCAAATAACAGCAGTTCATAAGCTTCGGGTACTTCTTTTTGATTTGTTGAGAAATTGATAAAAATCGGTTCGATTTTATTGTCATTCAAAGGGTTTTTGCTGTTTAATTGCAGTGATATACCTTCATTTGGGCTGATTTCGACAACCAAAAGGTTGGGAATAACTTCTTCGTCTGTATAAACATCCTTTAAAGGATGTTTAAATTCAATGACGATACGCGTGCATTTTTTACTCATTCTTTTTCCTGTGCGAAGATAGAAAGGAACTCCTTTCCAAAGCTCATGATCAATCCATACCCGGACTGCTATAAATGTGTCATTAACGGAAGCAGCATTGATGTCGGGCTCATCTTTATATCCTATAACGGAACGATTTTGGATTTTTCCCGCTTCGTATTGACCTCTTATGACGTTAGAATGGATAAACTCTTTTTGTAGAGGGCGAAGGCTTTTCATAATTTTTATCTTTTGTTGGCGAGTCTTTGCGATGTTAAGTGTCTTTGGCAGCTGCATGGCAGTCATCATAAGCATTTGAAGCATATGGTTTTGGAACATATCCCTAATTGCACCGGACTGATCATAGTAATGCGCTCTTTCTTCTACACCAACTGTTTCACTAGCTGTAATTTGGACATTTGCAACGTAGTGATGATTCCATAGTGCTTGTAAAATAGGGTTTGCAGATGCTAGAGCCTCCAAATTTTGAATCATTGGTTTTCCCAGATAGTGGTCGATACGATAAATCTCTTCTTCATTGAACGTTTCAGTAAGCTTTTGATTTAACACTTGAGCAGATTGTAAATCGTGTCCGAAAGGCTTTTCGATAATAAGGCGTTTCCAGCCTTTTGTAGATCCCAATCCGCCGCTATTTATATTTGAAGCAATAACGTCTACAAATTCAGGAGCCACTGATAAATAGAAAAGACGATTTTCAGGAATATTTAATTCTGCTTCGCCTTCTTGAATAGCATGCAGCAACTGGTCATATCCATCACTATTGGTAACATCCATTTTATGATAGCGAACTGTCTTAAGAAATTCTTTTATCTTGGATTCACCTTGGCTAAAGCGCCTTGAAAAAGTCTTTACTGATTCTTCTACATATATTTGAAAGGCATCATCAGACCAGTTGCTTCTACCCGTACCAACAATAGAAAAGGAAGAAGGCAGCTTTTTATCTAAAAATAAATTATATAACGCAGGAAAAATTTTTCTTTTAGCTAAATCTCCTGTTGCTCCAAATAAGATAAAGGTCATGGAATCCACTTCTAACGCTTGTGGTGAATGAGACTTGAGACAATTATCACGTGAACGAGCTACACTGCCCAATTGATCTCCTCCTTTATTTTAACGGTCTATTGCAGTGAATATAGTCTTTTACCACCTTTACAGATTACAGTATAGCAGGTACAATTTTCCTTTATAAGTAGACACTTTATTTTCATATAGTGTCTAAAACTATACTATTACGCATAAAAAGGGAGGAAAAAGGATTGAGCAGACTTTTTAGCAAAACGTTTAACTGTGAAAAGGAATTAACGTTAACGATTATTGGAGGCAAGTGGAAAATGTTGATTATGTGGCACCTAGGAAAAGAAGGGACGAAACGATTTGGGGAGTTAAAGTCCATGATGCCGGGAATTACTCAGCGAATGTTAGTAAGTCAGCTGCGAGAATTAGAAGAAGATCAAATCGTTCACCGAAAAGTCTATCCGGTTGTCCCTCCAAAAGTTGAATATTCCTTGACTGAACACGGGAGAAGCTTGATGCCCATCCTTGAGAGCATGGATGAGTGGGGAAAAAATTATATGGAAACCGTTATAGAGCCTGAAATGAATAATTCCAGCCATATGGGTTAAAATCTTTTGTTGAAAAGGATAAAATTACACTTATTATTCAGAATTTTCTAACATAAATACGAATGATACGCTGCATTGAAGCGTCCATAGTATATTTTTAGTGACTATATGTTTTAAAAGTGCCTACTTTTTTTTTGAAAGTAACGGTTTTACAATGAATTCATGCTAGACAACCCCATTTAATGAAGGAGTGAAGTAGGTATGGAACTTCAATTAGCATTGGATCTTGTAAATATTTCAGAGGCAAAAGAAGTAGTGCAGGAGGTTCAAGAGTATATCGATATTGTAGAAATTGGAACTCCAGTTGTGATTAACGAAGGGCTAAAAGCAGTCAAAGAAATCAAGGAAGCCTTTCCGTCTTTAAAGGTATTAGCTGATTTGAAAATTATGGATGCAGGTGCTTATGAAGTAATGAAAGCTTCTGAAGCGGGTGCTAGTATTATTACCATTCTTGGCGCTACTGATGATTCGACTATAAAAGGCGCTGTAGAAGAGGCCAAAAAACAAGGAACACAAATTCTTGTTGATATGATTAATGTAAAAAACCTTGAACAACGTGCAAAAGAAGTCGATGCACTCGGTGTTGACTATATTTGTGTACACACAGGGTATGATCTTCAAGCTGAAGGAGAAACCCCGTTCGAGCAGCTTCAAACGATTAAACGAGTTGTGAAAAATGCAAAAACAGCGGTGGCAGGAGGCATTAAACTGAATACACTTCCTGAAGTTGTGCAGTCACAGCCTGATCTTGTGATTGTAGGCGGGGGGATTACAAGTGAAAAAGACAAAAGAAACGTTGCAGAAGAAATGAAAAAAGTAGTCAAACAAGCAACTTTGGTCTAAAAATAAGCAAAAGTATTTAGGCCTTCAAAATTAATTAATCGGTAAATGGTTTAAAAAGAAGATAGCTAAGTTATTTTAGCTATCTTCTTTCCGTCATTTTTAGTATAACCATTCATTGATAAGAGTCATTTTGACAGATAGATAGTTTCTTTAAAATTCGTTATTCAAAAGAAAAAGACGGCGGTTTTTCTGGGATTTTAAAGTTAAGAAAGCGTTATCCGAACATTAGCGGAAGAAAGTGCAAAAAAATCTATGTCACACTTTTTGACAAAATACTTTGAAAATTATGAATATTAAAAATATAATTAACTATCGACAATATTTAACATCTTTAAACCAAAAAAGGAGGGAGATATGAAGTGATGGAACATAAGAGGATAGTAGTCATAGGAGCTGGAATTGTCGGGTGCAGCATTGCCTACTATTTAAGTAAAATGGGGCAAAGAAACATAACAGTGATTGAGCAAGGCCCTTTGTTTGAAACGGGAGGATCTACTTCTCACGCTCCGGGGCTTGTATTTCAGCTTAGCTTTTCAAAAATCCTTACAACACTAGCTTCTCAAACAGTCGAGACCTTTAAAGAGTTGAGTACAGATGAACAGCGCTCGTTTTATCCTGTCGGCAGTTTAGAAGTTGCCCGTACATCCGAGCGATTAGAAGACCTAAAGAGAAAGGCTGGTGTTGCTAGCTCATGGGGAATCGAAGCTTTTCTTCTTTCACCGCAAGAATGCGCAGAAAAAAATTCGCTGATTTGTCCTGAGCGTATTTGCGGAGGTCTCTATGTTCCGTCAGACGGTATTGCCAAACCTTTGCATGCCGTTGATAAAATGACTCGTTTTTCTAAAGAGTGCGGAGTAGAATTTTACGGTCATACAGAAGTGACGAATATCGAAGTGACAAATGGTCAAGTAAAAGCAGTGTACACGAGCGCTGGAAAATTTGAAGCAGATGTAATCGTGTGCTGTGCCGGATTTTGGGGACCTCGCATCGGAGAAATGGTCGGTGTAACGATTCCTCTTCAGCCGATGGCTCATCAATATGTGTTTACAAATGATTTACTTGAATTAAACGGAGAAACGGAAGAAACCGCGACTCCTCTTATTCGAGATCAGGATAATGCAATTTATTTTCGTCAGGTAGAGAAAGGGCTTGGGATTGGATCATATCAGCATGAGCCGTTTCCAGTCGAACTCAGTGACATTACAAAATACGGAGAAACAAAAGAAATGCCTTCTGTTAAACCCTTTACACCAAAAGATTTTGAAAAACCGTGGGAAGATGCAATGGAATTAATTCCGGCATTAAAACAAGCAGGAATAAAAAAAGGAATGAATGGCATTTTTTCATTCACACCTGATGGGATGCCGCTGCTTGGCGAATCACAAGCAGTAGGGGGATTTTGGGTAGCGGAAGCCATATGGGTAACGCACTCTGCGGGTGTCGCTAGGCAAATGGCCGAATGGGTGATGAATGGTGCTCCGACTGTGGATTTGGAGCTATGCGATATTAATCGTTTCGATACGTATGCATGCAGCCCTGTTTATTACAAACAGCGGTCTATTGAAGAGTATGAAGAGGTTTATAGCATTCATCATCCATTTATGCAGCGAAAAGTATCGCGAAACATGCGCGTAAGTCCATTTTATATGCGTCAGCAAGAACTAAAAGCGTATTTTAACGAAAAAGCAGGGTGGGAGCAGCCGCAGTGGTATGAAGCTAACTATCCGCTTATATCCACATATGAAAAGAAGATGGTAATAAGAAAGGGGTGGTCCGCTGAATATTGGTCACCAATTATCGAGGCTGAACAGTTGCATACTCGTCAGTACGCAGCGATTTACGATACAACGGCAGCAAAGAAAAGGTTGGAGATTAAAGGGGAAGGAGCTCTCCAGTTTTTACAGAAGCTAACGACAGGAAATATAGACATTACAGTAGGTCAAAGCATACGTACGTGTATGTTGCATGAGCGAGGCGGCATAAAAGATCAAATAACGGTTATTCGCAAAAATATATCCACTTTCTTGATTGTTTGTACGGGAGCTGTAGAAGCAAGCTGGATTCAAAAACACGTGCCTCAAGACGGTCAAGTTGTTTTTCAAGATGTAACGTCAGGGACATGCAGTATAGCATTAATTGGTCCTAAAGCTACAGGAGTAATGAAGTCCGTGGTTCAACGCTCAGACCTTAGCAGCACTTGGCTTCAAGGGCAAGCGAAAACCCTGTTTATTGAAAATAGTTCAGTTCTTGCTCTGCGTGATTCCTACGGGGGAATGGAGAGCTGGGAGTTGATTACGACTTCTGATCAAGGCCTGAATTTATGGGATTTATTAATTGAACAAGGACAGCCTTATCAGCTGATTGCCGCGGGAGACCGAGCTCTTGAAAACCTTCGAATTGAATCTTTTTCGTTAAAAAGCGGGAAAGACTTTTGGAGCGAGCATCATCCATATGAAGTTAACCTTCATGAAATGGTTGATTTAACAAAACCAGTTTTTATTGGGAAAGAGGCATTGCTTGATCGTCAGCGAAAAGATTCTGAAACAGTATTAGCGACGCTCATATTAGATGATCCTTCAGCGATAGTAATGGGATATGAACCGGTCTTTTATGGGGAAACAGCCCTCGGATTTGTTACAAGTGCCGGCTATTCATACAGCTTAGGAAAAGGAATTGTATACACTTTATTATCTCAAGCTGTACATGAAGAAATGGTTTTAGAAGTTGAATACTTTGGTCAGCGTTATAAAGCAAAAATGATGACACACTCCCCAGCGGTAGTTTAATTGATCAATCGAAAGACAGGAGGAATGCAGATGTCAACACATTATGATGTCATTATTATCGGATTAGGAGCTATGGGGAGTACGGCTGCTTATCAGCTCGCCAAAAAAGGTCAGCGGGTATTGGGGTTAGAACAATACGGTCCCGCTCATGACCTAGGATCGAGTCACGGCGGTTCTAGAATCATTCGACAGTCGTATTTTGAAGACCCTGCTTACGTTCCATTATTGCTTCGCGCCTACGAATTATGGAATGAAATTGAAAGAGAAAGCGGTCAAGAAATTCTTACGGTTACCGGTGGACTTATGATGGGACCTCCTGATAGCTTGACGGTTTCTGGAAGCATCGAAAGCTCTAAACAGTGGAATCTTGCGTATGAGATTCTAGAAGCAAAGGATATTTACAAACGGTTTCCGGCGTTTACACCTTCACCTGCTACGGTTGCTCTATATGAAGAAAGAGCTGGATTCGTTAGGCCGGAAGCGAGCGTATATACTCACCTTCTTCAAGCAGAAAAGTACGGAGCTGAGCTTCATTTTTTTAAGGAAGTGGTGTCGTGGGAAGCTCATCCTTCTGGTGAAGGCGTGCGCGTTGTAACAGCTAATGGAATATACGAAGCTGGAAAAATCATTATTTCTGCAGGCGCTTGGGCACCCGATTTATTACGGGATTTAGGTGTTAGCTTACAAGTAGAGCGTCATGTGCAAATGTTTTTTGAACCAACACAAGGAATAGATGTTTTTTCAGTGGGAAAACAGCCGATTTATATTTGGGAAGCAGATGATTATGTACAGTTGTATGGTTTCCCTTCTTTTGGATTAAAGGCTGAAGGAGCAAAAGTGGCGTTTTTCCGAAAAGGAACAGCGTGTACGCCGGAAACGATTGATCGAAATATATATGAAGACGAAGTGAACATGATGCGGCACTATTTAGCTCAAGGTATTCCGCAGCTTAACGGTCGATTTTTACAAGGGAAAACGTGCATGTATACCAATACACCAGATGAACATTTTGTCATTTCACTGCATCCTGAATATCCTCAAGTAGCGATTGCAGCGGGATTTTCTGGACATGGTTTTAAGTTTGCAAGCGTAGTAGGAGAGATTTTAGCAGATTTAGTGATAGAGGGAAAAACTAATCACCCAATTGATTTGTTTACTCCGCAGCGATTTGCGGCGAATAAAATAGTATAAATCGTCGTCAGCTCTTGCGAATGGTTCTATTTAAATGTTTCTAAAGAAGCGAAGGAGGAATAGTAGATGGTTATGGAACATGGTTTAGTGAATGATAATGGGAGACTTGAGCCCACGTTGAAAGGAGAGCTGTATACATCTTCGGACATTTTTAAGTTAGAAAAAGATCATATATTTTCTAAATCATGGAGTTTAGTTGCATTTGAATACGAAATAGCAGAACCAGGACAATATATTACGACGAGAGTTGAAGGCGAAAATATTTTAATTACTAGAGGAAAAGATCACGTGCTGCGTGGATTCTTGAACGTATGTCGGCATCGAGGAGCTAAGCTGTGCAGCCAAGCATCCGGTAAAGCAGGTGTCATTCGCTGTCCATATCATTCGTGGAGCTATAGCTTAGATGGTGATTTAGTAGGTGTTCCTAACACAAGCCACTGTCGAGAAGAACTCGTGCATAATGAAAATTACGGACTAACATCCGTTCACATTGAAGTGTGGCACGGCATGGTTTGGGTTAATTTATCTGACAATCCTATGTCTGTTGAATATCAGCTAGACGCACAAATTTTTGATCGTTTTGGAGAACTTTATACGTTTGCTAGATATGAAATTCAAAACTTGAAATCCGCTCATCGTGAAGAATATGAAGTCGAGGCAAACTGGAAGCTTATTGTAGAAAACTTTCAAGAGTGCTATCACTGTTCCTCTATTCATCCTGAACTTACGGCAACGCTGCCTGAATTTCGTTCGGGAATCGGCACTCAAAGTTCCGTGGGAGGCGGAGCTAAGTTTGGGAATGAATTAGAAGCTTTTTCAATCAGCGGGAAAGGAAGCCGTCCTATGCTAAAAGGATTGCTTCCTGAAGATGACCGCACGTATTTTGGCATTACCGTTCTGCCGCTTGTATTTATCAATTTAACACCGGATCACGTTATTATTCATCGTATTATTCCAATTAGTGCGGAAAAGTCTAAAGTGATTTGTGAATGGTTATTCGACCCGGAAGAAATGGCTAAGCCTGATTTTGACCCAAAAGATGCCGTGGAATTATTTCACCGCGTTAATTTACAAGACTTTGAAGCGTGTGAGTGGTGTCAAGAAAATATGAGCTCAAAATCTTATAAAGAAGGAGGTATTTTAGTACCTATCGAACAGCACGTTTCTCATTTTTACAATTATGTATTGGAAGCAATCGGTATGAAGGTCGAATAGTAAGTAGAAGTGGTCTGACACGTTACCTTAAGGTGTCAGACCACCTCTAACAATCTACTTTAAAATAAGGGGGAAATAAATTGAGTACAAGCTCTAAACTAACAGAACCCATTATCCGCGTTACCGATGTTTCAAAAGTATTTGGTCGCCAAAAAGAACAGGCTCTTAAGCTACGAGAAGCTGGAGAAAGTAAATATGAAGTCGAACAAGCTACTAAGACAACCGTTGCTATTTACAATGCTCATTTCGAAGTAAAAAAGGGAGAAACCTTTGTGTTAATTGGATTATCAGGAAGCGGGAAATCTACTTTACTTCGATGCTTGAACGGGCTTGTAGAACCGACGGAAGGGACGGTATATCTAGAAAACACAGATATTTCTCATATGCCAAAAAGACAGCTTCAGGAAGTCCGGAGAAATAAAATTGGGATGGTCTTTCAAAATGTGGGCCTCCTTCCAAACCGCACCGTGATTGACAACATTACGTTCGGTCTAGAGATACAAGGTGTATCAGCAAACGAAAGAGAAAAGCGAGGGAAAAAAGCGCTTGAAATGGTGGGCTTAAATGGACAAGCTTATAAAAGAATTTATGAATTATCAGGAGGTATGCAGCAGCGGGTTGGATTAGCGAGAGCTCTTGCTTCTGAACAGGAGATTTTGCTGATGGATGAGCCTTTTTCAGCTTTAGATCCTCTTATTCGAAGAGATATGCAAAAGCTATTTCTTGATATTCAGGGAGAAGTACAAAAAACAGTTATTTTTGTGACGCATGATTTGGATGAAGCATTAACTTTAGGCCACCGGGCTGCCGTGATGAAAGATGGGGAAATTGTACAGCTTGGAACCGCTGAAGATATTTTAAGTCAACCGGCAACTGGTTATGTAAAGCTGCTTGTTCAAGACGTTAATTACGGCAAAATTCGCCTTGCTAAAGACGCGGTGGTTCCGGTAGAAACGGCTGCCTATGAGTATGAATCACCGCAAGTCGTATTAAGAAGAATGAGAACCAATCATTTATCTACTATTTTTGTTCTTGATAGTGCTGACCGCTTATTGGGCTTAATAAGCATTTATACGGTGATGGAGCTGATAGAAGCTCATAAGCATGATTTAAAAGGAAAAGAAATGACACAGCCGCATTGTGTTAATCCGGATATGTCTTTACAAGAAATGATTCCTTTATTTACAGACAGTCATTCGCCTGTAGTCATTGTTGATAATCATCATCGCCTACAAGGTATGATTTCCCCAAACACTCTTATTGCAAATCTCACTGAGCGTACTGCAGTGACCGAGCAACAAGAAGTTAAGTCATATCAAATGGAGGTCCGATAAATATGATGGTAAATTCCGCGACGATTCCTCGTATCCCTTTAGATAAATGGGCAAACTCATTTGTTGATTACATGATTGATAGTTTTTCAGGTGTATTTACTGGAATCAACCAGATAATGACCAGCTTAATAAGCAGTCTCGAATGGGTATTGACCGCTTCTCCTCCGCTAGTAACGGTCGTTGTTTTTGTTCTATTAGCGCTATGGTTAACAGATTTGAAGATAGCTGTATTTACGTGTTTTGGTTTACTTCTTATTATTAGCTTGAATTTATGGGAAGCATCGATGCTGACCTTATCTCTCGTTTTAGCTTCTACTATTATCTCACTTCTATTTGGCGTTCCTTTAGGCATATTATCACACCGCTTTAACAAAGTTGGAGCAGTGATAAAGCCCATTCTTGATATTATGCAAACAATGCCTGCTTTTGTTTACTTAATTCCGTCCGTACTTTTATTTGGATTAGGGAATGTTACAGCTCTTATTGCTACTTTTATTTTCGCAATGCCGCCTGCCGTTCGTCTGACGCTGCTTGGACTTCAGCAAGTTCCCCAAACCACTTTAGAAGCGGCAGAAGCTTTTGGAGCGACGGAATGGCAAAAATTAATTAAAGTCCAGCTGCCGCTCGCTTTGCCTATGATTATGTCGGGTGTAAACCAGGTTATTATGCTATCTCTTTCGATGGTTGTTATTTCTTCAATGGTCGGTGCAGGGGGCTTGGGTGCTGAGGTATTAAGAAGCATCAGTATGTTGGATGTAGGCTTAGGATTTATCGGTGGGATTGCAGTTGTCATTATTGCCGTTATTTTAGATCGTCTGACGCACCTTTCTACTCAAAAAAGAGAAGGTATTCAATCAAGTAAATAAAATGAATAAAGGTGGGAGTATATGAAACAATCAAAAAAAATTTCTTTTATTATGCTAACAATCGTCATTATGCTGCTTGTCTCCGCATGTGGCAATAGCAATACGGCAAGCAGCACCACGACTAAAAAAGAAATTACAATTGGATACATACCATGGGACGAAGCCGTAGCTGTTACGTTTCTATGGAAGGAATTATTAGAGGAAAAAGGTTATAAAGTTAAAGCAGTTCAAAGCGACGTAGCTCCGCTTTTCTCAGGAGTTGCTCAAGGAAACATTGATTTATTTTTGGATGTATGGATGCCGACCACCCATAGTTCTTATATGAAAAGATTTGGAAAACAAGTTGATGTGCTCGGTACTTGGTATGATCAAGCAGATAGCGGATTGGCCGTTCCCGACTACGTAGATGCGCAGTCACTAGCTGATTTAAAAAATAAGAAAGATGAGTTTAACGGAAAGATTATTAGTATTGAACCAGGATCTGGAATAAACGGTCTTACTAAAGATCATGCGATGCCAAGCTATGGGTTAACAGACTGGAATTTAGTAGAAAGCAGCACAGCCGCCATGTTATCGGAATTAGATAAAGCCATTGCTAATAAAGAACCCATTGTTGTTACGTTATGGCGCCCGCACTGGGCTTTTGAAAAGTATAATCTCAGATACTTAAAAGATCCCAAAAATACGATGAATCCAACTGGACCTGAAAAAATACAGTCGATTAGCAAAAAGGCATTTAAAGAAGATTATCCAGAAGCAGCAAAGTGGCTGAAAGATTTTTCTATTAGTGCTGATCAATTGGCATCGTTGGAATCAGAAATTAACAGTGCAAAAGACGAAACAAAAGGCGTAAAAAACTGGATTTCTAAAAATAAAAAAGTGGCTGGAAGCTGGGTGAAATAAAGAAGAGAACGAAAATAAAAGAGCTGTCTCATAAGTGAAGCTATTGACTTAGAGACGGCTTTTTTGTGGGAATATAACTATTTTTATATGAAGCTTATCTCTTTCATTGAAGTGGGCATCCTATGTTAAAAGGATGGTGAAAGGCGATGGCAATCGACCGAATCTGTACAATTGGGCCTGCTAGTAATAAAGAAGATGTACTAGCGAAACTGTTAGCAAAAGGAATGACAATAGCTCGGCTGAACCTATCTCATGGGTCGCATGAAAGCCACAAGAAAATTATAGATACAGTAAGGTTTTTAGATCCCTCTATTCAAATCCTAGGAGATTTGCAAGGTCCTAAAATTAGGCTTGGAGTGATGAAACTAAAAGAAGTGGTGTTAAAAGAAGGAACCTCTTTTGTTTTGTATACAGAGGAGGTATTAGGAAATGAAAAGGGAGCCAGCGTTGATTACAAGGGTATCGTGCAGGATGTTCAAAAAGGAAGCAAAATCTTAATGAATGACGGCCAAGTAGAGCTAATTGTTGAAAGAGTAGAAGAAGATAAACTTGTCACAAAAGTAAAAAAAGGCGGCGTTATTTCTTCACATAAAGGAGTAAATTTACCAGCTACTCGCGTGCGTTTACCAGCCATTACTGAAAAGGATAAACAAGATATCAGATTCTTGGTGAAAGAAAAAGTAGATTTTCTTGCTTGTTCATTCGTAAGAACCCCTGAGCATTTAAAAGAAATTAAAGATTTTATCCATTTAAAAAATCCAAATACCCCAAAGCTAATTGCAAAAGTAGAAACGATGGAAGCTATAGAAAATTTTCAGAGAATATGTGAAGAAGGCGACGGAATTATGATTGCACGAGGAGATTTAGGAGTAGAGCTTCCATATGAATGGATTCCCTTACTGCAAAAAATATTAATTCACGAGTGCCGGTTGCACGATAAATACGTAATCACAGCGACACAAATGCTTCAATCAATGGTAGACAGCACGATTCCCACAAGAGCTGAAGTGACAGATGTGTTTCAAGCGGTGTTTGACGGAACGAATGCAGTGATGCTTTCTGCTGAAACAGCAGCTGGAAAATATCCGATTGAAAGCATAGAAACTCTTTATAAAATATCTTATTTTGCTGAAACTATTTTAAATAAAAACGCCCCTAGCCTCTCAGAGTTTTTAACAATGTTAAAGAGCTCGAGATAAAAAGTGCAGCAAGTAAATATGTAAATTTAAAAAAGTGGCATTGCTTTCTACTGTCCAAGTACAATTTAAATAATGAATGCTTTACGTTTCGTATGTAAGTATTTATTTATACCTATGTTGTCATAATTTATGTGATTCCCCAAAGCATAAATTACTTTTCATTACCTTATTGTGTACAAATATACTACGAGATAAGCCCATGCCTTTAAAGGCATGGGCTTATCTTTATATGGAGTTTTAAAACGTCAATTTCTAATTGGGGAATTAATCTTCACCTCTTGCACAATAAATATTCTTCTGTACAAAAATAGAGTGTATAATAGGAATGTTGACTTGATAGGAAAAAGAGAGAAGCCCTATCAAGTAAAGGAAGATGGAGTGGAGAGTGTGTACTGAAAGTGAAATTGTCCAGCGGCAAAAATAAACATGTTTTTCGAATGCTTCTAGAAGAATATCTAGAATGAAAGTAGGAACATTATGGAAAAGAAAATGAGGTTTGGCATCAAATCCAAAATTATTATTGGATATTTAATTGTTATTGTCTGTTTATTTATTGCATTTATTGTTTTAAACAGTCAAATTTCATCTTTGCAAAAAGAACGAAATTTTATCATTGATCATGATATTGAAGTGCATGATCTGACCAATCGAATTGAAAAACACCTGCTCGATATGGAAACCGGACAAAGAGGCTATATTATTACAGGAGAAGCGAGTTACTTAGAACCTTATAACAGCGCAGCATCAAGTTGGGAAAAAGATTATAATGCACTGTATCAGCTTCTAAATAATAATCCAAATCAGCAGGAGAAACTGGAGAAGATTAAAGGAAGCATTCAAGACTGGATTGAAGCTGCTGGTGAACCGACCATTGCATTAAAAAAAGAAAATAATACAAAAGAGCTTCAGCAGTTTTTTGAGAAAGATCCTGGGCGCCAGTATATGGACGATATACGCAGCCAGTTTACTTCTTTTAGAAATGTAGAGAAAAAATCGACTGAAACAAGAGCAACAGAGTTAGACGAGAAAAATCAAAAAATTAAAATTGGACTTTACGGTTTGCTGTTATTTGTTACGCTTATTTCACTTGCTATCGCTATTGTTTTGTCCAATTCCATTGTGAATACGATTAAAGAAGTTACGCAAACGATCAAACGAATTACGGCTTCAAAAGGCGAGTTAAAAGGAAGAATTAAAGTTCGATCTAATGATGAAATTAAAGATTTAGGGATAGCCACGAACGCGTTGTTAGAAAATATTGAAGAGCGAAACTGGCTTCAAACGAACATTGCTCATGCTGTAACGATGTACCAAGGCATAGCATCTGTAGACAAGCTTGCGGAAAAATTTCTCTTTACGGTTTCAGAAATGACAGGAGCTTCTTTCGGAGCATTTTATGTTCGAGAGGAAAATGATAAAGGAGATCTATTCGTCAAACAAGCTGCTTTTGCAGATAGAAAAGGCGACGCGGGAAGAGAGAGCTTTTTGATAGGCGAAGGGCTCATTGGACAAGCTGCTTTAGAAAAAAGAACCCTTGTCATAAACGATGTACCTGACACGTACCAGCTCATTGCTTCAGGATTAGGAGACGTAAAACCTAAGAGTATTTTTATTGTACCCGTCTTGTTTGAAGATGAAGTAATTGCAGTTATCGAGCTGGCATCGCTGCACGAATTTACAGTTTTAGAGCAAGAACTTATTAGTCAAGTGATTGAAACGTTTGGTCTCACTATCAATGGTGTAATCAGACGTATGGAAATTGCCCGTCTATTAAAAGAATCTCAGGCGATGACAGAAGAGCTCCAGGCTCAGTCTGAAGAACTTCAAACACAATCAGAAGAACTGCAAATGCAGTCTGAAGAGCTGCGTATGATTAATGAGCAGCTAGAAGAAAGAACAAAAGATGCAGAAGAAAAATCGTTTGAATTAGAGGCTGCAAAAGAAGATTTAGAAGAAAAAGCGCATCAGCTGGAATTGAATTCTCAATACAAATCTGAATTCCTTGCTAATATGTCGCACGAGCTTCGAACACCGCTTAACAGCATTCTTATTTTGTCTGAAATGCTTGAGGAAAACGCGGCTAAAACGCTATCTGAAGATGAAGAAGAATATGCTCGTATTATTCATTCTTCAGGAAAAGACTTGTTGGCATTAATCAACGACATCTTGGATTTATCAAAAGTAGAGTCTGGAAAACTAGATGTCTTGCTTGCTGAGATGAATATGAGTGAGCTTCCAGATCAAATTGAACGTAATTTCAGCCACGTTGCTGAACAGAAAAAAGTACAATTAAAAATTAATAAAGCACAAGATGTACCGAACATCATTCACACAGATGAAAAGAGATTCCAGCAAATTGTGAAAAATCTTTTATCAAATGCATTTAAATTTACGGAATCGGGATCTGTCACAGTATCCATTCAACGAGTGGCTGACCATCGTCTTACAACAGCTATGCGTACAGTGGATACGGATTGCTGGCTAGAAATAGCTGTAGCTGATACAGGGATTGGTATACCAAAAGAAAAGCATCAGCTTATTTTTGAAGCGTTTCAGCAGGCGGATGGAGCTACGGTTCGCAAGTACGGAGGAACGGGACTTGGCTTATCTATTTGCAGTGAGTTTGCAAAATTATTGGGCGGCTGGATTTCCCTAAGCAGTGAAGTAGGAAAAGGAAGTACGTTTACACTCTATCTTCCTAGTCTCTCTAACGGTCTTGTTGACTATGAAAAAGTAAATTTTGCATATGAAGAAGTAGCAGTATCTATAGAAGAAGCTGAACCTGAAGCAGAAATAACTGAAATTGACCATCCTGTACAACCAGTTGAACCTTCATTGCCAGATGATGAAAATGTGTTTCAGGATAAGCGAGTGCTCATCGTAGATGATGACCAGCGCAACATCTTTGCCTTAAAAACTGCGCTAGCTAAACAAGGTATGACCATTATGACAGCTCATAACGGAATAGAGTGTCTTGAAATGATGAAGAATAGTGAACCATTTGATCTCATTTTAATGGATATTATGATGCCGCAAATGGACGGATATGAAGCGATGCAGAAAATTAGAGGAGAGCTAAAGCTTGTTGATTTGCCTATTATTGCACTAACCGCTAAAGCGATGAAAAATGATCGTGAAAAATGCTTGGAAGCTGGAGCATCAGATTATATCAGCAAACCTTTAGATTTAAATCAGCTGTTCTCCGTTATGCGTGTATGGCTAGTAAATTAAGCGGGGTATGAAACATAAATGGATATGAAGCACCTAGATTTAAGTGAAGACTTAGTTATGAATAAAAAAACAGATTTAGAGATTGATTTACTGCTGACGGCTATTTATCGATTAACAGGATTCGATTTCAGACAGTACGCTAAATCTTCTATCTGTCGCCGGGTCTATAATCGAATGAAAATTGAACGTATTCCAACCGTATCTCGATTGTTAGAAAAAGCGATTCATGAAGAAGAATTTATGAATCAGCTTTTAAATGATTTTTCGATAAATGTAACAGAGATGTTTCGCGATCCAAGCTTTTTTAAAGCATTTCGCACAAAAGTGATTCCGGTATTAAAGGATTATCCGGAAATTCGCATTTGGCACGCTGGCTGTGCAACGGGTGAAGAGGTATTTTCTATGGCGATTCTTTTAGAAGAAGAAGGGTTAATGGATAAAACGGTCATTTACGCAACCGATATGAACGAAGATGTATTAGAAAAAGCAAAACAAGGTGCCTTTTCTTTACGTAAAATGAAGTCATATACAAAAAATTATATTCAAGCCGGTGGAAAGAACGCCTTCTCGGAATATTATCAGACGGACCATCACTATGCATATTTTCATCCGTCGCTGTTAAAAAATATTATCTTTGCTCAGCATAATTTAGTCACGGATCAGTCATTTAATGAATTTCACGTCATCATTTGCCGAAACGTCCTTATTTATTTTACAGCTCAGCTGCAAAATCAAGTGTATAATTTATTTTCAGAAAGCCTGTGTGCAAAAGGATTTCTTGGGCTTGGTGATAAAGAAACGCTTCGCTTTGCTGAAGGAGAAGCTTCTTATATCGAGTTTGCAGGGAACGAGCGCATCTATCAAAAGCAATAAAAAAAGACCTCATTTATGAGGTCTTTTTTTATTCTGCTTGTGCTTGAATCATAAGCACGCACATGTCATCAGGCTGATTTAACTTTTGTTCTTCTGAAAAAATTTCATTCATAAATGTCTGCGGATTTGTCCATTTTTGTTCAGTAAGCTTTTGAAGACGAAGAGCAGATTCATTTTCGCAAGGGCCCATTGATTCAAGAGCTCCGTCTGTAAATAGCAAAATTTGCACATCGTTTTCAAAGCTGACAACAGATTTCTGAACGTCCATTTCTTCAAAAAACCCTACAGGACAGCTTCCTCGTTGAAGAGGAACGAGCGTATGTTCATCCACTAACATATAACCTTCTGGATGCCCGGCATTCACATATTCTACTGTCTTAGCTTCCGTATCAATCACTAAATAAATAGCAGTGAAATAGTAAGGGATTTCATCTTTTTCGCTGTGCAATAATTCCATGTAGCGATTCAACTCTGTAATAACCTGCTCAGGGTCTATGAGAGACTTGATAGCTTCTCTGAGCACAGACGAAATAAACATACAAACAAGCGAGGCAGAGATGCCGTGCCCCATCATATCAAAAAGAATAATTCCGTACCGATGCTCGTCAATTTTGTGCCAATAGTACATATCACCCGCTAATTTAAAAGAAGGATAATATGAAACTTCCATTTGAATATCTTTCTCTCGTAAAGGGGGACTGAGTAAGTTTTGCTGTACGTGCGTAGCTAAATCTAACTCAGTTTGAATTTTCTTTTCATGTTCCGTGTGCCAGTCAATTTCTGCTTTAAGGCGTAAGGCTACCCGCATACGAGCCAGCAGTTCCACTTTATTAATCGGCTTTGTGACGTAATCTGTTCCGCCGGCGTCTAGAGCTTCTACTAATTTGCTGCTGTCTTCTAGAGCTGTGACAAAGATAATTGGAATATGTTTTAAGCGTTCTACCTGTTGAATTCGCCTGCAGGCTTCAATTCCATCAATTTCGGGCATCATAATATCAAGTAAGATCAAATCGACCGAATTCGTTTTTGAGTTCTCATCGTCCAGGTTAAGATAGTCGAAAAGGGCATGGGCAGACGTAAGAGACACACAGTTATCGTAGCCAGCACCTTTTAAAATTTTTTCAATCACAAATAGATTGACTTGATTGTCATCTACTAGAAGAATGGTCATGCTTTATTTCCCCTTATTATGTTTGAAGACTAATGATTGAGTATGTAGTTTTCAAGCATTTTTATACTTTTTCTGTTTTTCTATTTATCTATTATACAGAAAAGACAGCGTTTAGGGTATTTTTTAAGATTATTCTTTTTTATCAAAAAAGTAATTTACTCCCATAAAAGGAGACGGATTACTTTTTATAGCAACTTGTATAACGCAAATATCCCGAAAGTCAGTACAACTGCTCCCGAAATACGATTTACCCAGATCAAGCTGTTATTCGTAAACTTCGACCGGGCAAGACTAATAGCAAAACTGAGCGAAAGCCACCAGCAGGCCGATCCTAAAAATACGCCTGCAACCATTGTCAAAGCAGAAGCAACATCAAATGCTGATTTACTAATGCCTACACCAGAAAATACGCCAATAAAAAATAAGATCGTCATTGGATTCGTAACCGTTAAAAAAAGAACGGATGTATAAGAACGAAGCAAACCCCCTCCTTTAGCAGCGGCAGCGTGCTCTGCAGGTTGAGAACGAAAGGTTTGTACACCTAAATAACATAAAAATAATCCCCCAATCAGCTGAAGCCAAATCTTTTGGGTTAGTAAAAAGGTTGTAATGAACGTTAGGCCAAACGCAGCGATGCATCCATAAAGAGCATCTGCTGTAGCTGCTCCCAGCCCGGATACAAATCCGTGTAATCGCCCTTTAGATAACGTGCGATTAATACATAAAATACCAATGGGACCGACGGGAGCAGCAACGGAAAAACCGATCACTAACCCCTTTAGAAAATAAAATAAGTTCATCTTTTACGTTGCTCCTATGAAGTTTTTCTTTAGTATAGTACAAAAGCAATCGTGAATGAAGCCAATTTTGAGAAAGTTGTTAACACATGTTTTTAGTCTGTTCGGGTACATCATGATGGTGTTATAAAAAAACATCACTAGTAAATTTGTTTTAATCATTAAAAAGTTAAAAAACTAAATTATTTTACACAGAAAATTAAATGTAGTAAAATAATTCACTGTTACATATATAGAAAGATCTACCACTAAAAAGTAGTCATTCGTAATGAGATAAAGAGAGGTTAGTCATCATGAGTAATCTGTTTGCAAAAAAAGATGTTAACAAGCTGTTAGAGGAAAATGCAGCAAAAGAATCAACTAAGACACTAGGGTTATTTGATGTGATTTTGATGGGAGTAGGAGCAACTATTGGGACAGGAGTTCTGGTTATAGCAGGGTTAGTTGCCGCCAGGGATGCAGGGCCCTCGGTTTCCATTTCCTTTGTTATTTCTGCAGTAGCCTGTATTCTTGTTGCGCTGTGTTATGCAGAATTTGGTTCAGCTATTCCAAGTTCGGGAGGCGCATATACATACATATATGTTTCACTAGGAAAATTTGTAGCGCATTTAATAGGGTGGTCCATCGTAGGCTGCTATACGGTATCTTTAGCTTCAGTAGCGGGTGGATGGTCATCTTATGTGAATAATGTGCTTACTGAATTTGGTATTAGACTTCCTGAATCGTTCACGGCCATACCGAGCAACGGAGGTATCATTAACCTTCCGGCAGTATTTATTGTGCTGTGCATGTCGTTTTTATTAACGAGAGGGGTAAAAGAAAGTAAAAAAATAAATAACTTAATGGTTTTAATTAAAATAGGCATTGTTCTTTTATTTGTAGCCGTCGGCGTCTTTTTTATTAATACAAATAACTGGCATCCATTTACTCCTTTTGGTGTGAAAGGAATCTTTGCAGGCGCCGCTTCTGTCTTTTTCGCTTATAACGGATTTGATGCTATTTCTACGTCGGCAGAAGAAGTGAAAAATCCGCAAAGAAACTTGCCGCTAGGTATTTTGATTGCACTAAGTGTTTGTGCAGTCATTTATGTAGTCATTGCGTTAGTATTAACAGGGATGGTTTCTTACAAAGAGCTAAACGTAGGCGATGCGTTGTCATATGCGCTCAATAGTGTTGGGCAAGAATGGGCAGCTCTTATTTTGTCTATAGGAGCCGTTATTGGTATTATGGCCGTCGTATTTGCTTATTTGTTTGTTGTGCCTCGCGTACTGATGTCAATGAGTCATGATGGATTATTGCCGTCTCTTTTTGCGAAAGTAAACCGAAAGAACAGTGAACCTGTCATATCGACATGGCTTGTCGGGGCGTTAGGGGCGATTGTAGCTGGTTTTATTGATTTAAAACAGCTGGCGGATTTAGCAAATATGCTAGCGATTGTTACGTTTGCTGCCGTTTCATTTTCAATTTTGGCTCTGCGAAAAACTCAGCCTAATTTAAAACGCGGTTTCAAAGTACCTTTTGTGCCATTCATTCCGATTATTGCTATTCTTTGCTGTATCTTTCTTATGTTTAACTTATCAATGAAAACGTGGATATATTCAATCGGCTGGATGCTGATTGGCGTCTTTATTTACGTTGGATACGGCAGAAATAAAAAGAGCGTTTAGCAAAAAAGACTCTAAGCGAACAAGCTAGAGTCTTTTTTGTGTATATATTTATCTTGAAAGTGAGCTATGAACATAACGTAAAAATTAAAAATTTATTTGAGACATATGTCCTTTTTATTTTAGGAAATGTTATTGTTTAATAAAAGAAACCGTTATGATGGAGAGGAAAACATGAGGGAAATTACGAGTGAGAAACAGCTGATGGAGTATATAAATACTTATAAATTAGAGTCGGTTTTCAAAAAAGAGTTACTACCGCATTTGTCATTGTATGATGTCGAGGCAGGGGAACGTCTTTGTTCTCAAGGAGATGCGTCTCACTGTTTGTACATATTGATGAAAGGCAAGGTTAAAGTTTATACCATATCGCCCGAAGGCAAGACGCTTGTTCTTTCCTTTAAACAGCCCCTTGAAGTAATAGGCGATATTGAGTATGTACAAGATGTTGATATTATGAATACGGTTGAAGCCGTTTCACCTTTAGTTGTTATCGGTATACCATACAAACGATTAAAACAGCATGCGAGCAATGATCCACAGCTGCTGACGTTTTTACTGGAAATGCTCACAAAAAAGTTTTGCGCAAAATCGAACTCGCTAAGCTTTAATTTAATGTACCCAGTTGAAGTGCGGCTGGCTAGTTACTTGCTCTCTATTTTTTGTGAAGAATCGCATTTGGTTATGAATCAAAAAACAGAAAGCTTAAAAGATATAGCTAATTTAATCGGAACGACTTACCGGCATTTAAATCGTGTTCTTCAGAAATTTGTAGCGCAAGGAGTTATTGAAAAAAAGAAAGGCTCCATTATTCTCAAAGATAAGGAAAAACTGAGCTGTCTAGCAAACGACAATATATACGAGTAGACAAAGTAATAGATTAGTTGAAGGAGAGAGAGAAGAATGAAAACGTACCGAACGCTGCTATTTGACATTGATAATACGCTTTTAGATTTTAACGCAGCCGAAGAGCAGGCTTTACAGCTTCTTTTTGCTAACCACGATATTCCGCTGACTGAGGAAAGCAAAAAACGTTATAGCTTGATAAACCAGGGGTTATGGACAGCTTTTGAAGAAAATAAAATAAGCCGTGAGCAAGTTGTAAATACTCGCTTTTCTACTCTATGTAAAGAATATGGAATAGAAAAAGACGGAAAGCTGCTTGAAGTAGAGTACCGAACGTATTTGAACAATGGTCATCAGCTAATTGACGGAGCAATTGAGGTAATTAAAAACCTGAGCTGTCACTATGAGTTATATGTTGTTACAAATGGCGTATCGGCTACGCAATATAAGCGCCTTCAGGACTCGGGTCTATATCCTTATTTTAAAGAAGTATTTGTTTCAGAAGATACGGGCTTTCAAAAACCTATGAAGGAATATTTTGATTATGTTTTTTCACGTATAAAAGAGCTATCCGTACATGAAACATTAATTGTTGGAGATTCTTTGAGTGCAGACATTCAAGGCGGGCAGCTAGCGGGTATTGACACGTGCTGGTTTAATCCTCAGGAAAAAAAGAATGATACAAATTGGAATTCAACCTATGAAATAGGAAGGCTTCAAGAGCTTTATGACCTGCTGAACGTAAATAATGAAGTAGCTTCGGTACAAGTGTAAAAGTGTATAAACGTTAGAGAACGCAAAAAGTGCTAACCTTTTTTTAAAACAAAAAGGGTTGGCGCTTTTTCTATTTTATGGCTTTCAAAGGCTTAAAATACGCTAGGGATATTGGTCTATAAATAGGATGGCTAAAGTAATCAATACAAATTTAAACAGTTTTATCACAAAAGCAATAGGGTATTTTACCAATATCCCAGATAAAGTAAGTAACTAGGAGGTCATAAAAGATGATTAATGGAAAAAGTTTATCTCGTTCAGGAAAGAGTTCATATAGAAGAGAAACAGCGGTTGGAAAAACAGGAATGGTAGCCAGTGCTCATCCAATTGCAACAGACGCCGGAGAACAGGTGCTAAGAGCTGGAGGCAATGCAATTGATGCAGCAATTGCCGTTCAGTTTGGGCTCAACGTTGGAGAACCGATGATGACCGGTATTGGAGGCAGCGGCTTTTTTATGGTATACCACAATGAAAGCAAAACAACTAAAATTTTTGACGGGCATTCTCAGGCTCCTAAAGCAGCTTATCCTGAAATGTTTCTTGATGAAAATAAAGAAGTTATTCCGTTTAGAAAGCGTTCTACTCATGCAACGGCAATTGGAATTCCAGGGATTTTAAAGGCGATGGAAGCAGCTCGTAAAGAGTATGGAACAAAACCCCTTGCTGAATTGATTGAACCGGCTGCCAAAGCAGCAGAAGCAGGTGTGGAAACAAACTGGGTTCTTGGAGATATTTTAAAAACATATGCCTACCGACTAGGAGAACATGCTAAGCAGCTATATTCCCCAAACGGCAAGCCTATGCAAGAAGGAGATATGATTAATAAAAAAGATCTTGCTAAAACCTTCCGCATTCTTCAAGAAAAAGGTATCGAGGCTTTTTATGAAGGTGAAATTGCAGAAGCCATTATTTCA
>Ga0102593_1000295_pt1 | contig 103531 bp, 62 predicted proteins | sample AraplaCol_mMS_r2_2_FD_76862 | JGI IMG/M metagenome (GOLD analysis project Ga0102593, IMG submission 76862) | Arabidopsis root microbial communities from North Carolina, USA - plate scrape MF_Col_mMS_r2 (SPADES assembly) (version 2) | ecosystem: Host-associated > Plants > Roots > Endosphere...
ACCAGCACCAAGTGGTCGAGCAGTAACTCGACTAACTCATCTTCCTTGGTCTAGTGGTCATGATTTCCGCTTGTCATTAACACCGATAAGCGCGGGAGACCGGGGTTCGATTCCCCGAGGGAGAGTTTCTTTTTTGTTCTTGTCCAAAAAGTTGAAGATTCTATTCTTTTTGAAAATGGCTATCGATGTACCTAAGAACAACTACATTTATTGTAGTTGTAGTGTACTAAATATCTATCCATGGATGACTGTGACAGTGAACATCCTTTCCATGGATGACCTGAACTCAACCTTTTTCTTTACCAACACTTAAGTAGAACTTATTAATATAAGACCAGCAAAATTATATGAATCACCAATGCAGTTTATATTATTTGAAATAAGACGGTTTAAAAGGCAAAGTCGTCTATTTTATATGTACATTTTGCTTCCTAAAGTGGATGCATCACCTGACAACGCGTCCCCGCGATTCGCGCCGCGGAACTCACTGCCTACATCAATCTCGCCTCAGCATCAACTCTTTATTGTTCCAGAAGACTAGATTGAGACGAAAGTCTCATCACGAAAGAAAAAAAAAATGACTGGCGAACCACCTGCCCAAAAGAAACGTCGACTCCCCTTCAAACCACCCAGTCGCGCACCCAGCGCAGGACCATCAACAGCCGCGCCCAAGCCCAAGTCCAAAAATACCAAAACCAACAAGACCTCCACAAAATCCTCTGCCGCTGCATCCTCCTCTAAAACATCTGCCCAAACAAAATCCAAAGCCACAACTACTACAAAACGTCCGCGCGCCCAGTCTCCGCCCGAATCTACCGCCGAGTCGGATTCGGGCTCGGAATCAGCTTCGTCTGTGCATAGTCGTGAACGCTCAATCTCTCAAGAACCGGACTACATTCTTGCAGAAATTGTAACAAATAATCCATCCGAGGATGTGGCCTCGAGTGATCCGACTATACCACCGAAATTGTTGACACGATTACTACATCAACAATTTACCAACGAGAAGACTAAGGTTGCCAAGGATGCCAATGCCGTTGTGGCCAAGTATGTGGATGTTTTCGTGAGAGAAGCCATTGCTCGTGCAGCATATGAGCGGGCGGAAACGGATAATCGTGGGGGGAAAGGTGCGAGTGATGGTTTCTTGGAGGTAAATCTCATTTTATTCCCACCTCATCCTTGTCGACTGATGGTGTCTCTGGTAACTAACGATATCACGCATAGGTAGAAGATTTGGAAAAGATGGCACCACAGCTTACAATGGACTTTTGATTATGATCTTCCAGGGGACATGGCGTTGAGGGATTCTTGTTCTTTTATTCAGCTCACTATGCGTTCGAGATACCACACACATTCATATGCATCGCATCATACACCATTGTCAACATATTTTCAAATTTCCCTTTTGGCCTGAATTATCCTCACCCTAGTTACTGCTTGATCCATATGACTCGCAGCATGGAAATGTCCCGGGGGTTTCGGTAGGCCGGTGGATTTCCCGACGTATGATCCTCAATGTAAGGCGGGAGTGCATCGAACCCATTGGCATTATGCAACATGCCAACATCATGATTTACTCGTCGTGATATCACAGGGTTCGCCATGTATGCTGTCTTTTTCTTGCTGAAGTGGGCGACTACAACAGGGAGCTGGTTATGTTCAGGTAAATGACCCAGCATGACATCGTAGTCTGTATTTGCAATATCGAAGACGAGGAATGTTCGGGTCCGCCAATTTTGACCAGCTAGAAGTCTCGTTTGAGACGGGAGAATTGGCTCTTGTATAAGCTGGTTCTTCTTCAAGACTCTAAGAGCTGGAAGGATGAGGTCTTGTGGAGATTCTCGTGCTTTGGATAGGAGAGGACTTCGTTGGGAGACTATCACCAAGACTCGGACACGAGACTGTGCCATGGCCTGTGGTTGTAAATGAATATTCTCGAGGTTAGCATTGGTTTTATACTACAATATTACACCTGGTGCCTTACGTTTACGGTTGGTGACTACTCCGAGTCTGTATGGGAGCCAAAATTGGAATGAAACTTGAATGAGAATGCTCAGGTTTATTTGAGTCAGTATAAATTCAGGTTGATTGTATATTAATACTAGGAGATATCTATTACAGCTGGCCATTTCTATAAGCCAATATATACTACTAGTCCCTCGCCACTTCGAATGCATTGCCAGAGCAACTTGAATTCGCCTCGTTGGACCTGCAGATTCGAACAAGCAGCAAATTTAGGCTGAAATATGAAATCCCCTTCATTTCCTCCTGGTCTCATCTTCAATGCCACCGCTGTTGGTCGTGGGGTGAGTAGAGGGTATTGGTCTCAACTCTGATTTGTACCACCATCGGGGATCAAGTCGAGCCAACACTAAAACCACCTGTAAAAGAATGACCTCGCCAATTTCAAATCGAGTCCATTCCTCAAACAATCCTCACGGGTGAATGCATATTGAATGCAGGCCACCTCCGAGTGGAATGTGAAGTGCAAAAGTGTTCAAAGCAAAAGGCGGTCTGTTTTTCTTCCCCGCGCGTCTTTCTCCTCCGCAAAAGCGCGCGCGTCTTACAGAATCAGCAATACTTTTTATTTTCGCGATGAACGATGCCACTACTTCCCTGCTCACTGAGCATTTTAGTTACACTCCGCTGGTAAGTGGATTATTGAATTCAGTCCGAAGCCGGGGTTGGCTTTCGTTGGGAGCGCTCTCCTTGCGCTGCAAGAGGGGAATGAATGGCTTGCTCACCACTTCCTCAGTCTCTGATTGACGACATTATCAACTCGATCAACAATTTGATTTACCAAGCGATTTCAAGTCTAGAATCAGGACTTATAAACACGCCTCCTGAGCGGCTGGGATTTGCCCACGACAGTAATGGGACTGTTATCCACGAAGCCGACGAAGATGGAAACATTATATACCCAGAAGCGAAATTGGAAATTGAGAATGGCTTACACCAGCTGGAAACTCTTCTCGAAGCCAATGTCGACAAGGCATTCGATAAGCTCGAGATCTATGTGTTGAGAAACATCTTCACTGTGCCAGACGACTTACTGTCGTGGGTGAAACTTAAGCATTACGAGGTACGGCGATCGCAGAAAATCTTCCTGCCATAAAAGCCCATTCGAACGATTTCACTGACATAATATAATTATAGGGCCTTTCTTTCAACAGCTCATCAGACGCACCCACTCCGGAGACCATACAAGCCCAACGAAAGCAGCTCCTCGAAACGAAAAAGTTTAACCGAGCATTGAAAGACGAGTGTGCGCGAAACGACGCCGTCATCTCTCAACTTAAATCAATAGTTTCAACCCTTGATACCTCCAAGACCAACAACAAGGCCGAGGCTACCGAAGCAACTAAAGATCCCAACCAGCTTGATCTTTCCTTCCTCACTTCCAGCCCAGCTGCTCGCCAGCTCCGTGTTGGCGTCGACGCTGGATCTAATTCAAAACACGCCCCGCTTACAACCAACACAGCTTTCATTCTTTCTCAGCTCCCTGCATTGCGGGCGACACTCGCACAGCTTCGGCCTAAATTGGCTGCCCTCCCCGGTTCATTGGAACAGATGGAGTCCAAGACTAAGCGTGATGAACGGAAAGAGTATATTGAAAGTCGCATCAGGCTGCACCTCGAACGAGCTGGGCAGCTAGCTATGAGTGATGACGGACCTGTCGTTGCAGGTCGTCGAATCGATATCACCGAGGCCCATGCCCTTGAAAATGTAGCGAACATGCTGGCCCAGGAGAGGAAAACTTCCTAGAGCGAAGGGAAAAGGGGATATTTTTCTGAAGACTTGGAACTTTTATTTTTATTTTCTATTCGAGTCGATTATCTACGACCAAGACACGGACCAAGTGTCCTGGGTCTTACGGAAGGGGACCACGTCGATCTGATCTGACTTGAGGATCTCCTGGATCTTCTCTCCCTTCTTCTCGAGAGTGATAAACTCCTTCGTCTCCTCTCCAATCTGGTAGAAGTTGCGGCCAAACTTGCTCATGAATCCCGCCACGATTTCCGGTGTAATATCCTCGTCCTTGAGAACGCCGTTCGCGGCTGCCTGCTCGAACGAATCGAGCACAACCTGGGTGGTGTAGGGCTGGGTGAAAACACCGGCAGCAATCTTCTCACCACCACGCTTCGAAGCAGCCGGGTGTGGGGCACTATCGGAACCGAAGAAGAATTTGGGGTTGCCCGAGGCCGCAGCCCGGATCAACGCATCGCGATCGGCCGGAGTCTTTGCGACAGGCTTGCAGAAGCAGAAGGGATCACCGGCCCAGGAGTCGATAATGATGGAAAGGTGGTGGGCGGTAATGGTACCGGCAACAGTAGGGCCGCACTTCTTGACGGCTTCGACGGCGGCAGCGGTAGTACAGTGTTCCAGGATAATGCGAAGCTTAGGGAACTTCTCGTGGAGTTCGAATAATTTGGGGAGGAAGAGCTCCTCGGCCGATAGAACCGTCACGTCACCCTTGGAAGGAACCTCGCCGTGCAAGTTCAGCACCATATTCTGACGTTCCATCTCCGCAAAAACGGGATAGAAGGATGTGTAGTCAACGACGCCAGCGCTCGAGTTGGTGGTGACACCGGCGGGGTAGCTCTTGACGCCGGTGATGCCGCGCTTCTTAGCCTCGACAATGGTCTCTGGGGTGACATCCTCATGAAGATACAACGACATGAGATAGTTGACGTTGGGCTCGAGGGCTTGCAGGCGCTTCTGGTAGTCAAGAGCGCGGTCGACAGTCGTAATGGGCGGGACCAGGTTGGGCTATACCATTGTATATAAGTTTTAGATGCCAATTGAACCGAGTCAACTATCAACACCATTCTCCACTGAATTGTCTTACCATCACAAAGACGGTGTTCACACCACCCTTGCGGATGGTGGGGGTCACCAACTCCATCATCGGTCCATCGCGCAGGTGAACTATCCGCGGAGTCAGTTCACAAATCGCATTCGCCTAGGAGTGATTCGACACATACCGTGGAGATCAGCCGAGGCTGGGATCTTGACACCTTGCAGCTGAGACAGAGGCATATTGAATAGTTATACGAAGTCAATTGGAAACCTGTATGAATCCAAAAAGAAGAGAAGATCGGAAAAGATCGAAAAGTTGCGGAGTTTCTGCCCCGCCATTTATTCTGCCGGGCGGTGACCGATTTTGGGGGGTAGACATGGAAGTATACAATCAACACATTTTGTTGTATGAAAAGAGAGAAAGGATAGAAGGGAAGAAAGAAGACATTGCAGCGGAAGTTCGATAGTAAGTTGGTGGTATCTGGGGCTCAGGTTATAGCCTGCCTGCTCAGGATGTTATCCTCAACTCACATATCTGCAACGTGCATTTCTATCCGGAACAAGACACTGATCTCCGGGGTAAGCATCGACATGGCTAGACTCTACCAGTGTGGATAGCAACAACCATTTAATCTAGCATTCAACTAAGAAACTACAGTTCTACAGGAAGTGGCTAGAATAGAAACATGGCATCCGTCATAGACCTCTCCACAGGGCCCTGAACGAGCGCCACTGGTCACAGATCGTCCTCGGCGCTAAGCTGCACCCTATCACAACTCATCAACCACCTCCAAGCCCTGAAGAAGGAAAACCAGGAACACAAATAAGAGACCCCCAATCAGCCTGTCCTAGTTGAGAACTGCCAATGAGCTACTCCAATTTCCACCAGATTCCCAAACTTAGCACTGAAATAGTTAACCGCCCACCCTACCCCAGCCAAGCCTGCAGGCTAGTGCCCAGATGCTTCAGCCAAACTAACCCCCAAACACAAGACGAGTCAGCTGCAGGTCCGTGTTTGCGGTGCTAAGTTCGCGGTCCTGAGAATTAAACTTCTATATCCCAACGAATTAAAAATGCACAAAGCTTTCGTACCTTATCCTGTCTATTTGCCATGGCTGATGTCGTGATGCAGAGACCCTATCCCCAGTGCCTGATAAGCGCCCACGAAAAGAAATGCATTGTGATAGGAAAAGCGCTCGCTAAGAATTGTCCGTGATGTATTGAAATGTTTATCGGAGTGAAAGTGTTTCGTCAAGGTTACGAGGTACATATTCAGTCTTCTGTCCTCTCTTGTTTTGTTTGGGATCAGGGGGTTTCTATTTCTACTATTTCTCATCCGCCATTCTTTTCCCTCCTAGGGCTCAAGGCTACTAGTACTACTAGGTAGCACATCTGAACTTGTCTATCAGTGTTATATTTCCCTTCTTTACCCCAGGCCAGGGTTCTTCTTTATTAGTCTCACTCACTCTCTATCTCCTCCCTGAGAATTATTTTTCTATCCTTGCCGGCAAGGTATCGAGTTAATATCTCCTCTTTCTCGATTAAGAATATTATATTTATTCCTGCTTGCCTGCTTGATCTATATCATTATGAGTTCAGGCTCGTCAACAGCGGGCTCTCACCCTTATTCGACAGATATGGAGGAATCAGCTTTCCTCAAACGCAGTCGCCTTATCCACTGGGCTCGCCTTGGTCTGTCTATCTTGATAACCGCTGTTTCCATTGCCATTATAGCCTGTGAGGCAGTGCCTCTACGCCACTACAAGGACACATCGAAATGGGCGAGTGATGATCTTCCTTTGTGGCCCTTGAATTTCGATTTGCGCCCTACCGTAGCAGCCCTGGCATGTGGTTGCGTGATTGTAAATCTCAACCTGGTATATGTGGTTGCTGCTCTTCTTCCATCTGTGAGTACCGTATTATCTGTTTTATCAACGCGAGATATGACTGACCAATAATGCATAGCCTCATTCTCGAATCAAGCTACTCAATTCTTATTCCTCCCTGTCGGCAATTTGTGGTTTTATCGCTGCTCTGGTCGGTATAATATTCATCATTTATCAGCCATCCTCGAGCCATCCTACTGGATTTACAAAAAATGAGACGTTGCAGAGCTGGACGTGCAAGTGGAAGAATAGTTCTGATGGACAGACAACCCCCATGGATTTCTCGCGGGACTGCAAAGGTACTCGTGCAGGTTTCGCGCTTCTATGTGTGGCCCTCGGACTGGAGATAATCATGGGTGTTGTTGCTGCTGTTGGCTCTTTGGCTCAACGTGGCGTTTCGCGACGCAGGCAAGAGCAATTCCAACTGGAGAAGCTGGAGATTGCCACTAAGCAGGCATATCGAGGCTGAACGATAATCACTTTGGTCTGCCTAGGTAGTATCTAAGGCCATTTTAGCAAAACCTAGTGTCATTGGTGGATTCAAATACTGTTTCAACGTGGATAGTTGCAGTGTATATTTTTCATGATGTTGAAGTTGATAATGGCTATGGTACAATGGGCCATTTCGAGACGATCATGCTGGGCATAGATTGGTACAAACATATGTGGCTAGATCCATTTAGTCCTCGAAATTGAATGTATATACCTGAAGAAGTTCTTTTCAAGCTCTGGATAATTCCACATGCAAATATTGACCGGCAGACCTGTAATTTTGCTAAGTAAATTGAAAATGACCTAGGGATTAATTGTAAACTCTGAAATGCACCAATCACAGGCCAAGAGATAATGATATAATCCTTATCAGTACCGCCTTTGGCAGAATCGACTATCTCGTCCAGCGCGTCTCTTTTCTTCTCTTCTGCATTTCATGACTATTTGATTCACCATGTCTGCCGATCAAGCTCAGGCCATCGCTGATATAGACGACGAACCTTATGACTCTGCTGAAGATGAAGATTTTCAGGTCGATGCTGGACAGGATGAGTCTGAGTTGTCCTCCGATGAGGAGGCCGACGCCGAGCCCGCGAAAAAGAAACGCAAGACTGATAAGAAAGCAAACGCCACGGAAGATATTGAGTTAGATTCCGGTGATGAGATTACAATTAAGAAGGCGCAAGATAAGCGGAAAAAGCGAAAGGGAAAGAAGGGCAAGGATGGTGACAATGATTCTGACGAGGATGAAGGGGGTTCTGGGGGATTTGTGCGAACACGCGCAATGAAATCAAGAGTGTAAGCAATATTTTCGCTTTCCTATTCATACTTCCAGAGTCTAATTCCTGAAATCCGAACAGGCAAGAAGAACGAGAACGTAAACCGCTCGCCAAGATCGACGGCGCAACTGTGGACGTGAACGCGCTATGGGAACAGATGAACGCCCCGGGGAATGAGCTGGGCTTGCCGACATCTCAAACCACAAAACAGCCCGAACCTCCTTCGAAATCCGAATCCGAGCCGAATACGGAAAACCAGGAACAGTCTGCCGCTGAATCTCGGGATCAAGCTCGCAGTGACCAATACAATGACCAGATGATCAAGATCAAGCGAACATACAAATTTGCAGGCGAGTGGATTACAGAGGAGAAATCAGTACCCAAGGATTCTGCCGAGGCCAAGGTATTTCTTGCTAGTGGCGAGCCTGTGGAGTATACCGATGCTGAAGCCGTGAACGCTGCTCGCAACATACGCCGACCGCTTCGCAAAGTCTCGCGATTCGATCCAAACCCGACCGGAACCATTAAGAAGAGCTGGGAGAAGCAACCCGTGGAGGCTGGCGAAGGCGATGCGAAGGGTCCTAAAATCAACACAGTTGAGAAGTCTCGTCTTGATTGGGCGCAATACGTGGACGAGGCTGGCATCAAGGACGAATTGCGTACACACAGCAAGGCCAAAGAAGGATATATGGGCCGCATGGACTTCTTGGGCCGCATGGATGCCAAGAGGGAAGAAGAGGCTCGCCAGGCGCGTCTCAAGGGTATGTAAACTCGGCTGCGTGTCGTGATACATACGAAAGCAGCCTCTCGTTGAAAGCCCTCGGCTGTAAAAATACCATCCCGAAGATTGCCGCTTTAGCATGCAAATAGATATGCATTTTGGGCACTGCCCATCCAATTGTCTGAGCATAACCTGCCAAAAAGCAGACAGCTTATCCTGATCCAGTGGAAGAGCCACTTTGGCAGGTCTCCGCCGGTACGAAACGAGTCACTCGACTTCTTTCCAGCTCAACTTTGCTGTCGAAACGCGCTTCCAGGTAAATACAACCCATCGGCAAAGCCTCAGCGTTGTCCACTCAAGAAACGACGAGCTACAAAGACGCTACTACTCTTGCAACATATAAGTTGAGACCATCTTGACTTCAGTATATCTCCAGCAAAGCCTCGAGTGAAGGTGTATCATTAATTCTGGGCAAACAATACTCATGTACTCTATATCTCAGATACCAATACATATACCCCAATACGAAATGCAAATCATCAGCCAGCAACGAATCGTCAGCCCTGGGACGTCATAGCAAATCTCTTCTCGCGCATGCGTTTAGTTTCCCTTGGGGAGGTACTTGATGCCACTGCTGGGACAGCTCGACTTGGTAACTGGGCGATGGTCAGTTGGAGATATGGGGAAGATTTCAGGCTTCAAAGGACTCACGAGAATCGGCGGCTTGATACTTCCCATCAATGGCATTTCCACGGACATTGAAGAAGTACCAAGCCTCGTTCAGCTTGCCACTCTTGCAGCCCAAATAGACCTCAGCGCCATCGTGCGCTTTGCTCAGAGCAGACTGGATCTCCTTCAGAGTATAAGTCTTGGAGTCATCGGGGGTAATTCCCGCGGCGGAGAGGGCCTAGTAGTTATTTTTTTGTGAGATATGCCCAAGAATAACAGAAAAGAAAAGATTCATAAGATCAAGGACCTACCTTGTAAGTATCCAGACCCTTGAACAGGTCGACCGTCTTCTCGAAGTAGGCTCCAACCTCCTCCTGTGGTGAATAGTTGGAATAGCAACTGGGCTTGATGGTATTGATGCAAGTGCCATGTTTTCCCCATTCATGCGCCCAGAAAGACTCGTTATCGCCATCAATGTCAAGCCAGTATTTGTCCATGTAAGACAGGAGATCGGTGCGATCCTGCGCCTTGAGAATGTCGGTGATGTTGGTGTAGGCGCGAGTATCATCACAATTGGATTCATAGGTGCCATCACAGTTGTCGGGCCTAATATTTAATTAGAAATGAATTGAACAGGAATTTCTTTACGAAGAATTGGCATTTCCTCTAATGCCATAGGAGAGTCCAAACATACCACAGTCCGTGCATGGTCCATGAATCAGTTGGTCCGGTCGATGGGTCTGTATCCCAGAATTGAGTCTGAAGAAGAGCTCCACCAGGATAGTTATAGCAGCAGGTTGGAGCTTTGGAAGAGCTGTGACAACTCAGAGTGTTGTTGTTGGAGCAAGTCCTTAGAGAAGCAGAGGCCGATGCCGCAAGGGCAAGCAAGCTGATAGAGACGCCAGTGAAAGACATGGTGAAAGAAGAAGCACTGTATATCTTGATAAATAGTAGTGCTATTTCGAGTAGTAAAATAGTGAAGTAAACAAGAATATCATCAGTATGAATCTCGAGGATTTAGGGTGAATTAATAGTCGCCCTGTCCAGGTACCAAGAACACTATGAATGCACGTCGGCTGCAGAACTACATAAGCGGCCTCTTGTCAGGGAATGGCGATCGCTACTGATAGCAGCACATGCACAGTGAAAAGGACGCTGATTCGTGCGAACAAAATCGGATATCGCCGTCCTGAAGCTCAAGTCGAGTGGGGACCAGCGGGGATTCTGTTAAAATGGGGAAATGGTGAAACAGCCAATCGCAGCAGTAAATCCACCAAAGTCCAACTGAGAATCTTGGGTTCTAGTTCAAGTTGCCGGGGGTCTGAATGATTGAGGTTGCATTCAGTCTCTAGTGCCTTGTTTCTAAATATCAGGAGTCCTACGGATCTCCGATTGTGATTGAATCCCCGCGAGATTAAACCCGTTGCTGATCACCTCAGCCCCCCTGATGAACTAACGAACTGGCGTGTCCGACGGGGTCCTGGTTGATATGATCAGCATATAATACAAGTATCTTTTACGTTCTCTGCCGAATAAGTGAAACGGGTTGGCGTGGTTGTTTCGAATGCATTTTAGGGTTTGGTATAGTAAGCAACAAATCGATGACATATCAAATTTCTTGAAATCACTGCTTAAACCTTCGCGCAGATAATTAATTGGGTAGAACCCTACAACTGACTTGCAGATACATATCGCTGATTGCCGAAGATATACCTACGCCTTGCCCATTCATCTTCCTCGGGAAATTTTTTAGGTATAGAATAATTTCACGACGAAACTCCCGGCAGCAAAATACAGACTTCTGGTTTTGTGTAAAGGAAAAGAAGCCAGTCAAAGAACATTCTCCATTAAAAAGTGACACGAAAAGCCAATCCAGAAAAAGTTGCTTGGTAATTGATGACTTCATCCCCATTTGTGCTTTGCCTTACCGACAGAATATTGATTCAGCAGCATTCGAACCCGTTGTCACACACGCCCAGGTATAATCATCGTTATCCGTTACAATTCCTGCCCCAACCTGATATCTGCAGATATCTTGTCTCTTAAGAATGTCGGCGATATCGTCTGCTATGTCAATGATGGCACCCTTTGACGGCAAGTTTTTTGACGATGACACTCTGCAGAACATCTCCATTTCCAACCCAGATTTAACCACTTTTTTCAGCGTTGTATAGTCGGATTTTTTTAGGGATGTTAACATGTCGCGAGTTTGGCCGCTGTTACCATATTGAAAAACATCGCAGACATGTATATGGATTTGTTCTTCACTCCTCCGCAAAGCCGAGTTCATAGCCAGTGCGTTCGATGTTCTGTTAGAAACTGACTGACCCAATCTCCATCCGACATTTCGATAATCAATTGGGGTGGATGGCAGACTTGACAGTTCCAAGATTCCTGGAACAGGTTTGTTGATGGTAATCAAGTCACGACCTTCGTTGAGCATCCAAATAGTGTCGACCCCAGATTGTAAGGAAGGGCTGCTCTTACAGTTGGTTGTTTTTTTAGCTAGTATATTCTGTACACAAGAACAGAAACCGTGAGACCAAATATAACAGGACTTGCACGAGGCGCTATTGCTACCTTCTCCGCATGTAGATCCTGTTTGTAGACCGCTGTTTGCTGGGAATGATTGACCTGCGCATACATATTTGAAATGAGAACAGTCGGTGTTAGGCTCGGGGCATGTGCAACCAGCAACATTCAATTTTATAATATCGTTAGAAGTGCATTGACTCTGAGAAGTGTTGTCTTCAAGAACAGCCTGATTCTCGTGCTGCGCGAGTCCTGGTAGTATCTCGAATAGGACTAGGGCTGCTATTGTATATAGACATATCATGGCGCACAGTTTTTAGAATGCAAAAAAAAAAAAAACTGGCTATAGCCTTTCCTGACGGATATTAATATATTGCCGCAAATGCAGTAGAGCTGAATATATCATATGTCATGATGATAATTATATTCTCCGTAGTGGTTCGATTTAAACGTCACCTCATGGTTCTGGGCCTACTGTAATGACAGACTTATTGTTAGTGATTCGTTGAGATCTACGTCATTGGCTGCCTAAAGGCTGCTGTTTTGCCCGCAAACAGCAGAACCCTGCCAGTTCACCGATGTTATTGCCCGTAGAGATATTCCCAAGTCGAAGAAATAAACCCTACGGGGCGGAAGCTGGCAAGAATATTGACCGGGGAGAAGGAATTTTTGGGGGAAATTGAAGCCACCTAGGGACTGTTTTGCGCGGGACCCCAGTGTCGACTTCCAAGGGGTTTCATGTAATTCTCTTACACATTGTGTAAATTCGCTAACATTATACAATACTATATAAGCATCACTTTACAGAGGCCCTCTACTTTCTGCGGCCAGCCCAATTAATGATCTGCGCTAAGGTCTTGGCACTGGGACCAGAAAAGAGTGATTGAGTGTGTATCGGTCAAGCCAATTTCGAGAATGACTGTATTGCAGGTTATCGATGATTTATATCTAAATTTTTGATATAATATACTATTGAGCAGGTAAGGGTGCCTCCTCGTCATGCGATAATGGATCGCGGACCCGAATATGCCAAATCCCAATAGAAACGAACACGAAAATTAAAGAGGCTTGTAGCCACGGTAAGCCCATCCAAGCATTTCCCAGATGCATCCCAATACGAAAGAGATAAGCAAAAAGGGGACCGGCGATGAGACCCCCTAGTGCTTGCGAGATTGCCATTGCCGAATAGAGCGTTCCGATATGGTTTGGTAGAACAAGTGCAGTGGCAAGACTACGGATACTCATGATGAAGACCAGTCCGATAGAAAGAAACACGAGCCCCCAAATTAAGATACCAGGGACCGGTGCGAAGGCCATTAGAGCAAATCCGATCGCAGTGAGAATACTGGTCCCTTGGCTCAAACGGTAGTCTCGATGTTTACCATGCAGGTCAAAGAATTTGGCGACGACAGCATTGAAGATTGGCATGAGTACGAGTAGGTTCGTTAGACCAAATACTCCTCGGAGGGAGACGAGCAAACTGGCCTGTTTACTCGAAAAGTTAGTCGAACGATATTCTAGGACTGGGGCTTATATGATATTATTTACCTCTCCGATACTCCAGTTGAACTTCTTTGATGCAAATTGCAACATCAGATTGGTAGATTCTCGACTCATAAAGCTGACTCCAGCAACTATAATAAGGAGACAAACGTTGCCATCTCTCCAGATGAATCCAGTTGACTCTTTAAATTCGTGGGCCTGCTGAAGGATTTCCTTCGATAATGACTGCTTGCCTGATGGCTCCATGCTCTGAGGGCTCTCACTCTGAGGATCAAGGTCAAGAGACTTCATTTTTGCTTTGGCATCATCAAGGGTCTCTGGGATAAAGATAGAGGGAGCACTGCCTAGAACAATAATGATAAGTCCGAGGACATATGGGTACCATAAATCAAATGTCATCAAATAGGCACTGAATGGCGTGGCCAGTATTTCTGCAATAATGACACAAGACTGAAGACGAAAAAGAGCAGTAGATCTAGGATAATGTTAGTCTTGGTACGCGTACTTCTGCTTCTTCTTGCTGTGGCTCACCTCTCCTCCTCTGAAAAAACATCTGCAACCATCGCGATAGCCATCGAAGTCACAACCTGATCACCACCTCCAATCACTCGGAAGAGACCAGAAAGCCATACCAAACGCAATGGCAGCATCTCCGACCACGCGGCCACAAATCTCACCCAAAGCTCTGACATGAGTATGCCCAGGATGCCGAGATACAACACCGGCTTGCGGCCCCAATGATCCGCTAATACGCCATATGGGAGTGACAAAAGGATACTGGGGAGAATATTGAAGGTCTCTTTGTAGCCGTTAACTACAGCAAGCTCCCCTTGAACAAATTCCGATTTACACGGATCTTCCGCTAATAAATCGAGTCTGCTGGTTTCGGGTGTGTTTTGCAGATTCGCAAGATAATTGCGACAAATTATCTGTTCGAAAATGCTCGTCTGTGGTGCTGTGCTCATATAGAATCCAAAATCCGCGGCGAGAATAAATATACCACAAGCAGCTAGGATGAGAAACTTCTTGCGTTTATTGGCGTGTTGCTCGTTCTCAATATCGGAGTTCGGAGTTGGCGATAGCAGCGGTGCCGTTTCATCGGCCGAGCATCGTGTTTCAACGGCCATGATCACTTCAAGAATATCAGATCACAGCATATGTTTAATATTTGCGGAGGAAAAGAAAGTGAGAGGGGAAATCGGTGGAATATAAAAAGGGCCAGACCGTTGAATGACAGGGGAAAAGGGCCCTATGGCGTCAGGCCGTTGGGTCGTAGCCTACTCGCAGCTTATCGAAACTCGGAGCTCGTGGTTAACGCACTTGACTCCGGACGTTTAATCGAAAGTAGAACTTCTGATTTGCTGATTGCGGTGTGCGCCCCGCTTAAGATAAGTTGTCCCCATAATGGGTGGCTCATCCACGTCCACAGACGTGTCGGACGTGTTTTAGGGTCAAGCTAAACAGGGATGCGGCATTCTTTGTTTGGGGGCCAGAACAGTGCTATAAGTGCGGAGTTCGGCGTTCATGAACGCGTTGGAATCAAGGAAGAGTCCCCTTCAGGAGTAAAGGATCGAAGGATCAAATTCCTGCCTGAATCTCATTAGTCTCAATGGAATTTTGTGTTGTTGATGACTTGTTGAGGTCAGGTGGGTGTTTGCGGGGAAAATATGCGCCTGAAGATACGGTGAAGAGATTCTAGTTGGTGAGGATGTATATTCATGCAGCCTCGGAGTAGTTACTATGTATAGTGCGTGCAGCGCATATCAGGCGCTTCCAAGATTCAACAAACCCATCAAACTCGGGGTCGCGTGTCTACTTAATCGTGATAATCTGATCAAAGAGGATATTACAAAGGATATATTCAATTGATGAAAAAAGAACAAATCTTAGACTATCCAGACTTTAGACTGGAGTTTCCGAGAGAAATCATATTGGATGCCTGAAACTTAGGGTTACACAAGCCTGCACAACTGACGGTCTCTTCTGACTCGGCCCCTTCGAAACAGAATCCTTCAAATCGTACATGATAATACGGTGAGCTGATAGGAGATAATTCAGATGATATAGATAATGTAGAGATGGGCTGTTCTCTCCGCGAAAAAGAGTCCTTTATCTCATCAACAAGCCCAACTTGACCCTTCGGACGCTGAAATAATTTCTCCTATATGTACCATGTTCTTATAGTCAAAAACCCACCACAAAATGCAGCCGGCCGCGGTGTATAAGCAATTCTCCGGGGCTTCTAAGTGAGACTAGCCATTTCGGCAATTGTCCGGCTCTTTCGTCAACGGCCGGGCGTGACGCTCCCCGAGTCATTCAATCGCGCTTATTGCTTTTTCTACCTCGCCCTGTCACACGGGCTAAAAGACGCCCACGCTCGGGTCGGCGCATCTCATACGCGTGTTTTTCATCGGGGATGAGGTATTCCTGGTCCGACTGACTTGCTCTGGGATCCCGTGGTGACTGCTGGTCTCTGTTTTTCCACCGGTTGCGCACAGTTAGTCGGATATTGTTAGATCTTGAGCTGGTGGTGGGCCGGTGGGTGGTAACGCCCGCGTACATGGTTCTGGAAAGCCGGAAGATGGCAGGTTCTCGTTTTCGAGTCATTGAGGGATGTTGAGGACCATGTTCCTCGAAAGCGTTCATTTCTCTAGGTCTTTGTTTGCTTCGCCAGCCGGAGAGTGGAATCACTGGTAGACCCAGCCCACCAGAAAACATGATGCTCGTGAAATGAAGTAATGTGGATTGCTCTAGAATCAAAATACTGAGAGATGAGAAATAATAATTAGCAGGTTCCTTTCACTCATTTTGGTTCGTCTTCGGGGGTGAATGCAAGGAAACAAGGAGTCCTCACTCGTACAACCTCACCACTTCAAAACTTGCTAACAAATCGAACTGTCTGTGATATCTAGTCAAAGTCAGTTGCCTGGGCTATGGAGATCTTTGCTTTGACCTATTATCATATCGACTTCCGAGTGAAGTGAGTAGAGGAAGACTCGAAGATGAGATATGGGAGTGTGGTGTCGTGTAACCAGGGATATATCATTGTGTGACATGTGTAGTGCAAAGGGACAATCACTTCAGCTGGTCCGACCCAGCGATACAAAGAAAGCAGCAGAAAAGATAATCATCTCTTGCATGCTTGTAAGATCTCGAAAGACTTGCCAGTAGCGAGATATTAGATATCAGACAAAAAGTGAGGTTATTACTACTATCCCAACTAGACTCCGCAGATACTATTACGAGAGTAATCGCCCAGCGTGGCTTAGAGATAGGCCCTCATCAGGGTCCATATATATATTTCCACCAGTCTGTAACAGTCTGCCCAGATCAGGGCCTTCTAAATTCTTTTGAGGCTGTAGCAGCTCCTGATTGTAGTAAAGCTGCCGGGGTATAAGACAACACCTTGAATATCCTTAATTCTATTAGCCCTCGACTGCGATATCTTCCATGAACCCTGAAAGCATGACCGACGTACAAACTCATCTATTAAATGCATGTACCTTGGTCTACTACCTAGTATGAGCCAGGCACTACTACCGCCAGTGCCTATTGTAATAGTATATCGCTCACGAGTTACTGAAGGCCATGGAACTTTCCTTCTGTGAAATTATGAAATAGCATTCCAAAGGTAGCCCCGAAAATCGGATTTGGATATTTCATGCAAAGACCCCTCGACACCCGCGTTAATTACCCAAGGAAACCTCGAGCAGATACCCCAGGCCAAAGATACAGGGTCCAGATCCATTGATTCACGTTGCAGGAGATCCCCCAGCAATCCCTACAGCGCTACTAGTGCTCCACAGCTACTGCGCGCAGTATATTGAATACGCTCTGTACTTCTGAGCTGCAACATGGAAGGACCGCGTATAATGCCGCAATGCTTCGATAAATATGAAACCCAGACCAAGGTCCACCAACAGGATACGCGTGATTTCTGCTCCTCGAGCAAGGGCAAGATAATATGATGTCATCTAGATTCCCCCAAGATGGAAGCAATGCTACTGTATGTACGGAGTAAAGAGCAGACTATAGTACGGCCATAGTCAGAGCTTCATCCCCCGCGGCCTCTTAGCAAGACATATTGGACCGTGCTTTGCATTGATTACCACCCCTCTTACTTTTCTCGTCTGATCTACTAGGAATGCCGAGCATAAGTGATGTGCAGGGTTGATCATGGATTACCTGAACCGTTCGGAGCCACCGATGTGAATCATTTTGTACTATACCATTTATTAGGACGTTTTTACATTGCTGCCCAGCAACTTGCTGCACTATTGAATTGACTGGCATGCGCATTGAACCCCAACGCTATGGCTGTGATTGCGTAGTCTTTGTGCTCGGACGAAAGACTTGGAAGACTTGGCACTGGTCTCAGAGAGACAGCTTGGTAAGAAGCTTTTCGCGTGATTGCGTGAATATAATTCAGAATTCAATCCCTTCTCCCTCCATCGCGGCCCTTTGAGCTTGGGGAACACGAGGGTGACAGGAGCGAGCTCCTTGGACGCCAAACGCCAAACGCCAAACGCCAGATAACCCTCTACAAATCACGATCCACAACCCCTGGAAGGATTTACCGGGGAAATCGTGTCGAAGGAGGTTTTCATAGGGCTCTGCCAAAAGATAAACTTTCTCACTATATGTAGTATCCTGGAAACCGGAACAAACGACGCAAGGTCATTCGCGGTGCCGCGATGCAAGTCACCATGAACAATCTAATTTAGTCCCAATGTCTTAGAGAGAAAAAAAAAAGCAAATGATCTTCTTTGTTTTTCGACTTCTCTTCTTTATTTTGAAATGTCCATTGTTGTCTGACATGGAGGTTAAGGGAATGGCCGTTGGTCGAAAAAGAAAGATACTCTGCAAGGGGGTGGAGAACATCGAACGAAGGGATGGGCGGGACCCTCAAGCCTCAGGAAGAATACTCAAATCAGAACTTTTGCACTGGCTCACATAACTATCGATGTGCGTTGCAGAAGCTGTTTCTCAGTCTCTCTTCTTATAGGATGGCCGGGCCGATCAATTGCTACCAGATGCCGAAATCCCGGGAACTAGACTGCGTAGAGCTTCAATATGTCGGTAGAACGATATCAATATTTCTTTTTCTGCACCGAGAATAACGAAGAGCTAATCTCTGAGCTGGCCTGAGCTATTTTACCACAGAAAAGACAGATGGGGTCATTTTATTCTCCGCTAGTCGGGCTCACCGATTCTTATAATCTATTAATCGAATGATCGCCAGCCGAAATCAGGTTTTCGAATGAGGCTGGCTGTACCAGATCCCGAGTAAAACTAAAATAAAGACATTGGGTATGTTTTCCTGGCTAATGTCCATAACATGAGGGACAAAAAGTCGCCTCATGATGAAGACTTTTATTGACACTTGCCATTGCGTTCCATAAAGATCCATGCCGACTACAATATATATTGAGGGTTGTCGTCAGATGCAGTTCTCTACATACATGTACATAGATGGAAGATGCTAGGACATACCGAAGAATGTTTCAGTCTCAAGTGTAGACCCAGATCAAATCGTATTAGAATCGATAGTGTGGAATGTTAGATACTGTTCCATTGGCCCATCTCTTCCCCGCAAATTGATCGACCGCTGGTGCTTCGCCTGTGCGTTGACTCCCAGACTTGCATATTTCTGCGCGATATGAGCTAAGGTTCCTGACTTATCACCTCTGATTTGAGATTGAGTGCTCTGCGGTTTTTGGAGAAACAGGGTCTGAGAAGGATCGAAAATCGATAGTGCCAATTGCGAGGCCCGGGTACCTGGAACCAAACTGTGATAATCATGCTAATGCATGTCCTGATGCAGGTCGCTCGATTAAGTTCATACGTGAAGGGGAAGATAAACGGCAGTTCCTGAAATTCATTTATCTTTATGGTATAGCCTGAGTTCTAAATTTGTGATGATCGAATGACAGCCGATGTGTGCCTGAGCGTTGAGTCCCAAGAGCAAGAATGGATAGTTCAAGGGTTCAAGGCGCAGTGCTTGAGATATCTCTCAACTCTATGAAATATAGAAATCTGGAGAATATAGTTGTTCCATAATTGCTATAACCCCTGAACTCAGCACAAGGATCCGTGAGTGTCATGCACCACATTTCATTGCGTAATTGACCGGGATTATCAGAACATGAAGGTTTTCCGATAGTTTGAGATAGCAAGCACGGATATCCCAATGGTATGTACGCAAAAATGGATGCCCTATGTCAACTTCAGCCACCATGGCCTAAGCTCATCGCCACCAAGCCCCCAGTGGCGTTTGGAGTCAGCTTGTGGATAGGCTGATGAGGCGACTCCGTATGGCATGACTCGATGTGACCATGGAGCTCAGATTGAAGACACACTATTCAAACTCTGTCCTCGCAGCTCAGATGTCCATGCAATGGAATCCAAAACCATTGAGAATAAGTCAATGTCGAGCTTGAAGAAGTCGATCAATAGGGGGTTCTGTCAACCTTTTCATTCACAATTATTGCCGTTGTGGGCCGTCACTTCCAAGGTTTTGAAGATTTGAAGCTCATAACGAGTATCTTGGCAGCCCTAAGAGCATAAGTAAAGTCATTGAATCAAAGCAAGTCATCCCTTGTCATGCAGGGGCACCCGCACTGTCTGGGGACACTCTGGCTTCCCCCTGGCCCTTGCTGTCAAGCCAGGTCCGTGCCGGGGAAGTACTTTCGATCAAACTAGTGGAGAAGATCAGAGTCAGTATGGTACATCTGAGGCTCTATTACATTTTACAGTAGAGTCGGTTCAGGCTGATGACAGTCTCGGATACTACAGCTTCAGAATGCTAGACTATTGGCGTTAGACAAGAATGAGCGTGAGTGGCCGGGATCAGACATGGACAGAACTAAATTAGTAACAAATGACCCGGCAATTGGATCTCTGGTAAGATTGAATCCCAGGAAGCTGGATCGGGAACAAAGTACAATAGTCCCGGTGGTTATTGCAGGATGACACATCTCATATCTGGTGATGTCGATCATTCTTTGTCTGTGGCCAAAAGCCGTCCTGAAACTAATCTGCATGAAACATCAATCGATCGGTACTTGTGTGCTGTTGCAATTTATTTAGTTAGAAAGTGGGAATCTAGAAATAGTTCTCGTCCAACGAGATAGCAAAGATAAATTTGAGGGTCGATATTGACCGTCGACAAGATCAGCGTCCTACGACATAGATCGACGATACCGGTGCGAAAAGTGGAGCGGGTCCCACATCCCGAGCAGATGAGAGCCACTTGGGGAGGAGATGGTTACTTTACCCCAGGGTTGGGGAAGAGGTTTGAGAGTATCGATCAGGCAATGGTTCATCTGCATTATTTACCAGACATTCGGAACCGCCATGGTACTACGTCGGGGGCTCTTTAACTTCGGAGTCTTTAACCGTAGGACTGAGAAACGATACGTCCCCTGTGGCTCAGCCTTAGACTAGCATTAGAGTTTCAAAAGCTCATCAAAACATCGTCGCCAATCAGGTCAACGCTTGGGCCCATTGAGAGCTGTCAGACGCGGCGGTGCCGTGGTGCTCTGGGCTTCTAGATGGACTACGGAGTAATCCGTTGGAACTTCTGGATGTGCTGGGTTCTACTACGTACTCTGGTAGAGGCTCGAGTCAAAAGACCAAGCGCTCATCCAACCCCATGATCGACTGGTTTGATCGAGCATATAGATTTGGTATTCCATAGACCCACTAGGTGTACATAGACTGCACATCCATTCGCAATGTGACATACAAACCGCCCGGGGAGAAGCGTCCGAAAGGCAAATCGGGATTTTTGGGATTGGAATCCGCGACTACAGTAGTAGGCGCGCGGGACGTTTCGCTGGAGAAGTCGTTGCTGGTATCTTTTTTCAAAGTTGTTAGCGGGAGTGAAACCAATGATCCACAGTCTACTGTAGTTGGCTCGCCACTGATTCGGTGGCGTGGAGTTTCTTCTCCCAGGAATCTGCAGCAGCTCGAGGTCGAGAATGCACGAAAGCTGGCGAACTCGCCACGCAGGTGCTGGGTGAGCAGATGGTATCCGTTCTAACTAGACGGGTTTCCTGGGATTCGGGCCTGGACTGACGCGTGATGGATCAGAAAGCTCCCCTGAACCCAAATGCAGGTCCGAAATAGCTCCTCATAGCGCCGAGACCAGACGATTGGAAGAGATTGTGCAGTACTACCACTGAGATCTCCCGGTAGATTGGATTCGATGTGAGCCGGACGTTCCTCAGTGTGAGAGTCTATTATCTGTAATAATCTAAAACATCCTAGCATCCCAAAAACACTGGAATATTGTATTGAACAATAACTAGACTGCTCCCCCAGCATGTGTATTTTCTGCCACTGCACATTCCCATCATGCCTGATGACGACGGAGGCCACTATTTGTCACCGTGGCCCAGAGCCCTACAAGTCGATCAATACCCCCCGGAGAGTGAAGCCAAAGTGCGTAAAGCGGAGAATAGCAGAATGAAGAACTGGAATCCGCAATGTTACCTGACCCTCGGGCTATGGGGGAGGAAAAATCAGCACAGACCAAACAACGTCTGACCTGTTCCACCTGTCTGACCTGTCGCAGGGTCCGCTAAAGACGATCGGTCAGCCCATTGGAGCTCACATATCCATGGAAGGTGTTAATCTCTATGTATAATCTTTGTACTACAAGATTTGTTCATCATTCAATAAAAAACACCCCCAGTACGATATTGTACACCTAACAGGTGTCTTAGCTTAATTGAAACATACAGTTTATCTTTCGAGCAGAAAGGATAGCGAGACATTGAGTGGGGCGAGGATCGATGATCGACGTCCGGGGGCGATCCGTGTGTTTCTTACAGTAGGACCACCAGACTAAAACTCGCACTAGCCTTTACGGTGATCGAACGGTATTAATAAAAATAAAAATAAAAAATAAAAATCAGAAAAAATCAGAAAAGAGATGTTGGGGCAGATTCACCAGCAAAAAAGTTCGATGCAAGTCAACCGCCATTTAGACTCTACTCACATTGCGCGGAACGCAAGAGGCGCAGCCGGACATTCCAGACGCTGCTGGGCTTGATAAATGATTTTTCACACCTGCAGGCTGCAGGTGTGAAAAATCATTTTCTGGGGGTAATTTTAATTCAGAAATGAAAAATCAAAGAAATCAATTAGGCCCGAGCTTTTTATTTTTATATTTTTATTCTCAAAAATTCCGAATTTCCCAAGCCCTAATATGGAAATCCACTAGGTTAGGGATGCGAATCACAGTCGATCGACCCTCTCTGCACCGATTAAACAGCAAAGCAGGAACAAGCTTCCTTTCCAAATGTAACTACTATAAACCCCTTGTTCTCCTCCAGCCTTTTCTTTGCTTCTCAATTTCCAAATCCCACTACCCTCATCCCCTCCATTAAAGAAACCCTTACTCTCTCCCTTATAACATCCCCCAGCAACCCTCGAGACAAGGGTGATCTCCATCTGAAACCCAGCCTTCAATACACCATCCCCTGCCCCTCTTCTCCCCCAGATTGTAGCACTCTACTTGCTCCATTGATCTCCCTAGATCACTGCTGTCTCGCCTGTGAAGTGGTACCTTTGGTCGACTTCCAGCCTCACGCCTCTTCATTCGGCAACCCGTCTAATTCGCGACGCGCTGCAGCCGTATCTTCGGTAACAGAAGTCTCATACTCTGCATTCCTGGCCTTGCTTTCGGGCACGCGACGCGCTTGGATCTGATCCGAGTCATGGCCTATAGCTGTAAGTTCGATCCCCACCCGCCGATTTGATGCCGGGCCAATTTGTTTATTTCTGCTCGTTTGTCCCTCTCTTTACCCTTCCAACATTCTTTCCTTCGCCCTCAGTGCTAGTTCCCTCGTTCTGCTAGCTTTCTTCGTTCTCTCTCTTTCGTCCTTCTTTACTTTTCTACTTTCCTTCCATTCCTTGTTTCTCCTTCTCAGTCCTCGTTCACTATCCATTCCCTCTAAGAAGCAGTCGGACTAATATCCCACTGCTATCAGGTGACAGCATCGTTGACCCTGTCGCCCCTCGTTCTTTCAAATCTGAAGACCTTGACGATATGAGACCCCAGGGCCAACATATCTCTGACCGATTGACTGTTGAGGTTGACTGCCGTTCTCTGGGCCCTAGTGAATGCCCCTCGATGACCTCCAGCTTCTCTCCTTTGGAATCTCCTACTCCGACTCCCACTAGTCTCTACAGCCACAACTCAATGGCTTCTCCAAGTTGGCATGAGGCCGGCCAGTACCATGGTATTTCCATGGAACGCCGAACCTCCGCTACACCGCTTCGTAGCGCATTTAAGATGGCTGATCTGACGTCCGGTGATCCTATGGCTATGCCCTATGGCAACATGGATCGTCAAGATCAAATGCCTATGGAATATCTTCCAGGTTACGATGAGAACGTGGATCAGTTCTACTTCCCGCAAGATGTTCCCAAAACTTTCGACCAGAGTTCATTCCCTTACCAGGCCCCAATCGGCCAATATCACACCATGCCTCGCAACCATCATTACCAGTATCGACCCCAACAAACAACATATCTACCCGAGTCAGCTTCCAACCCTTGCCTGTCTCGACCAATCTTCAATCAACCACCCACAGAGCGAATTCCTAACTCTGTATCTATGACAAACATGCTTCAGTTCATGCCTCCCGCCGACTCAATGGCACCACAAACCATCACTCCCTCGCAGGCTTTCGGGCAACCTGTCACACCCCCTTCGTCCTCTTATTCTGAATTCCCTGCCAATCTGCACACTTTCAAAACTCACACACCGTCTACTCCTATGCGATCAAACTCAATCGGAACACCTTCCGGTACTGATACTCCCATGAGCCGTCTATCCGGGGGAAATGAGTATCAGGAGGAATTCCCTATGTCCCCAGTCTACCGTGACGGAGTTATGCGTACCCACCGACAACCATCTCGCAAATCATCCAAGAAGCAATTGATCCGATCTAACCTCAGCCTTGAGAACCTCCCTGCAGTCATTAAGCAGGTTCAGTTCAAGTGCAAGGAGCCTGGCTGCAAGGGTCGGTTCAAGCGTCAAGAGCACCTCAAGCGACACATGAAGAGCCACTCCAAGGAGAAGCCTCATGTCTGTTGGGTCCCTGGTTGCCATCGTGCATTCTCACGAAGCGATAACCTGAACGCACACTATACGAAAACCCACAGCAAGCGGGGCGGGCGCAATCGCTATGTTGCTACCCTCGATGAGACCAGTCAGGACTACGACCCAGACTTCCGTGGCCAACTTACGCCCGATGGACGCCCTATCTGGGGCTCCAAATTGGAAGATGCCATCCCTGACTGTGGTGATTTGGATGGGTGGGACGACTAAATGAAACCATTCAACCCACAACAAAAGCAAACATCATTCTTCAAAAGCAAAAAAAAAAATACACATTCGCGCGAAACACCAAATACTTCAAACAATAAACGATACACTCAACAAGTTCCACGACTCACATCGAAGTCGTCACTCTAGATCTGGCTACGCAGGGACCTCCCCTTTCCCAAAGCGAGCCTTGTTATGTGATACCCTTTCTTACAAGGACTGGCCACAACGATGGAACAAGCATTTACCGGCTACTTTGCCGATATGGCGTTGTACATGTCTCCCGGGTACGGGATCGGAGACAGATCTCTGTGATATTATTTTTCTCTTGTGTCTTTTTCCTTTTATTCTTATTCTTGCATAATTTGACCGGTGCTAAAAGGGCTTGGTGCGGTATTCTGGGTTCTTCTTTTATCGGCGTTTGCATATCTTTACTTGGATCGTCGGTTTGGATAATCACTAGGGAGGAATGGGAAACGATCATGTACAATCAGCTACAATGTGCTTTTTTATTTCTTCAAATCCTCGCGTGTACCACCATTGATATCACTCTTACACACTCAAAACTAAAACATAATATTCTAATGGCTTGTTCAATATCTCAAATTCTTTTCTTCACCGTAGATCTTAGTCTCTCAGGCACCCGCATACCTGGTTCAATAGATCTGCCGGCTTTTTCTCAAGGCTCGGGATCCCCTCCAACCGTTTGACCGTGTCATATCCTTGTCTTCACGCGGTGGGGCGTGTTAGTATCGAATCGTCATCCGCCGCTTGCACATCTCCGCGTCTCCACCATTCCACACATCCTCTCTTTCTTTCCCCAAATAATAATGCCTGGCACCCAATGTCACAGACAGATTTCTTTGATGTTACAGAAATCTGTATTTACATTACTCGATAGATTTGCCAAGTTCGTACAACCAGGGCCATCGAATCTTATTCGACCCCGTTCCGCGGTTCTCCAATGCCAATGTTACACATCACACCCACGCCCCGACAGTTCGAGACACCTCCAGCATGTCCCTGAATCCCATCCGATCTATCTGGTTATGTGGATCAACTAAATCGGTGTAATCCACTCGATTGCCACATCTTCAACCGGCTGCTCACATTTCTCAATGCGTTATTCGTTCTCACCCAGAGCCCATCCATGCTATCACCTCCACATTCCAAAAAGTCACTGGCTGGCTTCTCGTCTGTAATCTACAGTATTCTCTCGTTTCAAATTTGTTTTTTATGGCATGAGGTTCAATATATTTGATCAGCCCGGCTAATCTGCTCATGATTCCTCTGCAACCTTGACATAGCCCATTGTCCTACGGCATGTGGCGGGCTGGACAACAGACACCCGCTCATAGTGCAGCCATAGCATAGAATCGCCATTTCCTGGTTGTTTTCCTCTTTGAGCAGTAATGATTTATTACGAGTGAGAAGTTTCTTTTCTCGCTAACGTACCCTGCGCCACTAGACGTGACCTTCTGTGGCTAACAAGACGTGGTCTGCTCCCCCCCCCAAAACAGTACGCGCGCATCCTCGACACCACGAAATGGGTGACATGCATCATCTGCCAAGGACTCGGGAACAACGCTTTGACGATCTAGAAGTCAGAGCCGCGCAAGTCGGTCGAGAGACTCGCCTATGCTCAGCTCCTCCAATGGGTCTGTACATTTGTACCCTCATTCCAGCGGGCGCGGTACTGTACAACTTGGACCTCTTCGGATGAGATGTAAACAGTAACTTGCAGATGCAAAACAAAAATCATTTTCCTGGCATTGTCCCCTGATCGACTCATATCCCAATTTGGAAATGTCTCAAAGGATTTGTCTTTAGCTCTAACTCACCGGTTCGTCATCGATCAACAGTTACAATCTACAGATTCTCGATGGCGCCTGCGTATGCTTGCAGTGCTTTGACAAGATCCCTGGGAGACCAACAGGGTGTCCTTTTCGCACCGCTGATTGTGTTGCTCCTCTTCAAGGTGGTAATTATTTTTAGTTGTAGGTTGTAACAAAGTACTTTGGCTCACAATACTACCCTCCATTACATTCTACTTTACTTTTTTCCCCTTTAATTTTCGATAATTGCTATTTTAGGAGATGTCTGATTTCAAATTATGGGGCTCATCTGGTACGACGAAAATTGCATGGCAAGAGGCGTTGATACTGGCATCGTTACACCGTGTGATGCTATGTACTTTGGGTAGAATGATATCAGCTGAAGACCCGGGAACAAAGTACAGGGTCCAGGGCCTTTTTGCGTCTTCGGTCTGGATGCATGGAAGGATATCCTCAGGGGGAAAAGTCTTGCCAATTTGCTTTTTCACGATTCTGGAATTTGCCGGGACGGTGAGCCGGCGCTGTTCGGACATTGTTTTCTTTTCTTTTTTGGAGGGAATGAGCTCATACTTGAAATATTCTGATTTGTCATTGGATGTTGGGACATTTCCCCTTTGGGCACATTCGAGGTATGTATGTTCCAACGGCCTACAGGGACCTTGGAATACACAGAATCGATCTAACCTTGCAGTACAATAAGTGTGGCCGGTCTTTCTGTAGCTTCGTGGTATGATCTCCTCCCCCGCCAAGTATCCACGCAAGCACGGCTGGAAGGATGCGGGATGGTCAATGGGGTAATGTAACTGGGGTTATTCTAGCATTCCAGTCACTATCCAACCAGTTGGAACTACCGCGTGCTTTGTTGGCATGTCTGTGCCTCCAGTATGTCGGCTGGGCGGAACTTGCTGGTACATATGCCAGTTGCCAATCTTGTCTTGTTTAGATTTGTGATAAGCGAAGTTTTGTTGTTAAGGTTATCTTCCAGAAGTGGGTGCCTAAACTACCCTGAATGCTGCTGTTTCGATGCAACCATGCAAAAATTGAGCGAATTGGCAATTATCTGCGCACGATTTAGGATGATGCTGCGGGCGACATGCATTGGAATGTGAGGCCGGGGTAGGATGAACTTCTGATCGAGTCGGTCTGGACATTTCCGGTATTTCGATCGAGAAAACAAATGCATTGTCAATTTATCATGCATTAATCTATGTAAGCCAGAAATGGGATATTCCCTCGGACAAAAGTCTCTCCCAGTATCAGTCCATGAATGCCATCTGAACTGCTGTTCTCATCCCTAGCTTAATTGTCTTACATTCTACATAGTATTGCTCTTAGGTACTGATGCAAACTCAACTTCGAACTCAACTGCGAAATGCCTTAGGTAAAAGGGAAACACTCATTTGAGTTGTATAATGTACATATCAATGCGCCATTTTTCAAATCAATGGATCGGGTCCTCATGCAGCGTGCTGTCGGTGTAGTTCGGGAACATGGCTTCTATAGCGGTGAACACAATCGAAGCTCACTCGCCTTTCGCCAATATCATTCTTGTCTGTCAGTTCTAGAGAACAAACTTTTACTCGATGTAAACTTATACTTGCAAAGTTAATATATCGGCAACAATTCCAATGGTCTACTAATACGATTCAATGCCGCATATGCATCAGACAGCAAGTTCTATTGCAGTTCCCGATTTGATCTACCGTGCTTTGGAATTGACCATCGGCTTTTAGATACTAGTAGATTAGATCAAAATCGGGCTTAATAAAATTGAGCAGAAGGTCTCCCAGCCTAGCTTTTTGTCAAATGGGGATATTTAAAGATGAACACGGTTGAGATAAGCATCGTGATGCTTGTTTAATACTTCGAAGAGGCACAGAAAGTACACTGGATATTATGTCCAGATAGCAAACTAGTAAATGACTTCAATCTACCAATATAGGGCTAAGAGTAACAGTCTTGTATCTCTCAGGCATAAGGGGTTTTGCGATAGTAGTGAATTATTTGCACAGTAATCGTGGCTCGGAGCTTGTGCTATCAACTTCCTGATGCTGATATACTTCATGCTTAACCGCATCGACTATAAGACTGTGATAGTTTAGGCTTCGCTAGATAAGGCCGAATTAGTCTAGTTGATACTGGGGGACTTGTGCCCTGCCTTGTTGATGTATCAGCCTATCAGTACAATATCTCGACAATGCCCTTGGAATAGTGCAGGTCTACTCATACTGCCACTACCTTTTTTCCCCAAAGAACAAGCAAAATAATAGTCTGAACGATAGTATGCTTCATGGTTGATCTATCATTTTACTACGCTAATTTACAATCTCTAGCTTGATTGTTTTGTGATCTCGGAGTCTCGGATCTGGAGCATGCATACCCCGGGTTCATTCTTAATGACCGAATCACGAAAGAAGCTCAATTTGATAGATCTTTCGAAACCGATGTAGCCATTGCTCACATCTCATATTATTCAATTCCTTTATTACCTTGCCTATAGTCCATGGACTAACTAGTCCCGAATAAGGTAACTTAATATGGCTTATGTCATCATTGTTATAAATTTGCGCGTTGGCCAGCGGGTCATCTTTCCCTCCTAAAAATTCTGACAGCTGAACCACTTCGACCATCTGCCACGAGAAAAATGTGTTCTCCATGGCGATATGGCAGAGGAATCCACTGTAGTATTAGTAGTACCCAACTCTTTGTTCAACTCACAGAACAGCCTTGTTTGAACCTTCCTATGATGACCACTTTCTATTGGCGTGACATGTCCCGTGGACACCAATAAAATTATCAAGCTCAACAGTCTGAGTTAGGATCTTTCAAGGTTCTCTGTATATAGAATTACACCAGTTGCAACATGCTTTAGACCCTTTCAGATAAAGTGGTACAATTGAAGATTACAATTCCATTCGAACAAATTCTGACTTGTTTCTCGAAGAAGCTCACGGGCATTGGCATAAAACTCATCATATACAAGGGAATAGTAATTGCCCATGAATCCATGTCAGGCCGATTTTTTGATTCGCAAGACACTACGCATCATTGCCAAGCTTCTGCAATTGCTGAGGTGCGGCGCATTGATAACTGCGAAATGCTCGTGTACTAATCTTCTCGTTAAACATCTCATCCAGCTCTTCGAATGAACGTCCCTTGGTTTCAGGAATCTCGAAGTAGATCACCACTAATGCGATGACCCCCATACCCGCAAAGATCCACCCGATCTTCCCACCCAAGTCAGCTTCATCCGTATTATAGAGATACGGGATGACTACGTTCCACACCGTGGAAAAAAAGTAATTGAATGTGAAGCCAATAGCCATGGACTTTGCACGAAGGCGAACAGCAGACACCTCGCCGGCTATAGCCATGGCAGGACCAATAGCTGGTCCATAGACCCACCATGAAAGCTGGAGGAAGATACCAACCACCCTAGTAGAAATTGTGAGATACAGGGTTCAAGGAAAAAGAGAAAATTTGCAAGAACGTTGAACGTACCATAATGCTTGACTTGATTGAGGAAAACAGCCTGCAATGCCCATCACAGTAAAAAAGGTGACAGAAAGAGATATACCAAGCAAAATCAGTCGTCTGCGCCCGACTTGAGTCATGAGATAGGCAGTGAGGATAGAACTGGCGATGCCAAAGCCAATACCAATCTCAGTCATCATACCAGTCTTGGCTGCAGACATGCCAGCTTGAACCATAAAATAAGGTCCATTGGACATGAAGCTGGACCCGATGACCTGTTGTAGAGCATTGCAAAACAAGATGATGCGAGTACGACGCCAGTTTGTCCCGCGGAAGCACTCAATAAAAGTTGCTTCCTTGGAGACGGCACTGCGTGCCTTTTCTTCTTCATTGACTCGAATGATTTGGTTCAATAGCCCAACGATATCTGATTGTTTGTTTCCTAGTCGAGCTAGAGATATCCGTGCTTTTTCAAGGCGATTCTTCATGACGAGAAAGTAAGGCGATTCGGGTAGCAACGGAAGAAAAAGGACTATCACACCTGGCCAGACCCATGCAGCAGCAAAGAGTACCTGGATTAAGGTTATCTTTAAAATTCGAACAGAAAATCGGGGATGCAGCGGTTTTCTTTGACTTACCCTGTATGCATCCTCCGAGACGATTGACATACGAGGCAATGCTACCGAGGCAGCAATCATATAACCAAGGTTCTAGCTCTCATCAGTTTGACGAATCTATAATAGTCATATTTGGGCAAGTTACCATGCAAAAAGTGAAAAATGATAAAGCAATTCCCCTCAATGGAAGTGGTATTACTTCCGAGATATAAGTCTGTCCAGTTGTCAAGCATATGCCCATCGAGAGACCATTCACAATCTTGCCAGCAAGAAAGACGCCAGGCGAAGTCGAAGTATAAACCACAGCTACACCGGCTGCAGACACTATCGCACCAAGTAAGAATGAAGCACGCCGGCCCAGAAAGTCCTGAACGGGACCGGCTGTGGTGGCTCCGAGCATGGTGGCTATCTGTGCCATTGCATTCCATAAGGACTGCCAATATGCCGGAATCACATAAGATCCATTCGTCAACTCTCCAAATTGCATTCTGGTTGGAGTCAGGTCAGGTCTTCCGAATACTTATCCAAATAATGGGAGGAACATACGCAAACCCCGGCATTGAAAGTGACAATGATAATACCAAGTTGTCAAACCCATACATAAAAGCCCCTAAATTTCCATAGAGACAAAAAAGGAAGACCCAGGGGTTCTGTCGCAGACACTGCCATGCAGTCTGGTCTTGTTTCCCAGGTTCATCTGGTGTAGTTTCGTGTGTTGTGACATTCTCCAGGTGTGAAGAGTTTGACTTTAGATCGGTGGCCTCCATTTTGTCCTGCATCCTGGAATCTGGGGCATCTGAAAGGAGGAATAACCAGACATTTGAAGGCCAGCAATCTACCCCGGGTTTTCCCCAGTGTGGGGAAGCCGATCTGGTTGATGTTCAATGCTTTTCCCACTTTTGCCTCGGGGTAGATTCGCCCGATACTCGGAAATCCCGAGGTCGCTAAAATCATCTTGTATATCACTGCCCCACGACTAGGCGCGTTGAGGCTAGAACTCGCTTCGTTTAGAACCAGAATTGATATAAGTTTATAACGTATTTCGATTGTTCCGAGGCAGATACAATGATGCTTACTCAAAATAAAGCTCTTTCGTTCATTACGTCAAACTAGATGTATTGCGCTCTATCACCTGCTAAAATAAACTCGCCTGCCTCTTTCAATGTAGCATACAGACAATGAATTCCCCTGAACAATTTCAGCCTCAATATCAGCCGATGCTTCCACCTCCAAGTATTCTTTACTCCATGTCACGGTAATACGTCCAATAGGCGTGGAAAACGTCCCACTGGCCGATTCTAACAGTTCCATTCGCGGCGCAATACGAACTCTTTTGAAGCCCGGTTGAGACGGAGATATCCCAAATATTTGAGTGACGATTTCATGAACCGGGCTCGCACTCCAACCATGACAATCACTCCGGGCATTGTTCGCATGCTCGGCCCAGGTAGTCAAGTTATCTGCAATCATCTGTCGCCATGGCGCCATCAAGGAGTAGAACAGCTTTGTGTATAAGCCGACTTTCTCTACAGCGCGGAAGAGATAGAATTGCATTGAATAGGAGCATTGGGCCAGGGTTTTATCTTGCAATGTGCGCACCATGAGATCCCGAGCGGCATCTCCGGTAATTGATTCGGAAAGAATTGCAAATATTTGCCCGTGTTGACTGTACTCCTTTGTTGACGGACCATCTGAGTAGATTTTATCCTCGTAGCAGTGCTGATTGACAGCTCTTCGAAGGTTATTGGCTCGTGTAGCGTACTCGGAGGCTGTATCTCGTCTTCCAATAAAGTTGCATATCTCGGCAGCTTGCATCAGAGCGACGATGTACAGCAGACTATTGAAAGTTGCCACCCCAGTGGTTGTATATGCTCGGGGCATGCATGACTCGAATATTTTGCCTGGGACAAACCACTCTGGTACCCAGTCGATAAAAGGCCAAGTATCCTCGTCAAAGTGGCCAACGAGCCCGATATCGTTAATTCTCTCTTCGAAGTGGTTGAGAATTCCGTCGATTGTGGCAATGTAATTTCTAACAACAGATGCGTTTGCAAAATAATGCATATGGTCGTGGATCATCGCAACGAAGTATAAAGAGAATTGAGGAATTTGTTTACTTCTGAATCCAGCCGGGAACTGTGCTTTGACCAGCCCATCAGGGCCTTGGCTTGCATGGAATTCCTGCAGTGTCTTTCTAGCAAGAGTGTCATCCGATGATATCTGATACGTGAAAAGCATCTGAAGTCTGGAATCTGAGATAAACTGATTCTGTTCGTAAAAAGGACAATCTTCGTATGTCTCGTGTCGACAGTTTTTCAGAGTCTGCAGACTAGTCTTCCAGATAGTGTTAAGCTCTTCATTGGCCTGAATATCAGTCGATATTTTGAGAGGATAGTAGGTTTCTCGGAGGGTCAGATTCTTTAGAGTTAGGGGTTCTTCGGCAGTTTTGATGGTAACTTGGATGTATCGGAATGCCCGAAACCAAAAGGGCTCAAATATTTGCTCGACTTGACCACCAGTCACTGTATAATGATCCTCCATGCCGTATAGTCTGCCATTGGAATTTGCCCGGTTTGATTTTGTGCGAGGCATAGGAAAAGGTGCCTTTCCCACCCCCAGGTCTTTCTCATAACACTCGGAGTACAACATCGTGATACTGGATCCTTTCCCACCACCGCAGTGAAGTGTCACAAATGCTGTAGTCAAAGACTCTGTCTCTATATCGACAACAAGAGTATTCTCAGCGGAAATTTCAATGGCAGAATCCTCTTTCAGAAAGCTCGTCCATTGGCCTTTGCCTACTGGACCTTGACATCTGACAACCCTATCAAATCGTCCTTGCACTTCAGGAAGTTCTGGGATTGGCCTCGGAGCGAGTCTCCAGGGAGACTGAATCGGAAGCATCTTAACAGGTTGAAATTGCAATATAGCATTCTCCCAGGCGGAATCATCAAAATTGGGAGATTCCCAACCAGTCAGCTCGGGTGCCTCTGCTGCCCTTTCATTGTTTGAGAGGAAGGGCGGACCCAAGATGAAATTCCATTCAGAGTGAGGAATGATTTGCCGACTTGTCTCTTCTAAACATTTCCATGTTGTATCCGTAGACAGTGAAAGACTCTATTTGTTCATTAATCAAATTGGTTTCGTATCTCCCTGGTATCATAAGAAAACTTACTTCCAGTTCGCAGTGCATTAAAAATCCCGGTAATTCCGTGCTGAGAATCGATGAAGAGCCAGCTGTTACGCAAGAGTATCGTAGTACCCGTGCACTGAGGACGTTCTCGCCCTCGACAAGATAGGGCAATAAATCTACAGTCTCATAGTGCCATCGCTCCATATAGCTCTTACAAGGACCGAAGCTCACCCGCTGGCCATTGATGAAGAGCCTGTATCGACTATCTGCCGATACATGCACCGGTAAACTATCGATATCTAGAGTAGCTGACCATTGGAAACTTTTGCGGAAGAGAAAATAGCGTCCTGGCTGGTTTTCTTCTTCCTGATAGCCCGGTAACCAAATCCACTGAGCGGATTGTGTCCAGTTGGATGCCATATTGGGAGAACACTCTATGTGAAAGGAGCTTTGATGACTTCGATACCGGAGAAGGGCCCTCATCAACGTCTATCAACCTTTGCCCTAGCAAACGCAACAGTTAAGAAGTCGGAATGTGGAGGAAACTCGGATTTTCCGGTCGGTGGCGTTTACCCCGAGACGAGCTTGACCAGCCGAGATGCGATGATTACGCGTATGAAGAGAGACCAATGGGACTAATTACCATACAAGAGATGAAATCAATGAAATGGGTATTAACTCAAGTTGCATTTGGGACCCTTTCCGTTATTTCCAACCAAAACCAAAGCCAACCAACCAACCAACCCCAAACAAACTCCTTTACAAGATGGTATCAAATTTGAACCCATAACCCCCACCATATGAGAGAAAGAGAGAGAAAGAAGAGAGAAATCAGTGCCCAAGATAGTACAAACAGGAAAGGCAGGAAAGAAGAGGATCGTAAGTAAAGGATGGAAGAAAGCAAGGGAAGAGAAAAAAAAAACCAATGGCAAAAGTTTTGCGAAACGCCAGTCTCTCAAGTCTCCGCGATGCCTGGTCCCTGTACATTCCCAAACAAAAAAAGATGAAAGAAAAGTGAAGAAGACTTGAGGGAGCGAAACGGTCTTGCTGGAATAAGTAATCAATGCTATACGGGAAGGTTCCCGCCAGATATATTTTTTTTTTTCGTAAATCAAATTGAGTTAGATCATATTGAAGATCAAGTCGAGGGATATCGTGTTGCCATGCATGCTCTCGTCATTCGAAATCAGCTTCCCATTCCATTCTGCATCATGCTCTGCTGTTGTAGATGCTGCATGGCTGCCTGGTTTCGCTGCTGCTGAGTAGCCTCCCGCTCGCGTCGCATGAGATCTTGGACCCATGCCTTTGCGTTCTTTTCTAGTCCGGCCCCATATTGCTGGGCAACTTGGGGTGGATATTGCGTGGGCGGACCATATTGAGACATGAAGCGTTGCGACATTTCATGACGCAGATGCAACAACCGTTGTTGGTATAGTCGATTATATCGCTGGGCCATATTAGCGCCCTGCATATTGGGCATTTGTCCTCCATTGGCCTGTGCAGCTGCCATCAACATTTGTTGTTGCTGAGGTGTCATTTGCGGACTGCCTTGATGCTGACTCGGTTGACCTTGAGAAATCTGGCTATGCATCTGTGGTGCTTGTTGCATTTGTCCCTGCGACATTTGTCCCTGCTGATTCTTCACCATCTGCATTTGAGCAAATTGAGCCCGCAAGAGTTGCGATTGATACGCCTGTTGGTTTTGCATATTTGGCATATTCTGCTGTTGACCCTGCTGACCCTGCTGCTTCTGTAGTATCTGCTGCTGTGAATGAATGTTTTGCTGGGCATGTGCGCTAGCTTGCATTTGCGCAATTTGCTGCGGAGTAAACTGGCCAGCCATTTGTCCCTGCTGAGCTGCAAGCAACTGCTGCTGTTGTCGCTGCTGTAACAACATTTGTTGTTGAGGGGTTAGACCCATATTGCCGTTCATTTGTGGTGTGTTGGCCATGGTAGCCTGATTCATCATTGGCGTTTGTTGTGCCATTGTATGAGTAGGGCTTCCCTGGGAGTTCATGCGCTGAGTTGGTGTGACATTGCGCATGATTGGTGTGGCATGCGACATCGCCGGAGTACCCTGAGTCATCTGAGGAGTTCCATGTCGACTCGCTCCCTGCTGGCTCCGTGAAGGTGCCATGGGGTGACCCATCAGGTTCGGATGTCCGTGTTGCATGGAAGATGGAGGACGTGGAGGACTTCCAGATTGCTGGGATGCGCTGATGCTCATAGGAACTGCCTGTGTGGCCATATTGTTACCAACCAGTGGCGAAGAGGTGTTGTGTGGAGTTTGATTGCGTACGACTGGAGAGGACTGTTGCCCTTGACTGACGCCATTTGGTTGAGCCATGGCATGGCGATTCTGGGCTGCAAGTTGAGCTTGTGCCTGCTGGGCTGCGAGCTGCTGTCTTCGTGCTTCCTCCTTGGCATGTTCTTCGCTCTGGCGTTGTTCAATCGCACGTCGTCGCTCTCGCTCCTGCTCCTGCTGTTGTCGCTTTGCCAGCTCCTGCTTCAGCTTCATCTCGTGTTCGCGTTTAGCCTTCTCCTCGTGTTGCATACGAATGGTTTCGAGGGTCTTGAAACGGGAGAAACGAGGCTCAAACGGCGCCACACCTGCCGCATCATCCACAACAGTAGCTTTGGAGCCGCCACCAGCCCCTGTAGCTGTTGGTTCGAGACGCTCGTCCATAATAAGCATGAATCTCTCTTCCTCGGCAGCGAGTGCTTCGTCTGCAGCAAGCTCGGCAATAGTCCTCTTGCGACGCTTAGGCGACGGTGGGGGATTGGAGTGAAGCGGACTCTCCATGACCTTAAGCAGGTCTTGTGAAGCTGCAAAGCTGTCTACAGGCTCCAAATAGAGTGGAGGTGCTAGAGCTCGAACAATCAATGACTCGCACTGCGGAAGATCTTGTGGCTCAACAAGCGTTTTCTGTCGTTTCGCGTCTTGACCACGATCAGCCTGAGTCGCAGCCGGCGACTGTGGCACAACAGATGACGATTGGGTGCGCGCAAGCTGGTTCTGAGCTGCTGCTTTCGCAGCTTTTGGGTCGGGGGTTGTCACAAGTAGCGTCAATTCAGCCTGCAACGTGCGGGAGGTAGGGTGCAACACGGTGGTGAATACTTTGGGCTTTGGTACTGCAGGCTTTTGTTCTGACTCATTACTTTGACCCTGTCCATCAGAGGGTTGTTCATTAGCCTGAGACTCAGGCTGGGTTGGTGTCTCGGATGGTTTTGAGCTTTGTAAATCGGCGGTGAGTTGATTTTGCTTCGGGTAGGGAACAAAAGCTGACGGCGTTACATGCTCGTTGTAGTTATGGAGGGAGAATGGGGTATTGTTCTCATTTGACTTGGATGAGGAGGTCTTGTGGGCTTGTGCAGACATGGACTTGTGGTCGACGACACGAACAATGAGGCAGCCTTGTTTTGATATCATCAGCAACTTGATCCTATAAACAATCAAAGGGTATGGCAAATGCTACCTTCGTAGAACTTAACACCCGAGCGTAAGAGCTCCTCAATCAAGTCATGGGGAACAGTTCCGGCGCGGATATGCTCAATAATGACCTTCATCTCTGAATTGTAGGGAAAACTCCCGTCTTGCTGTTCAAATCGAAAATGCGTTGGATGAAGATGTACTATGAGAGATGGTGGGGACTTGGAGTATTTCTTAAGAATGTAAGACGTGGTTTTCACTAGGGCGCAGCAAAGGGCGAGGTTAGCATCTCCGACCTGCGCATAGGCATTGGCGTACAATATCAAGTTCATATCTCACCATAGGGCTCGGAGGACCGTTTGCCAGTCCGGTCTCCATTTCCATTGTTAGTTGTCCGTGTTACTGGACGTCCAGAACGCGAGGTAAGATCACCGGGCTTTTGCGACTGATTCCGAGTCCGATTGAGAGAGCCCTTCGCGATATTCGCCCCATTCGCCACGCCATTGGTCATATTGGAATTTGAGGTAGTGGGATTACTCCCCGGAGGGCGTGTAGAGGTTGTAGGTGGAGAGGGCGAAGGTTGCTGGGTCTTGACTCCGTTAACCCCAACCTGGGGGAAAGGCGGGGGCGGCCGCTTCATCTTCGGGGGATGAGAGCCGGGCTTTGAGACCGCAGTGGCCATACTGGCGGGACGACCTGCGCTAACAGGATGTTCAAAAGCGGATTAGAATGCGATTTATCGGGAAACCGATTTGACGATGCTGATTGAAAGCCGGGGTCCGAGAAAGAATGGGATAGCCGATGCGCGAGACATGTGGGGATCGGTCGGTCGGCCCTGGTCACCAACGCGGCAAAGTCAAGCGGAAAATACAAAGTGCAGTCAGCAGTCAGAGACGCCTAGGAAAAGAGAGTAAAGGCGGCCATCCAACGATGTCGCGAAGGAGTCGGGGTCCAAGGAAGCGCTTTGGGGAGGGTTCGGCGGAAGTCGTGCAGCGAGGTCGCTGGGTGATGATGCCAAGCCGCGGACGAGACGTGACTGTCACATGACTTGGGGTGCCGAAAATGGGTTAGTGGTAGTTTGGCCGGAAAGGGTAATTTCTATACAAAGAGAAGTGGTTTGACAGTAGCTCTCAATGGCTTGAATTATGGGGGAATGGCCCTTTATTTTTGATTAGAAGCTTATTCAATGTAATTCAGTCCATGTTTGAGACAAGTGTATTTCATTATGAGCTATGGGATTGAGTCAAGCCAGCAACAAGATGTGCTGATGTTGGGGGATTATATCAAATCGCAGTGAGCGAGAACAAGCTTAGGAAACAAGAATCATGATAACAGGGGAATCGAAGGCGCAGAATCGTCAAGAAGAAAGAGCAGAGAATATGGACATGCAAATATAATCGATATCAACATCAACGTCGTGTGAGAAGTGATCGGGACAAACCAGGCTAGTCCAAGCCACTGACTCGGCGTCGCCAGTCGTCGCCAACCCGGAGAACATCGACGACATCAATCCGCTTGCCGATACCTGTTGTGCCGTCTTTTTGCCACCAGCTTTCTCCCTTATCAGCAAGGGCCGACTCATCATCGCTATCAATGAGTCCACCTCGGCCACCCTCGTCGCCAACGACAACGATGACCTGTCGAACCCATCCGGAGATATGTTGAACAGCTTCACCTTCATTGCCGGTGAGAGACTCTTGAACATAGACAAGATCCGGTGCAAGATGACGGACGAGGTGTACATAGCCAGTGGCTGTACTGAAAGGCATGATCATGTTCTCTTTCTCAACCAGGGCTTGGGCTTGTGTGTATAAGGTCTTGAAGAAGGGGCTGTGGCTGTCCAACTCATCGTCTTGACGGGGCTCGAGGGTCTGCAGGTCTTTGCTTGGGAGTTCACCAGACGAGTTCGCCTCTTCAGTCGCAATATTCGAGTAGGACGAGGCGATTGACTGAGTGGCACGCGATGAGCTCCCATGGCCGATTGCATGCTTCACTTCAGGGGCGTAAATCAAGACGAATATCCGAGAGGTGTCCAGATTGACATGCTCGGGTAGGTGGGATAAAATAGACTGAAATAATCAAGTAAGTAAAGGGAACAGTCTCAGGCTTGAAGAGTCACCAGAGAGGCGAAGAATAGACACTTACAGCATGCTCGGAGGCAAACTCATCGAGGTCAGCAGGGGAGAGAGATGAGACAACAATCACAACAGTTTTCTTCTTCTTGTCGACTGATTGTTGCGTAGTGGCAGGCCCTCGAGAATTCAGCGCACCACTCATCGTCGGAGTCTGCTGACCACCAATGGCGCGAGATTGAGCTTCTTCGGACCATCTGGTATGGTCTTCAAAGTCGCCACGGTTTTCCTCGCGAATTGAAGTCAAAGCATTTCCAACAAAAGCACCGGCAGCTGTCACGCCAGCCGCGACTTTTCGGCTTGCGCCGTCGAAGATCTGTTGCGGACTAGGAGTTCGGCGCAAAGCACCCTGCATGCGACTCATAAAGGTAGGATCATATGGGGTATCCCCGGAGCCAACATCAACTCCCGCACTCCTCGCATACCCTTCTGCGCCGTAAGCGGGAGGAGGGAAATCGCCGGCAACAGGACCAGAAGGTGGTGGAGGGTAGGGGCCTTGTCCGTCGTGAGGGCGGTCATCTTCGTCATCGTCTTCATCTCGTTCGCTCCAGATCCAAGCGGCAACGCTCAATGTTGCGACTCCCACGGTGAGAGCGAGAGGTATCCAATACCCCATAGCAGTTCGGCGCCCTGTCGAGCTGAAGCCAGTACCGGCGCCACCGCGACGGCGGCGAGGATCCTGGGGGAAAGACATTGTCGCAAGTCGGATTTTAAATATAGCGCATGTAGAAGTTAACAATCGCGGTCGCAGATAGAGATACCAGTCACATTGCAGGTCTCCTGCAAAGAGGAAGAAGGGAGGTGGAGAAGAGAAGAAAGACCAACCTCAACCTCGGGGCTCGGAAACATGTGGCTGGGGGTGGATTTGGGGGGGAAGACTACCGCGGATGTGTACACTGCAAGTTTGCACTGTTTGCACTGCGATCTGGGGAGCTGGTCACGTGACTGTACAAAAAAAGAAGCGTGGGATGCGATGGAGTCATCCCGCATTGTTCCATTCGCGCAGATTGAGCTGGAAGATTCACGGTCGTGCGCAGACCCTGTTTGAGTCCGGTTTTGAGCTCAATTTGGTTCTAGGAAGCTTCAAAGGAAGCTACTTGAAAGAATTTGCCTCCATCGATTAGAAGAAGTTTCGGCGACTCTTCCTCTCCCCCCCACCATATCCGCGGGGCTTTGATACGATATAACAAACTAGACTTGTTACTTTGAGAGTCTTGTTTGGCTCCGGAAAAGATGCCTGTCCCAGCTTTGGGCTTCCAGGCCCTCGTCCTGGTATGTATTTTGGCCCTATCTGGGTTATCGGTTTGTACTTGGACATCGTGATTAACTGTAGACAGTGTGGACCAGGTGTCTCGCTCACGCTGGCTTCAAAACCAGAGGATCTTCCCAAGGCTCTGATTAACGTCGCCAACCGACCTCTAGTATTCTATGTTCTAGATTGGTAAGTTTCCTTTCTCTGTCCTCACGATTAAACCCCATATCACTAACTTGGGATAACTCGATAGGCTTAAAAGATCCGGAGTCTCAGGTGCGCATGACCATTTGAATGACATATAGAAGTTTCACATTGCTCAAGGTCTAACCGCCTCGTCTAGATATCACATTGATTACGCCTCCATCTGCCGCCCCTCCCCTCCAAGCCGCCTTAAAACAAAACCAATACTTGACCTCCCTTCCCTCACCGAACCCAACAGTCCTCGCTCCCAAGGACTTAGAGCTGGTGACTGGTACCGCCGAGCTCCTCCGTCTCCCCGAAGTTCAAAGCTGCATCAAAACCGATTTCCTCCTTCTTCCCTGCGATCTGATCTGTGAGATTCCTGGAGAATCTTTGCTCGAGTCTTGGATGGTATCCCAGAGTGCACTTGGTGGCTCCTCTACCCGGGAAGGACGCCATGCTGATGGCCCCGTTTCCGGGCCAGGTGGTGAACAAGGTGGTCGTCGCGGTGGTCTGGCAGTTTATTATCCGACACAAGGTCGTGAGGAGAGTGTCAAGGGCGAAGCAACCGATTTTGTTGCCATTGCGCCGCTTGACGAGGATGAAGCGCCCGCAGTCAATGGACCTCGATTCCCATTGGACAAGCTGGTGATGTCTATGCCAATGGATACCGTCAAGGAGAGGATGGAAGCCGACAAGGGCTTCTTGGTCCGTCATTCGCTCGTGGAGAAGCATGCTCAGGTTAAGATGCTTTCTACATATCGGGATGCTCATCTCTACGTGTTCCCCTACTGGGTCAAGGATCTCGCCCGTCATCAAGACAAGTTCCAATCCGTCAGCGAGGACTTGATTGGCTACTGGGCCAAATCCGAATGGCAGAAGGGACTGGGGGAGAAACTGGGCATGAACAAGGTGTTGGCTCCCAAGTCGGATAACGCAGAGGATAATGGAAGCAATGACGGAGATTCTCTGGAAGAAGAGATTGATCTTCAAGCAATGAGCACTACCAAGAGCGGATCGAGTGTAGTTCCCGTGGCCGCTGAAGAAGAGGGCCTCTCCTCGCCTACTTTCGCCTCGCGAGTGAAAGCCCCGTCGAATACTGAATCCGAAGAGCTGACTAAAATCCCGCCAATCCTGGCATATGTTCAAAGAGGGTCTGCGCCCTTTGTCCGACGTGTGGACAGCTCCGCAGTCTTGCTCTCCACCTCTCTACGCCTTGCCAAACTGCCTTCCATTGATGAGGTTGGTCGTCAATCTGCCTCTCCTCTTGCGCATAGCAAGAAAATTGCGCACCCAGAAGGTGTTCCTAAGCGCTGCACTGTGACAGAATCCGATTGTCTGCTTGATATCAACGTGACAATCGAAGAGTTCGCTGTGGTCAAGGAATGCTGTATTGGCGAGGGTGCAAAGATCTGCAAGGGCGCACGATTGTCTAAGTGTGTGGTTCTTCCGTATGCAGTTGTTGGTGAGAAGGCTGTTGTTACGGGTACAATTGTAGGCCGGCACAGCAAGGTCGGCCGGGACAGCGTTCTTAAGGACTGCGAAGTCGACAACGGCTTTGTGGTTCCGGATGATACCGATGCGAAGGGGGAGAAGTTCATGCACTTTGGAGGATTGGAGGGCGAAGATGACGAGATGGACGATTCTGGGGACTTTGATGATAATGGATCTGACCTGGGGTTCTAATTTGATTCAAATGATACCTTGAGACGAGCTGATCGATTATTATACTATCATGTGTGATGAGATAGACCAATGACCAAAATTCATAAATTCAAGTTCGAACCCGTTTAATGGCATGATATCAAGTATATTAGTGTACCAGCACTGCTAGAGCTATTATGCTGCATCGCCAGCAGAACTCACTACTACTACAACCGACCCAGACCTTTCCCCAGACATCCTGGTATTAGTGATACTTCGTGTCAACTGTAAGAGTAGCCCCGATGACAATTCAGCTCGTGGCTCGGGGGCCGCTACGAGTTGTACTATGTAGTAGAACAGCATCCCAAGATCATGGGGTCATTCATCATGGCCGGGGTTAGAGGGATTAGCAAGACGGTCAGATCATAACCAGCTTGAAGCCATTGGGTTAATGAAGTGCCTATGGGAGAGTTTAATGCATTTAAAAGCCCTTTGCATAACTACTACTAGTAAATTGATACCTAGCCCAGGTAATGAGAGCCATAGCATCATGCCCTAATACTACTACATCTGTTGAAATTACTGGAAGGCTTCTTCCTCTTTTAGTTGAACTCAACTCAGCAATACTATTGCAATGAACAATAAATTAAGTTCTGGCTAATGCCATCTCAAGTTGCGAATGAGATAGGACTGAGCACCATCAGCTGATCCATTGAGTGGTACGAGATCTCGAGTCTGTTGTATCACTATGCGTGTCGCGTATAGCCTCTAATCTAGCAAGAGATTGATTGGCCATAATTCACTCGTCATGAGTGCTAATAAAATCCATTGGGTTAGCATACATAACTACGAGAATGGAGACTACCTCGGTCGAGTCCCGCAAGACTGGTGTCGATCCTCGGAACGCTCTCCACTACGGCGTTGTAGTGACAGCTGCAATGCAGAGACGGGGAATTGCGCGTACGAAGGAAGATATTTCGTACTTTCGTACTTTAGCTCGGCCTTTTGTTGCCTACTTTGTGGAGAAGGTGTATGTATGTACATAGGCTACTCTGATCTGTGACTGGGTGTCTTTTTCCCTCTGTTTGTGGGTCTGGTTCTGTCGTATGATAATGGGCTGATTCGGTTAATTTCTTGTACTATTTTAATTGAATAGAAGTTTTTTTTTTTTTTAGTGAGGACGAGCGAGAGAAAGAGAAAGAGATGAGAAAATATAGTACGAAGTAGAATGATTGAAATGCCTGCATGAAAAGAACATTAACCCTAATTGGAGGAGGGAGATGTACCAGGGTGAACTATTCCGTAGTTTCATCAACGCCAAACGGGTTTAATGCATGAACGTACTTGCTAGGGGGTATACATAATGTAGGGAAATAATTTCAGTAGTACTCCGTACTTGTGCAAAGCTACTCTGTTATATTGAATCAGCTGGACAGCCACAAGTCTCCTTGACAGTCACTCGTACGACTGTGCACGGTCTTGCGACCAGTGAGATCTCACCAGCCCCCTCTTCCTCCACTCCACCTTTCCCCGGACGGGATTGACGGGATTTGCAGTGGATATGGGCCTTCGCTTGGTCCGACGAGATTGAAAGGCTGGTTGAAGCAGATGTGACCAGGGGTTATGGACCCCCTTGGTTCACCAACTACGGAGTCCATACTAATCACCTTAGCGTACACCGGGTGAAAGAAGTGGATCTCCGTTTCGAGCACGATGCATTGCAATTGTTGGCGCGATACTGTATCAGGAAGTCCAAACCGGATGCACGGAAGCATTCCAGGAGAGGGGAGAAGATCAAATTCATCTAATTAACATTCCATGACCGTTTCAAATATTCGAACACGAGGTAGACGCATTCCGGATGCTGATCCTTTTGTTATGCAAGGTCCAAAGTAATCCAATTTGTGAGTATGTATGTATGTTCTCCGTACTAGTTATATACTCTTCCTATCGGCACGCACGGGGAAAGAGATTTTGGCTGTGCTGACGGCTGTCTGCGACATTCGTATCGAAAATAGGAGGCGCTAAATCCTTCGGTGGGAAAAAGAGAGATCGGGGCCCGCATCGGGGAGAGTCAAGAGCCAATGCAGCGAGTGAGGCCGAACTGTGGATGCAGCGAGAAAGTGGTTCACCAGTCAGGGATAGGAGGGGAGGGTCCTCATGTTTCTGATTTATACTCCGAATAGAACTTGGAATTGAACTTGAATATACAGCACGGAGTACAACAGAACGAAGATTATCTCGATGAGTTCTTGACTGAAATACATAATCCATTATTCAGTTCCACTGTTCCGTCTCATGCTGCGTGCTGAACTTGGGGCAATGTCGATCACGCGGGAAGTCTGGTGGATCGTCATGGTTTGTGGTTTGCTTTGGTGGAGCTTGAAGAGGGGATGATAAATGAAGATAATCAAGATAAAATGGTGATGATAAGATGATTTATTCAGCTGGAATTATCCAGAAGTATGTAGAATGAAGTATGTAGTGTCATCCTATACGATAGGTAGTTTGATCGTCACTATGTAGAATATACTAGACGACTAGAGATGGCATATTGATAAATATTCCAATGTCTGACAGCAAGACATTTGCAGATGAAACGTACTCAACCAAGGAAGACAAGCGGGCTGAAATGAGCGTGTGGAGAGCGATAGAGGCATTGTGGCACGAACCATTAGCTAGTACAAATGAGTAAATAGTACCTCAATACATACTATTTATCTGTACATTACCATTTGACCCGATCAACAAACGAATCTCGAGTCCCGCCGAGTTGCGAATTTTCGACTCGCACAGGAGCTTCAGCCTCATCCCCAATTTCCAATCTGAATCTCCTGAGGGGTGCATGAGAGATGAGATGAGAAGAGAAGAGAACAGAAGTATTAGATACTCTGTATTGTGGTGCAGTTTACCCGACGGTTCCTCGGCTCATGTTGGACTGTGATCCATGGATGGGTGTTATCTCGTACCAGAGATACTTATCAACATACATGTAGCAGGTCTATTTACTTTACAATGTAAATTGTATTGATACACCATTGTATAGATTCTACTATAATTACGGATACTTGTATAAACTAGTAGTATACTTCCATTCTCTACGCAGATATTCACAGATATTCACAGATATAATGCATTCCAATGGCACGGGTGGATTCGCGTTGGCCGTGGAGAAAAGGACGATAGCGCGTTGCACTTCAAATTAGCGTGAGAGCATCGCCAATCGCGGGAGTTGTGGAGAGCAATACAAGTTCTGTAAACTAAAGGTTTAGTATCCTGAGAGTCTGGTATTTTGATATAAAGGTCGTGGAGATATATAGACTAGCTGTGAACATGAGTATATCTAGCAAGTAAATAAATATTGGGCAGTATTGGTGGACTGAAGTGTATTAAACACTAACCACCTAGAATAGAGAAGAACTTGGATCAGTTAGTTTAATGCATTTAGAATTAAATAACTAATAGGAGTAGAAATATTCACATTGACTGAAACTGGTCATAGAGTAACTATAGTTGATTGATTAGTACTACTAATAGTAGTTGTAGAGAGGTGGTATCTCTAAGGGTTATAAGTAGTAGTTAGCACACCATAGACACCACTACCACTGTTACTACCCATCACCATGAATGAACATTCAATATAATTAATTATTATTGAAATTTTAATTCTATTTTATTTTTCTAGAATTTCTCTATTTTCTATATTTTATTCTACTAATTATCAACTGGAATACTTGTACTAATAAGGGGGCTCCTAGCAACACCAGCCAACCCCTCCGCCTCTGCCCACTTCAACTTCTCCTCCTTTTCCTCTTCTTCTTCTTCTTCTTCCTCCTCTTCCTCCAGTCCAGACGATCGGCTTCTTTCTGGCCCTTCCAAAGGATTTTGTTTCTTTTTTCTTTTTATTCTTCGGGCCCTTTTCTTCTTTTTTCTTCGTCCCCTTTTTTCTTTTCTCTTTCTTGTACATCTCTCCATCCAACCCCCCTGGTACCCCGGGGTTCTCTCTTCCTCCGGTCTGACCAGTCCTCCTTTCGTTTCTTCCCACTCGCCTGGTTTCGAGTTTTCTGCATTCTATTCGCATTCAGCGTCTCTATTTTCCACCTCTCTGCCTTTTTTTTTTCTTTCTTTTTTTTTCCTACTTTTAATCGTTGTACAACGATTAAAAGTAGGAAAAAAAAAGAAAGAAAAAAAAAAGGCAGAGAGGTGGAAAATAGAGACGCTGAATGCGAATAGAATGCAGAAAACTCGAAACCAGGCGAGTGGGAAGAAACGAAAGGAGGACTGGTCAGACCGGAGGAAGAGAGAACCCCGGGGTACCAGGGGGGTTGGATGGAGAGATGTACAAGAAAGAGAAAAGAAAAAAGGGGACGAAGAAAAAAGAAGAAAAGGGCCCGAAGAATAAAAAGAAAAAAGAAACAAAATCCTTTGGAAGGGCCAGAAAGAAGCCGATCGTCTGGACTGGAGGAAGAGGAGGAAGAAGAAGAAGAAGAAGAGGAAAAGGAGGAGAAGTTGAAGTGGGCAGAGGCGGAGGGGTTGGCTGGTGTTGCTAGGAGCCCCCTTATTAGTACAAGTATTCCAGTTGATAATTAGTAGAATAAAATATAGAAAATAGAGAAATTCTAGAAAAATAAAATAGAATTAAAATTTCAATAATAATTAATTATATTGAATGTTCATTCATGGTGATGGGTAGTAACAGTGGTAGTGGTGTCTATGGTGTGCTAACTACTACTTATAACCCTTAGAGATACCACCTCTCTACAACTACTATTAGTAGTACTAATCAATCAACTATAGTTACTCTATGACCAGTTTCAGTCAATGTGAATATTTCTACTCCTATTAGTTATTTAATTCTAAATGCATTAAACTAACTGATCCAAGTTCTTCTCTATTCTAGGTGGTTAGTGTTTAATACACTTCAGTCCACCAATACTGCCCAATATTTATTTACTTGCTAGATATACTCATGTTCACAGCTAGTCTATATATCTCCACGACCTTTATATCAAAATACCAGACTCTCAGGATACTAAACCTTTAGTTTACAGAACTTGTATTGCTCTCCACAACTCCCGCGATTGGCGATGCTCTCACGCTAATTTGAAGTGCAACGCGCTATCGTCCTTTTCTCCACGGCCAACGCGAATCCACCCGTGCCATTGGAATGCATTATATCTGTGAATATCTGTGAATATCTGCGTAGAGAATGGAAGTATACTACTAGTTTATACAAGTATCCGTAATTATAGTAGAATCTATACAATGGTGTATCAATACAATTTACATTGTAAAGTAAATAGACCTGCTACATGTATGTTGATAAGTATCTCTGGTACGAGATAACACCCATCCATGGATCACAGTCCAACATGAGCCGAGGAACCGTCGGGTAAACTGCACCACAATACAGAGTATCTAATACTTCTGTTCTCTTCTCTTCTCATCTCATCTCTCATGCACCCCTCAGGAGATTCAGATTGGAAATTGGGGATGAGGCTGAAGCTCCTGTGCGAGTCGAAAATTCGCAACTCGGCGGGACTCGAGATTCGTTTGTTGATCGGGTCAAATGGTAATGTACAGATAAATAGTATGTATTGAGGTACTATTTACTCATTTGTACTAGCTAATGGTTCGTGCCACAATGCCTCTATCGCTCTCCACACGCTCATTTCAGCCCGCTTGTCTTCCTTGGTTGAGTACGTTTCATCTGCAAATGTCTTGCTGTCAGACATTGGAATATTTATCAATATGCCATCTCTAGTCGTCTAGTATATTCTACATAGTGACGATCAAACTACCTATCGTATAGGATGACACTACATACTTCATTCTACATACTTCTGGATAATTCCAGCTGAATAAATCATCTTATCATCACCATTTTATCTTGATTATCTTCATTTATCATCCCCTCTTCAAGCTCCACCAAAGCAAACCACAAACCATGACGATCCACCAGACTTCCCGCGTGATCGACATTGCCCCAAGTTCAGCACGCAGCATGAGACGGAACAGTGGAACTGAATAATGGATTATGTATTTCAGTCAAGAACTCATCGAGATAATCTTCGTTCTGTTGTACTCCGTGCTGTATATTCAAGTTCAATTCCAAGTTCTATTCGGAGTATAAATCAGAAACATGAGGACCCTCCCCTCCTATCCCTGACTGGTGAACCACTTTCTCGCTGCATCCACAGTTCGGCCTCACTCGCTGCATTGGCTCTTGACTCTCCCCGATGCGGGCCCCGATCTCTCTTTTTCCCACCGAAGGATTTAGCGCCTCCTATTTTCGATACGAATGTCGCAGACAGCCGTCAGCACAGCCAAAATCTCTTTCCCCGTGCGTGCCGATAGGAAGAGTATATAACTAGTACGGAGAACATACATACATACTCACAAATTGGATTACTTTGGACCTTGCATAACAAAAGGATCAGCATCCGGAATGCGTCTACCTCGTGTTCGAATATTTGAAACGGTCATGGAATGTTAATTAGATGAATTTGATCTTCTCCCCTCTCCTGGAATGCTTCCGTGCATCCGGTTTGGACTTCCTGATACAGTATCGCGCCAACAATTGCAATGCATCGTGCTCGAAACGGAGATCCACTTCTTTCACCCGGTGTACGCTAAGGTGATTAGTATGGACTCCGTAGTTGGTGAACCAAGGGGGTCCATAACCCCTGGTCACATCTGCTTCAACCAGCCTTTCAATCTCGTCGGACCAAGCGAAGGCCCATATCCACTGCAAATCCCGTCAATCCCGTCCGGGGAAAGGTGGAGTGGAGGAAGAGGGGGCTGGTGAGATCTCACTGGTCGCAAGACCGTGCACAGTCGTACGAGTGACTGTCAAGGAGACTTGTGGCTGTCCAGCTGATTCAATATAACAGAGTAGCTTTGCACAAGTACGGAGTACTACTGAAATTATTTCCCTACATTATGTATACCCCCTAGCAAGTACGTTCATGCATTAAACCCGTTTGGCGTTGATGAAACTACGGAATAGTTCACCCTGGTACATCTCCCTCCTCCAATTAGGGTTAATGTTCTTTTCATGCAGGCATTTCAATCATTCTACTTCGTACTATATTTTCTCATCTCTTTCTCTTTCTCTCGCTCGTCCTCACTAAAAAAAAAAAAAACTTCTATTCAATTAAAATAGTACAAGAAATTAACCGAATCAGCCCATTATCATACGACAGAACCAGACCCACAAACAGAGGGAAAAAGACACCCAGTCACAGATCAGAGTAGCCTATGTACATACATACACCTTCTCCACAAAGTAGGCAACAAAAGGCCGAGCTAAAGTACGAAAGTACGAAATATCTTCCTTCGTACGCGCAATTCCCCGTCTCTGCATTGCAGCTGTCACTACAACGCCGTAGTGGAGAGCGTTCCGAGGATCGACACCAGTCTTGCGGGACTCGACCGAGGTAGTCTCCATTCTCGTAGTTATGTATGCTAACCCAATGGATTTTATTAGCACTCATGACGAGTGAATTATGGCCAATCAATCTCTTGCTAGATTAGAGGCTATACGCGACACGCATAGTGATACAACAGACTCGAGATCTCGTACCACTCAATGGATCAGCTGATGGTGCTCAGTCCTATCTCATTCGCAACTTGAGATGGCATTAGCCAGAACTTAATTTATTGTTCATTGCAATAGTATTGCTGAGTTGAGTTCAACTAAAAGAGGAAGAAGCCTTCCAGTAATTTCAACAGATGTAGTAGTATTAGGGCATGATGCTATGGCTCTCATTACCTGGGCTAGGTATCAATTTACTAGTAGTAGTTATGCAAAGGGCTTTTAAATGCATTAAACTCTCCCATAGGCACTTCATTAACCCAATGGCTTCAAGCTGGTTATGATCTGACCGTCTTGCTAATCCCTCTAACCCCGGCCATGATGAATGACCCCATGATCTTGGGATGCTGTTCTACTACATAGTACAACTCGTAGCGGCCCCCGAGCCACGAGCTGAATTGTCATCGGGGCTACTCTTACAGTTGACACGAAGTATCACTAATACCAGGATGTCTGGGGAAAGGTCTGGGTCGGTTGTAGTAGTAGTGAGTTCTGCTGGCGATGCAGCATAATAGCTCTAGCAGTGCTGGTACACTAATATACTTGATATCATGCCATTAAACGGGTTCGAACTTGAATTTATGAATTTTGGTCATTGGTCTATCTCATCACACATGATAGTATAATAATCGATCAGCTCGTCTCAAGGTATCATTTGAATCAAATTAGAACCCCAGGTCAGATCCATTATCATCAAAGTCCCCAGAATCGTCCATCTCGTCATCTTCGCCCTCCAATCCTCCAAAGTGCATGAACTTCTCCCCCTTCGCATCGGTATCATCCGGAACCACAAAGCCGTTGTCGACTTCGCAGTCCTTAAGAACGCTGTCCCGGCCGACCTTGCTGTGCCGGCCTACAATTGTACCCGTAACAACAGCCTTCTCACCAACAACTGCATACGGAAGAACCACACACTTAGACAATCGTGCGCCCTTGCAGATCTTTGCACCCTCGCCAATACAGCATTCCTTGACCACAGCGAACTCTTCGATTGTCACGTTGATATCAAGCAGACAATCGGATTCTGTCACAGTGCAGCGCTTAGGAACACCTTCTGGGTGCGCAATTTTCTTGCTATGCGCAAGAGGAGAGGCAGATTGACGACCAACCTCATCAATGGAAGGCAGTTTGGCAAGGCGTAGAGAGGTGGAGAGCAAGACTGCGGAGCTGTCCACACGTCGGACAAAGGGCGCAGACCCTCTTTGAACATATGCCAGGATTGGCGGGATTTTAGTCAGCTCTTCGGATTCAGTATTCGACGGGGCTTTCACTCGCGAGGCGAAAGTAGGCGAGGAGAGGCCCTCTTCTTCAGCGGCCACGGGAACTACACTCGATCCGCTCTTGGTAGTGCTCATTGCTTGAAGATCAATCTCTTCTTCCAGAGAATCTCCGTCATTGCTTCCATTATCCTCTGCGTTATCCGACTTGGGAGCCAACACCTTGTTCATGCCCAGTTTCTCCCCCAGTCCCTTCTGCCATTCGGATTTGGCCCAGTAGCCAATCAAGTCCTCGCTGACGGATTGGAACTTGTCTTGATGACGGGCGAGATCCTTGACCCAGTAGGGGAACACGTAGAGATGAGCATCCCGATATGTAGAAAGCATCTTAACCTGAGCATGCTTCTCCACGAGCGAATGACGGACCAAGAAGCCCTTGTCGGCTTCCATCCTCTCCTTGACGGTATCCATTGGCATAGACATCACCAGCTTGTCCAATGGGAATCGAGGTCCATTGACTGCGGGCGCTTCATCCTCGTCAAGCGGCGCAATGGCAACAAAATCGGTTGCTTCGCCCTTGACACTCTCCTCACGACCTTGTGTCGGATAATAAACTGCCAGACCACCGCGACGACCACCTTGTTCACCACCTGGCCCGGAAACGGGGCCATCAGCATGGCGTCCTTCCCGGGTAGAGGAGCCACCAAGTGCACTCTGGGATACCATCCAAGACTCGAGCAAAGATTCTCCAGGAATCTCACAGATCAGATCGCAGGGAAGAAGGAGGAAATCGGTTTTGATGCAGCTTTGAACTTCGGGGAGACGGAGGAGCTCGGCGGTACCAGTCACCAGCTCTAAGTCCTTGGGAGCGAGGACTGTTGGGTTCGGTGAGGGAAGGGAGGTCAAGTATTGGTTTTGTTTTAAGGCGGCTTGGAGGGGAGGGGCGGCAGATGGAGGCGTAATCAATGTGATATCTAGACGAGGCGGTTAGACCTTGAGCAATGTGAAACTTCTATATGTCATTCAAATGGTCATGCGCACCTGAGACTCCGGATCTTTTAAGCCTATCGAGTTATCCCAAGTTAGTGATATGGGGTTTAATCGTGAGGACAGAGAAAGGAAACTTACCAATCTAGAACATAGAATACTAGAGGTCGGTTGGCGACGTTAATCAGAGCCTTGGGAAGATCCTCTGGTTTTGAAGCCAGCGTGAGCGAGACACCTGGTCCACACTGTCTACAGTTAATCACGATGTCCAAGTACAAACCGATAACCCAGATAGGGCCAAAATACATACCAGGACGAGGGCCTGGAAGCCCAAAGCTGGGACAGGCATCTTTTCCGGAGCCAAACAAGACTCTCAAAGTAACAAGTCTAGTTTGTTATATCGTATCAAAGCCCCGCGGATATGGTGGGGGGGAGAGGAAGAGTCGCCGAAACTTCTTCTAATCGATGGAGGCAAATTCTTTCAAGTAGCTTCCTTTGAAGCTTCCTAGAACCAAATTGAGCTCAAAACCGGACTCAAACAGGGTCTGCGCACGACCGTGAATCTTCCAGCTCAATCTGCGCGAATGGAACAATGCGGGATGACTCCATCGCATCCCACGCTTCTTTTTTTGTACAGTCACGTGACCAGCTCCCCAGATCGCAGTGCAAACAGTGCAAACTTGCAGTGTACACATCCGCGGTAGTCTTCCCCCCCAAATCCACCCCCAGCCACATGTTTCCGAGCCCCGAGGTTGAGGTTGGTCTTTCTTCTCTTCTCCACCTCCCTTCTTCCTCTTTGCAGGAGACCTGCAATGTGACTGGTATCTCTATCTGCGACCGCGATTGTTAACTTCTACATGCGCTATATTTAAAATCCGACTTGCGACAATGTCTTTCCCCCAGGATCCTCGCCGCCGTCGCGGTGGCGCCGGTACTGGCTTCAGCTCGACAGGGCGCCGAACTGCTATGGGGTATTGGATACCTCTCGCTCTCACCGTGGGAGTCGCAACATTGAGCGTTGCCGCTTGGATCTGGAGCGAACGAGATGAAGACGATGACGAAGATGACCGCCCTCACGACGGACAAGGCCCCTACCCTCCACCACCTTCTGGTCCTGTTGCCGGCGATTTCCCTCCTCCCGCTTACGGCGCAGAAGGGTATGCGAGGAGTGCGGGAGTTGATGTTGGCTCCGGGGATACCCCATATGATCCTACCTTTATGAGTCGCATGCAGGGTGCTTTGCGCCGAACTCCTAGTCCGCAACAGATCTTCGACGGCGCAAGCCGAAAAGTCGCGGCTGGCGTGACAGCTGCCGGTGCTTTTGTTGGAAATGCTTTGACTTCAATTCGCGAGGAAAACCGTGGCGACTTTGAAGACCATACCAGATGGTCCGAAGAAGCTCAATCTCGCGCCATTGGTGGTCAGCAGACTCCGACGATGAGTGGTGCGCTGAATTCTCGAGGGCCTGCCACTACGCAACAATCAGTCGACAAGAAGAAGAAAACTGTTGTGATTGTTGTCTCATCTCTCTCCCCTGCTGACCTCGATGAGTTTGCCTCCGAGCATGCTGTAAGTGTCTATTCTTCGCCTCTCTGGTGACTCTTCAAGCCTGAGACTGTTCCCTTTACTTACTTGATTATTTCAGTCTATTTTATCCCACCTACCCGAGCATGTCAATCTGGACACCTCTCGGATATTCGTCTTGATTTACGCCCCTGAAGTGAAGCATGCAATCGGCCATGGGAGCTCATCGCGTGCCACTCAGTCAATCGCCTCGTCCTACTCGAATATTGCGACTGAAGAGGCGAACTCGTCTGGTGAACTCCCAAGCAAAGACCTGCAGACCCTCGAGCCCCGTCAAGACGATGAGTTGGACAGCCACAGCCCCTTCTTCAAGACCTTATACACACAAGCCCAAGCCCTGGTTGAGAAAGAGAACATGATCATGCCTTTCAGTACAGCCACTGGCTATGTACACCTCGTCCGTCATCTTGCACCGGATCTTGTCTATGTTCAAGAGTCTCTCACCGGCAATGAAGGTGAAGCTGTTCAACATATCTCCGGATGGGTTCGACAGGTCATCGTTGTCGTTGGCGACGAGGGTGGCCGAGGTGGACTCATTGATAGCGATGATGAGTCGGCCCTTGCTGATAAGGGAGAAAGCTGGTGGCAAAAAGACGGCACAACAGGTATCGGCAAGCGGATTGATGTCGTCGATGTTCTCCGGGTTGGCGACGACTGGCGACGCCGAGTCAGTGGCTTGGACTAGCCTGGTTTGTCCCGATCACTTCTCACACGACGTTGATGTTGATATCGATTATATTTGCATGTCCATATTCTCTGCTCTTTCTTCTTGACGATTCTGCGCCTTCGATTCCCCTGTTATCATGATTCTTGTTTCCTAAGCTTGTTCTCGCTCACTGCGATTTGATATAATCCCCCAACATCAGCACATCTTGTTGCTGGCTTGACTCAATCCCATAGCTCATAATGAAATACACTTGTCTCAAACATGGACTGAATTACATTGAATAAGCTTCTAATCAAAAATAAAGGGCCATTCCCCCATAATTCAAGCCATTGAGAGCTACTGTCAAACCACTTCTCTTTGTATAGAAATTACCCTTTCCGGCCAAACTACCACTAACCCATTTTCGGCACCCCAAGTCATGTGACAGTCACGTCTCGTCCGCGGCTTGGCATCATCACCCAGCGACCTCGCTGCACGACTTCCGCCGAACCCTCCCCAAAGCGCTTCCTTGGACCCCGACTCCTTCGCGACATCGTTGGATGGCCGCCTTTACTCTCTTTTCCTAGGCGTCTCTGACTGCTGACTGCACTTTGTATTTTCCGCTTGACTTTGCCGCGTTGGTGACCAGGGCCGACCGACCGATCCCCACATGTCTCGCGCATCGGCTATCCCATTCTTTCTCGGACCCCGGCTTTCAATCAGCATCGTCAAATCGGTTTCCCGATAAATCGCATTCTAATCCGCTTTTGAACATCCTGTTAGCGCAGGTCGTCCCGCCAGTATGGCCACTGCGGTCTCAAAGCCCGGCTCTCATCCCCCGAAGATGAAGCGGCCGCCCCCGCCTTTCCCCCAGGTTGGGGTTAACGGAGTCAAGACCCAGCAACCTTCGCCCTCTCCACCTACAACCTCTACACGCCCTCCGGGGAGTAATCCCACTACCTCAAATTCCAATATGACCAATGGCGTGGCGAATGGGGCGAATATCGCGAAGGGCTCTCTCAATCGGACTCGGAATCAGTCGCAAAAGCCCGGTGATCTTACCTCGCGTTCTGGACGTCCAGTAACACGGACAACTAACAATGGAAATGGAGACCGGACTGGCAAACGGTCCTCCGAGCCCTATGGTGAGATATGAACTTGATATTGTACGCCAATGCCTATGCGCAGGTCGGAGATGCTAACCTCGCCCTTTGCTGCGCCCTAGTGAAAACCACGTCTTACATTCTTAAGAAATACTCCAAGTCCCCACCATCTCTCATAGTACATCTTCATCCAACGCATTTTCGATTTGAACAGCAAGACGGGAGTTTTCCCTACAATTCAGAGATGAAGGTCATTATTGAGCATATCCGCGCCGGAACTGTTCCCCATGACTTGATTGAGGAGCTCTTACGCTCGGGTGTTAAGTTCTACGAAGGTAGCATTTGCCATACCCTTTGATTGTTTATAGGATCAAGTTGCTGATGATATCAAAACAAGGCTGCCTCATTGTTCGTGTCGTCGACCACAAGTCCATGTCTGCACAAGCCCACAAGACCTCCTCATCCAAGTCAAATGAGAACAATACCCCATTCTCCCTCCATAACTACAACGAGCATGTAACGCCGTCAGCTTTTGTTCCCTACCCGAAGCAAAATCAACTCACCGCCGATTTACAAAGCTCAAAACCATCCGAGACACCAACCCAGCCTGAGTCTCAGGCTAATGAACAACCCTCTGATGGACAGGGTCAAAGTAATGAGTCAGAACAAAAGCCTGCAGTACCAAAGCCCAAAGTATTCACCACCGTGTTGCACCCTACCTCCCGCACGTTGCAGGCTGAATTGACGCTACTTGTGACAACCCCCGACCCAAAAGCTGCGAAAGCAGCAGCTCAGAACCAGCTTGCGCGCACCCAATCGTCATCTGTTGTGCCACAGTCGCCGGCTGCGACTCAGGCTGATCGTGGTCAAGACGCGAAACGACAGAAAACGCTTGTTGAGCCACAAGATCTTCCGCAGTGCGAGTCATTGATTGTTCGAGCTCTAGCACCTCCACTCTATTTGGAGCCTGTAGACAGCTTTGCAGCTTCACAAGACCTGCTTAAGGTCATGGAGAGTCCGCTTCACTCCAATCCCCCACCGTCGCCTAAGCGTCGCAAGAGGACTATTGCCGAGCTTGCTGCAGACGAAGCACTCGCTGCCGAGGAAGAGAGATTCATGCTTATTATGGACGAGCGTCTCGAACCAACAGCTACAGGGGCTGGTGGCGGCTCCAAAGCTACTGTTGTGGATGATGCGGCAGGTGTGGCGCCGTTTGAGCCTCGTTTCTCCCGTTTCAAGACCCTCGAAACCATTCGTATGCAACACGAGGAGAAGGCTAAACGCGAACACGAGATGAAGCTGAAGCAGGAGCTGGCAAAGCGACAACAGCAGGAGCAGGAGCGAGAGCGACGACGTGCGATTGAACAACGCCAGAGCGAAGAACATGCCAAGGAGGAAGCACGAAGACAGCAGCTCGCAGCCCAGCAGGCACAAGCTCAACTTGCAGCCCAGAATCGCCATGCCATGGCTCAACCAAATGGCGTCAGTCAAGGGCAACAGTCCTCTCCAGTCGTACGCAATCAAACTCCACACAACACCTCTTCGCCACTGGTTGGTAACAATATGGCCACACAGGCAGTTCCTATGAGCATCAGCGCATCCCAGCAATCTGGAAGTCCTCCACGTCCTCCATCTTCCATGCAACACGGACATCCGAACCTGATGGGTCACCCCATGGCACCTTCACGGAGCCAGCAGGGAGCGAGTCGACATGGAACTCCTCAGATGACTCAGGGTACTCCGGCGATGTCGCATGCCACACCAATCATGCGCAATGTCACACCAACTCAGCGCATGAACTCCCAGGGAAGCCCTACTCATACAATGGCACAACAAACGCCAATGATGAATCAGGCTACCATGGCCAACACACCACAAATGAACGGCAATATGGGTCTAACCCCTCAACAACAAATGTTGTTACAGCAGCGACAACAGCAGCAGTTGCTTGCAGCTCAGCAGGGACAAATGGCTGGCCAGTTTACTCCGCAGCAAATTGCGCAAATGCAAGCTAGCGCACATGCCCAGCAAAACATTCATTCACAGCAGCAGATACTACAGAAGCAGCAGGGTCAGCAGGGTCAACAGCAGAATATGCCAAATATGCAAAACCAACAGGCGTATCAATCGCAACTCTTGCGGGCTCAATTTGCTCAAATGCAGATGGTGAAGAATCAGCAGGGACAAATGTCGCAGGGACAAATGCAACAAGCACCACAGATGCATAGCCAGATTTCTCAAGGTCAACCGAGTCAGCATCAAGGCAGTCCGCAAATGACACCTCAGCAACAACAAATGTTGATGGCAGCTGCACAGGCCAATGGAGGACAAATGCCCAATATGCAGGGCGCTAATATGGCCCAGCGATATAATCGACTATACCAACAACGGTTGTTGCATCTGCGTCATGAAATGTCGCAACGCTTCATGTCTCAATATGGTCCGCCCACGCAATATCCACCCCAAGTTGCCCAGCAATATGGGGCCGGACTAGAAAAGAACGCAAAGGCATGGGTCCAAGATCTCATGCGACGCGAGCGGGAGGCTACTCAGCAGCAGCGAAACCAGGCAGCCATGCAGCATCTACAACAGCAGAGCATGATGCAGAATGGAATGGGAAGCTGATTTCGAATGACGAGAGCATGCATGGCAACACGATATCCCTCGACTTGATCTTCAATATGATCTAACTCAATTTGATTTACGAAAAAAAAAAATATATCTGGCGGGAACCTTCCCGTATAGCATTGATTACTTATTCCAGCAAGACCGTTTCGCTCCCTCAAGTCTTCTTCACTTTTCTTTCATCTTTTTTTGTTTGGGAATGTACAGGGACCAGGCATCGCGGAGACTTGAGAGACTGGCGTTTCGCAAAACTTTTGCCATTGGTTTTTTTTTTCTCTTCCCTTGCTTTCTTCCATCCTTTACTTACGATCCTCTTCTTTCCTGCCTTTCCTGTTTGTACTATCTTGGGCACTGATTTCTCTCTTCTTTCTCTCTCTTTCTCTCATATGGTGGGGGTTATGGGTTCAAATTTGATACCATCTTGTAAAGGAGTTTGTTTGGGGTTGGTTGGTTGGTTGGCTTTGGTTTTGGTTGGAAATAACGGAAAGGGTCCCAAATGCAACTTGAGTTAATACCCATTTCATTGATTTCATCTCTTGTATGGTAATTAGTCCCATTGGTCTCTCTTCATACGCGTAATCATCGCATCTCGGCTGGTCAAGCTCGTCTCGGGGTAAACGCCACCGACCGGAAAATCCGAGTTTCCTCCACATTCCGACTTCTTAACTGTTGCGTTTGCTAGGGCAAAGGTTGATAGACGTTGATGAGGGCCCTTCTCCGGTATCGAAGTCATCAAAGCTCCTTTCACATAGAGTGTTCTCCCAATATGGCATCCAACTGGACACAATCCGCTCAGTGGATTTGGTTACCGGGCTATCAGGAAGAAGAAAACCAGCCAGGACGCTATTTTCTCTTCCGCAAAAGTTTCCAATGGTCAGCTACTCTAGATATCGATAGTTTACCGGTGCATGTATCGGCAGATAGTCGATACAGGCTCTTCATCAATGGCCAGCGGGTGAGCTTCGGTCCTTGTAAGAGCTATATGGAGCGATGGCACTATGAGACTGTAGATTTATTGCCCTATCTTGTCGAGGGCGAGAACGTCCTCAGTGCACGGGTACTACGATACTCTTGCGTAACAGCTGGCTCTTCATCGATTCTCAGCACGGAATTACCGGGATTTTTAATGCACTGCGAACTGGAAGTAAGTTTTCTTATGATACCAGGGAGATACGAAACCAATTTGATTAATGAACAAATAGAGTCTTTCACTGTCTACGGATACAACATGGAAATGTTTAGAAGAGACAAGTCGGCAAATCATTCCTCACTCTGAATGGAATTTCATCTTGGGTCCGCCCTTCCTCTCAAACAATGAAAGGGCAGCAGAGGCACCCGAGCTGACTGGTTGGGAATCTCCCAATTTTGATGATTCCGCCTGGGAGAATGCTATATTGCAATTTCAACCTGTTAAGATGCTTCCGATTCAGTCTCCCTGGAGACTCGCTCCGAGGCCAATCCCAGAACTTCCTGAAGTGCAAGGACGATTTGATAGGGTTGTCAGATGTCAAGGTCCAGTAGGCAAAGGCCAATGGACGAGCTTTCTGAAAGAGGATTCTGCCATTGAAATTTCCGCTGAGAATACTCTTGTTGTCGATATAGAGACAGAGTCTTTGACTACAGCATTTGTGACACTTCACTGCGGTGGTGGGAAAGGATCCAGTATCACGATGTTGTACTCCGAGTGTTATGAGAAAGACCTGGGGGTGGGAAAGGCACCTTTTCCTATGCCTCGCACAAAATCAAACCGGGCAAATTCCAATGGCAGACTATACGGCATGGAGGATCATTATACAGTGACTGGTGGTCAAGTCGAGCAAATATTTGAGCCCTTTTGGTTTCGGGCATTCCGATACATCCAAGTTACCATCAAAACTGCCGAAGAACCCCTAACTCTAAAGAATCTGACCCTCCGAGAAACCTACTATCCTCTCAAAATATCGACTGATATTCAGGCCAATGAAGAGCTTAACACTATCTGGAAGACTAGTCTGCAGACTCTGAAAAACTGTCGACACGAGACATACGAAGATTGTCCTTTTTACGAACAGAATCAGTTTATCTCAGATTCCAGACTTCAGATGCTTTTCACGTATCAGATATCATCGGATGACACTCTTGCTAGAAAGACACTGCAGGAATTCCATGCAAGCCAAGGCCCTGATGGGCTGGTCAAAGCACAGTTCCCGGCTGGATTCAGAAGTAAACAAATTCCTCAATTCTCTTTATACTTCGTTGCGATGATCCACGACCATATGCATTATTTTGCAAACGCATCTGTTGTTAGAAATTACATTGCCACAATCGACGGAATTCTCAACCACTTCGAAGAGAGAATTAACGATATCGGGCTCGTTGGCCACTTTGACGAGGATACTTGGCCTTTTATCGACTGGGTACCAGAGTGGTTTGTCCCAGGCAAAATATTCGAGTCATGCATGCCCCGAGCATATACAACCACTGGGGTGGCAACTTTCAATAGTCTGCTGTACATCGTCGCTCTGATGCAAGCTGCCGAGATATGCAACTTTATTGGAAGACGAGATACAGCCTCCGAGTACGCTACACGAGCCAATAACCTTCGAAGAGCTGTCAATCAGCACTGCTACGAGGATAAAATCTACTCAGATGGTCCGTCAACAAAGGAGTACAGTCAACACGGGCAAATATTTGCAATTCTTTCCGAATCAATTACCGGAGATGCCGCTCGGGATCTCATGGTGCGCACATTGCAAGATAAAACCCTGGCCCAATGCTCCTATTCAATGCAATTCTATCTCTTCCGCGCTGTAGAGAAAGTCGGCTTATACACAAAGCTGTTCTACTCCTTGATGGCGCCATGGCGACAGATGATTGCAGATAACTTGACTACCTGGGCCGAGCATGCGAACAATGCCCGGAGTGATTGTCATGGTTGGAGTGCGAGCCCGGTTCATGAAATCGTCACTCAAATATTTGGGATATCTCCGTCTCAACCGGGCTTCAAAAGAGTTCGTATTGCGCCGCGAATGGAACTGTTAGAATCGGCCAGTGGGACGTTTTCCACGCCTATTGGACGTATTACCGTGACATGGAGTAAAGAATACTTGGAGGTGGAAGCATCGGCTGATATTGAGGCTGAAATTGTTCAGGGGAATTCATTGTCTGTATGCTACATTGAAAGAGGCAGGCGAGTTTATTTTAGCAGGTGATAGAGCGCAATACATCTAGTTTGACGTAATGAACGAAAGAGCTTTATTTTGAGTAAGCATCATTGTATCTGCCTCGGAACAATCGAAATACGTTATAAACTTATATCAATTCTGGTTCTAAACGAAGCGAGTTCTAGCCTCAACGCGCCTAGTCGTGGGGCAGTGATATACAAGATGATTTTAGCGACCTCGGGATTTCCGAGTATCGGGCGAATCTACCCCGAGGCAAAAGTGGGAAAAGCATTGAACATCAACCAGATCGGCTTCCCCACACTGGGGAAAACCCGGGGTAGATTGCTGGCCTTCAAATGTCTGGTTATTCCTCCTTTCAGATGCCCCAGATTCCAGGATGCAGGACAAAATGGAGGCCACCGATCTAAAGTCAAACTCTTCACACCTGGAGAATGTCACAACACACGAAACTACACCAGATGAACCTGGGAAACAAGACCAGACTGCATGGCAGTGTCTGCGACAGAACCCCTGGGTCTTCCTTTTTTGTCTCTATGGAAATTTAGGGGCTTTTATGTATGGGTTTGACAACTTGGTATTATCATTGTCACTTTCAATGCCGGGGTTTGCGTATGTTCCTCCCATTATTTGGATAAGTATTCGGAAGACCTGACCTGACTCCAACCAGAATGCAATTTGGAGAGTTGACGAATGGATCTTATGTGATTCCGGCATATTGGCAGTCCTTATGGAATGCAATGGCACAGATAGCCACCATGCTCGGAGCCACCACAGCCGGTCCCGTTCAGGACTTTCTGGGCCGGCGTGCTTCATTCTTACTTGGTGCGATAGTGTCTGCAGCCGGTGTAGCTGTGGTTTATACTTCGACTTCGCCTGGCGTCTTTCTTGCTGGCAAGATTGTGAATGGTCTCTCGATGGGCATATGCTTGACAACTGGACAGACTTATATCTCGGAAGTAATACCACTTCCATTGAGGGGAATTGCTTTATCATTTTTCACTTTTTGCATGGTAACTTGCCCAAATATGACTATTATAGATTCGTCAAACTGATGAGAGCTAGAACCTTGGTTATATGATTGCTGCCTCGGTAGCATTGCCTCGTATGTCAATCGTCTCGGAGGATGCATACAGGGTAAGTCAAAGAAAACCGCTGCATCCCCGATTTTCTGTTCGAATTTTAAAGATAACCTTAATCCAGGTACTCTTTGCTGCTGCATGGGTCTGGCCAGGTGTGATAGTCCTTTTTCTTCCGTTGCTACCCGAATCGCCTTACTTTCTCGTCATGAAGAATCGCCTTGAAAAAGCACGGATATCTCTAGCTCGACTAGGAAACAAACAATCAGATATCGTTGGGCTATTGAACCAAATCATTCGAGTCAATGAAGAAGAAAAGGCACGCAGTGCCGTCTCCAAGGAAGCAACTTTTATTGAGTGCTTCCGCGGGACAAACTGGCGTCGTACTCGCATCATCTTGTTTTGCAATGCTCTACAACAGGTCATCGGGTCCAGCTTCATGTCCAATGGACCTTATTTTATGGTTCAAGCTGGCATGTCTGCAGCCAAGACTGGTATGATGACTGAGATTGGTATTGGCTTTGGCATCGCCAGTTCTATCCTCACTGCCTATCTCATGACTCAAGTCGGGCGCAGACGACTGATTTTGCTTGGTATATCTCTTTCTGTCACCTTTTTTACTGTGATGGGCATTGCAGGCTGTTTTCCTCAATCAAGTCAAGCATTATGGTACGTTCAACGTTCTTGCAAATTTTCTCTTTTTCCTTGAACCCTGTATCTCACAATTTCTACTAGGGTGGTTGGTATCTTCCTCCAGCTTTCATGGTGGGTCTATGGACCAGCTATTGGTCCTGCCATGGCTATAGCCGGCGAGGTGTCTGCTGTTCGCCTTCGTGCAAAGTCCATGGCTATTGGCTTCACATTCAATTACTTTTTTTCCACGGTGTGGAACGTAGTCATCCCGTATCTCTATAATACGGATGAAGCTGACTTGGGTGGGAAGATCGGGTGGATCTTTGCGGGTATGGGGGTCATCGCATTAGTGGTGATCTACTTCGAGATTCCTGAAACCAAGGGACGTTCATTCGAAGAGCTGGATGAGATGTTTAACGAGAAGATTAGTACACGAGCATTTCGCAGTTATCAATGCGCCGCACCTCAGCAATTGCAGAAGCTTGGCAATGATGCGTAGTGTCTTGCGAATCAAAAAATCGGCCTGACATGGATTCATGGGCAATTACTATTCCCTTGTATATGATGAGTTTTATGCCAATGCCCGTGAGCTTCTTCGAGAAACAAGTCAGAATTTGTTCGAATGGAATTGTAATCTTCAATTGTACCACTTTATCTGAAAGGGTCTAAAGCATGTTGCAACTGGTGTAATTCTATATACAGAGAACCTTGAAAGATCCTAACTCAGACTGTTGAGCTTGATAATTTTATTGGTGTCCACGGGACATGTCACGCCAATAGAAAGTGGTCATCATAGGAAGGTTCAAACAAGGCTGTTCTGTGAGTTGAACAAAGAGTTGGGTACTACTAATACTACAGTGGATTCCTCTGCCATATCGCCATGGAGAACACATTTTTCTCGTGGCAGATGGTCGAAGTGGTTCAGCTGTCAGAATTTTTAGGAGGGAAAGATGACCCGCTGGCCAACGCGCAAATTTATAACAATGATGACATAAGCCATATTAAGTTACCTTATTCGGGACTAGTTAGTCCATGGACTATAGGCAAGGTAATAAAGGAATTGAATAATATGAGATGTGAGCAATGGCTACATCGGTTTCGAAAGATCTATCAAATTGAGCTTCTTTCGTGATTCGGTCATTAAGAATGAACCCGGGGTATGCATGCTCCAGATCCGAGACTCCGAGATCACAAAACAATCAAGCTAGAGATTGTAAATTAGCGTAGTAAAATGATAGATCAACCATGAAGCATACTATCGTTCAGACTATTATTTTGCTTGTTCTTTGGGGAAAAAAGGTAGTGGCAGTATGAGTAGACCTGCACTATTCCAAGGGCATTGTCGAGATATTGTACTGATAGGCTGATACATCAACAAGGCAGGGCACAAGTCCCCCAGTATCAACTAGACTAATTCGGCCTTATCTAGCGAAGCCTAAACTATCACAGTCTTATAGTCGATGCGGTTAAGCATGAAGTATATCAGCATCAGGAAGTTGATAGCACAAGCTCCGAGCCACGATTACTGTGCAAATAATTCACTACTATCGCAAAACCCCTTATGCCTGAGAGATACAAGACTGTTACTCTTAGCCCTATATTGGTAGATTGAAGTCATTTACTAGTTTGCTATCTGGACATAATATCCAGTGTACTTTCTGTGCCTCTTCGAAGTATTAAACAAGCATCACGATGCTTATCTCAACCGTGTTCATCTTTAAATATCCCCATTTGACAAAAAGCTAGGCTGGGAGACCTTCTGCTCAATTTTATTAAGCCCGATTTTGATCTAATCTACTAGTATCTAAAAGCCGATGGTCAATTCCAAAGCACGGTAGATCAAATCGGGAACTGCAATAGAACTTGCTGTCTGATGCATATGCGGCATTGAATCGTATTAGTAGACCATTGGAATTGTTGCCGATATATTAACTTTGCAAGTATAAGTTTACATCGAGTAAAAGTTTGTTCTCTAGAACTGACAGACAAGAATGATATTGGCGAAAGGCGAGTGAGCTTCGATTGTGTTCACCGCTATAGAAGCCATGTTCCCGAACTACACCGACAGCACGCTGCATGAGGACCCGATCCATTGATTTGAAAAATGGCGCATTGATATGTACATTATACAACTCAAATGAGTGTTTCCCTTTTACCTAAGGCATTTCGCAGTTGAGTTCGAAGTTGAGTTTGCATCAGTACCTAAGAGCAATACTATGTAGAATGTAAGACAATTAAGCTAGGGATGAGAACAGCAGTTCAGATGGCATTCATGGACTGATACTGGGAGAGACTTTTGTCCGAGGGAATATCCCATTTCTGGCTTACATAGATTAATGCATGATAAATTGACAATGCATTTGTTTTCTCGATCGAAATACCGGAAATGTCCAGACCGACTCGATCAGAAGTTCATCCTACCCCGGCCTCACATTCCAATGCATGTCGCCCGCAGCATCATCCTAAATCGTGCGCAGATAATTGCCAATTCGCTCAATTTTTGCATGGTTGCATCGAAACAGCAGCATTCAGGGTAGTTTAGGCACCCACTTCTGGAAGATAACCTTAACAACAAAACTTCGCTTATCACAAATCTAAACAAGACAAGATTGGCAACTGGCATATGTACCAGCAAGTTCCGCCCAGCCGACATACTGGAGGCACAGACATGCCAACAAAGCACGCGGTAGTTCCAACTGGTTGGATAGTGACTGGAATGCTAGAATAACCCCAGTTACATTACCCCATTGACCATCCCGCATCCTTCCAGCCGTGCTTGCGTGGATACTTGGCGGGGGAGGAGATCATACCACGAAGCTACAGAAAGACCGGCCACACTTATTGTACTGCAAGGTTAGATCGATTCTGTGTATTCCAAGGTCCCTGTAGGCCGTTGGAACATACATACCTCGAATGTGCCCAAAGGGGAAATGTCCCAACATCCAATGACAAATCAGAATATTTCAAGTATGAGCTCATTCCCTCCAAAAAAGAAAAGAAAACAATGTCCGAACAGCGCCGGCTCACCGTCCCGGCAAATTCCAGAATCGTGAAAAAGCAAATTGGCAAGACTTTTCCCCCTGAGGATATCCTTCCATGCATCCAGACCGAAGACGCAAAAAGGCCCTGGACCCTGTACTTTGTTCCCGGGTCTTCAGCTGATATCATTCTACCCAAAGTACATAGCATCACACGGTGTAACGATGCCAGTATCAACGCCTCTTGCCATGCAATTTTCGTCGTACCAGATGAGCCCCATAATTTGAAATCAGACATCTCCTAAAATAGCAATTATCGAAAATTAAAGGGGAAAAAAGTAAAGTAGAATGTAATGGAGGGTAGTATTGTGAGCCAAAGTACTTTGTTACAACCTACAACTAAAAATAATTACCACCTTGAAGAGGAGCAACACAATCAGCGGTGCGAAAAGGACACCCTGTTGGTCTCCCAGGGATCTTGTCAAAGCACTGCAAGCATACGCAGGCGCCATCGAGAATCTGTAGATTGTAACTGTTGATCGATGACGAACCGGTGAGTTAGAGCTAAAGACAAATCCTTTGAGACATTTCCAAATTGGGATATGAGTCGATCAGGGGACAATGCCAGGAAAATGATTTTTGTTTTGCATCTGCAAGTTACTGTTTACATCTCATCCGAAGAGGTCCAAGTTGTACAGTACCGCGCCCGCTGGAATGAGGGTACAAATGTACAGACCCATTGGAGGAGCTGAGCATAGGCGAGTCTCTCGACCGACTTGCGCGGCTCTGACTTCTAGATCGTCAAAGCGTTGTTCCCGAGTCCTTGGCAGATGATGCATGTCACCCATTTCGTGGTGTCGAGGATGCGCGCGTACTGTTTTGGGGGGGGGAGCAGACCACGTCTTGTTAGCCACAGAAGGTCACGTCTAGTGGCGCAGGGTACGTTAGCGAGAAAAGAAACTTCTCACTCGTAATAAATCATTACTGCTCAAAGAGGAAAACAACCAGGAAATGGCGATTCTATGCTATGGCTGCACTATGAGCGGGTGTCTGTTGTCCAGCCCGCCACATGCCGTAGGACAATGGGCTATGTCAAGGTTGCAGAGGAATCATGAGCAGATTAGCCGGGCTGATCAAATATATTGAACCTCATGCCATAAAAAACAAATTTGAAACGAGAGAATACTGTAGATTACAGACGAGAAGCCAGCCAGTGACTTTTTGGAATGTGGAGGTGATAGCATGGATGGGCTCTGGGTGAGAACGAATAACGCATTGAGAAATGTGAGCAGCCGGTTGAAGATGTGGCAATCGAGTGGATTACACCGATTTAGTTGATCCACATAACCAGATAGATCGGATGGGATTCAGGGACATGCTGGAGGTGTCTCGAACTGTCGGGGCGTGGGTGTGATGTGTAACATTGGCATTGGAGAACCGCGGAACGGGGTCGAATAAGATTCGATGGCCCTGGTTGTACGAACTTGGCAAATCTATCGAGTAATGTAAATACAGATTTCTGTAACATCAAAGAAATCTGTCTGTGACATTGGGTGCCAGGCATTATTATTTGGGGAAAGAAAGAGAGGATGTGTGGAATGGTGGAGACGCGGAGATGTGCAAGCGGCGGATGACGATTCGATACTAACACGCCCCACCGCGTGAAGACAAGGATATGACACGGTCAAACGGTTGGAGGGGATCCCGAGCCTTGAGAAAAAGCCGGCAGATCTATTGAACCAGGTATGCGGGTGCCTGAGAGACTAAGATCTACGGTGAAGAAAAGAATTTGAGATATTGAACAAGCCATTAGAATATTATGTTTTAGTTTTGAGTGTGTAAGAGTGATATCAATGGTGGTACACGCGAGGATTTGAAGAAATAAAAAAGCACATTGTAGCTGATTGTACATGATCGTTTCCCATTCCTCCCTAGTGATTATCCAAACCGACGATCCAAGTAAAGATATGCAAACGCCGATAAAAGAAGAACCCAGAATACCGCACCAAGCCCTTTTAGCACCGGTCAAATTATGCAAGAATAAGAATAAAAGGAAAAAGACACAAGAGAAAAATAATATCACAGAGATCTGTCTCCGATCCCGTACCCGGGAGACATGTACAACGCCATATCGGCAAAGTAGCCGGTAAATGCTTGTTCCATCGTTGTGGCCAGTCCTTGTAAGAAAGGGTATCACATAACAAGGCTCGCTTTGGGAAAGGGGAGGTCCCTGCGTAGCCAGATCTAGAGTGACGACTTCGATGTGAGTCGTGGAACTTGTTGAGTGTATCGTTTATTGTTTGAAGTATTTGGTGTTTCGCGCGAATGTGTATTTTTTTTTTTGCTTTTGAAGAATGATGTTTGCTTTTGTTGTGGGTTGAATGGTTTCATTTAGTCGTCCCACCCATCCAAATCACCACAGTCAGGGATGGCATCTTCCAATTTGGAGCCCCAGATAGGGCGTCCATCGGGCGTAAGTTGGCCACGGAAGTCTGGGTCGTAGTCCTGACTGGTCTCATCGAGGGTAGCAACATAGCGATTGCGCCCGCCCCGCTTGCTGTGGGTTTTCGTATAGTGTGCGTTCAGGTTATCGCTTCGTGAGAATGCACGATGGCAACCAGGGACCCAACAGACATGAGGCTTCTCCTTGGAGTGGCTCTTCATGTGTCGCTTGAGGTGCTCTTGACGCTTGAACCGACCCTTGCAGCCAGGCTCCTTGCACTTGAACTGAACCTGCTTAATGACTGCAGGGAGGTTCTCAAGGCTGAGGTTAGATCGGATCAATTGCTTCTTGGATGATTTGCGAGATGGTTGTCGGTGGGTACGCATAACTCCGTCACGGTAGACTGGGGACATAGGGAATTCCTCCTGATACTCATTTCCCCCGGATAGACGGCTCATGGGAGTATCAGTACCGGAAGGTGTTCCGATTGAGTTTGATCGCATAGGAGTAGACGGTGTGTGAGTTTTGAAAGTGTGCAGATTGGCAGGGAATTCAGAATAAGAGGACGAAGGGGGTGTGACAGGTTGCCCGAAAGCCTGCGAGGGAGTGATGGTTTGTGGTGCCATTGAGTCGGCGGGAGGCATGAACTGAAGCATGTTTGTCATAGATACAGAGTTAGGAATTCGCTCTGTGGGTGGTTGATTGAAGATTGGTCGAGACAGGCAAGGGTTGGAAGCTGACTCGGGTAGATATGTTGTTTGTTGGGGTCGATACTGGTAATGATGGTTGCGAGGCATGGTGTGATATTGGCCGATTGGGGCCTGGTAAGGGAATGAACTCTGGTCGAAAGTTTTGGGAACATCTTGCGGGAAGTAGAACTGATCCACGTTCTCATCGTAACCTGGAAGATATTCCATAGGCATTTGATCTTGACGATCCATGTTGCCATAGGGCATAGCCATAGGATCACCGGACGTCAGATCAGCCATCTTAAATGCGCTACGAAGCGGTGTAGCGGAGGTTCGGCGTTCCATGGAAATACCATGGTACTGGCCGGCCTCATGCCAACTTGGAGAAGCCATTGAGTTGTGGCTGTAGAGACTAGTGGGAGTCGGAGTAGGAGATTCCAAAGGAGAGAAGCTGGAGGTCATCGAGGGGCATTCACTAGGGCCCAGAGAACGGCAGTCAACCTCAACAGTCAATCGGTCAGAGATATGTTGGCCCTGGGGTCTCATATCGTCAAGGTCTTCAGATTTGAAAGAACGAGGGGCGACAGGGTCAACGATGCTGTCACCTGATAGCAGTGGGATATTAGTCCGACTGCTTCTTAGAGGGAATGGATAGTGAACGAGGACTGAGAAGGAGAAACAAGGAATGGAAGGAAAGTAGAAAAGTAAAGAAGGACGAAAGAGAGAGAACGAAGAAAGCTAGCAGAACGAGGGAACTAGCACTGAGGGCGAAGGAAAGAATGTTGGAAGGGTAAAGAGAGGGACAAACGAGCAGAAATAAACAAATTGGCCCGGCATCAAATCGGCGGGTGGGGATCGAACTTACAGCTATAGGCCATGACTCGGATCAGATCCAAGCGCGTCGCGTGCCCGAAAGCAAGGCCAGGAATGCAGAGTATGAGACTTCTGTTACCGAAGATACGGCTGCAGCGCGTCGCGAATTAGACGGGTTGCCGAATGAAGAGGCGTGAGGCTGGAAGTCGACCAAAGGTACCACTTCACAGGCGAGACAGCAGTGATCTAGGGAGATCAATGGAGCAAGTAGAGTGCTACAATCTGGGGGAGAAGAGGGGCAGGGGATGGTGTATTGAAGGCTGGGTTTCAGATGGAGATCACCCTTGTCTCGAGGGTTGCTGGGGGATGTTATAAGGGAGAGAGTAAGGGTTTCTTTAATGGAGGGGATGAGGGTAGTGGGATTTGGAAATTGAGAAGCAAAGAAAAGGCTGGAGGAGAACAAGGGGTTTATAGTAGTTACATTTGGAAAGGAAGCTTGTTCCTGCTTTGCTGTTTAATCGGTGCAGAGAGGGTCGATCGACTGTGATTCGCATCCCTAACCTAGTGGATTTCCATATTAGGGCTTGGGAAATTCGGAATTTTTGAGAATAAAAATATAAAAATAAAAAGCTCGGGCCTAATTGATTTCTTTGATTTTTCATTTCTGAATTAAAATTACCCCCAGAAAATGATTTTTCACACCTGCAGCCTGCAGGTGTGAAAAATCATTTATCAAGCCCAGCAGCGTCTGGAATGTCCGGCTGCGCCTCTTGCGTTCCGCGCAATGTGAGTAGAGTCTAAATGGCGGTTGACTTGCATCGAACTTTTTTGCTGGTGAATCTGCCCCAACATCTCTTTTCTGATTTTTTCTGATTTTTATTTTTTATTTTTATTTTTATTAATACCGTTCGATCACCGTAAAGGCTAGTGCGAGTTTTAGTCTGGTGGTCCTACTGTAAGAAACACACGGATCGCCCCCGGACGTCGATCATCGATCCTCGCCCCACTCAATGTCTCGCTATCCTTTCTGCTCGAAAGATAAACTGTATGTTTCAATTAAGCTAAGACACCTGTTAGGTGTACAATATCGTACTGGGGGTGTTTTTTATTGAATGATGAACAAATCTTGTAGTACAAAGATTATACATAGAGATTAACACCTTCCATGGATATGTGAGCTCCAATGGGCTGACCGATCGTCTTTAGCGGACCCTGCGACAGGTCAGACAGGTGGAACAGGTCAGACGTTGTTTGGTCTGTGCTGATTTTTCCTCCCCCATAGCCCGAGGGTCAGGTAACATTGCGGATTCCAGTTCTTCATTCTGCTATTCTCCGCTTTACGCACTTTGGCTTCACTCTCCGGGGGGTATTGATCGACTTGTAGGGCTCTGGGCCACGGTGACAAATAGTGGCCTCCGTCGTCATCAGGCATGATGGGAATGTGCAGTGGCAGAAAATACACATGCTGGGGGAGCAGTCTAGTTATTGTTCAATACAATATTCCAGTGTTTTTGGGATGCTAGGATGTTTTAGATTATTACAGATAATAGACTCTCACACTGAGGAACGTCCGGCTCACATCGAATCCAATCTACCGGGAGATCTCAGTGGTAGTACTGCACAATCTCTTCCAATCGTCTGGTCTCGGCGCTATGAGGAGCTATTTCGGACCTGCATTTGGGTTCAGGGGAGCTTTCTGATCCATCACGCGTCAGTCCAGGCCCGAATCCCAGGAAACCCGTCTAGTTAGAACGGATACCATCTGCTCACCCAGCACCTGCGTGGCGAGTTCGCCAGCTTTCGTGCATTCTCGACCTCGAGCTGCTGCAGATTCCTGGGAGAAGAAACTCCACGCCACCGAATCAGTGGCGAGCCAACTACAGTAGACTGTGGATCATTGGTTTCACTCCCGCTAACAACTTTGAAAAAAGATACCAGCAACGACTTCTCCAGCGAAACGTCCCGCGCGCCTACTACTGTAGTCGCGGATTCCAATCCCAAAAATCCCGATTTGCCTTTCGGACGCTTCTCCCCGGGCGGTTTGTATGTCACATTGCGAATGGATGTGCAGTCTATGTACACCTAGTGGGTCTATGGAATACCAAATCTATATGCTCGATCAAACCAGTCGATCATGGGGTTGGATGAGCGCTTGGTCTTTTGACTCGAGCCTCTACCAGAGTACGTAGTAGAACCCAGCACATCCAGAAGTTCCAACGGATTACTCCGTAGTCCATCTAGAAGCCCAGAGCACCACGGCACCGCCGCGTCTGACAGCTCTCAATGGGCCCAAGCGTTGACCTGATTGGCGACGATGTTTTGATGAGCTTTTGAAACTCTAATGCTAGTCTAAGGCTGAGCCACAGGGGACGTATCGTTTCTCAGTCCTACGGTTAAAGACTCCGAAGTTAAAGAGCCCCCGACGTAGTACCATGGCGGTTCCGAATGTCTGGTAAATAATGCAGATGAACCATTGCCTGATCGATACTCTCAAACCTCTTCCCCAACCCTGGGGTAAAGTAACCATCTCCTCCCCAAGTGGCTCTCATCTGCTCGGGATGTGGGACCCGCTCCACTTTTCGCACCGGTATCGTCGATCTATGTCGTAGGACGCTGATCTTGTCGACGGTCAATATCGACCCTCAAATTTATCTTTGCTATCTCGTTGGACGAGAACTATTTCTAGATTCCCACTTTCTAACTAAATAAATTGCAACAGCACACAAGTACCGATCGATTGATGTTTCATGCAGATTAGTTTCAGGACGGCTTTTGGCCACAGACAAAGAATGATCGACATCACCAGATATGAGATGTGTCATCCTGCAATAACCACCGGGACTATTGTACTTTGTTCCCGATCCAGCTTCCTGGGATTCAATCTTACCAGAGATCCAATTGCCGGGTCATTTGTTACTAATTTAGTTCTGTCCATGTCTGATCCCGGCCACTCACGCTCATTCTTGTCTAACGCCAATAGTCTAGCATTCTGAAGCTGTAGTATCCGAGACTGTCATCAGCCTGAACCGACTCTACTGTAAAATGTAATAGAGCCTCAGATGTACCATACTGACTCTGATCTTCTCCACTAGTTTGATCGAAAGTACTTCCCCGGCACGGACCTGGCTTGACAGCAAGGGCCAGGGGGAAGCCAGAGTGTCCCCAGACAGTGCGGGTGCCCCTGCATGACAAGGGATGACTTGCTTTGATTCAATGACTTTACTTATGCTCTTAGGGCTGCCAAGATACTCGTTATGAGCTTCAAATCTTCAAAACCTTGGAAGTGACGGCCCACAACGGCAATAATTGTGAATGAAAAGGTTGACAGAACCCCCTATTGATCGACTTCTTCAAGCTCGACATTGACTTATTCTCAATGGTTTTGGATTCCATTGCATGGACATCTGAGCTGCGAGGACAGAGTTTGAATAGTGTGTCTTCAATCTGAGCTCCATGGTCACATCGAGTCATGCCATACGGAGTCGCCTCATCAGCCTATCCACAAGCTGACTCCAAACGCCACTGGGGGCTTGGTGGCGATGAGCTTAGGCCATGGTGGCTGAAGTTGACATAGGGCATCCATTTTTGCGTACATACCATTGGGATATCCGTGCTTGCTATCTCAAACTATCGGAAAACCTTCATGTTCTGATAATCCCGGTCAATTACGCAATGAAATGTGGTGCATGACACTCACGGATCCTTGTGCTGAGTTCAGGGGTTATAGCAATTATGGAACAACTATATTCTCCAGATTTCTATATTTCATAGAGTTGAGAGATATCTCAAGCACTGCGCCTTGAACCCTTGAACTATCCATTCTTGCTCTTGGGACTCAACGCTCAGGCACACATCGGCTGTCATTCGATCATCACAAATTTAGAACTCAGGCTATACCATAAAGATAAATGAATTTCAGGAACTGCCGTTTATCTTCCCCTTCACGTATGAACTTAATCGAGCGACCTGCATCAGGACATGCATTAGCATGATTATCACAGTTTGGTTCCAGGTACCCGGGCCTCGCAATTGGCACTATCGATTTTCGATCCTTCTCAGACCCTGTTTCTCCAAAAACCGCAGAGCACTCAATCTCAAATCAGAGGTGATAAGTCAGGAACCTTAGCTCATATCGCGCAGAAATATGCAAGTCTGGGAGTCAACGCACAGGCGAAGCACCAGCGGTCGATCAATTTGCGGGGAAGAGATGGGCCAATGGAACAGTATCTAACATTCCACACTATCGATTCTAATACGATTTGATCTGGGTCTACACTTGAGACTGAAACATTCTTCGGTATGTCCTAGCATCTTCCATCTATGTACATGTATGTAGAGAACTGCATCTGACGACAACCCTCAATATATATTGTAGTCGGCATGGATCTTTATGGAACGCAATGGCAAGTGTCAATAAAAGTCTTCATCATGAGGCGACTTTTTGTCCCTCATGTTATGGACATTAGCCAGGAAAACATACCCAATGTCTTTATTTTAGTTTTACTCGGGATCTGGTACAGCCAGCCTCATTCGAAAACCTGATTTCGGCTGGCGATCATTCGATTAATAGATTATAAGAATCGGTGAGCCCGACTAGCGGAGAATAAAATGACCCCATCTGTCTTTTCTGTGGTAAAATAGCTCAGGCCAGCTCAGAGATTAGCTCTTCGTTATTCTCGGTGCAGAAAAAGAAATATTGATATCGTTCTACCGACATATTGAAGCTCTACGCAGTCTAGTTCCCGGGATTTCGGCATCTGGTAGCAATTGATCGGCCCGGCCATCCTATAAGAAGAGAGACTGAGAAACAGCTTCTGCAACGCACATCGATAGTTATGTGAGCCAGTGCAAAAGTTCTGATTTGAGTATTCTTCCTGAGGCTTGAGGGTCCCGCCCATCCCTTCGTTCGATGTTCTCCACCCCCTTGCAGAGTATCTTTCTTTTTCGACCAACGGCCATTCCCTTAACCTCCATGTCAGACAACAATGGACATTTCAAAATAAAGAAGAGAAGTCGAAAAACAAAGAAGATCATTTGCTTTTTTTTTTCTCTCTAAGACATTGGGACTAAATTAGATTGTTCATGGTGACTTGCATCGCGGCACCGCGAATGACCTTGCGTCGTTTGTTCCGGTTTCCAGGATACTACATATAGTGAGAAAGTTTATCTTTTGGCAGAGCCCTATGAAAACCTCCTTCGACACGATTTCCCCGGTAAATCCTTCCAGGGGTTGTGGATCGTGATTTGTAGAGGGTTATCTGGCGTTTGGCGTTTGGCGTTTGGCGTCCAAGGAGCTCGCTCCTGTCACCCTCGTGTTCCCCAAGCTCAAAGGGCCGCGATGGAGGGAGAAGGGATTGAATTCTGAATTATATTCACGCAATCACGCGAAAAGCTTCTTACCAAGCTGTCTCTCTGAGACCAGTGCCAAGTCTTCCAAGTCTTTCGTCCGAGCACAAAGACTACGCAATCACAGCCATAGCGTTGGGGTTCAATGCGCATGCCAGTCAATTCAATAGTGCAGCAAGTTGCTGGGCAGCAATGTAAAAACGTCCTAATAAATGGTATAGTACAAAATGATTCACATCGGTGGCTCCGAACGGTTCAGGTAATCCATGATCAACCCTGCACATCACTTATGCTCGGCATTCCTAGTAGATCAGACGAGAAAAGTAAGAGGGGTGGTAATCAATGCAAAGCACGGTCCAATATGTCTTGCTAAGAGGCCGCGGGGGATGAAGCTCTGACTATGGCCGTACTATAGTCTGCTCTTTACTCCGTACATACAGTAGCATTGCTTCCATCTTGGGGGAATCTAGATGACATCATATTATCTTGCCCTTGCTCGAGGAGCAGAAATCACGCGTATCCTGTTGGTGGACCTTGGTCTGGGTTTCATATTTATCGAAGCATTGCGGCATTATACGCGGTCCTTCCATGTTGCAGCTCAGAAGTACAGAGCGTATTCAATATACTGCGCGCAGTAGCTGTGGAGCACTAGTAGCGCTGTAGGGATTGCTGGGGGATCTCCTGCAACGTGAATCAATGGATCTGGACCCTGTATCTTTGGCCTGGGGTATCTGCTCGAGGTTTCCTTGGGTAATTAACGCGGGTGTCGAGGGGTCTTTGCATGAAATATCCAAATCCGATTTTCGGGGCTACCTTTGGAATGCTATTTCATAATTTCACAGAAGGAAAGTTCCATGGCCTTCAGTAACTCGTGAGCGATATACTATTACAATAGGCACTGGCGGTAGTAGTGCCTGGCTCATACTAGGTAGTAGACCAAGGTACATGCATTTAATAGATGAGTTTGTACGTCGGTCATGCTTTCAGGGTTCATGGAAGATATCGCAGTCGAGGGCTAATAGAATTAAGGATATTCAAGGTGTTGTCTTATACCCCGGCAGCTTTACTACAATCAGGAGCTGCTACAGCCTCAAAAGAATTTAGAAGGCCCTGATCTGGGCAGACTGTTACAGACTGGTGGAAATATATATATGGACCCTGATGAGGGCCTATCTCTAAGCCACGCTGGGCGATTACTCTCGTAATAGTATCTGCGGAGTCTAGTTGGGATAGTAGTAATAACCTCACTTTTTGTCTGATATCTAATATCTCGCTACTGGCAAGTCTTTCGAGATCTTACAAGCATGCAAGAGATGATTATCTTTTCTGCTGCTTTCTTTGTATCGCTGGGTCGGACCAGCTGAAGTGATTGTCCCTTTGCACTACACATGTCACACAATGATATATCCCTGGTTACACGACACCACACTCCCATATCTCATCTTCGAGTCTTCCTCTACTCACTTCACTCGGAAGTCGATATGATAATAGGTCAAAGCAAAGATCTCCATAGCCCAGGCAACTGACTTTGACTAGATATCACAGACAGTTCGATTTGTTAGCAAGTTTTGAAGTGGTGAGGTTGTACGAGTGAGGACTCCTTGTTTCCTTGCATTCACCCCCGAAGACGAACCAAAATGAGTGAAAGGAACCTGCTAATTATTATTTCTCATCTCTCAGTATTTTGATTCTAGAGCAATCCACATTACTTCATTTCACGAGCATCATGTTTTCTGGTGGGCTGGGTCTACCAGTGATTCCACTCTCCGGCTGGCGAAGCAAACAAAGACCTAGAGAAATGAACGCTTTCGAGGAACATGGTCCTCAACATCCCTCAATGACTCGAAAACGAGAACCTGCCATCTTCCGGCTTTCCAGAACCATGTACGCGGGCGTTACCACCCACCGGCCCACCACCAGCTCAAGATCTAACAATATCCGACTAACTGTGCGCAACCGGTGGAAAAACAGAGACCAGCAGTCACCACGGGATCCCAGAGCAAGTCAGTCGGACCAGGAATACCTCATCCCCGATGAAAAACACGCGTATGAGATGCGCCGACCCGAGCGTGGGCGTCTTTTAGCCCGTGTGACAGGGCGAGGTAGAAAAAGCAATAAGCGCGATTGAATGACTCGGGGAGCGTCACGCCCGGCCGTTGACGAAAGAGCCGGACAATTGCCGAAATGGCTAGTCTCACTTAGAAGCCCCGGAGAATTGCTTATACACCGCGGCCGGCTGCATTTTGTGGTGGGTTTTTGACTATAAGAACATGGTACATATAGGAGAAATTATTTCAGCGTCCGAAGGGTCAAGTTGGGCTTGTTGATGAGATAAAGGACTCTTTTTCGCGGAGAGAACAGCCCATCTCTACATTATCTATATCATCTGAATTATCTCCTATCAGCTCACCGTATTATCATGTACGATTTGAAGGATTCTGTTTCGAAGGGGCCGAGTCAGAAGAGACCGTCAGTTGTGCAGGCTTGTGTAACCCTAAGTTTCAGGCATCCAATATGATTTCTCTCGGAAACTCCAGTCTAAAGTCTGGATAGTCTAAGATTTGTTCTTTTTTCATCAATTGAATATATCCTTTGTAATATCCTCTTTGATCAGATTATCACGATTAAGTAGACACGCGACCCCGAGTTTGATGGGTTTGTTGAATCTTGGAAGCGCCTGATATGCGCTGCACGCACTATACATAGTAACTACTCCGAGGCTGCATGAATATACATCCTCACCAACTAGAATCTCTTCACCGTATCTTCAGGCGCATATTTTCCCCGCAAACACCCACCTGACCTCAACAAGTCATCAACAACACAAAATTCCATTGAGACTAATGAGATTCAGGCAGGAATTTGATCCTTCGATCCTTTACTCCTGAAGGGGACTCTTCCTTGATTCCAACGCGTTCATGAACGCCGAACTCCGCACTTATAGCACTGTTCTGGCCCCCAAACAAAGAATGCCGCATCCCTGTTTAGCTTGACCCTAAAACACGTCCGACACGTCTGTGGACGTGGATGAGCCACCCATTATGGGGACAACTTATCTTAAGCGGGGCGCACACCGCAATCAGCAAATCAGAAGTTCTACTTTCGATTAAACGTCCGGAGTCAAGTGCGTTAACCACGAGCTCCGAGTTTCGATAAGCTGCGAGTAGGCTACGACCCAACGGCCTGACGCCATAGGGCCCTTTTCCCCTGTCATTCAACGGTCTGGCCCTTTTTATATTCCACCGATTTCCCCTCTCACTTTCTTTTCCTCCGCAAATATTAAACATATGCTGTGATCTGATATTCTTGAAGTGATCATGGCCGTTGAAACACGATGCTCGGCCGATGAAACGGCACCGCTGCTATCGCCAACTCCGAACTCCGATATTGAGAACGAGCAACACGCCAATAAACGCAAGAAGTTTCTCATCCTAGCTGCTTGTGGTATATTTATTCTCGCCGCGGATTTTGGATTCTATATGAGCACAGCACCACAGACGAGCATTTTCGAACAGATAATTTGTCGCAATTATCTTGCGAATCTGCAAAACACACCCGAAACCAGCAGACTCGATTTATTAGCGGAAGATCCGTGTAAATCGGAATTTGTTCAAGGGGAGCTTGCTGTAGTTAACGGCTACAAAGAGACCTTCAATATTCTCCCCAGTATCCTTTTGTCACTCCCATATGGCGTATTAGCGGATCATTGGGGCCGCAAGCCGGTGTTGTATCTCGGCATCCTGGGCATACTCATGTCAGAGCTTTGGGTGAGATTTGTGGCCGCGTGGTCGGAGATGCTGCCATTGCGTTTGGTATGGCTTTCTGGTCTCTTCCGAGTGATTGGAGGTGGTGATCAGGTTGTGACTTCGATGGCTATCGCGATGGTTGCAGATGTTTTTTCAGAGGAGGAGAGGTGAGCCACAGCAAGAAGAAGCAGAAGTACGCGTACCAAGACTAACATTATCCTAGATCTACTGCTCTTTTTCGTCTTCAGTCTTGTGTCATTATTGCAGAAATACTGGCCACGCCATTCAGTGCCTATTTGATGACATTTGATTTATGGTACCCATATGTCCTCGGACTTATCATTATTGTTCTAGGCAGTGCTCCCTCTATCTTTATCCCAGAGACCCTTGATGATGCCAAAGCAAAAATGAAGTCTCTTGACCTTGATCCTCAGAGTGAGAGCCCTCAGAGCATGGAGCCATCAGGCAAGCAGTCATTATCGAAGGAAATCCTTCAGCAGGCCCACGAATTTAAAGAGTCAACTGGATTCATCTGGAGAGATGGCAACGTTTGTCTCCTTATTATAGTTGCTGGAGTCAGCTTTATGAGTCGAGAATCTACCAATCTGATGTTGCAATTTGCATCAAAGAAGTTCAACTGGAGTATCGGAGAGGTAAATAATATCATATAAGCCCCAGTCCTAGAATATCGTTCGACTAACTTTTCGAGTAAACAGGCCAGTTTGCTCGTCTCCCTCCGAGGAGTATTTGGTCTAACGAACCTACTCGTACTCATGCCAATCTTCAATGCTGTCGTCGCCAAATTCTTTGACCTGCATGGTAAACATCGAGACTACCGTTTGAGCCAAGGGACCAGTATTCTCACTGCGATCGGATTTGCTCTAATGGCCTTCGCACCGGTCCCTGGTATCTTAATTTGGGGGCTCGTGTTTCTTTCTATCGGACTGGTCTTCATCATGAGTATCCGTAGTCTTGCCACTGCACTTGTTCTACCAAACCATATCGGAACGCTCTATTCGGCAATGGCAATCTCGCAAGCACTAGGGGGTCTCATCGCCGGTCCCCTTTTTGCTTATCTCTTTCGTATTGGGATGCATCTGGGAAATGCTTGGATGGGCTTACCGTGGCTACAAGCCTCTTTAATTTTCGTGTTCGTTTCTATTGGGATTTGGCATATTCGGGTCCGCGATCCATTATCGCATGACGAGGAGGCACCCTTACCTGCTCAATAGTATATTATATCAAAAATTTAGATATAAATCATCGATAACCTGCAATACAGTCATTCTCGAAATTGGCTTGACCGATACACACTCAATCACTCTTTTCTGGTCCCAGTGCCAAGACCTTAGCGCAGATCATTAATTGGGCTGGCCGCAGAAAGTAGAGGGCCTCTGTAAAGTGATGCTTATATAGTATTGTATAATGTTAGCGAATTTACACAATGTGTAAGAGAATTACATGAAACCCCTTGGAAGTCGACACTGGGGTCCCGCGCAAAACAGTCCCTAGGTGGCTTCAATTTCCCCCAAAAATTCCTTCTCCCCGGTCAATATTCTTGCCAGCTTCCGCCCCGTAGGGTTTATTTCTTCGACTTGGGAATATCTCTACGGGCAATAACATCGGTGAACTGGCAGGGTTCTGCTGTTTGCGGGCAAAACAGCAGCCTTTAGGCAGCCAATGACGTAGATCTCAACGAATCACTAACAATAAGTCTGTCATTACAGTAGGCCCAGAACCATGAGGTGACGTTTAAATCGAACCACTACGGAGAATATAATTATCATCATGACATATGATATATTCAGCTCTACTGCATTTGCGGCAATATATTAATATCCGTCAGGAAAGGCTATAGCCAGTTTTTTTTTTTTTTGCATTCTAAAAACTGTGCGCCATGATATGTCTATATACAATAGCAGCCCTAGTCCTATTCGAGATACTACCAGGACTCGCGCAGCACGAGAATCAGGCTGTTCTTGAAGACAACACTTCTCAGAGTCAATGCACTTCTAACGATATTATAAAATTGAATGTTGCTGGTTGCACATGCCCCGAGCCTAACACCGACTGTTCTCATTTCAAATATGTATGCGCAGGTCAATCATTCCCAGCAAACAGCGGTCTACAAACAGGATCTACATGCGGAGAAGGTAGCAATAGCGCCTCGTGCAAGTCCTGTTATATTTGGTCTCACGGTTTCTGTTCTTGTGTACAGAATATACTAGCTAAAAAAACAACCAACTGTAAGAGCAGCCCTTCCTTACAATCTGGGGTCGACACTATTTGGATGCTCAACGAAGGTCGTGACTTGATTACCATCAACAAACCTGTTCCAGGAATCTTGGAACTGTCAAGTCTGCCATCCACCCCAATTGATTATCGAAATGTCGGATGGAGATTGGGTCAGTCAGTTTCTAACAGAACATCGAACGCACTGGCTATGAACTCGGCTTTGCGGAGGAGTGAAGAACAAATCCATATACATGTCTGCGATGTTTTTCAATATGGTAACAGCGGCCAAACTCGCGACATGTTAACATCCCTAAAAAAATCCGACTATACAACGCTGAAAAAAGTGGTTAAATCTGGGTTGGAAATGGAGATGTTCTGCAGAGTGTCATCGTCAAAAAACTTGCCGTCAAAGGGTGCCATCATTGACATAGCAGACGATATCGCCGACATTCTTAAGAGACAAGATATCTGCAGATATCAGGTTGGGGCAGGAATTGTAACGGATAACGATGATTATACCTGGGCGTGTGTGACAACGGGTTCGAATGCTGCTGAATCAATATTCTGTCGGTAAGGCAAAGCACAAATGGGGATGAAGTCATCAATTACCAAGCAACTTTTTCTGGATTGGCTTTTCGTGTCACTTTTTAATGGAGAATGTTCTTTGACTGGCTTCTTTTCCTTTACACAAAACCAGAAGTCTGTATTTTGCTGCCGGGAGTTTCGTCGTGAAATTATTCTATACCTAAAAAATTTCCCGAGGAAGATGAATGGGCAAGGCGTAGGTATATCTTCGGCAATCAGCGATATGTATCTGCAAGTCAGTTGTAGGGTTCTACCCAATTAATTATCTGCGCGAAGGTTTAAGCAGTGATTTCAAGAAATTTGATATGTCATCGATTTGTTGCTTACTATACCAAACCCTAAAATGCATTCGAAACAACCACGCCAACCCGTTTCACTTATTCGGCAGAGAACGTAAAAGATACTTGTATTATATGCTGATCATATCAACCAGGACCCCGTCGGACACGCCAGTTCGTTAGTTCATCAGGGGGGCTGAGGTGATCAGCAACGGGTTTAATCTCGCGGGGATTCAATCACAATCGGAGATCCGTAGGACTCCTGATATTTAGAAACAAGGCACTAGAGACTGAATGCAACCTCAATCATTCAGACCCCCGGCAACTTGAACTAGAACCCAAGATTCTCAGTTGGACTTTGGTGGATTTACTGCTGCGATTGGCTGTTTCACCATTTCCCCATTTTAACAGAATCCCCGCTGGTCCCCACTCGACTTGAGCTTCAGGACGGCGATATCCGATTTTGTTCGCACGAATCAGCGTCCTTTTCACTGTGCATGTGCTGCTATCAGTAGCGATCGCCATTCCCTGACAAGAGGCCGCTTATGTAGTTCTGCAGCCGACGTGCATTCATAGTGTTCTTGGTACCTGGACAGGGCGACTATTAATTCACCCTAAATCCTCGAGATTCATACTGATGATATTCTTGTTTACTTCACTATTTTACTACTCGAAATAGCACTACTATTTATCAAGATATACAGTGCTTCTTCTTTCACCATGTCTTTCACTGGCGTCTCTATCAGCTTGCTTGCCCTTGCGGCATCGGCCTCTGCTTCTCTAAGGACTTGCTCCAACAACAACACTCTGAGTTGTCACAGCTCTTCCAAAGCTCCAACCTGCTGCTATAACTATCCTGGTGGAGCTCTTCTTCAGACTCAATTCTGGGATACAGACCCATCGACCGGACCAACTGATTCATGGACCATGCACGGACTGTGGTATGTTTGGACTCTCCTATGGCATTAGAGGAAATGCCAATTCTTCGTAAAGAAATTCCTGTTCAATTCATTTCTAATTAAATATTAGGCCCGACAACTGTGATGGCACCTATGAATCCAATTGTGATGATACTCGCGCCTACACCAACATCACCGACATTCTCAAGGCGCAGGATCGCACCGATCTCCTGTCTTACATGGACAAATACTGGCTTGACATTGATGGCGATAACGAGTCTTTCTGGGCGCATGAATGGGGAAAACATGGCACTTGCATCAATACCATCAAGCCCAGTTGCTATTCCAACTATTCACCACAGGAGGAGGTTGGAGCCTACTTCGAGAAGACGGTCGACCTGTTCAAGGGTCTGGATACTTACAAGGTAGGTCCTTGATCTTATGAATCTTTTCTTTTCTGTTATTCTTGGGCATATCTCACAAAAAAATAACTACTAGGCCCTCTCCGCCGCGGGAATTACCCCCGATGACTCCAAGACTTATACTCTGAAGGAGATCCAGTCTGCTCTGAGCAAAGCGCACGATGGCGCTGAGGTCTATTTGGGCTGCAAGAGTGGCAAGCTGAACGAGGCTTGGTACTTCTTCAATGTCCGTGGAAATGCCATTGATGGGAAGTATCAAGCCGCCGATTCTCGTGAGTCCTTTGAAGCCTGAAATCTTCCCCATATCTCCAACTGACCATCGCCCAGTTACCAAGTCGAGCTGTCCCAGCAGTGGCATCAAGTACCTCCCCAAGGGAAACTAAACGCATGCGCGAGAAGAGATTTGCTATGACGTCCCAGGGCTGACGATTCGTTGCTGGCTGATGATTTGCATTTCGTATTGGGGTATATGTATTGGTATCTGAGATATAGAGTACATGAGTATTGTTTGCCCAGAATTAATGATACACCTTCACTCGAGGCTTTGCTGGAGATATACTGAAGTCAAGATGGTCTCAACTTATATGTTGCAAGAGTAGTAGCGTCTTTGTAGCTCGTCGTTTCTTGAGTGGACAACGCTGAGGCTTTGCCGATGGGTTGTATTTACCTGGAAGCGCGTTTCGACAGCAAAGTTGAGCTGGAAAGAAGTCGAGTGACTCGTTTCGTACCGGCGGAGACCTGCCAAAGTGGCTCTTCCACTGGATCAGGATAAGCTGTCTGCTTTTTGGCAGGTTATGCTCAGACAATTGGATGGGCAGTGCCCAAAATGCATATCTATTTGCATGCTAAAGCGGCAATCTTCGGGATGGTATTTTTACAGCCGAGGGCTTTCAACGAGAGGCTGCTTTCGTATGTATCACGACACGCAGCCGAGTTTACATACCCTTGAGACGCGCCTGGCGAGCCTCTTCTTCCCTCTTGGCATCCATGCGGCCCAAGAAGTCCATGCGGCCCATATATCCTTCTTTGGCCTTGCTGTGTGTACGCAATTCGTCCTTGATGCCAGCCTCGTCCACGTATTGCGCCCAATCAAGACGAGACTTCTCAACTGTGTTGATTTTAGGACCCTTCGCATCGCCTTCGCCAGCCTCCACGGGTTGCTTCTCCCAGCTCTTCTTAATGGTTCCGGTCGGGTTTGGATCGAATCGCGAGACTTTGCGAAGCGGTCGGCGTATGTTGCGAGCAGCGTTCACGGCTTCAGCATCGGTATACTCCACAGGCTCGCCACTAGCAAGAAATACCTTGGCCTCGGCAGAATCCTTGGGTACTGATTTCTCCTCTGTAATCCACTCGCCTGCAAATTTGTATGTTCGCTTGATCTTGATCATCTGGTCATTGTATTGGTCACTGCGAGCTTGATCCCGAGATTCAGCGGCAGACTGTTCCTGGTTTTCCGTATTCGGCTCGGATTCGGATTTCGAAGGAGGTTCGGGCTGTTTTGTGGTTTGAGATGTCGGCAAGCCCAGCTCATTCCCCGGGGCGTTCATCTGTTCCCATAGCGCGTTCACGTCCACAGTTGCGCCGTCGATCTTGGCGAGCGGTTTACGTTCTCGTTCTTCTTGCCTGTTCGGATTTCAGGAATTAGACTCTGGAAGTATGAATAGGAAAGCGAAAATATTGCTTACACTCTTGATTTCATTGCGCGTGTTCGCACAAATCCCCCAGAACCCCCTTCATCCTCGTCAGAATCATTGTCACCATCCTTGCCCTTCTTTCCCTTTCGCTTTTTCCGCTTATCTTGCGCCTTCTTAATTGTAATCTCATCACCGGAATCTAACTCAATATCTTCCGTGGCGTTTGCTTTCTTATCAGTCTTGCGTTTCTTTTTCGCGGGCTCGGCGTCGGCCTCCTCATCGGAGGACAACTCAGACTCATCCTGTCCAGCATCGACCTGAAAATCTTCATCTTCAGCAGAGTCATAAGGTTCGTCGTCTATATCAGCGATGGCCTGAGCTTGATCGGCAGACATGGTGAATCAAATAGTCATGAAATGCAGAAGAGAAGAAAAGAGACGCGCTGGACGAGATAGTCGATTCTGCCAAAGGCGGTACTGATAAGGATTATATCATTATCTCTTGGCCTGTGATTGGTGCATTTCAGAGTTTACAATTAATCCCTAGGTCATTTTCAATTTACTTAGCAAAATTACAGGTCTGCCGGTCAATATTTGCATGTGGAATTATCCAGAGCTTGAAAAGAACTTCTTCAGGTATATACATTCAATTTCGAGGACTAAATGGATCTAGCCACATATGTTTGTACCAATCTATGCCCAGCATGATCGTCTCGAAATGGCCCATTGTACCATAGCCATTATCAACTTCAACATCATGAAAAATATACACTGCAACTATCCACGTTGAAACAGTATTTGAATCCACCAATGACACTAGGTTTTGCTAAAATGGCCTTAGATACTACCTAGGCAGACCAAAGTGATTATCGTTCAGCCTCGATATGCCTGCTTAGTGGCAATCTCCAGCTTCTCCAGTTGGAATTGCTCTTGCCTGCGTCGCGAAACGCCACGTTGAGCCAAAGAGCCAACAGCAGCAACAACACCCATGATTATCTCCAGTCCGAGGGCCACACATAGAAGCGCGAAACCTGCACGAGTACCTTTGCAGTCCCGCGAGAAATCCATGGGGGTTGTCTGTCCATCAGAACTATTCTTCCACTTGCACGTCCAGCTCTGCAACGTCTCATTTTTTGTAAATCCAGTAGGATGGCTCGAGGATGGCTGATAAATGATGAATATTATACCGACCAGAGCAGCGATAAAACCACAAATTGCCGACAGGGAGGAATAAGAATTGAGTAGCTTGATTCGAGAATGAGGCTATGCATTATTGGTCAGTCATATCTCGCGTTGATAAAACAGATAATACGGTACTCACAGATGGAAGAAGAGCAGCAACCACATATACCAGGTTGAGATTTACAATCACGCAACCACATGCCAGGGCTGCTACGGTAGGGCGCAAATCGAAATTCAAGGGCCACAAAGGAAGATCATCACTCGCCCATTTCGATGTGTCCTTGTAGTGGCGTAGAGGCACTGCCTCACAGGCTATAATGGCAATGGAAACAGCGGTTATCAAGATAGACAGACCAAGGCGAGCCCAGTGGATAAGGCGACTGCGTTTGAGGAAAGCTGATTCCTCCATATCTGTCGAATAAGGGTGAGAGCCCGCTGTTGACGAGCCTGAACTCATAATGATATAGATCAAGCAGGCAAGCAGGAATAAATATAATATTCTTAATCGAGAAAGAGGAGATATTAACTCGATACCTTGCCGGCAAGGATAGAAAAATAATTCTCAGGGAGGAGATAGAGAGTGAGTGAGACTAATAAAGAAGAACCCTGGCCTGGGGTAAAGAAGGGAAATATAACACTGATAGACAAGTTCAGATGTGCTACCTAGTAGTACTAGTAGCCTTGAGCCCTAGGAGGGAAAAGAATGGCGGATGAGAAATAGTAGAAATAGAAACCCCCTGATCCCAAACAAAACAAGAGAGGACAGAAGACTGAATATGTACCTCGTAACCTTGACGAAACACTTTCACTCCGATAAACATTTCAATACATCACGGACAATTCTTAGCGAGCGCTTTTCCTATCACAATGCATTTCTTTTCGTGGGCGCTTATCAGGCACTGGGGATAGGGTCTCTGCATCACGACATCAGCCATGGCAAATAGACAGGATAAGGTACGAAAGCTTTGTGCATTTTTAATTCGTTGGGATATAGAAGTTTAATTCTCAGGACCGCGAACTTAGCACCGCAAACACGGACCTGCAGCTGACTCGTCTTGTGTTTGGGGGTTAGTTTGGCTGAAGCATCTGGGCACTAGCCTGCAGGCTTGGCTGGGGTAGGGTGGGCGGTTAACTATTTCAGTGCTAAGTTTGGGAATCTGGTGGAAATTGGAGTAGCTCATTGGCAGTTCTCAACTAGGACAGGCTGATTGGGGGTCTCTTATTTGTGTTCCTGGTTTTCCTTCTTCAGGGCTTGGAGGTGGTTGATGAGTTGTGATAGGGTGCAGCTTAGCGCCGAGGACGATCTGTGACCAGTGGCGCTCGTTCAGGGCCCTGTGGAGAGGTCTATGACGGATGCCATGTTTCTATTCTAGCCACTTCCTGTAGAACTGTAGTTTCTTAGTTGAATGCTAGATTAAATGGTTGTTGCTATCCACACTGGTAGAGTCTAGCCATGTCGATGCTTACCCCGGAGATCAGTGTCTTGTTCCGGATAGAAATGCACGTTGCAGATATGTGAGTTGAGGATAACATCCTGAGCAGGCAGGCTATAACCTGAGCCCCAGATACCACCAACTTACTATCGAACTTCCGCTGCAATGTCTTCTTTCTTCCCTTCTATCCTTTCTCTCTTTTCATACAACAAAATGTGTTGATTGTATACTTCCATGTCTACCCCCCAAAATCGGTCACCGCCCGGCAGAATAAATGGCGGGGCAGAAACTCCGCAACTTTTCGATCTTTTCCGATCTTCTCTTCTTTTTGGATTCATACAGGTTTCCAATTGACTTCGTATAACTATTCAATATGCCTCTGTCTCAGCTGCAAGGTGTCAAGATCCCAGCCTCGGCTGATCTCCACGGTATGTGTCGAATCACTCCTAGGCGAATGCGATTTGTGAACTGACTCCGCGGATAGTTCACCTGCGCGATGGACCGATGATGGAGTTGGTGACCCCCACCATCCGCAAGGGTGGTGTGAACACCGTCTTTGTGATGGTAAGACAATTCAGTGGAGAATGGTGTTGATAGTTGACTCGGTTCAATTGGCATCTAAAACTTATATACAATGGTATAGCCCAACCTGGTCCCGCCCATTACGACTGTCGACCGCGCTCTTGACTACCAGAAGCGCCTGCAAGCCCTCGAGCCCAACGTCAACTATCTCATGTCGTTGTATCTTCATGAGGATGTCACCCCAGAGACCATTGTCGAGGCTAAGAAGCGCGGCATCACCGGCGTCAAGAGCTACCCCGCCGGTGTCACCACCAACTCGAGCGCTGGCGTCGTTGACTACACATCCTTCTATCCCGTTTTTGCGGAGATGGAACGTCAGAATATGGTGCTGAACTTGCACGGCGAGGTTCCTTCCAAGGGTGACGTGACGGTTCTATCGGCCGAGGAGCTCTTCCTCCCCAAATTATTCGAACTCCACGAGAAGTTCCCTAAGCTTCGCATTATCCTGGAACACTGTACTACCGCTGCCGCCGTCGAAGCCGTCAAGAAGTGCGGCCCTACTGTTGCCGGTACCATTACCGCCCACCACCTTTCCATCATTATCGACTCCTGGGCCGGTGATCCCTTCTGCTTCTGCAAGCCTGTCGCAAAGACTCCGGCCGATCGCGATGCGTTGATCCGGGCTGCGGCCTCGGGCAACCCCAAATTCTTCTTCGGTTCCGATAGTGCCCCACACCCGGCTGCTTCGAAGCGTGGTGGTGAGAAGATTGCTGCCGGTGTTTTCACCCAGCCCTACACCACCCAGGTTGTGCTCGATTCGTTCGAGCAGGCAGCCGCGAACGGCGTTCTCAAGGACGAGGATATTACACCGGAAATCGTGGCGGGATTCATGAGCAAGTTTGGCCGCAACTTCTACCAGATTGGAGAGGAGACGAAGGAGTTTATCACTCTCGAGAAGAAGGGAGAGAAGATCCAGGAGATCCTCAAGTCAGATCAGATCGACGTGGTCCCCTTCCGTAAGACCCAGGACACTTGGTCCGTGTCTTGGTCGTAGATAATCGACTCGAATAGAAAATAAAAATAAAAGTTCCAAGTCTTCAGAAAAATATCCCCTTTTCCCTTCGCTCTAGGAAGTTTTCCTCTCCTGGGCCAGCATGTTCGCTACATTTTCAAGGGCATGGGCCTCGGTGATATCGATTCGACGACCTGCAACGACAGGTCCGTCATCACTCATAGCTAGCTGCCCAGCTCGTTCGAGGTGCAGCCTGATGCGACTTTCAATATACTCTTTCCGTTCATCACGCTTAGTCTTGGACTCCATCTGTTCCAATGAACCGGGGAGGGCAGCCAATTTAGGCCGAAGCTGTGCGAGTGTCGCCCGCAATGCAGGGAGCTGAGAAAGAATGAAAGCTGTGTTGGTTGTAAGCGGGGCGTGTTTTGAATTAGATCCAGCGTCGACGCCAACACGGAGCTGGCGAGCAGCTGGGCTGGAAGTGAGGAAGGAAAGATCAAGCTGGTTGGGATCTTTAGTTGCTTCGGTAGCCTCGGCCTTGTTGTTGGTCTTGGAGGTATCAAGGGTTGAAACTATTGATTTAAGTTGAGAGATGACGGCGTCGTTTCGCGCACACTCGTCTTTCAATGCTCGGTTAAACTTTTTCGTTTCGAGGAGCTGCTTTCGTTGGGCTTGTATGGTCTCCGGAGTGGGTGCGTCTGATGAGCTGTTGAAAGAAAGGCCCTATAATTATATTATGTCAGTGAAATCGTTCGAATGGGCTTTTATGGCAGGAAGATTTTCTGCGATCGCCGTACCTCGTAATGCTTAAGTTTCACCCACGACAGTAAGTCGTCTGGCACAGTGAAGATGTTTCTCAACACATAGATCTCGAGCTTATCGAATGCCTTGTCGACATTGGCTTCGAGAAGAGTTTCCAGCTGGTGTAAGCCATTCTCAATTTCCAATTTCGCTTCTGGGTATATAATGTTTCCATCTTCGTCGGCTTCGTGGATAACAGTCCCATTACTGTCGTGGGCAAATCCCAGCCGCTCAGGAGGCGTGTTTATAAGTCCTGATTCTAGACTTGAAATCGCTTGGTAAATCAAATTGTTGATCGAGTTGATAATGTCGTCAATCAGAGACTGAGGAAGTGGTGAGCAAGCCATTCATTCCCCTCTTGCAGCGCAAGGAGAGCGCTCCCAACGAAAGCCAACCCCGGCTTCGGACTGAATTCAATAATCCACTTACCAGCGGAGTGTAACTAAAATGCTCAGTGAGCAGGGAAGTAGTGGCATCGTTCATCGCGAAAATAAAAAGTATTGCTGATTCTGTAAGACGCGCGCGCTTTTGCGGAGGAGAAAGACGCGCGGGGAAGAAAAACAGACCGCCTTTTGCTTTGAACACTTTTGCACTTCACATTCCACTCGGAGGTGGCCTGCATTCAATATGCATTCACCCGTGAGGATTGTTTGAGGAATGGACTCGATTTGAAATTGGCGAGGTCATTCTTTTACAGGTGGTTTTAGTGTTGGCTCGACTTGATCCCCGATGGTGGTACAAATCAGAGTTGAGACCAATACCCTCTACTCACCCCACGACCAACAGCGGTGGCATTGAAGATGAGACCAGGAGGAAATGAAGGGGATTTCATATTTCAGCCTAAATTTGCTGCTTGTTCGAATCTGCAGGTCCAACGAGGCGAATTCAAGTTGCTCTGGCAATGCATTCGAAGTGGCGAGGGACTAGTAGTATATATTGGCTTATAGAAATGGCCAGCTGTAATAGATATCTCCTAGTATTAATATACAATCAACCTGAATTTATACTGACTCAAATAAACCTGAGCATTCTCATTCAAGTTTCATTCCAATTTTGGCTCCCATACAGACTCGGAGTAGTCACCAACCGTAAACGTAAGGCACCAGGTGTAATATTGTAGTATAAAACCAATGCTAACCTCGAGAATATTCATTTACAACCACAGGCCATGGCACAGTCTCGTGTCCGAGTCTTGGTGATAGTCTCCCAACGAAGTCCTCTCCTATCCAAAGCACGAGAATCTCCACAAGACCTCATCCTTCCAGCTCTTAGAGTCTTGAAGAAGAACCAGCTTATACAAGAGCCAATTCTCCCGTCTCAAACGAGACTTCTAGCTGGTCAAAATTGGCGGACCCGAACATTCCTCGTCTTCGATATTGCAAATACAGACTACGATGTCATGCTGGGTCATTTACCTGAACATAACCAGCTCCCTGTTGTAGTCGCCCACTTCAGCAAGAAAAAGACAGCATACATGGCGAACCCTGTGATATCACGACGAGTAAATCATGATGTTGGCATGTTGCATAATGCCAATGGGTTCGATGCACTCCCGCCTTACATTGAGGATCATACGTCGGGAAATCCACCGGCCTACCGAAACCCCCGGGACATTTCCATGCTGCGAGTCATATGGATCAAGCAGTAACTAGGGTGAGGATAATTCAGGCCAAAAGGGAAATTTGAAAATATGTTGACAATGGTGTATGATGCGATGCATATGAATGTGTGTGGTATCTCGAACGCATAGTGAGCTGAATAAAAGAACAAGAATCCCTCAACGCCATGTCCCCTGGAAGATCATAATCAAAAGTCCATTGTAAGCTGTGGTGCCATCTTTTCCAAATCTTCTACCTATGCGTGATATCGTTAGTTACCAGAGACACCATCAGTCGACAAGGATGAGGTGGGAATAAAATGAGATTTACCTCCAAGAAACCATCACTCGCACCTTTCCCCCCACGATTATCCGTTTCCGCCCGCTCATATGCTGCACGAGCAATGGCTTCTCTCACGAAAACATCCACATACTTGGCCACAACGGCATTGGCATCCTTGGCAACCTTAGTCTTCTCGTTGGTAAATTGTTGATGTAGTAATCGTGTCAACAATTTCGGTGGTATAGTCGGATCACTCGAGGCCACATCCTCGGATGGATTATTTGTTACAATTTCTGCAAGAATGTAGTCCGGTTCTTGAGAGATTGAGCGTTCACGACTATGCACAGACGAAGCTGATTCCGAGCCCGAATCCGACTCGGCGGTAGATTCGGGCGGAGACTGGGCGCGCGGACGTTTTGTAGTAGTTGTGGCTTTGGATTTTGTTTGGGCAGATGTTTTAGAGGAGGATGCAGCGGCAGAGGATTTTGTGGAGGTCTTGTTGGTTTTGGTATTTTTGGACTTGGGCTTGGGCGCGGCTGTTGATGGTCCTGCGCTGGGTGCGCGACTGGGTGGTTTGAAGGGGAGTCGACGTTTCTTTTGGGCAGGTGGTTCGCCAGTCATTTTTTTTTTCTTTCGTGATGAGACTTTCGTCTCAATCTAGTCTTCTGGAACAATAAAGAGTTGATGCTGAGGCGAGATTGATGTAGGCAGTGAGTTCCGCGGCGCGAATCGCGGGGACGCGTTGTCAGGTGATGCATCCACTTTAGGAAGCAAAATGTACATATAAAATAGACGACTTTGCCTTTTAAACCGTCTTATTTCAAATAATATAAACTGCATTGGTGATTCATATAATTTTGCTGGTCTTATATTAATAAGTTCTACTTAAGTGTTGGTAAAGAAAAAGGTTGAGTTCAGGTCATCCATGGAAAGGATGTTCACTGTCACAGTCATCCATGGATAGATATTTAGTACACTACAACTACAATAAATGTAGTTGTTCTTAGGTACATCGATAGCCATTTTCAAAAAGAATAGAATCTTCAACTTTTTGGACAAGAACAAAAAAGAAACTCTCCCTCGGGGAATCGAACCCCGGTCTCCCGCGCTTATCGGTGTTAATGACAAGCGGAAATCATGACCACTAGACCAAGGAAGATGAGTTAGTCGAGTTACTGCTCGACCACTTGGTGCTGGTTGATGAAAATAAAACATCTTACTATGAAATATAAATAAGAAGAGCGTGCCGAAGAGGTTGAGACAAATATTTGCCAGTGTTTACGACTCAGATGTTTTATAGTTATGTCAAATGAGATAATGGTGTGTTGAGATATTCAAGAATCAGAGGGATAAGCGTAAATGAATGAAGATAATGATATTTAGTGGCTCGATTACTACCCTGTGATGGTACTAAACTAGGATGTCAATGGATGGTAGCAATATATATTTCTATATCCAACCAGGGCACCAAGCTGTGCCAACTCCAACTTGATCAGATCCAATTCATTGGATCTGATGGATCATGATCTATCGTAGCGCATAGTTTGTAGGTCAGAGGAAGAATGAGAGAACAATCTGTGTTTGAGAAAAACAAGGTTGTTAGTACTCATAGTCATCAAAAACATGTCATGCTAACAACATACCTAGTTCTTGCTCTCGCACTGCCCAGCAAATTTCTCAAAGTATCCAGGAATAGTCTTGCTCCAGAAGGTCTCGTCGGTGTCGAGGTCCTTAAGCTTCTCACACTGAGACTCAGACAGCTTGGAAACAGACGCGAGCTGCTGCATATGCTTCTGGTATACTGGGGCAGAAGCCTGGATAGCACAGGATCCCCACTCAAAGAGTCCCTGAGGATTATTGCACAGAGGCTGGCTACCCTTTGAATTGCACTTCTGCTTCACCGCGTCCTTGGCCTGTTCACGGACCTGGCTGAACACCTTCTTGTCGCTAGCGGAGATGTCGAGGTTCTTGTCGAGGTCGGAGATGAGCTTTGGGAAGACATCCTGGACCAGGTAGTCGTTGTGCTCGTTGATAGTGGCATTGCACTTGTTCTTCTCGCAAACATCATCATGGAATTGTTTGAGGAGCTTGACGGGCTTGAGGCCGATGGCCTGGGGGATCTCCTGGCAAGCCTTGGGGAGGGCGGGAAGGCTGGATGGGAAAGGGGACTCTGCGGCAACAGAGGCAGAGACCAAAGTGGCGACAGCGAGGGAGAGTGAAAGCTTCATTCTGAATCGTGGATTGAGAGTTTTGTCTTTGGTCTTCGTGAAAGAGATGTTTCTGTTTCCTGTGCTTTTCCAGAGTTGTGGATGGTATTTTGGAGAGGGATATGATTCAGTCTTTATACCCTTTGCCAACACGTAGAACGTATAACATATAATGCGCTCGTCTCAGATTCATTCTCAAAAGTTCGTGTTAGATGTTTGATCAGCAAGCCCTGAAGACTCAATAATGTGTTCATCCAGGCACCGTGGGATTCTTGTTCGTCAGAATCCCCCCGCGGCCGTTTCGAGACTGACTCCACTCCGAAGAGTCTAAAAATTAAGCCATCACCACCACCTCGGTCATCTCGGATTGTCCGGGGTTGTTTATGGATTTTCCATTGCATTCTGATTTCCGAGAAAATATTTGAGGAAATCATGTTTCAAAAATATTCAAGATCAGGCAACCCAATTTCCACATTCGGCTGTGTTGGCTTTCCAGAATCCTGAGCTGATACCAGCCAGCATTTCTGTGCTAGCTTTTTCAAATGTCTTCGTTTTGGAAAGAAAAAAAGAAGAAAAAAAGAAGAAAAAAAAATAGAAACAAAAGAAAGGACTTCAATTCTATGCATGTTTTGTGAGTTAAACCTGTTTCTTTAACCGAGTTTTCTTTAAATGAGTACAACCTTTCTTCAAGTTGCCCCGAAGTGTAGATCGGTTTTGCTGTCTGTACGAGATGTGTCTCCCTATGCAGCTGAATGACTTCATAGTTACAGATTTGAAACAGATGATTCCGTCCTCACTCTACTCAACGATTCGATTTCCAGCGAGCAAGAATGGATCCTCGTGTCCTGTGACTAAATCCTACAACATTAATTTGCATATTCAATCTCAGTCACTCAATTCAACAGTCAAGAAACCGAGCTGGAGTTATTCGAATAAGCACTCAAGTTTTATAGGTTATACGAGTACTTATAGTAGTTTATCTACTTTGATTTATTCCAGACGGACCGGGAACACGATTCTAGCAGCCACATATTCCAACTACCATTAAGACGAAGGGCCCCGCAAGTAAGTCCCCTAGGCCCCCAGACACCACAGTGAAGAATTTGATTGATGATATTGCTAGTGTTGAGACTCAATTCATGACATGTGGAATATACCCACATGCTAGTTCGATTTGTTAATTTGTGCCCAACGAAAGTCCAGGGGTGCCTGGATCTGGATGTAACTACCAATCAATGTGGTACTGACGTTCAAACTTAGCAAAATGATTACCAATTCTTTGGCTAGTAACCAGTAGGCCATGCGATGCAGAAACCTCATTGAGGCGTTCTTAATGGGGGTATGTCATTCAATCCGGGGTCGAAGGTTCCTGTCTATCGAGGACCACAAATTAGCGAAATTCGAGAATAATACATTTCTGATCACCGAGAACTCAGATCTAGCTCGAAAATGTTCTGTTCAAACACAATGAGACTCATTCCAGATGGGCTAAGTTGAACGCTCTATTTATACTATGTAGATTATCTGACGAATATCATTGTTTTGCTTAATCTGTATCATGAACCGACGGGGGTTTAGAATATCCAACGTAGTGAGCACTAAGTACATAAGATAACTCTACTTCTCGTAGGATGTCCCAGACTGCGGTGTTTTCAAAGAACCTCGATATCTCCGTAGTGTACTCTATTATCTTGGAAAAAGAGTATCAGCTCCAAAGAGCTAGATGCGGAAAAAGCTAATATTCAGATCAAGTAATATTGCCTATATTAAAGCTATCCATATTAGAGTCAAAATCTCTCAGACCATAAGCATGCACGTAAGCCATATTAAGTCCACTTGATTGCGATCAAGTTTAGAGGAATTAGTTGCTGTAAGTGTCCTGAGCGTCCGACAGGGTTGAGTCCAGGCTGTTTTTGTTCTGGGTAGCATCCTGGGCGCAAGTAGGGACAGAGTCAATGATACCAAATGCAAGCGTGTCAACAACGCCCTCCAAGGTTCTCAGCACGGCAGCAATGGGCTGGGTGAAGGGAGTCAGGCTCAGAAGACCGTGCTTTCCGATGATAGTCTTCAGAAGCTCCTGGTGGACCATGACGAACTAGATATGCTATGAACAGCTGTCATTTGAAAGGGAAATGGAAGTAACATACGTCTCTGAATGAAGTGCAGATAGCCTGCTGCTCGGAGTCGCTATAGGAAGGAGAGTCGGCGCGCTCCTTTCCACGGGTCTGTATCATATTGTTAGCAATTCATCTTGAGCGTATATCTGTGTGAAGGCATTAATGACAAACCTTGACGGAGCGCTTGTCTCCGAGAATTTCGCTAGGGTCCTCAACAATCTCTCCAAGATCACTAAGACACTGCTCGACGTCTTCGACATTCAGGCATTCCTGACGAGGTTGGAGCGCACGCTTGCTGTTCATAGCAGTGATGTCCTTCTGTCCAGTCGAGATGATTTCTTTGAAGTTGTTGATAACTTGCTAGAGCACCGATACGTATTAGTGATTACGCGCTTGCTAGCCTTGCCACCAGATATGCCAGAAACTACATACTGGAGCAGTGCTGAAGAAGTTTGTGACCGAAATGGATTTGGCTTTGTCGTTGGTGTCAGATGACAGTTGGGTGATCTGATCAATGTTGGAGGTCATATCGGAAGCGCTGACTGCAGCGGAAGCAGAGGCAGTAAGGCCCAGAACAGACAAAAGAGGTGCGAAACGCATTTTGAAATTGTGTTGTGCTTTTGATGAAATAAAGGATTGATGGTTGAATTGTTTTCTGATGCTTCTCTAAGTTCGGATTCATCAACCCTTATATAGTCTCTGGCTCATACTGGATTTTCAATTCTTTCCATTAGGTTCCTCGAAATAGTTTAGCATCAAATAAGTCAGGATACTCTTGACCCGGAGATATCTTCGAACTATCGGGTACCCTTATGTGCTGAGATGGAGCCAGAATTGCCCTGTATAGAAAATAATCTTGATGATCGTGACACTGATGTCAGTGTTGGCACGTTCAGAGCTAATCAGGACGAAGGGTACTCCAAATACAGAGCACTCAAGGTACACTACAATCTCTTTGTGCCGACAAATTCATACTTGAGTACCATAGCCTTGCTGTACGTTATCTTATTGGGAAAGAGTAGCTGCAGATCAAGGTTCGAGCGGAAATACCCTTCACTGAGTCGAAGCAATGAGTGCTTTGCACTGCATCCTTAAGGTACCGTGCTGTACAGATTGGGCTCGAAGTTTGACCGAACATGTTTAGCTCCGATTAACTTCTCATCTCCATGTACCCACAAGCATGAGGTCGCAATTTTGATGTGATGACTTGGAGCCTGCTTGAGTGCCATCGTGTTGGTCATTAGTGGACCATGTGGAGTAACTATTCCATTGTTGCCTCTAGTTTGGTCGATCTCAGTTCCTGAACAAGAGTGCCTTGGAACTCAATGACGATCATCCGCCGTCATATCGTTCAAATTTGAAGAGTCTGTTAGCTAGAAGCATGCGTTTACCGTAATTTCTGCATGAACCCCCTCATCTCCACTTGAAGGTCAACCTCAGCTCGCCAGCTGGTGCCAACAAGCAAATTCTTTGATCGACTCGATAGAAGTACTATGTATGGACGGCAAGATAAAATTTCCGGGAGTGAGGCGAGAGCGAGAGCGAAACTCTAACAGATGTTATTGCTTTTTTGAATCAAAACAAATATGCCAACTGACACTTCCGACCACGAGGACCTACAATGACTTGGAAATTGAGAATCGATAGTTGATGGATTTCGCCAAGCATGTCAATCTATCGTATGCGATATTTTTGTCTTAATCAAAAGTAGTTTCAATTGTGAAATGCGGCAGAATTCTGATATGATTCAATGCCGGACACTGCACGAAGGCATCTTCCAGTTATCTTGAATCTTGGCAGGCTATCAATATCATTGGCATCTCTTGTTTGGGCTATGCAAAACGAGCAACAGTACAGGAAATATACATTACACCTGTGTGGTTTGTTGGATTATCATTCAATCCGAGAAAATTCGGCTTGTCTACCTTTGCTGTTTTCAGCAAACGTTAGCATCTCCTCATAGTAAATCTCCACTGACAATCCAACGCTTTCAATAGTCTCGGGATAATGGAGGCTTCCAGCCCTCTTCAGTCACCTCCACTATCAGGGACATTTAGTCCCATAGCATGATTCATTTTTCTTTAGTTCCACCCCAAAGGCACTTCCGACCTCACAGCACCCCCGCCTATCTCCCAGCTGTCCTTGCGGCCCGCAGTCGATCATTGGGATGCCACCGGGTTCAGCGCCTTCAGCTCCACTAGATTCGAATGAAGGCTGGATCTTGCCCCGCAATTAAGTGATAATCCTGGATGGCCTGTGAAAATGAAGGGTGGTCCATTGAGAAGTGGCAATCCTTCGATCCGGATAGATGGTCCGGAAGCTTTGGGTTATTCGGATCCCAGTCATTGGAAAAGATTCTTCATTATCTCAAGTAACTTAGAGTATAATTGCCATATGAATGATGAAATTGCAAGTTCCATACTCACAGTGCTCGTTTCGTCGATTTCAATTGCCGTGTACAAGGAAATCACGTTTCGGATCTTTGGCTTTGAGCGAATGCCGCTCGGCAATGTATGATAGACGTATTGGAAAACTCAATCAGGGCTACGAACAACGAGTTCTTAACGAAAATCACCGGTAAGATCCGGCTCGATTGATCGGTGACACTTTGGCCAGGATTCGGGGGAGGTTCCTCATAGGAAAAGATCGGCAAAGACATGAATGGACCGGGTTTCACAGTATTGGATTCGATGAAATCATTCACCGCACTACTGTACTGATGGGAAGGAAACAAGGTAGGTCGTTCTCCATCGAGTTTATTGTGACCCATGAAATCAAGGAATCTTCATAATGGGGTAAGTCAGGTGTCTCAATATCCCATAATATCAATGTTATTTCGACATACAGAGACTCATCGCTCTTTTTGCGCTGCCTGGCTGAAATTCGATGGATTTGACTGTCGTGACCTTCCGAGATGAATTACTTGGGAGAGATATCTGCAAATCCGCAGATACGCGGGTTAATAGGTAGAATTCGGCGTATGAGTGGGAAGCCATCATTCTCCCATGGAGATACGAAGACTTAAACGTCTTATTTCATTGGTGACAGGTCTTGATACACCTTGTTAAAGTGAATCTACAAGCTTTGCTAACTATCAATAAAAAAAAACAGTTCCTCATTTTCGCATTCTGCGGAAATTAGCGCCGGTGCTAATTATTGTTGCCACATGATCACCATATTTTTTGTCTGCAGCAAATGTAGCCCAGAATATTATTGGTTTTCCTTGTTATTTTCTCCAAAGATATGACTACTAAATAGCCAAAACGCACATCATAGTGAATGGAGAAACGCAAACAAATGTTCGATCCTCAGTCTCGCATTATTCCCCCTCGGGATAGATGACAGTCATGCTCAATCCCAAATCATCAATAACCTCCCTCGTCTGATCCCAAGGAACAGCAAATAATCCAGAATTGAATTTGCAAGAAAATAGCTCCCCGGGTGGTGGTTGGTCATCATCACTTTCCCTCATCTGCTCCTTGAGCATAACGAGTTGCATATCCAAATCTTCCAAGGCAGCAGCGGTATGATTCAGAATCATCTCAGGAGAATCAACTCGGCTTCCGAATCCACTGGATGTGAATAAACAGATAATCCAGTGTCGCTTTTTGCCGTTCTCGTAGTCTTCTGGTTGAGGGGGAATAACTAGTGCCGTGCCTAGAGGTAGACGCACAGAGATGGTATCTTCATCATCGCTTTGTAAATCCACAATGTCATGGTGGGCACTTTGCTCTTGATATTCTTCACAGTGCTCTTTGTAGCACTGGAATGCAGCTGGATACTATCATCCCTCGATGTAAGTCACGCGGCATATGAAAGATTGGCACTGGTAAGAATAGAACATACCTTCTGTTTAAAGGCCTTCGCAATACCAGCCCCCCATGATCCCTGAACATTACACGCATCTAATCACAATGTGAGTCGAGGTATTGCCGTATTGCCAGGGGCAAGGAGGTAAGGATCTAGACTTACGAATCAGACATGATCCCTCCGGTGCATCGAACAGATCGCCACAGACCTCCGCCACTCTGCTTCCCTCATCCATGCTATCATCAGATTGGGAGCCCATGATAGATAAAGATGTAGGATAGAGCCCCAATGGAGGTTGAAATTCGAGATGGAACTGTGCAGACGTTAAGCGCAGGGAAAACACGAGTTTGAGCTGTGGAGCCGCTGTGGGGCGCGGGGCATCGCAAATCGCGAAGAAGTTTATTAATTGGAAGAAGGCCGAGAGGTGGAAAGCCTCATCGAAAATGATTGACATGGTTGTTCATTGACATGGTTGTTCAATACGATGTATGTTTTATTGCTGAAGAGGCTAAAATTCAATTAAGTCTCTAAAAGGACGTGGCAAATTCTACTATAACCAATCTCGAATAGAAACGTGGGAAGTTTCTTAGAGAAGAACTATGTATGAGAATTGGATTAATGAATACAACTAGCCTCTTTTTTTTTGGTCCCCCCACGGTTCAACTTCGATAACTTGTGATTCAAGACGACGACACAATTATTTCTCCTTTATCAAACACGGCTGTCAATCTATGGGCCTCTCTGGTCCTCGTCCTCAAATCGGACCCTCTCTCTTTTTGGCTTCACGGCCTCCGTTTCCACCTTAGGCGATTCTTCTTCTTCATCCTTTGAAGAACCAGCATGCCTATCACGAAGGCGTCGACGAACAAAACTTTGTACAGATTCTTTGACTCCAATTTGATGTCGTCGTTCGACGGCAGCTATATCATCGCTGGCGCTTATCGGGGTTCGACCAGCAGACGGAGATGCGGTAAAGCCCGAGGGAGGAGAAAGAGGACCACTGGTTCCGCCACTGCTTGTTTTCAAACGTCGCCGCGAAAAGGATCTCCCAATGGATCTAAAAAGATTCGGACTGCTTCCTTGTTCACTTCGTTCCATCCTAGATAGTTCGTTCCCGGCTGTTATCGCATTCGTAGCCAAATTTTCATGGGGTATTTGCATAAATACAATCACTCCGAGTTCGGGATTGATACCAAGTTGATCCTGTAATTCGTTGGAAATCATTTCGGTACTGCGCGCATTGATAGTTGGCGCGATAACAGTAGGCAAGGCGTATATTTTCAATAGGTAACCCGGGAGAGAGATGTTACCAAAAGAAAGTGCGGCATCGGGATTGATGGTCAGGAGTATCGCGGCCTCTGGGCGCTGGTATATCATAGCAAGATGTCTGGAAAAGTCCATCATCAACATTCCGATGTTCGTGACCTATGGAAGAGAGCGATGGTGAGTATACAAAGCCATTCAAGAAGCCCAGAGAGCAAATTCAATGCCTGCTTACCTTGGCGCTGGTCGTGAGCTCAGCAATCACTACCGAGTCCTGGATGATACGTTCTCGTGGAGAGTTATGCGAGCCACGACTGGAAAAGTATTCCTCGTAATAAGTTGATCTTGCCTCTGGCTTCTGGGTCGTCGTGGGAAGTTCCTCGATACTTTTGCCCTTGGCATGTGCGATCGTGAGCCCGCCTGAATGTCGAAAGACGGGGGCAATGTTTTCATCTGGGAATAAGGGCGGGACTCCGGCTGGCCTTTCAGGTTTGATGTTCGAGTCTGGGGAGTTAGATCTTGCGAATACCGATCGACGGCCGTGTTCCTCCAGCGGGATATTGGTTGCGAGGGGTGGCAAGGCCGGCTTCTTTGACTTGGATGGTTCCATGATTGCTCATAGATAATGTATTGAATTAATGGAGAGCAAAGAAGAGAGAAAATTGAAGAAGAAGGAAAACAGGCCGGTTCTGCCTTTGACATTCCCAATTTGACAGGAACACTACGGAAGGTCTGAATTTGTATTGAGGGAAGGTGCGAAGGGGAACATGCTTTGTGTTCGAAATTCCAAATGAGGAAATTAATAACTATATCAAAATCAATATTATTTATTTGATGGTATTCTGCGCTTGTAATCGATGTCTGAATTGACTTATCGGGCATAACGAGCTTATTGCAAGAATGCCAACTCGCTAAAGGCTGAATTACCACTATTAAAGATCTTATCGATGCGTCGTCGCCGATCCCAGACCACTTCCCCATTGGTGTGTCGAATGTAGAGGACACGATGTTGTGGAATGAATTCCTCATCGGTTGATTCCTTTTTCCAGCTATCCAGAGTGACCTCGAGTTGTCCCTCAAAACGATCGACAAATCCAATGATGTAGTCATTGCGCTCAAAATTGGAATCCCATGTGATGCGGTTGATGATATCTATCAATGATCCCGTCAGTGAGCACGCTATATCATCTTGACAATCTTCAATGGAGGCATGGGACTCAGAAGTGATATCGATGTGCAGGCCAATTCATGAAGATACTGGAAAAACTCACCTCCTGCTGGACGGAGTCGATTTTCTCCGGTTCGGAGCTCTGAAGATGGACTTCGACGGTTCGGAGAACTTTTCAGAGGCTTTGTTGTACTGGAATGGGATGGACTGGTGGGTTCTGATCTCTGAGTTGACAGATCAATCTCCACAGATGGCAAGGCTTGAATGTTTGGAATCGATGCCATGGTTCCTGTTAACGACGCTGTATATAATTATCAAGAGGCATTTACTCATTTTGCGAATTGGACAAAGTATCTTTTATAATCACTATTCTACAACTTCAATTCTAGAGTAGCCATCACGAATTCTGGCATTGTTTCTGGGCGTCTCGTAAGATGTCTCTCTGATCAACGAACTAGTACAATGACTCCCCAATGACTCACAATGGGCGCAGCCAAATGAGTCACCAAGGCAGACAGATAGCTGTGGGTTGATCCACTCAGGCAGAGGCCGGTGCTATATACTCGCATGCAATGTTAAAGATTCTGGGTTATAATAGAATATGGCACTGGTAGTCATAGAAAGAAGTACTGTATACTATAAGCAAATAACCGTGCAAGCGGGAGAAGCGAAACTCCGATGGAGTGCAAAATGGCAGAAAATTAACATACCCGCGGGCGGTGCACACCAAAACTTTCAATGATTCGCCAGAAATATAGATCTCGCTTGTGATTGGCCAAAATTGAGAAATTTGTGTAGTTTTGCAGTTCAAAATTAATCCACCATAATCCATGGTCTCGAAAAAAGGACCTTCCCAGTCCCATCCAGGAAAAGAAAACGCAAAAAGTAACTCCGATAGGGGGAATCGAACCCCCGGCTGCCGTGTGAGAGACGGCGATGTTAGCCACTACACCATATCGGACGGGTACGGTGGAGTTTATTCTGGTTTAGCTTATCACCCTTCCGGTTTAGCGC